>Ga0233443_1000878_pt1 | contig 29615 bp, 21 predicted proteins | sample SI_123_September_2_FD_182784 | JGI IMG/M metagenome (GOLD analysis project Ga0233443, IMG submission 182784) | Seawater microbial communities from Saanich Inlet, British Columbia, Canada - SI_123_September2016_200_MG | ecosystem: Environmental > Aquatic > Marine > Inlet | place: Canada: British...
ACTGTTTACCTCTGGCTTTTCCTTTTTTCTGTTTATCTAGTAGTTTTCTTTTTCTATCTCTAGCACCGCCACCATGAATTTTTGTTAAAACATCTTTTTTAAAACCCTTAATAGTTTCTCTTGCTATAATTTTTCCCCCAATTGCTGCCTGCACTGGAATCATAAAATTATGACGTGGGATTAAATCTTTTAATTTTTCACATACCTCTCTTCCAACAGTTTGTGCAAAATCTTTATGAACCATCATTGATAAAGCATCAACTGGCTCAGCATTAACAAGTATTCCTAATTTTACTAAATCTCCCTCTCTATGACCTATGATCTCATAATCAAAACTTGCATAGCCACTTGTCATTGATTTAAGCCTATCATTAAAATCAAAAACAACTTCATTTAGAGGAATTTCATAGTTTAAAACAGCTCTATTACCCGAATAACTTAAGTTTGTTTGTACTCCTCTTTTATCCTGACAAACTTTTATAATTGCTCCTAGATATTGATCCGGTGTAATAATCGTTGCTTTAATCCAAGGCTCTTCAATAAACTTGATTAAAGTAGGTTCTGGTAAACTTGAAGGGTTTTGTAATTCTATTATGCCTCCTTTGTTCATATGAACCTTATAAACAACCCCTGGTGTTGTGGTTAATAAATTTATATCAAATTCTCTTTCTAATCTTTCAGTTATAATTTCTAAATGTAAGAGACCTAAAAAACCACATCTAAAGCCAAGACCTAACGCAGATGAAGATTCTGCCTCATATGAAAAACTAGCATCATTTAATTGAAGTTTACCTAAACCATCTTTTAATTTTTGGTATTCAGAGCTGTCAACAGGAAACAAACCACAAAATACAACTGGCTTACTTGGTTTAAATCCAGGTAGTGCTTCTTGAGGTGGTTTAGTTGCATCACAAATAGTATCTCCCACTTTTGTTTCTGATAAAATTTTTATTCCTGTTGTTATAAAACCAATTTCTCCTGCATTTAATTCATTAACATCAGTTGCTTTTGGAGTAAATACACCTACTTTTTCAATTATATATTCTTGGTCAGTAGACATCATTTTAATCTTCATATTTTTTGAAATTTTTCCATTAATAACTCTAACTAGAATAACCACCCCTAAGTAAGTGTCATACCAACTGTCAACTAATAAGCATTTTAAATCAGCATCTTTTTCTCCTTCTGGAGCTGGTAGTGACACAATAATTTGTTCTAGAATATCTTCTATACCCTCACCTGTTTTTCCAGAGCAAGGTATGGCATTTTCAGTATCAATACCTATGACCTCTTCTATTTGCTTCTTTGTTTTTTCTAAGTCTGATGCTGGTAAATCAACTTTATTTAGTACAGGTACTATCTCATGCTTGGTGTCTAAAGCTTGATAAACATTAGCCAATGTTTGAGCCTCTACTCCTTGGGTACTATCAACAATTAAAATAGATCCCTCACATGCATACAGAGATCTACTAACTTCATAGCTAAAATCTACGTGTCCTGGAGTATCAATTATGTTTAGAATATAGTCTTTACCATCTTTTGCTTTATAATTAAGTTTAACTGTTTGAGCTTTAATAGTTATGCCTCTTTCTCTCTCAATATCCATTGAGTCTAGAACTTGTGCCTTCATTTCTCTTTCGGTTAGACCACCACAACTATGAATTATCCTATCTGCAATTGTTGATTTACCGTGATCAATATGCGCAATGATTGCAAAGTTTCTGATGTGATCAATTTTTGTCATGATTATGATCTAATCTTAGCACCAGTTTTGGATTCAACAGCAGAAATAATAAGTTGATTAATTTTGTTTAAATCATCCTCAGCTAAAGTTTTTTCTAAAGATTGAATAATTACATTTAATGCAATTGATTTTTTACCTTCTGGAATATTGGTTCCTTCATAAACATCAAATACTTTGACAGATTTTATTAATTCTTTGTCTACATTAGAGATGACTTCAATTAATTCTTGAACTTTAAAATTTTTATCTAAAACAAAAGCAAAATCTCTTTCTGATTTTTGAAAATCTGAATATTTATACTGAGTTTTTTGATCTTTTAATGATTTTTTTGGCTGTTTTAAATTGTCTAAAAATATTTCAAAACCCACTAAAGACTCAACTTTAATATCTAATTTTTTTAATATACCTGGGTGAATATCACCAAAAAAAGCAACTACTTTTTCTTTTCCTTTGTTAAGAAATATTCTTCCTGATTTTCCAGGGTGATAATAGCTTGGTGTTTCATCATCAATATAGAGCTTATCTTTATTATAACCTGCTTCAACTAAACTTTTGATAACATCACTTTTAACATCAAACACATCTATTAATCTTTCTTTTTCCAGCCAGCTCTGCCTAGCCAATTTTCCTGATCTTAATCCAGTAGCGACTGTCTGTTGCTCACCTGGCTCAGATCCTAAAAAAGTTGGACCTATTTCAAAAAATGACAAATCTTTAAATCCTCTTCCTAAATTCTTATTCAAATGAATTATCAAATTAGAAAAAATTGAACTTCGCAAAACGTTCAAATCAGAACTTATAGGATTAATTATTTTAATTTCTTTGTTATTTTCAATGAATAGTTGATTAATTTTACTGTCGGTAAAAGACCATGTGATAGCTTCAAAATACCCCTTAGAAGCAATAGATCTTTGTAAAAAATGAAATAATTTTTGTTTTAAATTTAATGTTTGTTTTTTTCTAACTTTTTCTGGTTCAATAATTTTAATTTGATCATAGCCCTTGATTCTTACAAGTTCTTCTACCACATCAACTTCCTGTGAAATATCTGGTCTCCAAGATGGTATAACGGCATCTAGCATTCCCTTGTTTTCTTTAATTTCAAATCCTAGGTTATCTAAGATTTTTATCATTTCTTTTATATCAATATTAAATCCAGTAATTTTTTCAAACAAAGAAGGATCAAATTTTAATGATTTTTTTTTAACATCTTCAATTTTTTGAATATCAAATTCACTAACTTCACCGCCACATATTTCTTGTATTAAATTAGCTGCTCTTTCAAGTCCTTGATCAATTGATAATGGATCAATACCTCTTTCAAATCTAAATTTTGCATCCGTATCTATATTCAAGATTTTAGATGATTTTCTGATTGATCGTGGACTAAAGTAAGCAGACTCAATTAACACATTCTTTGTATCTAGTTCAGTTCCAGTTCTTGTGCCTCCTATTATGCCTCCAAGACCTAATACGCCTGACGCATCTGATATGACACACATCTCATCCTCTAATTTATACTCCTTATTATCTAATGCTTCGAATGTTTCACCTTTTTTAGAATTTCTTACAACTATTCCTTTATCTATTTTATCAACATCATATGCATGAAGTGGTCTATTCAAATCAAACATTACATAATTTGTAATATCAACTATTGCCGAAATAGGTTTTTGGCCTAGAGCAATTATTTTGTCTTTTAGCCACTCTGGACTTTCAGTATTTTTTACTCCTTTAATTAAACAACTACCAAAGGATATGCATGCTTGATTTTTTTCATTTTCAATTTTTACACTAATTGTTTGTTTATTTTTTTTATCAAGTTTTTTTTCTTTTTGATTTATTAATCTTCCCGCGCCTGCAGCAGCTAAATCTCTTGCTATTCCTCTAACCCCTAAGCAATCTGCTCTATTTGGTGTAATAGAAATATCAATTACATTTAAATTTTTTTTTGGAAAATAATTTTCTCCTACTTTTTTGTTATATTTTTCTGGTAAAAGCTCTGTTATGCCATCACTTTCGTTTGATAGATTAAGTTCAGATTCTGAACAAAGCATTCCATATGAGGTTACACCTCTTATTTTACTTACCACCAATTTCATTTGACTTTTTGGCACTACAGCGCCAGGAGGAGCATAAATTGTTAATAAACCCTCTTTAGCATTTGGAGCTCCACAAACAACTTTTACTGGTTTGCCCGAACCTATATCAACATCACATACTCTAAGCCTATCTGCATCAGGATGCTTTTCAGCCTTCAAAATTTTGGCAATTACAAATTGATCAAGCTCTCCTGATTGACTATCAACACCCTCTACTTCTAAACCAATATCTGTAAGTTTATCGATGATTTGATTTTCATTAAGTTTGGTATCTAAATGATCTTTGAGCCATGCTGTTGTAATCTTCATCGGCTTAAGCCCCTATAGTTTGTTGGGACATCTATTGGATCAAATCCAAAATGATTTAGCCATCTATAGTCACAATCAAAAAAGGCTCTTAAATCATTAATGCCATATTTCAACATTGCGAGCCTATCTATTCCTATTCCAAATGCATAACCTTGGAATTCATCAGGGTTTACTTTAACATTTTTTAAAACATTGGGATGAACCATTCCACAACCTAAAACTTCTAGCCATTTATCACCTTCCCCAATTACTATTTTTCCATCTTTTATTTCATAACCAATATCAACTTCTGCAGATGGCTCTGTAAATGGGAAATGACTAGGTCTAAATCTCATTTTAATTTTATCAACCTCAAAAAACTCTTTAATAAAATAATTTAAGCATCCTTTTAAATGCCCCATATTTATATTTTTATCAATATGTAGCCCTTCAACTTGATGAAACATTGGAGTATGAGTTTGATCGCTGTCAGATCTATATGTTCGCCCTGGCGCTATTATTTTAAAAGGTGGTTTATCATTAAGCATTGTTCTAATTTGAACTGGTGAAGTATGTGTTCTTAAAAGTAGCTCTTTTGTATCATCTAGATAAAAAGTATCATGCATATCTCTTGCAGGATGGTTATCAGGTGTATTTAACGCAGTAAAATTATTATATTCATTTTCAACATCTGGTCCCTCTTCTACACTAAAACCAATTTCTGAAAAAATTGAAGAAATTTCATCTATAACTTGAGATACAGGATGAATTTTTCCCTGAACAAAAGGTCTCTCTGGTAAAGTTATATCTATTTTTTCTTTTTCTAATTTTTTGTTAATCTCTTTTTTTTCAATATCATCAATTTTTATAGTAATTAAATTTTCAAGTTCACTTTTGACTAAGTTTAAATCTGATGCAAATTTTTTTCTTTCTTCTTCTGCTAATTTTCCAAGCTGTTTAAATTGCGAGCTGATTAACCCAGTTTTACCAAATAGTTCTGTTTTAATTTGATTAACTTGATTTAAATCCAAATTTTCTTTTAACTTTAAAAGAAATTCATCTTTTATTTTTTTAATATCAGACATATTGAGAGATTATTTCTTCACCGAAGAAAAACAATAGTGAAGATTAATTTAGTGCCGATTGAGCTTTTTGAACGATCGTTTTAAAGGCTTCTGGGCTATCGTATGCTATTTCAGCTAGTATTTTTCTATCTAACTTAATTCCACATTTAGTTAAACCATTAATAAATTTTGAATAAGTTATTCCTTCAGATCTAACACCTGCATTAATTCTTTGTATCCATAAAGATTTAAATTCTCTTTTTTTAGTTCTACGATCTCTGTATGCATATTGCATAGCTTTTTCCATAGCTTGCTTTGCAACTCTTATAGTGCTTTTTCTTCTGCCCCATTGACCTTTGACAGCTTTTAAAACTTTTTTATGTTTTGCGTGACTTGTTACGCCTCTTTTTACTCTAGCCATTTTATCCTCTTAAACTGTAAGGCATGTATGATTTAACTATTTTGCCATCTTGTTTTGACATAGCAGTCGTGCCTCTTAATTTTCTAATTTGTGAATTTGTTCTTTTTATCATACCATGTCTCTTTCCAGCTTGAGCCATCATAACTTTCCCTGTAGCTGAGATTTTAAATCTTTTTTTTGCTGAACTTTTAGTTTTTAATTTTGGCATAATTCTGCGGACTTATACAAATATTGGAATGGATTTACAACCTCTATTAAGCCTTATAAAGGCTGAATAACCATGATCATTTGCTTACCATCAAACTTTGGGTGCAATTCAACTTTGCCAATATCTTGCATATCAGCTTTTATTTTATCCATTAATTCTCTACCTAGGTGTGAGTGTTGTAGCTCTCTACCCTTAAATCGTATTGTAAATTTTACCTTGTCACCTTTTCCAATAAATTTTTTAGCATTTTTAACTTTAAAATCATAATCATGAGTTTCTGTAACTGGTCTCATTTTAATTTCTTTTAATAAAACTATTTTTTGTTTCTTTTTAGCAACATTTGCTTTTTTTTGAGCATCATATTTAAATTTACCCATATCAATAATTTTACATACAGGTGGTTTTGCGTTTGGAGCTATTTCAATTAAATCCAATCCTTGCTCTTTAGCCATTGATATGGCTTCATTTGTATTTATGATTCCTATATTTTCACCATCGCTTCCAATTACTTGAACCTCAGGTGAAGAAATTCTATTGTTAGATCTTGGACCTTTATCTTTAGTTCTTCTTTGAAAATAATTTTGTTTAAAATCTGCCACTTAGTTTGAGGATGCTTTGTTTAAAGCTGAGAAAGTTTCTAAGAATAAGTTTAATTCCATATTTTCTTGTTTGTTCGTATCCAATCTTCTAATCGTTACTGAGTTACTGTCAACTTCTTTTTTTCCACAAATCAATAAAAGTGGTATTTTTGATAGTGAATGTTCTCTAATTTTATAATTTAAGTTATGGTTTTTTAAATCTACCTCAGAGCTTATGCCTGCATTATTAATTTTTTCATTTACTTCTTTTGCATAAGAATCAAATTCCTCTGAAATTGGAATTACAACAGCTTGTAAAGGAGCTATCCAAAATGGAAATTTGCCTGCATAATTTTCTATAAGAATTCCAATAAATCTTTCTAATGATCCAAATAACGCCCTGTGAAGCATTACAGGAATTTTTTTAGTTCCATCTTTATCAACAAAAGAAGCATCTAATCTTCCTGGTAAATTAAGGTCTACTTGTAAAGTTCCACATTGCCAATCCCTACCAATAGCATCTCGTAAAACAAATTCAATTTTTGGACCATAGAATGCTCCCTCTCCTTTATTAATTGTGTATTGAAGCTTTGAAGCTTTAACTGCATCTAATAAAGCTTTTTCAGCTTTGTCCCAAACATTATCATCACCAACTCTTAAGTCTGGTCTATCTGAGTATTTTAATATTACATCTTCAAATCCAAGATCTTTATAAATATCTAAAATTAAATTAGTAACAATCAAACATTCTGATGTAATTTGATCTTCTGTGCAAAAAATATGAGCATCGTCTTGAGTAAAAGCTCTAACTCTTAAAAGTCCATGTAAAGCACCTGAAGGCTCATATCTGTGTACTTTTCCAAATTCTGAAATTCTTAAAGGAAGATCTCGGTAACTTTTTAATCCTTGATTAAAAACTTGTACGTGACCTGGGCAATTCATTGGTTTTATTGCAAATATTTTTTCATCTGGTGTTTGAGAAGTATACATATGCTCTCCATATTTTTCCCAGTGGCCAGATTTTTCCCAAAGAGATCTATCTAAAATTTCAGGAGTATTCACTTCTTTGTAGCCAGCTTTTTCTTGTCTAGCTCTCATATATGCAACTAATTTTTGAAATAACTTCCAACCTTTTTCATGCCAAAATACTGATCCTGGACTTTCTTCCCTAAAGTGAAATAAATCCATTTCTTTTCCAAGTTTTCTGTGGTCTCTTTTTTCTGCTTCTTCTATTCTTTTTAAATATTCATCTAAATCTTTTTGTGATGCCCAACTTGTTCCATAAATTCTTTGCAACATTTCATTATTTGAGTCACCTCTCCAATAAGCCCCTGATACCTTTGTTAATTTAAAGTACTTACCAATTTTTCCCGTTGAAGACAGATGAGGGCCTCTGCATAAATCATGCCAGTCTCCATGAAAATATATAGAAACATCTTCACCCTGTGGAATACTTTCAATAATTTCAGCCTTGTATATTTCTCCTTTATCTTTGAAATGAGATATGGCTTTATCTCTTTTCCAAACTTCTCTTGTAGTTGGAACATCTCTATCAACAATTTCTTTCATTTTATTTTCAATTTTATTTAAATCATCTTCTGTAAAGGGTTCTTTTCTTGAAAAATCATAATAAAATCCATTTTCTATAATTGGACCAATTGTAACTTGTGTTCCAGGAAAGAGTTCTTGAACTGCCATTGCAGTTATATGGGCCGTATCATGACGAATAGTTTCTAAACCTTCTTTATCTTTTGAAGTAAAAATTTTAACTGAGCAATCCTCATCTATAACAAAACTTAAATCCTTAAGTTCTTCATTAACACTAATAATAGTTGCCTGCTTTGATAAAGATTTACTAATCTTTTCAGCAACCTCAAGTCCTGTTACTTTATTTGGAAATTCAATAGTGTTTCCATCTGGCAATGTTATTAATGGCATTTAATTCAATAATTTTTTGTATTCTGAATATGTAGAAAAACACATTTTTTCAACATTAAATTTTTTAATTATATTTTTTCTACCTTCTATACCAATAGATTTCAATCTAGATTCGTCTAATTGTAAGACTTCTATTATTTTTTTACTCAAAGCTTCTGCATTACCAGACTGAAATAAAAAACCTGTCACGTTATCAATAATAGTTTCGTTAGATCCCCCAATATCACTTGCTATTATTGGTTTTTCCATTGATTGAGCTTCAACTGCTACCCTTCCAAAAGCTTCAGGTTCTACTGAGGCTGAAACAACAATGTCTGATATTTTATAGGCTAACGGCATATTTTTACAATGTTCTATAAATTTTAACTGACTAGTTAGCCTATATTGCTCAGCCAATCTTTTAATTTTTTTGGTATAAATGTCTCTTCCTTGATCGCTACCCAAAATAATAGCATTAAAAGACTCATACCCCAGTTCTTTATTAACAAGATTTAATGCCTCAATAAATGTCTCCTGACCTTTCCAAGCAGTTAACCGACCTGGCATTAGGATCGTTTTTTTATTTCTATCAACTTCCCAATCTGAAATAAGTCTGTTTTCTTCACTGTCTAAAATTGTTGATAATTCAAAATAATCGACATTAATTCCCCTAAAAATTACTAAGAATTTTTTTTTTAAATCTAAATATTTTGAATAATTTTGATTAATATGTGAAAAAATAAAATTTGATCCTGCTATTATTAAATCTGATCTAACCATTACTGAATTATAGAATTTTTTAATTGAGTTTTTAAAATTATAAGTACCATGAAAAGTTGTAACAAACTTTCTTCTTGTAATTTTTGTTGCAAACAAACAAGACCAAGCTGGAGCACGACTTCTTGCATGAACAATAGATATATTATTTAGTAAAATAATAAAAATCAAAGCTATTGAATTAAAGAGCATTAAAAATGGATTTTTACTATGGACGGGAAGTTTTATTACTTTTACTTTTTTTTTATCAATAAATTTTAATAACTCTCCTCCACTAGTTACTATATAAGAGCTACAATTATTTTCTGGTAAATAGTGTGCAAGATCGTAACAGCCTGTTTCCGCACCCCCATATCCAAGTTTAGGAATTACTTGCAGTACTTTTAATTCTGAAGACATTTGATAGAACTATATATTAAGAATTAATTCTAATAAACTTATATGAATAAATTTAAATATATTAAGGTCCTTAATAACAGGCAAATAAGATACTTAAGTAAGGATTATAGAGATAATCTTTATATTGTTTTTTTACATGGTTTTATGTCAAGCATTGAAGGTGAAAAACCTCAGGCAATACTAAAATTTGCAAAAAAAAATAAGCTTGGTTTTCTTGCTCTTGAATATTCTGGTCATGGAAAATCCTCAGGAAAATTTACCAAGGGAAATATCACACAATGGTCAAAAGAAGTTGAAATAGTAATAAAAAAAATAGTTAAAAAAAATAAATTTATCTTAGTTGGTTCAAGTATGGGAGCGTGGCTCTCCTTAAATCAATTTAAATATTTTAAAGATCAAATTAAAGGTTTTTTAGGAATTGGTTCAGCTCCAGAGTTTTTACAAAACCTAATGTGGAAAAAATTTACAAAAAAAATGAAAAATGAAACTATAAAGAAAGGAATTTATAACTTAAAACATGGTAATTATGAGTATCCAATCACTTATCAGTTAATAAAAGATGGTAGAAAAAATAAAATCTTGAATAAAAAGATTAAATCTAAAATCAATGTAACTATGATTCATGGAAGTAAAGATGAAGTTGTTCCAACAAGTTATTCTAGAAAAGTTCTTAAGTTATTTACTAAAGCTAATAAAAAATTAGTGATAATAAAAAATGGTGATCACAGCTTATCAAGTAAACGAGGTTTAAAAAAAATACTCTTAGAGCTAAATAAAATTACAACTAATATGGTTTAATCCTTCGATATAGCTTGGAAATTTTAAATTATAATCAAAATAACTTTTCATCTTTTTGTTGCTAACTTTTTTAGACTCATTATAAAAATTTTTCAACATCTCACTTTTAATTTGGTCAACTTCAATTTTTTCGATATTTTCAATATTTAATATCTTTGCTCCAAATAAAGTAACCTCTTCAGATGTAGAGGGTTTATCATCAGATAGATTGTATATTTCTCCTGACTTAAATTTTGATAAAGATTTAAATAATATATTTGAAATATCATCTACATGAATTCTAGAAAAAAAATGATTTTTTTTGTTGATCAATTTCACGCCTCCTGATTTTAGACGTATTAAAATATTTTTTTCATTAGAATAAATTCCAGATAACCTAAATATCTGAATTGGTATTTTCTTACTTTTTTCTAGAGAAAACCATGCATTTTCAGCTTTCAATCTTGCAATACCATTATTTGAAATTGGGTTTGTTTTGCTATTTTCATTAACCCACTCTCCCTTATGATCACCATAAATACTAGTGGCTGATAAATATGTTATCCATTTTACTTTGGAGCTTTCTATAAATTTAGAAAAATTTTTTATAACTAAATCTTCTTGATTTTCTGGTGGTATAGAAACTAAGATATGATCTGCTTCTTTTAATTTTACAACTAAATTTTGATCAAAGTTGTCTCTATTAAATAGATAGCTATTATAATTAATACCCTTGAATGTTTTTTTTGAAGACTCACTTCTAGAGGTTGCTGACAAATTAATATTATACTGCTCAACACTAAGCTTCTTTATAAAATTTTTTGCTACTTGGCCAAAACCAAAACAAAAAATATTTATATCCTTCATTTTAACTAACTTCTTTTATAATAGATTTTAAACTTATTGGGTTTTTTAGCTTATCAATCATTTCTTTTGGACAAACTTGAATAAAATTAGAAATTTCTCTATCAAAATTTTCTATAATCTTTTTAGAAAAATCTGAATTTGTCTCCTGATGATGCTCTTGAACTAAATTTTTTAAATAAGTTATCCAATAATCTGTTTCTGGCGTTTGCCATACTACAGTCTCTGGGTTTACTTTTTTATAAAATTTCTTATTTATATCGTAAATAAACGCCATTCCGCCAGTCATTCCAGCTCCAAAATTGTCTCCTACATCGCCTAGAATTACAACTGTACCACCAGTCATATATTCACAAGCATTAGAATCGCATCCTTCAATAACTGAAATTGATCCTGAGTTTCTTACAGCATATCTTTCTCCAGCTTGACCTGCTGCAAAAAGTTTTCCAGATGTTGCTCCATACAAAACTGTATTTCCTATTATGGTATTCTCATGTGAAACTAGATTACTTTCGTCTGGAAGTTTAACTACGACTGTTGCGCCTGATAAACCTTTGCCAACATAATCATTAGCATCACCTTTTAAAATAAGTTTTAAGCCTTTTATTGCAAATGCACCAAATGACTGTCCAGCTGATCCTTTAAACTTTAAAGATAAAAAGCCATCATCTAGTTTTTCAGATCCATATTTTTCATAAAGATGATTAGAAATTCTTGTTCCAACTGTCCTATGAGTATTTTTAATAATATATTCCTTTTCAATAATTTTTACTTTTCCAATTTGTTCTTTAATTTCAGGTAAAATTTCTTGATCCAAAGTATCTGGAACAGAATTTATTTCTGGAACTGTACAGTATCTTGTGTTCTCACCAGCATCTGTTTGAACAAATAAAGGGTTAAGATCTAAATCATCTAAGTTTGGTGAAGCTTTACTTACCTGTCTTAATAAATCAGTCCTACCAATTATTTCATTTAATGATTTAAATCCTATTTGTGCTAAAATTTCTCTTACTTCCTCAGCTATAAATTTAAATAAGTTGACTACCTTTTCTGGCGTACCAGAAAATTTTTCTCTTAGTTTTTCATCTTGAGTACAAACTCCAACTGGACATGTGTTTGAGTGACACTGTCTAACCATTATACATCCCATGGCTACTAAAGCTGTAGTAGCTACTCCATATTCTTCTGCTCCCATCATGGCTGCAATAACAACATCTCTTCCTGTTTTAATTCCACCATCTGTTCTTAGAGTAACTTTATGCCTTAAATTATTTAAAGTTAAAACTTGATTAGCTTCAGTTAATCCCATCTCCCAGGGTATCCCCACATATTTAACACTTGTTTGCGGTGTAGCTCCTGTTCCTCCATTATGTCCAGAAATTAAAATTATATCTGCTTTAGCTTTAGCTACCCCAGCTGCGATTGTTCCTATCCCAGAAGATGCTACTAATTTTACACCAACTCTTGCTTTTGGATTGGCTTGTTTAAGATCGTAAATTAATTGAGCTAAATCCTCGATAGAATAAATATCATGGTGAGGTGGTGGTGATATTAGGGTTACACCCGGAGTTGAATGTCTTAATTTGGCAATTTCTTCTGTAACTTTAAACCCTGGTAATTGACCTCCCTCACCAGGTTTTGCTCCTTGTGCAATTTTAATCTCTATTTCGTTACAGTTATTTAGATATTTAAGTGTTACTCCAAATCTTGCTGAGGCTATTTGCTTAACTCTAGAATTAGCACTATCTCCGTTTTCCATCTTAATAAATCTTTTTTCATCTTCTCCACCTTCACCACTACAAGAGGCTCCTTTAATTCTATTCATTCCTATAGCTAATGTTTCGTGTGCTTCTTTCGATAATGCACCATGAGACATACTTCCACTTCCAAATCTTGTTAAAATATTTTCGATTGGTTCTACTTCTGAAATATCTAAGGATGGGTTTAAATTTTTATCTCTAAATCCAATCAAGTCTCTAAGGTGTATAGGAGGAAGATTATAAATACCTTCTGCATATTTTTTATAAGCTTCAAAAGAATTTGATGAAACTGCACTTTGCAAAAGATGAATGAGCTTACCTTGATATTGATGAGTTTCACCATCCTTTCTATATCTATAAATTCCTCCGATTGGTAAAACTGCATCCGTTCCTTCAAATGCTTCTTTGTGAATAGTTCTTAATTTTTTTTCTATTCCATTTAACCCTATGCCTGAAATCTTTGATAAAATTCCTGGAAAGTATTCTGATGCTACTGTTCTACTCAAACCAACTGTTTCGAAATTACATCCACCTCTATAAGAGCTTATGACCGAAATTCCCATTTTTGACATTATTTTCAGAAGTCCATAATTTACCGATTGTATATATCTAGCTATGCATTCATCGTACTCAAACTTTCCAAATAATTTTTTTTCAAACCTTTGATATAAACTATCCAGTGCTAAATAAGGATTAACAGTAGTTGCTCCAACACCTATAAGTGTTGCAAATGAATGCGTGTCTAATGCTTCTCCAGTTTGAGCATTGATTGATGCATAGCCTCTTAATTTTTTTTTAATAAGATAAGTATTTATTGCACCAACACATAATAGCATTGGGATGGGTAATCTTTTTTCAGAAATATTTTTATCACTTAAAACTAATTGCGTAAGGCCTTGTCGAACTGCAATTTCAGACTCTTTTCTAATTCTCTCAATAGAAGTTTCAAGATTTTCACTTTTATCAAAAGTACAATCAATTGTTATTGATTTTTCCCCAAAAAAATTAATAAATTTTTCTAATTGAGAATTTGATAATATGGGGCTGTCTAAAACGTATATGTTTTCTTCTGTTAAATTAGTAAAATCTAAAATATTTCCAAGATTACCAAAACGAGTTTTTAAACTCATAACCTTGTTTTCTCTTAAAGAATCAATTGGTGGATTTGTAACTTGACTAAAATTTTGTCTAAAAAAATGGTAAAGCGGTCTATAACGGTCAGACAATACTGCAAGTGGAGTGTCATCACCCATAGAGCCAATGGCTTCTTTCGCATCTTCTGCCATCGGATGAAGAATAAGCTCCAGATCTTCTAAACTATAACCAAATGTATGTTGTCTTTTTTTTAGCTCATCACCTGAAAAAGTAGATTTTTCATTCTTTATTGGGAATTTCTTTTCTAAATCAATTATTTGATTGTTAAAATGTTTAAACTCTTTTGCTAGATAGTCTTTTATTTCAACATTAGAAAATACTTTACCTTTAGCTATTCTAACTCCAAGAATTTCTCCAGGTCCTAATCTGCCTTTTTTAAGAATTTGCTTCTCATCGATTTCAACCATTCCCGTTTCTGATCCTGCACACAATATTTTATCTTTTGAAATAGTATATCTCATTGGGCGTAACCCATTTCTATCAGCCGCTACAATGGCCCATTCATTATCGGTAGCTGCAATAGCAGCTGGTCCATCCCATGGCTCCATTGTGCTATTTAAAAAATTAAATAGTTGTTGGTGATCTTTTGATAATGTTTGACTTTTTTTAGACCATGCATCTGGAATTAACATTAATTTTGCAAGGGGTGCTGATTGGCCAGAAATATTTAAAAGTTCAAAAACACTATCTAGTGCAGCAGAGTCTGATGATCCTGGTTGTATAACTGGTTTTAAATTTTCCATATTATCAAATAATGGACTATTCATTTCTTGCTCATGAACTTTCATCCAGTTTGTATTTCCTTTGAATGTATTTATTTCTCCATTATGAGCTAATGCTCTAAAAGGTTGTGCCAGATCCCAACTAGGTGCTGTGTTTGTTGAAAACCTTTGATGAAATATTGCAAATCGAGATATAAACCTTTCATCTTTTAAATCTAAATAAAAATCTGCAATAGACTCTGCTAAAAACATTCCCTTATAAATAACTGACTTAGAACTTAGTGAACAAATATAAAAACCTTCTATCGCATCTTTAATAGCTTCTTTTTCAATTTTTCTTCTAGATTCATAAATTTTTCTTTCTAACTCTTTTTCTGTTAAATCTTTATTATTATGTTTAAATAATACTTGAGTAATTTCTGGTCTTGTAAGATTTGCTTTTTCACCTAAAACTTTTGGATTTACAGGAACCTGTCTCCATCCATAAATACTAAAATTACTTTTTGTTAATTCACTTTCAACTAAAGTTCTTGCATTTTCTTGTGCTTGATAATTGTTTCTGGGTAAAAAAATCATACCCACACAAATTTCTGAACCATCATGGTCATGACCTGTGATTTCTATCTTTTCAGCAAAGAAGTCTGAGGGAATTTCTAAATGGATTCCAGCTCCATCACCTGTTTTTCCATCAGCATCAACTGCTCCTCTGTGCCAAACCGCTTTTAGGGCATTAATTCCATATTCTACTACTTTCCTTGATTTTTTACCTTCTGTAGAAGCAATTAACCCTACTCCACAAGCGTCATGCTCCATTTCTTTAGAATAAACATGACCATCCTCAAGAATTTTAAGATTTTTTTTATAATTTTTCATTAAGCAACCTTCTCTTTACTGAGTTCTTTGGTCTCTAAAAAATTTTTTATTGATACTGCTACATCTCTTCCGTCTTTTATGGCCCAGACAACTAAAGATGCACCCCTAATAATATCTCCAGCTGCAAACACACCTGGTAAATTTGTCTCCATAGTATCAAAATTGGTTTTTAATGTTCCCCATTTAGTAACTTGTAGATCCTCAGAACCAAATAGTTTTGGTAAATTTTCTGGATCAAAACCAAGAGCCTTAATTACTATGTCTGCCTTAATATTAAAGTGAGAATTATTCTGAATTTCTGGTTTACGTCTTCCACTGTCATCAGGTTCCCCAAGTTTGATCTTATCCACCATCAAACCTTCAACTTTATTTGTTCCAATAAATTCTTTGGGACTAGATAGCCATACAAACTCTACTCCCTCTTCCTCTGCATTGGCTACCTCTCTTGCAGATCCAGGCATATTTTCTTTGTCTCTCCTGTAAAGACATTTAACTGATTTTGCTTTTTGTCTGATTGAAGTTCTAACACAGTCCATTGCAGTGTCACCTCCTCCAATTACTACAATATTTTTTCCTTCAGCATTTAAAGTTCCATTATCAAATAATTCTACCTTGTCTCCTAATCCTTTTTTATTTGAAGCTGTTAAAAATTCCATGGCTGGAAATATATTTCCTAAATCTTTTCCTGGAAGATCTATTTCTCGAGCTTTATAAACTCCAGTTGCAATTAAAAGAGCATCATGTTTTTTTCTTAATTGCTCTAATGTAGCATCTTTTCCAACTTCAAAATTTTGAACAAATTTAATTCCACCTTCTTCTAATAATTTGGTTCTTCTCTCTACAACAAATTTTTCTAATTTAAAATTTGGAATGCCATAAATCATTAAACCACCAGCTCTATCATATCGATCGTATACTGTAATTTGATAACCTGACTTACGTAACTGCTCCGCAGCAGCTAGACCAGCTGGGCCTGCTCCTATAATTCCAATACTTTGACTCTTTTCATTTTTAACCTTTATTGGATTTACCCATCCTTGTTCCCAAGCATTATCAGTAATATACTTCTCAACTGAACCTATAGTTACAGTTCCATGTCCAGATTGTTCAATTACACAATTTCCTTCACACAATCTATCTTGTGGACATATTCTTCCACACACCTCTGGCATGTTGTTAGTGCTTTGAGATAATTCGTAAGCCTCTTTTAATCGTCCTTCTGCGGTTAATTTTAGCCAATCTGGAATATTATTACTTAATGGACAATGGACCTGGCAAAAAGGAACTCCACATTGAGAACACCTGCTAGATTGTTCGCTTGCTTTATCGTTAATAAATTCCTTATAAATTTCGTTAAAGTCTTCTTTTCTATTTCCAACTTCTCTTTTAGGTGGAGTTTGTTGACCTATTTTAACAAATTTAAGCATATTTTCTGACATATTTAACCCTCAATAAATTTAGCATATATCAAGGTTTTATGTAATAAAAGACAAACAAGGTCAGCATATATGACCTTAAATTTGAAATAAATCCAATTAAATCTTAATATTTTAATTTATGCATATCTAATATGTTAAAATGGAATTGTTTAAATTATTGAATATTTAAGCTACGAAGCATTAAATGTTCTCAAATATTATTGAAATTATAATCTTATCAATAGTTCAGGGAATATCAGAATTTTTACCAATTAGTTCATCAGCTCACTTGAATATTGTTGAGATAATATTTGAGTTTAATTCTAACTCACTAATGATTGATGTTAGTCTCCATCTTGGCTCTTTACTTGCAATAGTCTTTTATTTTAGAAGAGAGTTATTAGACCTTAGAAATAATCAGAAGTTATTATCTTTATTAATTATTGGCTCAATACCAATTGTAATAGCTGGCTACGTAATCAGCTCCACAGGTCTAGTTAACCTATTAGAAAACAATTTAAAGATAATCGCTTGGACAACATTAATTTTTGGAATTATCTTATATCTCGCAGATAAAAGTAAATTTGATAAAAAAATATCATCTAATTTAAATTTTAAAACAATACTATATATTGGTTTGTTCCAAATACTTGCTTTAATACCTGGTGTGAGTAGGGCAGGTATTACAATAACGGCTGCAAGACTTTTTAGATTTAATAGATTTGATTCAAGTAAAATTTCTTTTTTACTAGCTATACCTGCTATAGCTGGAGCAAGTGTGCTACAGTTAAAAAATGCCATTGGTCAAAGCTTTGAGCTTAACTATCTTGTACTAATATCAATCACTCTTTCTTTTTTATTTTCTTATTTTACAGTTAAGTTTTTCCTAGATTATATAAACAAATTTTCTTTGAATGTTTTTGTTATTTACAGAATAATTATTTCAATAATTCTGTTTATAATAATATATAATTAATTTTTTTTTAATATTGGTGCTAATTGTGAAAACAAAACACCAAATAAAATAAATAAACATCCAAATAAATTATTTATATCTAAAATTTGATCTAATAAAATCCAAGCAGCAATTGTCGCAAAAACACCCTCTAAAGAAAAGATTATTGCTGAGGGAGCAGGGGATATATTTTTTTGTGCATATATTTGTAAAACAAATGCAAGACCTCCAGACAAAATTCCAGCATATAAGATTTGAAATTTTTCTTTAAGAATATTGGACCAAATAAAATCTTCAAAAATTAATCCTATAATTAATGATAGCGAGGAAACAATTAAAGTTTGAATCGCACCAATTGTTAATGGAAGATTATATTTTTCTATAATTTTGCCAGTAAAAATAATGTGTGTACTCCAGAAAAATGCGCCTATTATTATAAGTGCATCACCATTTCTAACTGTTGCGCTATAAAAATTAGTTAACAAATAACCTCCCATCACACAAAGAAGAACAGAAGGCCAAATACTCCAGTGAATTGGCTTTTTATACATGAAAAAAATTATAAACGGAACCATTGGCACATAAAAAATCGTAAAGAATGCAGCATTAGCAACATCTGTATAGAGTAAAGCTACTTGTTGAAGTGCTGATCCCAAAAATAAAGATAGGCCTATTAAAATAGCCAAGTTGATAAATTCTTTTTGATTTTTTTGTACTGATTTTGATATTTTTTTTCTTTCAAAAATAAAAGCTAATGGAGCTACTACTAAAAAACCAACAAAAAACCTGACAGCATTAAAAGTGAAAGGGCCAATGTCGTCCATTCCAGTATCTTGAGCTATAAAAGTCGTTCCCCATATGAATGTACATAATAATGCACAAAATAATGATGATGTTTTTGACATTAATATCTATACAGCTAATTTATAAGCAAAATTTTTGCCTAAATTTTCTTTTAGATCATTATTAAATCTAGCTGCTTCAGCTCCATCAATTATTCTGTGATCATATGATAAAGAAAGCGGTAGCATTGTTCTTGTTTCAAATTTCCCATTAATAAAAATTTGTTTTTTTTGTGCCTTGCCTACTCCTAATATAGCAACTTCTGGATAATTTATTATTGGTGTAAAGAATGAACCTCCAATTCCTCCAAGACTCGTAATAGTCATAGATCCTCCAAAAAATTCTTTCTTATCTATTTTTAAATTTCTACATTGGTCACTTACTATTTTCAATTCATTGCTAATATATGAGATGCTTTTATTGTCAGCATTTCTAATTTTTGGCACCATTAAACCATGTGGAGTATCCACTGCAATCCCAACATGAAAATAGTTTTTCATTGTAATTTTTCCATTTTCAATATCATCTATTGAAGAGTTGAAACTAGGAAACTTTTTTAAAGATGCAACTAAAGCTTTAACAATAAAAGCTAATGGAGTAATTTTTTTTCTTTCCCCTGTATACATGTCAGTAAGTGAAGTTCTAAAATCTTCCATTTCAGTTATATCTGCTTCATCATGATTTGTGACATGAGGTATTGTAGTCCAAGAATTAACTAAATATGTAGAGGCTAATTTTTTAACTCTAGGCATATCTTTAACTTCAATTTCACCAAAATCAGAATGAGAATATTCACTAACAATTTTTTTTGGTTGAACTTCGGTCTTATCTGGAGCTTTATTAATTCTAGAGGATATAAAATTTTTTACATCATCTTCCACAATTCTTCCCTGTCTTTCACTACCAACTATTTCATTAATATTAACCCCAAGTTCTCTAGCAAATTTACGTACTTTTGGGCTTGCAGATGAAATTTCTGAATTATCTTTTTTTATTGTATTTTGTGCTGGATTGACTTTTGCAATTTTTTCTACTTGATTTTGATTTGTAACTTGTTCTGCTTCTTTAATAGTTTTTTGTTCTATTTTTTTTTCTTCTTCTCCAGACTGTTCTATAGTTAATATTAAATCACCTTCTGAAACCCTATCTCCCACTTTAATTTTAACAGACTTAACCTTTCCATCAAAAGAAGCTGGTATTTCAACACTAGATTTGTCACTCTCAATTGTAATAAGTGGATCATTTTTAGAAACTGACTGGCCATTTGAAACTAGCACCTCAATTACCTCAACGTCTTTAAATTCACCAATATTTGGTACTTTAATCTCTTTATCTGACATCTTATAGTTTTGTTGGCATTGGTTTGCTGCCATCAATATTATACTTCTTTATGGCTTCTTTAGCGTATTTAGAAGCTATCAGTTGCTCTTTTGCTAACACACTCAGTCCATAGGCAACAATATGCTCTTTATCAACTTCAAAAAATTTTCTAAGGTTTTTTCTAGTGTCACTTCTTCCATAACCATCTGTCCCTAAAGAATAAAAACTTTTATTAGTATAAGGTCTAATTTGGTCAGAATTCATTCTCATATAATCTGAGGCTGCCATAATCGGTCCTTCAGTTTTTCCTAAACACTGTTCTACAAATGAAACTTTTTGTTCTTTATCAGGGTTTAAGAGATTATATCTTTCAACTTCCATGCCATCTTTTCTCAACTCATTAAAGCTAGTAACACTCCAAATTTCACTATCTATCTGATATTCATTTTGAAGAATTTCTGCTGCAGACATCATTTCTCTCAATATTGTACCTGAGCCTAAAAGTTGAATTTTTGTTTTTCCATACCTATTAAATTCTTTAATCTTGTACATTCCTTTAAGAATTCCTTCTTCACAATTTTTATCTTTTGGCATTCCTGGATGTGAATAGTTTTCATTCATGGTTGTGATATAATAAAAAACATTTTCATTTTTTTCATGCATTCTTCTCAAGCCTTCTCTAAAAATAACAGCTAACTCATAATGAAAAGTTGGGTCATATGTTACACAATTTGGTATCGTTGAAGCTATCAAGTGACTGTGTCCATCTTGGTGTTGTAATCCTTCACCAGCCAAAGTAGTTCTTCCAGCTGTTGCTCCAATTAAAAAACCTCTGGCCTGACTATCTCCAGCAGCCCATGCAAGATCTCCTATTCTTTGAAAACCAAACATTGAGTAAAAAATATAAATTGGAATCATTTCAATATCATGATTCGTGTAAGCTGTTGCAGCTGCAATCCATGATGACATTGCTCCAGCTTCATTAATTCCTTCCTCTAATACTTGTCCACTTTTATCTTCTCTATAAGAGCTTAACTGTGCAGAGTCTTCAGGTTCATATTTTTGACCTTCATGAGCATATATTCCTATTTTTTGAAAAAATCCTTCCATGCCAAAAGTTCTTGCTTCATCAGGAATAATTGGGACTAACCTCGGTGAAACATTCTTGTCTCTTAGCAAATTTGTAAACATTCTAACTAATGCCATGGTTGTAGACATTTCTTTTTCACCTGTTGATACTTTCATAAAATCAAAAATATCTTTTGCTGGTGCTTTAATTGGCTTTGCGTAAGTTGTTCTCTCTGGCAAAGAACCCCCAAGGTTCATTCTTCTTTCTTTGATGTATTTAATTTCAGGAGATTTTTCGTCTGGCTTAAAATACTCTACATTTTTTACTTGATCGTCAGTCAAGGGCACATCAAAACGATCTCTATAATATAATAAATCGTCTACGTCTAATTTCTTAGTTTGATGAGTTGTGTTAACACTTTCGCCTGTTTTTCCCATGCCATAACCTTTAATGGTTTTAGCGATTATAACCGTTGGGCTGCCTTGATTTTTTGATGCCTGATCATATGCTGCATAAACTTTATGAGGATCATGACCACCTCTATTCAATCTCCAAATATCTTTATCTGACAAACTAGAAACTAGCTCTTGTGTCTCTGGATATTTTCCAAAAAATTTTTCTCTAACGTAAGCTCCATCTCTAGCCTTCATTGCTTGATACTCACCATCAACAGTTTCGTTCATAGCTTTAACTAAATGACCTGTTTTATCATTAGCAATCAGTGAGTCCCAGTAAGAACCCCAAATTACTTTAATTACATTCCAACCAGCTCCTCTAAAACTTCCTTCTAGCTCTTGAATAATTTTTCCATTACCTCTAACAGGTCCATCTAATCTTTGAAGATTACAGTTTATAACAAATATTAAATTATCCAGTTTTTCCCTAGAAGCTAACCCTATAGCACCTAAAGACTCAGGCTCATCCATTTCTCCATCACCAAGAAATGCCCAAACTTTTCTACCTTCATCTTTAATTAATCCTCTATTAATTAAATATTTCATATATCTCGCCTGGTAAATTGCAAGCATAGGTCCTAATCCCATTGACACAGTTGGAAACTGCCAAAACTTTGGCATCAACCAAGGGTGTGGATATGAAGAAAGTCCCCCTGGTTTTACTTCTTGTCTAAAACTATCTAATTGTTTTTCATTTAATCTGCCTTCTAAAAATGCTCTAGCATAGATGCCTGGTGCACTATGACCTTGAAAATAAACTAAATCACCACCAAATTTATTATTTTTAGCTCTCCAAAAATGATTCATTCCTACATCATAAAGTGTTGCTGCAGATGCGAATGTTCCTATATGACCACCTAATTCAGGAAATTTTTTATTTGCTCTCACAACCATGGCTGCTGCATTCCATCTAATTAAAGATCTAATTCTTCTTTCAATGTTCTGATCTCCATTGGACTTGACTTCTGCCTCTGGTGGGATTGTATTTATGTAAGGAGTGTGTTGTGTATAAGGAATATTTGCACCTTCTTGATATGCTTTGTTGATTAATTCTTTTATCAAAAAATGAGCTCTTTGATTTCCATCTTTTTCAACAACTGCAGATAAAGACTCTAACCAATCTTGTGTCTCTAATGGATCAATATCATTTTCATTTGTAACTTGAATTATTGTTTGTTTTTTTTCTGGGGCTGGACTTTGTTGACTAGCTTCTTCTTTTTTTTCATTCTTTAAAACAGATTCTGCTTGTTTAATAATACTTTCTGTATCTTTAGGAATTGGCTTTTCTGAAGGGCTTTCTTTTGAAGACTCAATACTTAATAATATGTCTCCTTTAGAAACTTTATCACCCACTTTAATATTTACAGATTCTATCTTGCCAGAAACTGTTGATGGAATTTCAACACTAGATTTGTCACTCTCAATGGTAACAACAGGATCATTTAAGTTTATTTGATCTCCAACTTTTACTAAAAGTTCAATGACCTCAACTTTTTCAAATTCACCAATGTCCGGAACAAGTAATTTTTCACTCATTATTTTAAATCGATTTATACACTTAAAAAAAACTATATCTCATGTTATTTTAGCACAATAATAAGCCTTTTTGTGCAAACCTGTATTTTTATTGAACAAAAAACTTTAAAATTAACAAATAAATAAGAAGTTAATTTCTCTCAATGCACATGGCTATTCCCATTCCACCACCAATACAGAGGGTGGCACAACCTTTGCTTTTATTTCGTCTAATCATCTCATGAATAAGAGTTACTAAAATTCTGGTTCCTGAAGCTCCAATTGGATGTCCTAATGCAATTGCCCCACCATTAACATTTACAATCTCTTTAGGAATTTTAAGATCTCTAATTACAGCAATACTTTGAGCTGCAAATGCTTCATTTATTTCAAATAAATCGACATCTTCTCTCCTCCATTCAGCTTTTTCTAAAGCTATATTAACAGCTTGAATTGGACCTAACCCCATCAACGAGGGTTCAACACCACAAGTTGCCCAAGAGACTACTTTAGCTAAAGGCTCTATGTCTCTATGTTCTGCTTCATCTCTAGACATTAATATAGTTGCTGCCGCACCATCATTGATTCCTGATGAATTTCCTGCGGTGACTGTTCCATTTTCTTTGAAAACAGTTTTTAGTTTTTTTAGATCTTCTAAATTTAAATTGCTTCTTGGATGTTCATCTTTTTCAAAAAGAAAATTTTTATTATCTGTATCAATCTTTAATTTGATCAGCTCATTTTTGAATCTATTTTCATTTATAGCTTGTTGAGTTTTTTCTTGAGAATTTAATGCAAATAAATCTTGTTCATCTCTAGAAATTTTATATTTTTCTGCAACATTTTCAGCAGTTATTCCCATGTGATAATTGTTAAACGAGTCTATTAATCCATCATTGATCATCGTATCTACTAACTTATTTTCATCTAGTCTTTTATCTTCTCGATAAAATATAGCATGTGGTGCTCTAGACATATTTTCTTGTCCACCAGCAACTATAATTTTATTTTCACCTAGTTTAATAGACTGATATCCTGAAATTACAGATCTTAATCCAGATCCACATACTTGATTGATTATATGTGCAGGTTTTGAAACTGGAATTCCAGCATGAATAGAAGCTTGTCTTGCTGGGTTTTGTCCTAGTCCAGAAGTTAAAACATGTCCCATAATCACTTCATCAATATCGTCTGATTTTAATTTTGATTTATAGACAGCTTCTTTAATAGCTAATGCACCTAATTTATCAGCACTCAAATCTTTTAAAGATCCTTTATATGTGCCTATAGGTGTTCTTAATGCAGCTGTAATAACTACATCATCTAGTTTTTTGGTCATTGCTAATACAACATAATATTTTATAAGTTAAATTACATTAAAAACTTTGATATACTGAGTAAATTATTTAATTAAGGACCGCTGGCCAAATTGGATAAGGCGCTCGGCTACGAACCGGGAGATTCCAGATTCGAGTTCTGGGCGGTCCACCAAAAAGGATAAATAAAAAAATGTTAGATTGGCTACTAAAATCATCTCTACAAAAATCAGTTATATATTTTTTTATAATTGTTTTTATAATCTTATTAATTTTAACCTTCATATTATAAAAATTATGAGTAATGAATTTGAACAAATAAGTATTAAATCTGGTTTTATGAAACACAATGGTGGTGTTTTATTTAGAACTATGTCTGAAACAGAATATGAGTTTAAATCTATAATTAATGAAAACCATTTGAATAATGCAGGAATAACTCATGGTGGTTATTTATCAGCCTTAATTGATGCAGGTGCAGGAACTGCTGCACACAGAGCGTCAGGTAATGCACCTTGTGTAACCATTTCATTAGACTTAAAATTTATTGGTGCATCTAAAGTGGGAGATGAAATCACCGGTTTTACAAGAATTTTAAAAAAAACAAATTCACTAGTATTTTTGTTTTGTGAACTAAAATGTAACAATAAAATTATAACCTCTGCTTCAGGTATATGGAAAATTTTAAAAATAAAATCTTCTAACTTAGGTCCAGGTGGTTAATTTTTAATAATTTTATAAACTTTAAAATGAGAACTTTTCTCTAATGATTCGGTCATGTTTTAACCTATTTTTGTTCTTTATGGACAACAATATATGGTGGAGTAAAAATTTAAGGTACCATCAATAGAAATGTCTAAAAATAAAATTACAGCTGTTCTTGGTCCAACAAATACCGGCAAAACCTATCTTGCAATAGAAACAATGCTTTCTTTTGATTCGGGAATGATTGGATTTCCATTACGTTTACTTGCAAGAGAGGTATATGACAAAATTATAAAAAAAATAAGCTCTGATAAAGTTGCATTAATCACGGGTGAAGAAAAAATAATTCCTCCTAATGCAAAATATTTTCTTTGCACAGTAGAATCGATGCCAATCAATAAGCATTTAGATTTTGTGGGTATTGATGAAATACAAATGTGTGCAGATCATGAGAGAGGTCATATTTTTACTGATAGATTGTTAAATCTTCGTGGCGAAAAACTAACGATGTTTATGGGCTCTAGCACTATTAAAAATATAGTTAATAAATTGAATGAAGACACTGAGTTTATAAATAGAGAAAGACTTTCAAAACTTACTTATGTAGGGCATAAAAAAATATCAAGAATAAATAGAAAAACTGCAATAATAGCTTTTTCAACTGAAGAAGTTTATGCAATTGCTGAACTTGTACGTAGACAAAAAGGTGGAGCAGCTATTGTTATGGGCTCTCTAAGTCCAAAAACCAGAAATGCGCAGGTTGAATTATATCAATCAGGGGATGTTGATTTCCTAGTTGCTACAGATGCAATTGGTATGGGAATTAATATGGATTTAGAAAATGTATATTTTTCAAACCTTAAAAAATTTGATGGTAAAAAATTAAGACGTCTTAATATGTCTGAGATTGGGCAAATTGCTGGAAGAGCAGGCAGATATTTAAATGATGGTAGTTTTGGAGTGACTGGAGACTGCAAAGATATTTCAGCTGAGGAAGTAGAATTACTTGAAAATCATAAATTTGAAGAAATTAGAATGTTATTTTGGAGAAATTCTAATTTAAATTTTAATAACGCTTTAAGTTTAATTAAATCACTTGAAGAAAAACCCAATAAAGATTGGTTAAGGAAAATACACGAGTGCGGAGATGAAAAAGTATTAAAATATTTTTTAAAAGATATGGAAGGTAACAAAATTGAAAACAACAGAGAAACACTTGAATTACTTTGGGAGTGTTGTCAAATTCCAGACTTTGTGAAAAAAACATATGGAAATCATATTGAAGTTGTTGGCAAGGTATTCAATTTTTTAAATAGTAATTATGGTAAAATTACCAATGATTATATGAGATTACAGTTGATGAAATTAGATAAATTAGAAGGAAATGTAGATTCTTTGTCAAATAGAATTGCAAATGTTAGAACTTGGTCTTATGTTTCCAATAAAATTAATTGGGTTGAAAACCAAGATTATTGGATAGAGAAAACAAAACTATTAGAAGATAGATTATCAGATAGACTACATGAAGAACTTACAAAAACATTTATTGATAAACGAGCCAGCGTACTTGCAAGAGGCTTAAACCAAGATATGGATTTTAAAACTGAAATAATGGAAAACGACAAAGTAATAATTGATGAGCAGTTTATTGGTGATTTAAAAGGTCTAAAATTTGAAATGGACTTAAAAGTTGGGGCTTTAGAAACTGACATTAAATCATTGAAAAAGGCAGCAAGACAGACTGTGGGGCCCGAGCTTCAAAAAAGAGTTCAGTTAATCATAGAAACAGGTCTAATTGAATTAAAAGATGATTTTAAAATCTATTGGAAAAATTTTCCTATTGCAAAATTAGTAACCGGAAAAGATTATTTAAATCCAGATATACTTTTAATAGTAGATGATCTTTTAGAAAATAATGACAAACAAAAATTATCAGAATTTATTGAAAAATGGGTTAATGAAAAAATTAATTTAATACTAAAAAGTTTAATTGATCTAAGAAATTTAAAAGAAAGTAACTCATCCATTAAAGCTTTAGCTTATCAATTGTATGAAAGCAATGGTGTAGTTAAAAGAGAAATGGTTACCGAATACTTAAAAAAACTTGGGCAAGATGAAAGAAAAATTTTAAGAGACTTAGGGGTGAAGTTTGGGCGTTATCATATTTTTTTATTCAAACTATTAAAACCTGAAGCAGTTTCTTTAAGAACTTTATTATGGAAAAATTTTAACCAAAAGTATTTTGAGTTGACGCCACCTACGTTTGGTTTAAATTTTTTAGATGACAAAAATAAAAGAAATAAAAAATTTATGCTTTTATGTGGATTTGAAAATTTTGATAATTATTTTGTTAGAATTGACATCTTAGAGAGATTATTTATGCTAATTATTAACGCTAGCCCCGAAAAGGATAAAGAAATTAAACTAGTACCAGAGATGCTTAATTTATTAGGATGTAGTAAAGATAACTTTAAGAAATTGATTGAAAAAATGAATTATAAAACTTTAGAAAAAGACAATGATATGTATTTTAGATATAATCCAAAAAAACAAATTAAAAAAACTTTTAAAAAAATAGATACTTCAAACAGCCCATTTAAAGTATTGAAAAACTTAAATTTGAATTAATGATTAGCTTTTTTAAAAATAAAGAAAAAAATGAACCTCAGGATAACTCTTATTCTAAAATTGCTGCCTTGCTAATTCATGCAGCAAAAATAGATGAGGCTTATGAAAAAAAAGAAGAAGATATTATTAAAGAAACGCTTATTGATTTAGGCGCACCGGTCTCTGAGATAGATAAAATTATGTCTGAAGCAATAATTGTTGAAGATAACTCAAATCAAATATTAGATTTTACAAGAGAAGTAAAAAATGTTCCAGATTCTGATAAAATTAAAATAATTGAGTCATTATGGAAAATAATCTATTCAAACGATAGTGCTGACATTTATGAAACAAACTTAATGAGAAGACTCTCAGGTTTACTATATGTGGATGCCAAGACAATGGGAGACTTGAAGTTAAAAGTAAAAAGTGAATTGGGAAAATGACATACGTTGTAAATGATAAATGTATTAAGTGTAAACTAATGGACTGCGTTGAAGTCTGTCCTGTTGATTGCTTTTATGAAGGCAAAAATATGCTTGTAATTAAACCGGAGGAGTGTATAGATTGTGGCGTTTGCGAGCCAGAATGTCCAGTAGATGCGATAGTAGCAGATACTGAGTCTGGGAGCGAAAAATGGCTTGAACTAAATACAAAGTATTCTGAAATTTGGCCAAATATAACTATTAAAAAAGATCCTCCAGAGGATAATGAAAAATATAAAAATGAAGAAAACAAGTACGACAAATATTTTAGCGAAAATCTTTAAAAAAACTCCTGAGAAAAAAGTAAAAAAAAAAACTAAAGAAAAGGTAGCAAAAAAGCCTACGCTTCCTAAAGCTAAAGTTGTAAAAAAAAAAATTCCAGTAAAAAAAACTAAAACAATAAAAGCAACTCCAACTAAAATTAAAAAAAATTTAAAAACAGTCTCTAAAAAAGCTGTTCCAGAAAAAGTAGAAATTAAAACTGATAATTTAAGAATTTCAAAAAGTAATGAAGTTAAGCCTGAAATTAAAAAGGTAAAAAAACAAGAAACAGAAAAAAGAGAATATAAAGTTAAAGATTACGTTGTTTATCCAAAACATGGCGTTGGCCAAATTACAGAGTTTAAAAAAATTAACATTGGTGGAATTGATGTTGAAACTTATGTTCTTAAATTTGAAAAAGACAAAGCCAATGGTATGGTTCCTGTAAATAAGCAATCTCATCTTAGACCTCTTGCAACAATAAATCAGGTCAATAAATGTATATCTATTTTAAAAAGCAAGCCAAAAATTAAAAGATCTATGTGGAGTAGAAGAGCACAGGAATATGAAGCAAAAATTTCTTCAGGCAAAATCTATGAGCTTGCAGAAGTTGTTAGAGATTTAAATAAAGGTGACGACTTAATGGTTGATCAATCATACAGTGAAAGACAGTTGTTTGAAAAAGCTTATGAAAGAATTTTATCTGAATTTCAAATAGTGATGGGTGTATCATTAGAAGATACCCAGAAAAAATTAGATAAGGCTTTAAAGAGAAATTTGGAGGGCCAAGCAAAAGCTGTGGCTGCACCAACTAAGATTAAAGAACCTATCACAGAATCTGACACAGACTCAGAGCCAATTACCGATACTGAGGATTAAAAATTAGGGCAAAAAAAAACGCCTCTCACACATAACGTTATGAGAAGCGTTTTTTGAAAAGTCTAAGATACTATCTTTTTCTTTTCTTCGCTTTTTTAGCTTTTTTAGCTTTTTTCTTAGTCTTCTTTTTAGCTTTTT
>Ga0233443_1000882_pt1 | contig 29430 bp, 39 predicted proteins | sample SI_123_September_2_FD_182784 | JGI IMG/M metagenome (GOLD analysis project Ga0233443, IMG submission 182784) | Seawater microbial communities from Saanich Inlet, British Columbia, Canada - SI_123_September2016_200_MG | ecosystem: Environmental > Aquatic > Marine > Inlet | place: Canada: British...
GCCAGCCGCCGCTGATGAGGAGGAGACGCCTGAACCTGTCCGCGAGCGATTTCAACTGCCAAGGCGCGCCGATGCGTCGTCGGTGACGATCGTCAAATCGGGTGTCGTCGATTCAATGGCGTATTCGCTGTATTCTGACGGCTCAATCGAAGCGCAGTTGCCCGAGGGCATGGTGCGATTTGCCTCGATCGATGAATTGCGAGCGCATCTTGACCAGCGCAGCTAGTCACTGAGGCCGGGGCGCGGACTGCGGCGCACCAAATAAAGCGCCAAAGTATTCCAGTTTTTCTTGTCAGGCCGACGGCATCTCTTCCATACTCACCAAGTATAGACGACGTCGAAGCCGTCGCGTGGCGCCTGTTTGCTTGAGCCAGCTCGTTTTTAACTGCACATCCGATTGCGTCTGAAAGACATCACCATGAGCGAGACCGCCCCCAAGGGATTCGTCGACCTGACCGCGTCGATTGTTTCTGCCTATGTCAGTAACAACGCGACCACCGCTGCGGAAATCCCGGCCCTTATCAGCCAGATTCATGCAGCGCTTGTACGGGTCTCAACCGGCGGCACCGAAGCCGCGGCCGAGCCAGCCAAGCCCGCAGTCTCCATCAAAAAATCGATGACGTCCGATTACCTCGTGTGTCTGGAGGACGGAAAGCGCTTCAAGTCGCTGAAACGGCACCTCCGCTCCCAGTACAACATGAGCCCGGAGCAATACCGCGAGAAATGGGGCCTGCCGGCGGACTATCCTATGGTGGCCCCAAACTATGCCGTGGCCCGTTCGCAGCTCGCCAAAAAAATGGGTCTCGGCCAGCAGCGCCGACGTCGAAAGTAATCCCGGGCTCGGACAGCGGGCCTGGAAGAAGGCGGGCCTGACGGTAACGGGCTTGCCGCGGCTTAGGAATAATTCCACATTGCGGTGATCCCCGGAGTCAAGCCGGGATCACCTCTTTTTTTTTGGGGGGATCCTAGTGAGGTTCCGATGCTTGAAGTCCGATCGACCATTTTCGGTTTTCCCCCGCCGCAATCCTCCAGTTCCGTTGAACTCCACCCGAGCGGCATTTGCCGTTTGGTGGCCGCCTGCGTTGCTGCCGACTTTGGCCTCGCCGCTGCCGCGCTTGAAACAGGGCTGCGCGGATCGCAGCCCGCGGCTCATGCGCGGCAGATCGCGATGTATCTCGCCCATACTGGCTTTGGGCTCAGTTTCGAGATCATTGGACACGCCTTCGGACGCGACCGCACCACCATCGCCCATGCATGCCGCGTCGTGGAGGATGCCCGCGACGACATCCGGTTCGACTGCCGTGTCGCCACGCTCGACTTGATCTGCCGCCGGGTGGCGACCGGTGGAGACGGCCGATGAAGCGACAGCAAGGCCGCCCGTCGGGCCCAGGCAAGATTCGCCAGCAAACGGCGCGAGTTTCCGGCGATGAGGTCGGCGCATTCCGCGCGCAACATCTCGATCTGTCGGTGCGCGATCTCATGACGGAGACCGGCGTGACGCAGGTCCTCGTTAACGACAGCGAAAGCCCGCTGGGATGGCTGGCGCGCCGCAAGGGTCGCGATGGCCGCGCGATGATCGGACCGGATCAATTCATCGCCGGCGAACGCCTGCGTGCGGACTTCACGCGCGGACACCTGTCGCCGCGTATCACGTCGAGCTGGACGGGCATCGGGCGAACACACGGAGCCGGCGGTGGCGGTGACATGACGGACCTGATCGTCGCGTCGCGCCAGCGCGTGCGTTTGGCGCTGGAAGCCTGCGGCCCCGAATTTTCCGGGCTGCTGCTCGACGTTTGCTGCTTCCTGCGCGGTCTGGAGGATGTGGAGCGCGAGCGTGGCTGGCCGTCACGTTCGGCGAAAGTCGTGCTGCAACTGGCGCTCGACCGGCTGGCCCGCCATTACGGACTGCGCAGCGATCCCAACGGCACCGGCGCGGCCATCAGGACGTGGCTTGCCGACGACGCGAATTTCAAGCCGTGAGGTTTAGGAGGCGGAAGCCAGCGTTTCGCGGGCGTCGTTCTTGATACGCTCGACCATGGCCCGCAGGCCGTTGGAGCGCTGCGGCGTCAGGTGTTCGCGGAACCCGAATTCGTTGAAGACGGCAATCGGATCAGTGTCCAGAATTCCCTGCGGCGTCTTTCCCGACTGGATGGTCAGCAGGATTGCGATCAGCCCGCGCACGATATGCGCGTCGCTGTCGCCCTTGAAACTCAGGACCGGCTCGCTGCCGCTACGGTCGATGGAGCGCGACAGCCAGACCTGGCTTGCGCAGCCTTGAACCTTGTTCTCGGCGGAATGCTCGGCATCGGACATCGGGGCCAGCGTGCGGCCAAGCTCGATCACATAGCGGTACCGATCGTCCCACTCGTCGAGCAGCTCGAAATTATCCCTGATCTCGTCGATGGTCATGGCAGCCCGCGAACTCGTGTCAAATGTCTTGCGCCAAAGATCTTGGCACGAGCCTTATATGAGATCGCAGAGGGTCGATAGCCATAAGTTCCCGGCCTTTTCGACCCGAATATTACGGATTTCGGGGTTCTATGGGCCCGTTGTCGTCCCGAAGGCCGGTGGCCGCCAATCGATGGCGAGATCGTCCTCAGTCAATGTCTGATGCACAATCGCGACGGTCTGGGATTCGTCAGGGTCACGGTCATCCGGCATGCTGATCGATCCGGTATGATCCGGCGCCTTCTTGTTGGCCTTCTCGGTGGGCTCAGGCGCTTTCTTGTCGTTCTTTTCGTTCTTCTCGGCCTTGTCCGTGATGAACTGATAAACCTTCTTGGCGCCGGACTGGGCGCGTTCGCCGATCACGGTCGCAGCCTGTCCGCCCACCGTGCATGCCGCCGGCTGGCGGTTGCAGAACTGGCTCATGTCGGAGACTGCTGCGGTGGCGGCTGAGATGGCTTCCGATGCGCCGATCTGCGGACCCTTGTCAGGATCGGACGACTTGTCGGTCGGCAGCAGCACAAGCACCAGCCCCAGCCAGAACGCCATGCGAAGAAGGAAGAACATCACACACCCCGTCGATCGCTTCACGGAGTTGCTTCATCACGCTGAAGCGCTCCGCCCCGTTGCGATTGATCTCGCAATCATCATCCGTCGTATCAGACGCGGATAAATCCGGGGTTCGTGTGCTGTGTAAAATTTGAATGGTTTGATTTGGCGTAAATTTTCAATTGATAAGAAGCAATTTCGCTTTGAATGATGTGAGGCTGCCTTCGAGCTGCCCATTCGCCATGCACGATTTCGAAACCATAAGGCTGCGGGACGGAAACTTTGCGTTCACCATTCCCGCCGAATGAAATCGCTGATTTCGCGCGAAAAGCCGCATCCGGCTGACGTAACTCGCAATCGGCCGCGCGCCTTAGCGTTCGCTTAAGTTCACTCTGACACCATTGGCCAAACGAAAAACGGGGGCGTTCCGGCAGTCGATTCGACGACCGGCCGAGCGGTGAGAACAACGTGAGATTGTCCGGCATCATACGCGACCATCTGGACTCGCTGCTGCATCCGTCAGCGCGGCGGGACTTGATGACGAAAGCCCGCCACCGCGCCTTCATCGGGCCGCGGCTGCTGGGCGGCCTTGCCGCGCTTGCTTCGCTTCCGCTTTATCTCGCTGTTCGCGGAGCGCCGCAAGAAGTCGAGGTCATGGTGTTTGCATGGCTGATCGCGCCGATCCTCGTCTCATACTATCTGTCGCGCACAGGTCATTATGAGCGCGCGCACATCCTGTCGTCGACCGCGCTGGCCGCAGTAGTCATGGCGGTTTGCATTAACACGGGAGGAATTTCGTCGTTCGCCGCGATCTGGCTCGTGGCCGTTCCGCTCGATGCGGCACTGTCGGCCTCGCGGCGTGCAGTCGTTTTCGCCGTCGCGCTGGCGCTTGGCTGTGCGCTTGGGCTCGTCATGATCGATGCCTTTGGCGCCTTGCCGGTATCGCTGGTTCCTGCATCATACAGCTCGCTGTTCGATGCGCTCGGTATTGCCACAGCGACGATCTATGCGTCGGCGCTGGCATTCAGCGCCGAATCGCTGGCGCAGATGAGCAGGAAGCTGCTGATGGTCGAAGAGGAGCGTTACCGCCTTCTCGCGCACAACATCAGCGACGTGATTTCCCGGCACAGCCGCAACGGCGCGATCCGGTTCATTTCGCCTGCTGCGGAAGCCTTGCTCGGAACACCGGCGGCGCTGCTGCTGGAGCACGGGTTGTTTGACCGCGTTCATGTCGCAGATCGTCCGGCCTATCTGACCGCTCTCTCGGAGGCTGCCCGCAGCGGCGACGAGCGTAGCGTCGAATTCCGTGTAAAACGCGATTCCGCACGTGACTCTGATCATGATCGCACGCCAGCTGCCGACTTCGTCTGGATCGAAATGCGATGCCGGCCGATCGATGCGACATCACGGTCGCTCGCCGGTCCAGGTGTTGACGTTGTCGCGGTGATGCGCGACGTCACCGAGCGCAAGCTCCAGGAACAGGCGCTGGAGATGGCGCATATGGAAGCTGAGCGCGCGGGTGCATCCAAGTCGCGCTTCCTCGCCACGATGAGCCACGAACTGCGGACGCCGCTGAACGCCATTATCGGGTTCTCTGAAATGATCGTTCGCGAGAAGGAGATGATGATCGATGCGACGCGCCGGCAGGAATATGCGCAGCTGATCAACGAATCCGGCCTGCACCTGCTGTCGGTCGTCAACGGCATTCTTGATATGTCGAAGATGGAAAGCGGAAATTTCGAGATTCTTCCCGAACTGTTTGCGCCGCGCGAATCCCTGATCGGATGCTGCAATCTGATGGTTCTGAAAGCGCGTGAAAACGGGATCGATATCGTCACCCGCGCACCGGCGGACTTGCCGCAGATCACCGGTGATCCGCGTGCCTTCAAACAGATGATTCTGAATTTGCTGTCCAATGCGATCAAGTTCTCGGAGCGCGGCGGCACCGTCACCGTCACCGCAGGCGTGGAAGGATCGCGCCTGCTGGTGCGCGTAATTGACAGCGGTGTGGGTATCGGCGCGGAGGACCTGAAGCGGATCGGCGACCCGTTCTTCCAGGCTGGAAAGACCTATCAGCGCCGCCACGAAGGCACCGGCCTTGGGCTCTCCATCGTCAAGAGCCTTGTCGCCATGCATGGCGGCGAGATGACGGTGCAAAGCCAGATCGATGTCGGCACGACCGTGACCGTTGCATTGCCGATGGTCTTTACGCCGCCGATTGAGAAACCAAGCAATATCGCCACCCTCGCGCCGCAGCGCGCCGAACCTCAAGATTATCAGGTGAAGAAAAGTGCCTAAACAGATCGCAGACGATGACGAGAAACCCCGCCGCCGACGACGTGCGGCGGCGGTTGCAGTTGAGGCCGAGCCGGAGCGTGGCCTGATCCTGCGCGTCCTGCTGCACAGCCCGAAGGACACACTGGCGGCAAGCGCGGCACTCGCGGCTGTTATCGCCATCGTCACCAATGCGATGTTCCTGCAGGCAGGGCGCCATCCGTCGCCGATGTTCAGCACGGCTGCCGTATCGTCGCTGTCGGCGCTTGCGCCGTCGCCGGCGCCGTTGCCGCGAGTCCGGCCACCTGAAGCCGAGGCACGTGTCATCGACAAGCCTCTGGAATCGGCAGCGACGGCTCCTGCGAAGCCGGTCGCAGCACCAGCTACACCGCGCCCCCCGGCGGCCGTTCACGCGGCAAAGAGCGATCCGGTCGGTGATCTGATTGTTTCAACCCGGCGGATTGCTGCGGTCCAGCGTGCGCTGACCGAGTATGGCTACGGCCAGCTCAAGCCGACCGGCGTTATCGGAACGGATACACAGGCAGCGATCCAGAAATTCGAGCGCGATCGCAAGATGCCGGTCACGGGCCAGTTGTCCGATCGCCTGATCCGGGATCTGACGGTTCTGACTGGCCGGCCGATCGAGTAACCGGCCTCTACCGTCATTGGATAGATGGGCTGCTACCATCGTCGGCTCTGACTATGGTAGCACCTCCCTGTCTTTCCATTCGCCCGATCGGTTCAGATCCATGTCTCGCCTGAAATCATCCATCTGGGTCGCGGGTTATCTGCGGCGATGCCAGAGCGCCGGCATGTTCGGCGCGGTCCGGCGTCGCGGCGCGGAAGAGGCGGGCGCGGTATTCGTGAAAGTGGCTCTGATGGACGGCACGGCGATGCTGTTCGTTCCGGCGCCGCAAACCTCCTACGATGACAGCCGTCCCGTCGAGCGCGTTTTCATCCAGTCGCCGCCGCAAGCGGTGGATGAAACTGCTATCGAAGCGCGCCTCGCAAAGGAAATCGGTTTCGATCCGGATGTGTGGATTGTCGAAGTCGAGGACAGGGAAGGGCGCCACTTCCTCGATCTGGCGAAGAAAGTCTAACCGCGCGATGTGTTGCGTGTTGTGACGTGCGTCCCAGGCGGAACCGCGGGACGCGATTGCGGCGGCGCTGAACGGGCGCGCTGGCGCTCATCGTCATAGAGCGTAGGGCGATATTTCGCCCGCGTAGCGGCCAGTGCCGCGCCGCGCCACGCGGCAAGCATGATCAGCGCAGTGCGCAACTCGACCACTTCGTAAAGGCGCGCCAGCCGGTAGACGTCCATCACCGATGCGCCGAGCGACGGATTCAGGAACAGCAGCACGCGTTGATAAGATTCGCCCGGCATGCCGAGCGCCTTGAGCGCGCAGGCCAGCGGTTCACCGCCCGGTTCGTTGACGATCTGGGCCGCGACCCGGGATGTCAGGATCAGGGCATCGGCGAGTTCGGCCGTAAAGCCTGAGGCATCGGCCGCCAGTGCCGCCTGCTCCAGCGCTGTAACCGCGCGGGCCGCGCGGCGGGGATCGACCGGTGTCGATGGTTTCAGCGGTGTATCCGTCAGGCCGTGCAATATCTGAGCACGGTGACTTTTATCGGCGGCCAGAAACATCTCAATCAACTGCGCCGCATCGTCCGGCTGCATCGACATCGTCGGCGCGGGCGTCATCGCAGGAGCGACCGACACTTCAGGCTCCGACACGATCTCCAGATCCGCTGCAGGATCGAGCTCGAAAGTTTCTTCAAGCCGCGGCCGATCGTGTCGCGAAACAGGCGCGCGTTTCTCTGCCAGATGAGGCCTCAGTTGCAGCTTCCACGCAATTTCGTGCGGGGTGTTCGGGTAGATGGCAAGCCGCGCCCGCACGGCGGCGCGCGTAGCATCGTCCACCTCGTCGATCAGGCGCGAGGCCAGTTCGGCGAACTGCCGCTCCTCATCCCGGGTATGGTCGGCGGTCTGGACATAGAGGTCCGTCAGCACGCGGAGCAGCGTCGGGCGAATATCGACGCCCTCGCGCCGGGACAGAGTCATCAGGCCATCGAAGCCGTGAAACATCGGGAGTGTCGTCATGCCGGATACGCGAGGTTAAGTCTCGGCCAGACGTTATCCGCCGCCTGTTAACAAGCCATTAACCATGCTCACTCTTAATGACCGGGTGCCGCCGATCCTTGGGGAAAAGCTGGGCGGCCAGGAGAGATTAAAATGGGCACCATTGTTGAATTTCCGGTCGATGCAGCGGCGCGTCGCGCCGGACCGGATGTGAACATGGCCCCGCGCGAGGGAACGGCAACCATCCTGATTCTCCCCGCCATCCGGATCGAACGCTACGCTGACGAAGCCAGCGATGGAATCGGACCGGAGGAGGGAACGGCTCCAGGCCGCCGTCGCAAACGCCGGGCGCGTTCCTGACCAGACGTCAGATTCTTTGCCGGCGCGAGGCTCGCCGGACCGGCAACTCTCTAACCACGAACTGCGATGTGTAATCCGCTCTATCTTCTGCCATTCGTCGCCAGCCTCGCTTGCCCAAGCGACGACTTCGGCCGCACGCGCTCGACATTTTATCACGAAGACATGCACAAGTGGGTCGGCGTGGAGGCTACCACGGCCCTCGGCGGTCAACCTTCGCAATTCCAGTTGACCGATCTGGAACGATCGCTGCGCGATCTTGCCTACTACTTCATCGAGCCACCGCACTCGCGCCCAGCCTGGAAAGCGGTGTTCGGCGATTACCAAACGATACCGGCACCCTGGCGGCAGTCGGTCGTTTTCGACCGGACGATCTATGGCCGGCGCATGATCGATGAACCGCACCGGTCGCAGGCCGCAGCTTACGGCGGACTGATGGAGGATGTGCGCAACGACGGCGTGATGCTCGATCAGTTCATTCCTGTCGCCGTGCGGGTCAACGATCTCGACATCAAGCGCAACAAGGCGCTCGGAATCGTCGGGGAACTATCCCCGCGCGAATATGCCGATGCGCAGGCGCGCATGCGTGAGAATGTTCTGGTCGTGCAGTGGGTGCAGCAGTGCCTGCAGCAGCGTGTGGCATCCTACCGGTGGGCGCTGGACCGGCTGGTGATCCATGCACCTGATCCCATGGCTGCGGATGCCGATCGCCTGATCGTCCAACTGTCCCAGCGGGCATCGGACGTGTGGATCAAGGCGACCCCCGTCGTCGGCCGCGCGTTGCGCGTCGGCGGATAACTCCCTTCTGGTTCCATCGGCGCGTCCTGCGACGTTCGGACACGCGACGTTCGGACACGCGACGGAAGGTCGCGTTGTTTCCGTCCGCGATCGGCTGTTTTCTTTGGGCGTATCGAGCCACTGATTTGCTGTGAGATAAGAATGGGGGATGGAATGACAGGTTCCCCAATGGCGAGAATGTTTCTGTTTGGCAGGAACTTTGGGACTCTGATTGCGCTGAGTTTCGCCGTTGCATTACCTGCGTTTTTCATCGTCTATTCGCTTGAACAGCATCTGGTGTTGCCTGCATTAAGCGTGCTGTTTTTTGGAACAGCGGCGCTGGCTGCAATCATGGCATTCTCGATCAAGGCCAAGAAAAATACGGAGACCCTGAATCTCTGGGATATTGCGGGCGGTCTTGTTATCACCGGTTGCGCCGCGTCAGTAATGGGTGAGCCGGAGCAAGTCGCACAATTGTTCGAGCATCTGTTCGAACGTCGAGCTTACGAAGGGAGATAGGTAGAACTTAGTACGCAGAACGTCGACGACCAGGCCGGGCCCCTCTGGCAGCCGTATGGCTGCGATGTCGGACTGGAATTCAATTGGAGTGGCCCTTTAGATACGCGGCAATGTCCGGCACGTGCGATGCACTGACTCGATCGAGTTGGTGGACGATACGTACTGTGACGAGTCCGTATTTGCCTGTGACAGGAGGCCGCTCTTCCATACAATAGGGAAGCCCGGCTTATGTTTGAATTCCTCACCCCAGAAGTTTTGACTGCACTCTTTCAGGTCATCCTTATCGACCTTGTTCTTGCCGGCGACAACGCCATCGTCATCGGCCTCGCTGCTGCTGGCCTGCCAAAGGAACAGCGCAACAAAGCGATCCTGATCGGCATTATCGCCGCCACGGTGCTTCGCATCGTGTTCGCAGGTCTTACAACCCAGCTACTGGCCATTGTCGGCCTGCTGCTTGCGGGCGGCATCCTGCTGCTGTGGGTCTGCTGGAAGATGTGGCGCGAACTGCGCTCTGGCGCCGGGCACGAAGAAAATGCCGTGACGGAGGAGAGGGTAGCGGTCGAAGGCGCGCCGACCAAGACGTTGGCTCAGGCCACCTGGCAAATCATCGTCGCCGACGTCTCGATGTCGCTTGACAACGTTCTGGCTGTCGCAGGCGCCGCCCGCGAACATCCATGGGTCTTGGTCTTCGGCCTGGCGCTCTCGATTGCGATGATGGGTATTGCCGCATCGTTCATTGCAAAATTGCTGCAGAAGCACCGCTGGATCGCCTATGTCGGCCTTGCAGTCATTCTCTACGTTGCTGGCGAGATGATTTACCGCGGCGCGCTGGAGATCTGGCCGCATGTGAATAATGTGAAGTGAGGGATGCCGAAAACGCCGCCCGCAGTTTTGATTGCGGGCGGCGTTGTTGCGCGTTCAGGCAACCTTGACCAGGTTGTGCACCGGCAGCGGACCGCCTGGAAACTGGACAAGCTTTCCACCCACGGCGAGCGATCCAAGATCGATGCCGAAGAAGCCGAGCTGGTCGATCAGTGCTGCGACTTCCGCTTTCGCGGCGTTATCATCACCGGAATAGAGCAGTACACGCTTGCCGCCATCGGCTTGAGGGTCACTTGCGAGCACGTGCGCTTGCAGGTGGTTGAAAGCCTTGACCACGCGTGCGCCTGGTACAAATCCAGCGAAGACTTCGCTCGAGATCCGGCCATTCAGTTCAGCGGGCTTGAATAGCGGCGCTTCAATCGGGTTGTTGGCGTCGATCACAATGCGGCCGTTCCAGGAGGGCAGGCCGGCAAGCGCGGCCGGCAATTTCGACCAGTTGACCGCGACCAGGACGATGTCCTTGCTCGCGGCTTCTGTCACCGTCCCGGCCGTGATGGAGGGGCCAATCTCGCGAACGAGATCTTTTAGTGAAGACGGGCCGCGGCTGTTGGCGATGGTTGCTTCTATACCGGTGCTGGCAAGCCTGCGTGCGAAGGCTGAACCGATCGAGCCAGATCCGATAATTCCAATGGTCTTGGTCATGGTGTGTTCCTTTCAGGTCTTGGATGTGTGGATGATTGCAAGATCGGCTCAGCGCGCGCTGATCTGGCGCATCAGCGCGCCGATGTCGGTGACGCCCCAGTGGTCGGTGATCTGACCGTCGCGGACGCGCATGATGTCGATGGCCTCGAAGGTGATGTCGCGGCCGGTCGGGGCGACGCCATTGAATTCTCCGAGATGCTTGCCGTGGTAGGTCTTGTGCGATGTTACGAGATCGCCCTCGGCAACCTGACGATGAATGACGGCGCGGAAGCCGGGGAAGGCCTTGCGAAGCGTGAGGTAGACGTTGCGGGTACCCTCGCGGTCGTTGGCGAATCCCGGGAAGGCGGTCCGGTCGACGTAGCCAGGCGCAAACAGCTTTTCGAAATTTGCGAAGTTGCCGTCGCGTTGCACTTCCTCGATGACCGTGCGCACCACAGCCTTGTTGGCTTCGAGGTGAGCGCCGGTGTTCTGGGCGAATGTCTGGGTGACACTGCCGGCAAGTGCGAGGCCGAGCAGAAAACCGCGGCGGGTGGGGGAGATTGGCTGGAACATTGGTCGGCTCCGTTGGCTGGTGACGGACCCGATATCGCCTGTTTATTGGCCTCAGATTAGACCGTAATGACTGGAATTATTTTCAAGCATTGCTATAAGATGGCGAAATGGAAACACTGGCCAATCTCGAGTCCTTCGTTCAAAGCGCTGAAAATGGGGGGTTTTCTGCCGCCGCCCGCCGTCTTGCGCTAACGCCGGCTGCAGTCAGCCGGAACGTCGCGATGCTGGAGCGGAATCTCGGAATCCGCCTGTTTCAGCGCAGCACGCGCAAGCTCACACTGACGGAAGCCGGTGAGCGTTTTCTGCTTGAGATCCGGGGCAATCTCGAAGGCCTTCAGGCGGCCATCGCAGGCGCGGCGACAGACCATGGCGAGCCTGCCGGCGTGCTGAAGGTCAGCCTCAGTCCGACATTCGGCTCCGAGTATGTTCTGCCGCTGCTGCCCGCATTTCTCGCCCGCTATCCGCGCGTTCGGGCCGACTGGCAATTCGACAACCGGCAGGTGGATCTGATCGCGGAAGGGTTCGATGCGGCTGTCGGCGGCGGCATCGAACTTGCGCCGGGCCTCGTCTCAAGACCGCTTGCGGCCCTGCATATTATCGCGGTCGCGTCGCCCGCCTATCTGAAGGGCCGAACACTGCCGATAGATCCTTCGGGACTAGCCGCATTCGATGGCATTGTGATGCGCGCTGCGCGGACTGGGCGCGTGCGGCAATGGACCATGCGTAACGCTGTGGGTTCGAAAGCCGATGTGCAATTGCCCGGTACGATCGTGTTCAACGATCCTGCCGCGATGTGCCGCGCTGCGCTGCTTGGCCTCGGCGTGACATTGATCGCCGTGCCGGACGCGCTGCAGCACCTTGAAAGTGGCGCGCTCGTGCGCGTTGTGCCGCAGTGGTACGCCGATGCAGGGTCCATCTCGGTTTATTACGCAACCCGCGCCTTGCTACCGGCAAAGACGCGTGCGTTTGTCGATTTCGTCGGCGAAGCCTTCCGCCGCGAGCGCCTCGCCGAAAGATTTGCGGGCAGCATCGGCTGACAGGCTTATCGCTTGGCTTGCGGCGTATCGGTTTGTACGCGGCAGTTTGCAGCGGCCAGTGATGCCTGCGCCTGCGCCATCAGTCCGGGCTCTGCTGCCAGAGCCTTGAGCAGGATCAGGCCGGTCGTGGTCGGCGAGTCGATAATCAGTCGGTCCGCCGCGGTGACTTCTTCGTCTTCGGGCAATTCGGCATGCTGTGCCTCAGTCATCAGGTCGAGTTCGATCACGCGCCGCCCGGCGGAACGGTCGTTGATCGCGTAATACGCGACGTCGTTGCGCGTGTAGAACGACACCGACGTGTAGGCCTGACTCACCGGCACGGTGAGTTTGAGCGGGCCGTTCGAGAGATCGTAGCGGCAGGCGGCGCTTGCGAAAGCGGGGTCCATGAACGGCATCGGCGCGCTGCCGGGCTCTGCCGCAGGCAACGCCGTGACGGCGTTGAGCTTGGTGATCGGCGCGAGGCGCGAATAGGCATCGAGCGTGGCGACGCGGGGAAGCACCAGTACGCTGACGAGGTGCACAACACCACCGAGCAGCGCGCCGCCGATGATTGCGAACAGCCATCGGATCATGGGCATCCCACCGTCATGATGGAGGGCATCGGCGCATCCTTCTGCGTGCGCGTCCCGACGCCGACAGGCGTATCGTAGAGCCGCAGCGCCAGCATGTAACGGTCGAGACCGCCGGTCGGGAGCCAGTTTCCGGCGCGCGACCGCGATGTGATTCGAATCTCGAAGCTGCCGTCCGACCCACGAACGATTTCCTGACTGGTGAAACCGTGACGCTGCAGCGAATTGGCAACGAGTCGTCCCTTGGGATCGTAAAACGTCAGGGTCCAGAACCGTGCGGCGGGCGTGACGCCCTTCACGACAACATCGCATCGTCCGTCGAGCTGGCGGCCGGTATCGTCGGTCGTCGCCGTGAACATGACGCCGTCGCCGGTGCCGACAGGGAGTTCGCCGCTGCGCGCCACTGAGGCGCGCGAGTAGGGGTCGATGTCACTCGTGCCGGTTCTTGGACGTGCGGTCCACGCGCCAATCTTGATGGTGCCGACGTTGACGCCGCGCGTCGCCGTCATCCATGTCGTGCCGAGGCCGACAATGGTCGCGATCATCAGTGTAACAAGAGTGATAAGGATCAGCCGCACGAGGGAAGCGCTATCATGACGCGGTTAATTCTTGCGCGGTGGCACGGGCGCCGCCGGGTCGGAAGTTGCCGAGGCGAAACTGTCGGGGAAGGCCACGCTGGAAGGGGGAGCGGGCTTGCCGGTGTCATTGGATGACGTCTTGCCGGGCACGATGGCTGTCTTCGCGGCGTCGTCGAACAGTTTTTCGACGCGCACAAGAATGTTAGCGCCGCGCCGGGTCAGGATCGGCGGCGGACCGGGGTTCACTTCGGGGACCTTGGCGTTCGCATTGGCTGCCGCGACCGCATCCGGCGGAAGTTTCTTACCGGCGCCGACGCCGGGAAGATCGCGGATCTCGACGCCCTGATGGGCGACGACCATGATGTCGTGCCATGTTTGCGCGGGGAGCGAGCCGCCCGTCATGCGGTTGGTCGATGAGTAGTCGTCGTTGCCGTACCACACCGCCATCGTGAAGTTGCCGGTATAGCCGACGAACCATGCATCCCTGAATGCGTTGGTCGTGCCGGTCTTGCCGGCAGCTGGAATGCCGTCGAGCCGCGCACGCCGCGCCGTACCTTCGTCGACCACGTGGCTCATCATTTCCGCCATGTCTGCGGCAACCGAGGCTGGGATCGCCTGCGTCGGCTTCTTGCCGTCGCGATCCCAGCGCCAGACCAGATCACCGGTGCCGGTCCGTACCTCGAGAACGGAATGCGGCTTCACCGCGCGTCCCTTATTGGGGAAGGTCGCGTAGGCAACCGCGTGTTCGACGACGCTGACCTCGGTGGAGCCGATCGGCAACGACGGCGTATCGATCAGGGGAGCCGTGATGCCCATCTTGCGCGCGGTCTCGACGATCTTCGCGCGGCCTTTCTTCGCGGACTCCCACTGGTTGCGCGGAATGCCGCCGATGGCGATTGAAAGCTTCACGGGAATAACGTTAATGGAGCGGGTGATCGCGGTTGTCAGCGTCATCGGGCCCGAATGAGAGCGTCCGTAATTTTGCGGGCACCAGTTACCGAGGCAGACTCCGCCGTCGACAACGATCGACTTCGGCGTGTAGCCGTTCATCAGCGCAGTGGCATAGACGTAAGGTTTGAACGACGAGCCGGGCTGGCGCATCGCGTCGACGGCGCGGTTGAACTGGCTGGCGCCGTAATCGCGGCCGCCGACCATCGCGCGCACGCCGCCGTCGAGATCGGCCAGGGCAACCGCGGCCTGCGTCGCGTGATAGTCACGGCCGAACTGGCGCAACTGGTTTTCGACCGTTGCTTCCGCGGCGTGCTGCACGTTCATGTCGATTGCGGTGCGAACGACGAACACGCGCTCGGTGTAGGACTTCGGGAACGTCAGGACGAGCTTGCGCATCTCGTCGAAGGCATAGTCGAGATAGTAGTTCGGCGAATTCTCGTCGCGCCGGTCGACCGCGTTGGCGGGGTTGCGGCGGGCGCCGAACACCTGACCCTCGGTCATGAATCCGGCATCGACCAGATTGTCGAGCACGACGTTGGCGCGGGCACGGGCTGCGGGCAGGTTGATGTGCGGCGCGTATTTGGTCGGCGCCTTGAACAGTCCCGCAAGCATCGCGGATTCCGCGAGATTCACGTCGCGCGCGGACTTGTTGAAATAGAAATGAGCCGCGCCGTCGACGCCGAAGGTGCCGCCGCCCATATAGGCGCGGTCGAGATAAAGCTTCAGAATCTCGTTCTTGCTCAGGCGCGTTTCCAGCCAGATGGCGAGGAACGCTTCCTTCACCTTGCGCTCGATGGTGCGCTCGTTGTTGAGGAACAGGTTCTTGGCGAGCTGCTGCGTGATCGACGAGCCGCCTTGCCGGACGCCGCCGGCCTGCGCGTTGGTAACCAGCGCGCGTGCCGTACCTGCGATGTCGATACCGAAATGGTCGTAGAAGCGACGATCTTCGGTGGCCAGCGTCGCCTTGATCAGATTGTCGGGAAAGTCTTCAAGCGGGATCGAGTCGTTGTGCTTGATGCCGCGGTTTCCGATCGGATTGCCGTAGCGATCGAGGAACGACACCGCGAGATCGGATTTCTTCAGCCAGTCGTCGTCGGAGGTTTCGCGGAAGGCGGGAATCGCCAGCGCCAGCATCAGCACGAGGCCGGCAAGACCAATGGTTGCGCCTTCAGAAATCGGCTCAACGAAAACCCAGCGCTTCCAGCGGCCGACATAGAAGCGGTCCATGAAGGTCGAATAGCGCTCCCAGAGTTCGCGCAATCCGACGGCCGACGAAAACAGCGTGGAATCGATCCGCGCGTCGAGGTCCAGCAGGAAATGCCGGAACCGCCTTTTCCACTCGCTGGGTACGATCTGGCGCACCGGAACCCTTGAAAATAATGCGGCGACCTGGTGTCCGCGTATCCGACGTTCGCTTCACTCGCAGCGCCTTCCGAGCGAACGTCGGATACGAAAGGACGCTAGCAAACTATATTTCTCGTGATCCTTTGGTTCTGATGTTCGTAAAAGTGCTTGCGAAGGAAATCATGCGAATGTCAGAACCGGATCATGGGCCGCCGGATGAAAAAGCGCTGGTTAGACGATGCTGATCAATTTGCGGCATCCCCAAGGCGATCGGAGAGGCGATTTCGCCGCCGGGAATCCGCAATCTTCTAGCCGACCATGAACCATAAACCAATGGCCGCGTTGGTTTTTTGATGGTGAGGGTGAACGCCGCCCACGCTTTTCGATGCCGGAAAGGCCAGCCTCCATCTTGCCGCTTGCGCCGCCGCCGCCATGGTCCATAAAGCGTGCATCTCGCGTAAGTATGTTCCGCGACTTCGACAGGTTCAAAGCCATGACAGTCCGGCCTCGGCCGCCTTCGCCCCAGAGCGAATCTTTCTGGAAAACCAAGACGTTGGAGGAGATGTCCGACAGCGAGTGGGAAAGCCTGTGCGATGGCTGCGCGCGCTGCTGCCTGGAAAAGCTGGAAGACGAGGATACGGGCAAGATCTACTTCACCCACATTTCCTGCACGCTGCTGGATGCCGGGTTGTGCGCCTGCAAGGACTATCCGAACCGGTCCGCCAAAGTATCCGATTGCGTGCGTCTGACACCGGAGAACGTCCGCACGTTGAGCTGGCTGCCGCCAAGTTGCGGCTACAAGCTCGTGGCGGAGGGGCGGGATCTTTACTGGTGGCATCCGCTGATTTCCGGCGATCCCAACACGGTCCACGAAGCCGGCGTATCGGTGCGGGGCCGGGTGTGGGGCACCGAGGATGAGGTCGATGAGGCGGACCTCGAGGACCATATCGTGCAGTGGCCCGGCGTGATTCCAAAACGCGCGCGACTGAAGAAACGGCCGGCGCCCAAATAGCTCACGCTGTTCCGTTAATGGACCCGCAGGCATCGATAACGCGCAGGTGATGGTCCCTCCGCGCGGTGCACCCATGCGCCCGCGCCGCTTATGAAGTTCTCCGAAACAGGATAAACCAAACGTCATCCCGTGCATTTCAGGGTCAGGTCTTTTGAGGCCGGACCATTCTCCGGAACGTTCCTCTCACGCATATGGCCGAGACACATCGACAGCGCGGTGACGCCGACGAAGCGCAGGCGCTGGATCCGGACGATATTTCCAGCATCGCCACCGAAGTCATCGATCTCGCTGAAGCGCCGCCGATCGTGCCGGCGCCGCCGCTGTCGAAGAGCGAGGTCCGGACCATCCTGCTGAGCCTAATGCTCACGATGTTCCTGACCGCACTCGACCAGACCATCGTCGCGACCGCGTTGCCGACCATCGGCCGCCAGTTTCACGACGTCAGCAATCTGTCCTGGGTCATCACCGCGTATCTGTTGTCGTCGACGGCGGTTGCGCCGGTCTACGGCACGCTGAGCGACATCTACGGCCGCCGCGCGATGATCATCGTCTCGATGGCGCTGTTCCTGATCGGCTCGGTGCTGTGCGCGATCGCGCCGAACATTCTCACGCTGATTCTGGCGCGCGCGCTTCAGGGCATCGGCGGTGGTGGCATCCTGCCGCTGGTGCAGACCGTGATCTCCGACGTGGTGTCGCCGCGCGAACGTGGTCAGTATCAGGCTTATTTCTCGTCGGTATGGGTTGCGGCGGGCATCGGCGGTCCCGTGCTCGGCGGCCTGTTCGCCGAACATCTGCACTGGTCGGTGATCTTCTGGATCAACCTGCCGCTCGGCGCGCTGTCGCTCGGGCTGCTGCTGCCGCGCATGAAAAAGATTCCGGTCTTCCATCGCAGGCGCAAGGTCGACTGGCTCGGCGGCGTCCTGCTGATGGCGTCTGCCGTGATCGTGATGCTGGTGCTGACATGGGGCGGCAACCGCTTCGCGTGGGCCTCGCCGGCAATCCTCGCGATGATCGGATCGGCGCTGTTCCTCGGTGTGGCTTTCGTCTGGCATGTGCGCAGGGTTCAAGAACCTTTCCTGCCGATTCCATTGCTGTCGGGAACGGTGGTGCCGTATGCGATGGCCGCCGGCGGCTGCGCCATCGGCACAATGATCGGTCTCACCGTGCATATGCCGCTGTACTACGAAGTCGTGTACGGCCTCTCCGCAAGCGAAGCGGGACTCGCCTTGATTCCGCTGGTCGCGGTGTCGGTGCTTGGCGCATGGGCCGCGGGCCGCGCGATGATGTACACCAAACACTACAAGCGGGCGGCGATTGGCGGCGTGAGCCTTGCGGCCTGTGCCGCGTTCGCGCTCGCATGGGCGACGCCGCTGCCGCTGTGGCAACTGCTTGCGGCGCTGTCGCTGATGGCGGTCGGTCTCGGCACCGTGTTTCCCGTCAGCGTCGTCTCGATTCAAAATGCAGTGCCGCGCATGCAGGTCGGCACTGCGACCGGCGCGATGAATTTTTTCCGCTCGCTGATGGCGTCGTTCACGGTCGCGGTCTTCACCGCGATCCTGCTGATGGTGCTCGGCGGCAATCTCACCATCGGCGCCGAGCATCAGATCGGCTCCAAGCATGCGATCGCCGCGAGCGACATGATCGTCGCGTTCCGTTATGTGTTCGGTGCCGCCGCTGCGTTGCTTGCAACCGCCGCGACACTGGTGATGCTGATGGAAGAGCGTCCGCTCGCCGGGCCGCAGCAGGCCGCCGCAACAGCCGAGATGGCGGAGTAGGGCGTGGTCCCGAACGCCGTTCGCGCGAACAGGCGAAACGGTGACGAACTCCGGCGCATAAGGCGAACTGGTGACGGCGGTTCGGGAGAGCGCGTCCGCATTGCGCGGAACATCAGGTCGTGCTGCTCTCTCCCAAACGGAGCAGGTGTCATGCTGAACGCGGCGTGGCTGATCGTCCATCTGATCGCAAGCGCAATGCCGGGGACCGCCGCCGCCGGGCAGGCGGGCGTGACCTGCAGCTATGAGGCGTGCATGGCGAAGTGCTCTCGGCTCAACGGGCCCATCTGCAACAGCTATTGCGATGCCAAAATCCCGCAACGGGTGACCGCCGGTATCTGCGCCTCGCAGGATGCCGGCCCCATCGACGATGATATGGGAAAATAATCCTTGACAGCGTGACGCTGCCGGGATAGGGTTCCGGCATACTCCAGAATTGCATGTTCCGGTTGTCTGACAGCAGCGCGATGAACCATTGACGCCCGCAAGGGAGGTTCCTATCTTATGCAAGACTGCAGAGGATAGGCCAATGCCTGCAAAACCGCAGACATCCACGGATATTATTCCTGTCGACCGCCACGGCCTCGCGCTGGAAGGTTTCTTCCGCATCATGGCCCGGTGGGGCGTCGGCAATGGCGACGCGCGGCGCATCCTCGGCAATCCCGCGGAGCGCACGTTCTTTCAATGGAAGAGCGGAAAGGCAGCGCGCCTGCCGGACGATACGTTGCGCCGGATCGGCTATGTCGCAGGCATCTGGAAGGCGTTGCAGATCGTCTATTCCGATGCCGCGCTCGCCGATGGCTGGGTGCTGCGCCCGAACCGCTCTTTCGCGGGACAAACGCCGCTGGCGCGGATGACCGCCGGCGACGTCACGGATCTCGCGGCCGTGCGCGCTTATGTCGATGCCGCCCGCGCGCCGTGGTCGTAACGGCAAGAGCACCTGCCACCACGCGCGTGCGCTGGCGGGAGGCGTGGCGCATCATCGCGTCGCGTTATCCGCCGATCGCGCTGTTCGAGCGCGTCTCGGACAATCCCGCCGTATGGGATGTGCTGATCGAACTCGAACAGGCGACCAATCCGCGCGTGCGCGACGAGCTAGGGGAGATCGCACTGGTGCCGCCGGAGCGCCGCGTGACCGGGCCGAACGCATCGTGGGTGATGGCGCCGTTCACCCATGTGAACCGTAACGGCTCGCGTTTTTCGGACGGCAGCTTTGGGGTCTATTACGCCGCGCGCACTTTGCAGACTGCGATCAGGGAGACCGGCTATCACTTCGCGCGCTTCGCGGCGGACTCGAACGATCCGCCGCGCCGCGAGGACATGCGCGTGCTGCTGGGAAGCGTGAGCGCAACACTGCACGACATTTCGAAACTGGATGAGAAGACAAGGCGGCTGATCCTGGACAGGGAGAGCTACGTTCATAGCCGGCCGTTCGCTTTGAAAATCCGCGACGACGGTAGCGACGGCATCGTCTATCCCAGCGTTCGCGACGCGGACGGCTCATGCATCGCGGCGTTCTGGCCGGATGTCGCGGGCGTGCCGGTGCAGGAACGACACCTGCAATACGAATGGGACGGCAGGCGCTTCAGTCGCTGGTTCGACTATAAGGAGGAGAGGTGGTGGAGCGTTTAGCCGCAGCCATCGCCGCGCCAGCCGCTTCCAGATTCAGAACATTGACGGCGTTCGTCAGTTCTTCATCGTCGAAGATCACAAACAGCCGCGCCAGCGTTTGCCCGCAGTCGTGAGGGCCCGGCTCGATGTACTGAGCCAGAATGCCCCGTGCCCGCAGAACCGCGTCGAGAACGCACTCTTGGGGTGACTCCTGGAGCGTCATGACCGATCTCCACATGATGTCGGAGGGAAATCTCCGCGTACCTGCTCGGGTTCCGCACCGAGTTCCGTTCGCTCACGAAAAGAGCCCGCCGTGGTCAAGCGGGCTTTCTCAACGTTCGTTCAATCCGACTCAAATGCGAGGCTCTGTCTCGCGCAATCTGGTGTCTTCGAATTTTGTGAGTTGTGCTGCGCGCTTCTCCAGAAGTTCAGCAACGAAATCGGAGACCTCGTCGCGCACCTTGCGTTCCTGTTCCGGCGTCATCTGCTTGTGCTTTTGTGCAAACGCCTTCATCACCCGCTCCACGGCCTCTTTCATGACGCACCTCGTTTCCGTTCAAACGTGCTGCAATGCAATTCGTTCCGGACTATTTTCCCTGAACTACATCGCCGCCCGTGCATTGGCTTTGTTCATGGAATGGGAGGCAACGATGGGACGCGCTCCAAAGCATACCGTTCTCGTGGTTGAAGACGATCAGTTGCAACGCGAACTCGTCAGTCTGATTTTCGAAGAAAGCGACATGAACGTCATCCAGTGCATGAGTGCGGAAGCTGCCGCCGTGGTTCTGGAAAAGGCGGGAAACGAACTGACGCTGATGTTCGCCGATATCGATCTGGATGGTGACATGTCCGGTCTTGAACTGGCGTCGATCGCAAGGCAGCGCTTCCCGCATATCGATGTCATCGTGACGTCGGGGCAGAGCGTCGAGGACATTCCGGAGGATGTGCTGTTCATGCAGAAGCCGTGGCTGCCGCTTGAGCTGCTGCGGCAGGCGGAAATGTCGCGTCAGCGGCATACCGTGCATTGAGAGTCGTCGTAGGAAAATAATCCTTGACAGCGTGACGCTCCCGCAGTAGGGTTTCGGCATGCTCCAGAGTTGCGCGCTGAAGGCATCTCAAAGAAATGCCCAGTGAGACCGTCAGGCGCCGCACAATCAGGAACCACATCTGTCATAGGGCGTTGCCCTCCATACGCTGCGCGGGCTGGTTCGCGCATTCGAATGAATGAGGACGCAATGGCAAAAGTCGAACACGTGCAAGGCGAACGCCGGATCGTCGAAACGCCGACAGAAGCGCGGCAGGCGGAGCCGGGTCCGTCCATTCTGGCGCTGCTGACCGTCAGCACCATCGCCGCGATTTTCGTGCTGGCAATCGTCTGGTTTGTTTTCTTCCGGACGTAACCGAGGCCCAACTGCCTTGGCGCGTGAGACATTCTCTGCGTCATTGCGAGGAGCGCTTGCGACGACGCAACCCAGTCGTGTCTTGTCGCACTGGATCGCTTCGCTTCGCTCGCAATGACGGAAGCATAACCTGTCTATTGACCGCCGCGCCTCGAGCGCGGCGTTTTCGTTTCAGCGTGAAAGTCCGTCATCATGCCGAAGAAGCTTTCCTCCGCACCGGTGAAAAAACCGGCGGCGAAGAAGGCCGCGCGCAAGACCGCTGTAAGGAAGACGATCAGGACAACCGCCGTCAGAAAGACCGCCGCCAAAAAGATTGTCGCCAGGAAGACGGTAAAGAAACCGGCGATCACAAAGCCGGCGACGGCGAAGCGCTTCCGTGCAAAAGTCATCAACCAACATCCCGGCAATCTTGTCGCGGATGCAAGCGATCGTGTGGCGATTGATGCTATCGAACGTGCGAATGCGAAAGCCGAGCGCGCCGCGCGGAGACCACGCAAGCGCACGGCGGTGGATATCGCCGCCGAACCGGTGCTGGATCAGCCTGCTGCGACGTCGCTGGTTGCGCGCGTCAGCGATGCTATCGAGCGCGAACTGTCCAAGATCGAACGCATCATCGGCAATCCGACGCGCATCGCTCCTGCGCAGCGTATCGAGACCGAAAGCCGCGCCCGCGTGCTGGCGTCGCTCGCGCGCACGCTGAAGGAAGTGATGCGGCTGCGCGAGCAGGAACGCGGGGCGGGAGACGACACCACGAAGGCCGCCGATGACGACGCCATTCCCCGAGACCTCGACGAATTCCGCCGCGAGCTTTCGCGACGCCTGGAGGGGCTGGTCGCAGGCACAGCGCCGGTTCCTGATCGAGGGAATGACGAGGCGTGAACTCGAACTGCTCTTGTCGCGCTGGGACGTGTTCGCGCACGATCATCAGGTGCCGTCGCCATTGGCGCCGAACGGCCAGCCCTGGCTGACATGGCTGCTGATTGGCGGGCGTGGCGCCGGCAAGACGCGGGCCGGCGCGGAATGGGTGAGGGCGCAGGCTCTCGGCCTCGCGCCTCTGGCCTCTGCACCGGTTTCGAACATCGCGCTGGTGGGCGAGACCGAACACGACGTTCGCGAGGTGATGGTGGAGGGAATTTCCGGCCTGCTGGCGGTGCATCGGCGCGACGAGCGTCCGGTGTGGACGTCGTCGCGGCGGCGGCTCGAATGGAGCAATGGCGCGGTGGCCTATGCGTTTTCCGCCGAAGATCCGGAAAGCCTGCGCGGGCCGCAGTTCGGTTGTGCCTGGTCCGACGAGATGGCGAAATGGCGGTATGCGCAGGCGACGTTCGACATGCTGCAGTTCGGTTTGCGGCTCGGCCATCAGCCGCGGCAACTGATCACGACGACACCGCGGCCGACCGCGCTGATCAAGCGGCTGATGCTGGAGCCAACGAGTGTTGTGACGCGTGCGGGGACAGAGGCCAATGCCTATCATCTCGCGCCGACGTTCCTGAAAGGCGTGCTTGCACGCTACAAGGACACGCGTCTTGGGCGGCAGGAGCTTGACGGCGAGATCATCGAGGACCGGCCTGACGCGCTGTGGTCGCGGGCGCTGATTGAGAGCAGCCGCGTTTGGGAAACGCCGCCGCTGGCGCGCATCGTGGTTGCGGTCGATCCGCCCGCTTCAAGCGGCAAGCGCGCCGATGCCTGCGGCATTGTCGCGGCGGGCATCACGGAAGAGGGCGTGATTCATGTGATCGCTGACGAGACGGTGTCGCAGGCGACGCCATCGGTCTGGGCAGCGAAGGCCATCGCGTTGTGGCGGCGGCTCGAGGCCGATGCGCTGGTTGCGGAAACCAATCAGGGCGGCGAGATGGTCCGCTCGGTGATCAACGAGGTGGACGCCAGCGTGCCGGTGGTTTCGGTGCGCGCATCGCGCGGCAAGTGGCTGCGCGCCGAACCTGTTGCGACGTTATACGAACAAGGCCGCGTCAGACATGCGGGAAGCTTTCCGGCGCTGGAAGACGAGATGTGCGATTTCGGCCCCTCGGGTCTGTCGTCGGGCCGCTCGCCGGACCGGCTCGACGCGCTGGTGTGGGCGATCGCGTCGCTGAGCTTCACGACACGGGCACAGCCGAGGGTGCGGGGGTTGTAGAACCCCCACCCCGGGCGCTTCGCGCCGACCCTCCCCACAAGGGGGAGGGAGAAGAAAGCGAAGAGTGCGTGACTTCCTATCCCTCCCCTGAATGGGGAGGGTGGCTGGCCGAAGGACGGCCGGGTGGGGTGACTTCGATCTTAGGGATCAGGCAAAACAAAATGCTCAATTTCAAAAATCTCTTCCGCGCACCCGAAGCCAAGGCCTCGCGCACGGCGCAGGTGCTGGCCTTCGAGTCCGGCGGGCGGGCGCGGTGGACGCCGCGCGACTATGCGGCGCTGGCGCGGGAGGGCTATCTCGCCAACGCCATCGTGCACCGCGCGGTGCGCTTGATCGCAGAGAATGCTGCGTCCTGCGGTTTTCTTCTCTATGAAGGCGCGCAGGAGCGGGACGGCCATCCGCTTGCGCAGCTTCTGACCAGGCCCAACGCGAGGCAGGACGGCGCGAGCTTCTTTGAGGCGCTGTACGCGCACATGCTGCTCGCGGGCAATGCTTATGTCGGGGCCGTCGCGCTTGGCGATCAGGTCCGCGAGCTTTACGCGCTGCGGCCGGATCGTATGAAGGTGGTGCCCGGTCCCGACGGCTGGCCGGAGGCGTATGAGTATAGCGTCGCGGGCCGCAGCGTGCGGTTCGATCAGCTTGCGTCCAGCGTGCCGCCGATATTGCATCTGACGTTTTTTCATCCGCTCGACGATCACTACGGTCTCGCGCCGGTGGAGGCCGCAGCGGTCGCGCTCGATACGCATAACAGCGCCGCAAAATGGAACAAGGCTCTGCTCGACAACGCTGCGCGACCCTCCGGTGCGCTGGTCTATTCCGGGCCCGAAGGCGCGGTGTTGTCGGATCAGCAATTCGACCGGCTCAAGCGCGAACTCACCGACACCTATCAGGGCGCGGTGAACGCCGGGCGGCCTCTGCTGCTCGAAGGCGGGCTGGACTGGAAGGCGATGTCGCTGACGCCGAAGGACATGGATTTTCTCGACGCGAAGAATTCCGCCGCGCGCGAGATTGCGCTCGCCTTCGGCGTGCCGCCGATGTTGCTCGGCATTCCCGGCGACAACACGTATGCGAATTTTCAGGAAGCCAATCGCGTGTTCTGGCGGCAGACGATCCTGCCGCTAGCGTCGCGTGTCGGCAGCTCATTGGCGCAATGGCTGTCGCCGCAGTTTGGCGGCGAACTGCGTATCGTTGTCGACACCGACCGGATCGATGCACTGGCCAGCGACCGGGCCGCGCTGTGGGATCGCGTCGCCAATGCGCCGTTCCTGACGCTCAACGAAAAGCGCGAGGCGACGGGTTATGCGCCGGTGGCTGACGGCGACCGGCTGGGGTGACTTTTCTTATCCCTCCCCCTTGTGGGGAGGGTCGACCGAGCGAAAGCGAGGTCGGGGTGGGGGTATGTCAAATTCGCTGTCGACGTAAAGCTACACCCACCAGACTGGCCTTCGGCCAGCCACCCTCCCCACAAGGGGGAGGGATGAGCAAGAGCCCCAGGATCCGTCATGTCCGATCTGATCCGCATCTTCACCGAGCGCGGCGATCTTGCGCATCTGGCGCTGCTGCTGTGGGCGCTGGCGGCCACCTCGCCGAACAGGCTGGCGTAACCTTCCACCGTTCCGTCGCTCGCGAGCGACACCCGGGATGTGGATGAAATCGGCGCGTGCATGGGCGTCCTCGCGAACTGCGCGTGGTTGAGTGGGCTCAGGAATGTTGGGTGGCGACTAGCCGGGATTGCTCAACGTCATTGCGAGCGAAGCGAAGCAATCCAGAAAACCAAAGACTGGATTGCTTCGTCGCTTACGCTCCTCGCAATGACGGGCTGAGCATTCATTACTTTGCGCGCTTCGAATTCTTTCGTCGCGATGGCCTGCCACGCGCAGGCTTCGACGCCACCGGCCTGGTCGGCGCCTTGTGCTGGATCCTGTCGAGATGGGCGAGGAATTCGCGAAACACCGTCAAATGATCCGGCGACGATTTCTTCTCCGGCTGTATCGCACGCAGCACCGTATGCAATGTATCCATAAATCAATCCTCGTTGATGAAATGAGTAAGATCGCGTTGCCCCTTCGCCCGGCGGTTGAACCGCGAGAGCTGGCGGACGAATTCATCGAAGCGCCGCGACGCCGCCGCCAATTCGCGCAACGTGATCCGCGCAATTTCGAGCGTTCGCGAGATCTCCGGCAACGTCTACAAGAAGCCGTTCATGACCGCGGGCCCCGCGACCGGATGGGTCGGCGAGACCGATACGCGCGCGCAGACCACATCGCCGACGCTCGATGCGTTGAGCTTTCCGGCGATGGAGCTTTACGCCATGCCGGCCGCGACGGCGACGCTGCTCGACGACTCGGCGGTGAACATCGACGAGTGGATCGCCTCCGAGGTCGAACTGACCTTCGCGGTTCAGGAGGGCGCGGCCTTCGTCAACGGCGACGGCAGCAACAAGCCGAGGGGTTTCCTCAACACCACGGCGGTGGCCAACGGGTCGTGGACCTGGGGCAATCTCGGTTATGTCGCCAGCGGCAGCGCGGGCGCGTTTCCCTCGAGCAATCCGTCCGACGTGCTGGTCGATACGATCTATGCGCTGAAGGCGGGCTATCGCCAGAACGGCGCCTTCGTGATGAACCGCAAGACGCAGGCCGCGATCCGCAAGTTCAAGGACACCACCGGCGCGTATCTGTGGCAGCCGCCGGCGCAGGCGGGCGGGCGCGCATCGCTGATGACGTTCCCTCTCGTGGAAGCCGAGGACATGCCGGACATCGCCGCGAATTCGCTGTCGATCGCGTTCGGCGATTTCCGCCGCGGCTACCTGATCGTGGATCGTCTCGGGGTGCGCGTGCTGCGTGATCCGTATTCCGCAAAACCCTACGTGCTATTCTACACCACCAAGCGCGTCGGCGGCGGCGTTCAGGACTTCGACGCGATCAAGCTGGTGAAGTTCGCGGCGAGCTGAGAACAACGCGCGGCGCGCATCATCTGCGCGCCGCCGTGCCGCTTTCAGCAGCGGCCCTGTTTCCAGAGGCCGGGAGGGCAGCCGCGGCCGCGCCAGCCGACCTTGCGGCCATGGCTCCAGCCATGGTGCTTGTAGCCGTGGTGCTTGCCCCAGCCGTGTCCCTTGCCGTGGCCGCCCTTGACTTCAACGATGTCGGACGACGCGGCGTGGCTGATTGCAGGGCTTGTTGAATGGGCAGGCAGCGCCGAGGCCTGTGATGCCGCAAATGCGACAGGCAGGGCAAGGGCAAGGCTGAACAGAATCTTCTTCATCGCGTGGTCTCCTGATGATCGGCACGAGCGCCGGCGCAGTTCCGGCATGACGAGGCTGCCGGGAGCATCCTCACGCGGCGCGTCTGAACAGCGGATGAAGGAACCTGACATTCGGCCGCCGAAATGCGTCGAGCGAGTAGAGAACGCTGACAGACAGTCGGCTTCCGCAGGCGATCCCGATTTCTCTTCACTTCCTTTCATAGGTCACTTCGCATGTCCGCACGCGAGGATGCTTACGCACGCCATCAGCAGTAGTGATGGATGCGGCCGGATGCGCTTCGCTGGATACGTCCTGACGCCGCGCGGTTTCTCAAGCCGGGTACTGACCCGGCCACCGTCTATCCAGCGCTGGAGCGCAAATACAGCCCGAACCAGCCGCGCGTGCCGGCGGGCAATCCCGACGGCGGGCAGTGGACGGATGGTGATGGAAACGGAACGCCCCGCATCGCGAGGCCGATGGGACGTGTCGATCTCGGCGATCTCAGCGAGATCGGCAATCTCGGTCTGTTTCAGATTACGCCGAGGGAGCGGGACAACAGTGACTATGCACAGCTTGCGGGGGATGTGCCGACGGGAGATAGTCCCGAACTCCCCGCCGGTGAGCCGCCTGAAATCCCACAGGTGCGGCCGAAAACGAGCGCAGAACGAACGGCGTATATGCGAGCCGCTGCAAACTGGTTGGCGCGAAATGCCGGCCCTGCCGCAGACCTATATGTGGTTGCGATCAGCAATGTTGAGTGGCTGAAGGAACGTCAGAATCTTATCCATGCAGCGCGTGATGAACCGAAAGCTCTTGAGGAGCTTCAGGCGGGCGTCGGCAAACGAAGGCCAGGATACGACGATCACCATATTGCCGAACAAACATGGGCGGAATACTTCGGTTTCACGCGAAGTCAGATTGATGATCCATCAAATCGGGTTAGTATTCCACGCTTAAAGCATTATCAGATTACCGGGTGGTATGGGGCGCCTAATCGCGATTTTAGCGGGCTGTCGCCGCGAGAATACTTAGCTGATAGAAGTTGGGAGGAGCGGATGAAGATCGGCCGCTACGCGCTTGTTCGATTTGGAGTTCTCAGGCCATGAGGAAAATCGAACTCTCGGCAGTAAGCGTCGATGATTTAGTTCAGCGTTTTGCTGCAGTGACGCGGGAGCAAGATAAAGCGCTTCTGGTCGGACAAACTGCAAAATTCAATCGGCTGTTCGATCGGATGATGGAAATTTACGATGAACTGAAACGCCGCCCAGGCGATCAACGTAGTGCTCTTGTTAGCCTCTTCACTTATCCAAACATGCAGGTCAGACTGCAGGCAGCCAAACTAACCAAAGAGATTGCGCCGCTTGAGGCACGCGCCCAACTTCAGGCTATTGTCGATTCAAAGTGGTTTCCGCAGGCAGGAGATGCCGGAATGTCGCTTAGCATAATGGATGGTGATCTAAAGTTAGAGCTAGATGGCCGCGGTTGAGCGCATGAAGAAGCGAACTTTCAGTCTAGGCCTCTTAAGCCATGAGCCGCCAAACAAATCCGGAAACGGCAAGTGTCGAAGATCTTGTAGCTTTGTTTACTGGCGTTGCCATCAAGCAGAATGCCGCGTTAGAGAATATTCGCACGTCTGAATACAATCGCTTGTATGGAATAATGGAGGAAATTGTAGCTCAGTTGAAATCGCGCCATGGCGATCAGCGGAGCGCATTGCTGCCGCTTTATCGGCACCCCAATCCGACGGTACGATTCAAGGCTGCTATGGCTACGCTTTTTTTGCGCCTCGTGAAGCAAGGGAAGTCTTGCAGCTGATCAAGGATCGGGAGGAGTTTCCGATTGCGATGAATGCATCTGAGATGCTGAGCGCAAACGATGAAGGGCGATATATTCCAACTTAAGGTCGCGCGTGCTGCGCGCCCCGTATTCCGCAAAGCCCTATGTGCTGTTTTACACCACCAAACGCGCCGGCGGCAGCGTCCAGGACTTCGACGCGATCAAGCTGGTGAAGTTCGCGGCGAGCTAAAATGAATTGTTCTGGCCGGGTAACAAGAGCGAAGCGCTCTTCGCTTCGATTGCCAGGCATTTGCGTTTTTTCGAAGAGAAACTCATTTCCGGAACATTTGTCGAGCACGCATTTCCATTGTGGAAGCCTGCGGGATAACGAGAGTTATCGCAGTGAATATGACTATCCAGAGCAGAAAGTATTGCAACCCGCCGATCCCGCCAGAAATCATAAAATAAGCGATAGCCAGAAGAGGCGGTATACCGATGATGCGGCTTTTGTACGTTGGCAGCAAAATCAGCGGCAGAAGGGCAACAGGAAGAAACAACATCGCCATGAATGTGACGCCGATCATGGCCCACGTCGTTGCGCTATGCTCGCCAAAAATGCCCGCGTAGAAGAAGCCTACGACTGGCCATCCCAGACCGACCCAAAGAAATGCCTTTCGGGTTTTGATCACCCACGGCTTAAGAGGCAGGACGCTTTTTGTCACTGGCGGCCTTCAACCGTTCATAATGACGGTGTGTCCCTGCCGGGTCGGGTGGTCGGCGGCAACCAGATGAGCAGGGTCCGTGGCGAGTACCGCTTCCGGCAGCGGAAGCGGCTCCAGTCCGGCGAAGCGGCGATAGATGGCGCCCATCAATGCGCCGACGATGGCCATGGCGGGCAATAGCAACAGTGGCGTGATGTATCCCGCCG
>Ga0233443_1000885_pt1 | contig 29313 bp, 51 predicted proteins | sample SI_123_September_2_FD_182784 | JGI IMG/M metagenome (GOLD analysis project Ga0233443, IMG submission 182784) | Seawater microbial communities from Saanich Inlet, British Columbia, Canada - SI_123_September2016_200_MG | ecosystem: Environmental > Aquatic > Marine > Inlet | place: Canada: British...
CCGGAAAACCAAGATGCTGAAAAAATATACCTCATTGTCAGGGATCAATATATCATGAGTTCTATGGGTGGCCCCGTGGCTATAAACCAAATGGCTATCCATAGAGCAATGGATTTATACGATATCGAATTCAGGCAGGATTGTTTTGAAAAAGTTGTGAATGTGGGTAGAAAGTTCTTGCAGGAATATAATGAAAAGCAAAGAGATAAGCAGGAGCAATAAATGAGCAGTATAGGTTCCATCTACGTTGAAGTCAGGGGTGATATAACCCAGTTTCAAAAAGATATGTCTAAGCTCCGTGCTGTCGCTAAGAAGGGTGGAAAGGAAGTATCTGATGCTTTGAATAATGGTATAATGCCGGGGAAAGCATCCCAGTCAATCAGTGCATTATCAACAGGCTTAAAACAGTTATCCCAAAGTGCAAAAATTCCTGCCGAAAATTTTAAGGCAACATCCAAAGAAATAGCAAGAGCATTGGATGGTGTCGCAAAAGAAGTTGGAATGACTTCAAAAGAGTTTACAAAGTTAAATGAAAAGATGCTGCGTAATCAGGCTATGAAACAGGCTGAAGGAGCTATGCGTAAGGTTGCCACTGCTGCTAGTCTTTCTAAGAAGGAAATAAAAGCTCTTGGTATCCAGATGGGTTATACAGGCAAGCAAGCAAAAGCTATGGCGAATAAGCTGGACAGATCTAAATATAGAATGCAGGCACTTGGTGATTCTATAATGTCCACTAGATCCAAGCTCATAAGTTTGGGGTTAGCTGCCTCTGCTGCTGTGTACACAGTCAAGGAATTAAGCACAGCAATTTGGGATGCTGGTAGAAGAACACTTGTTGCTGAGAATGCTTATAAATCAATAACAGGCTCAGTAGCTGGAGCCAATGTTCAGTTTGAATTTTTAAGAGACACCGCAAAAGAACTTGGTCTTAATTTTTTCACATTGAGAGAAGGTTATAAGGGGTTTTTAGCTGCTGCACGGTCGTCTACACTTCCAATGAAAGAAATTCAGAAAATATTTAGATCGGTATCAAATGCTGGTGCTATTTTGGGGCTATCAAATGAGAAGATGTCGTTAACTTTTCTCGCTTTAGAACAGATGCTCTCAAAAGGAAAAATTAGTATGGAAGAAATAAGGAGGCAAATGGGAGACAGTCTTCCTGGTGCTTTCCAATTGGGTGCGAAGGCTATGGGCATGACAGTAGAGGCTTTTGACAAGGCTGTCAGTGCAGGAGAAGTATATGCAGATGTTTTCTTGCCAAAGTTTTCAAAGGCAATGGATGAAACATATATTGGGACAATAGCGGATTCAGTAAAAGCTGTAAATTTATTAAGTGAAACGTGGGAAGAACTAAAAGTCAAGATGTCAAATAACGGATTCATGGATGATGTCGCTGATGCAATATTAGCATTCTCCGATGAGCTTAAAGACCCAGAGTTTATAATTGCAACTCAAGCTTTTGCTAAAAATCTTGGCAGTATAGTAGAGTTATCTGGCACGTTGGCTGCATTTAGCATGGATAGAATAGTTGCATTCACAAATTTTTTCAAAGGCATTGGGTTCGCAAGCGAAGGTAAAATAAATTTTACAGATTGGATAACTGCTAATCCTGAAGAAATGGCAGCAATGGTATCTACATTAAGAGAGATAGAAGTAGCTGGCAGAAGAACAGATGCCGCACTAAGAGAAGGAACCGCAGTCACTCAAGAAGACTTACGCATTTCTATAAAAGCAACTATAGCGAGTTATGATTCTTTAAAGGAAAAACAAGAGGATTTTTTAAGTAGCGTGAGAAAGTGGAAAAACGGAGAGCCTATCTTATTTAGTAATGTTGTTGAGAACGATGAGATGACAGCTTCTCTTAAAGGATATACTGGCAAGTTAGGCGAATTAAAACAGTTATTAATTGAAGTACAACAAGTTGCAGCTTGGACGGCATTAGGGTTTAAAGAAATAAACCAAGACTTAGATTATGGATCAGACACATCTTTATCAAATTATATATCACATTGGCAAAAATTAAAAGGAGAGTTCGAGACTTCCTCAACATCAAAAGCTGATAAATTCAATAAGGAAATGCTAGGCAGTATTAAAGAAACCGATGCTGAAAGATTAAAGAGCTTAAAAGAAAATTTAAAGCTTTGGGAAGAAGGAAATAATACAGATGTAAGGATACGAGACGAGGCATTAAAACAGATAGCATCCTTGGAAAAAAAATCTGCTGATGCACAAATAAGGATTGAGAAAAACCGTGCAGCAGCTATCGAAAAATCATACAAAGATCTCCTCAAGAAAAACCTTGGATTCGCTAAAGCTGAAATAGACCAAGGCGAAAGAATGCAAGATGACATGTGGTTGATCAGGCAAAAAGGTTTGGACAAGGCAATAAAGCAACACGAAGAAACCCAGACAAAAATAACAAACAATGATTATAAAGCATATCAAAAACGGTTGACGGACGAAGAAAAAGCCAGAGACAAAGCTATCAAGAAACAGGAAAAAGATTACCAGCACATGTATGACAACATACATGATATTGCTGCCGATTTTTGGGAAGGAATTCTTGATGGTCAAATGAGTTCATGGGATGATTTCATGGATCATATGTTGAACACTTTCAAAAAAACTTTCGCTCAGATCCTGGCGGATGCCACAACACCCATCCTTTTAAATCTTGTATCTGGTGTATTGGGCGGCGGTGGTTCTGGCGGTGGTTCTGGAATATTGGGAAAAATAGGGGACAAGCTCGGCACTGGTATTTTAAATAAATTATCTACATCCCCCGTTTTTGGAAGCCTTTTTAATTCTGTTCCATCGGGTAGCTTTGCCCTTGCTTCTGGTGTCCCTGGCTCAATGGCAACTGCCGGGAATGCTGCATGGAGTGCCGGAATTGGTGGCGGCGGTTTGTCTGGAACACTTGGCGGTGGTGGCCTTTCTGCGGGTGCTTCCTGGCCAAGCATGCTTACAGGTGCAGCCGGTATCGGAGTTATCGCAGCAGCCGGGATGATAGCAACAAAAGTTTTAGGCCGGATGTTCTCAGAAAAACCGCAATTCGGAATATCCGGGATGTCAAAAGAAGCCTGGAAATTTGGTACTGGAAGTTTTGACCGTGAAATAAATCCATATGAAATAGCAATGGAAAACATGTACGATGATTTCAAATCCAACCTTTATGATTACCGTGTGTTCGCAGCAGATTTCGATAATGAACCAGAGATGAGAAATGTTTTATTTGATTATTTTGATACTGTTTTTGCCAGTGTTGATAAAGCCATGTCAACAAATATAAACGATGTCCTGAAAGATTATCAGCACTTGGGTGTATCATTCAGACTCACGGAAGATATGGATGCAGGGCAAGCCTTGAAGGGTCTTTCAAAGGCTGTTTTCTCTGAACTGGTTGGCTCAATGCTTTTGGGTGTGATTCCAGGGGCAGGAGCAGTCGGTAAAGGTGTCAATACAATAGTCGGCAGCCAATACATTACTGCTGGGTCAATTGCAGCAAAGAATGCTCCACAACCGGGCAGCAGAGAGTTTTATGATAGTTCTGCTTTCAGTCCTCAAGGAAAAGGTTCTGGTGCAGATCCTTATTTATACACAGAGCCTGTTTATGAAACAATCACGCATCAGGTTTCAGCTATGGCAGACATTTTCAACACAGCTTTCTTTGAAGCCATAATGCCTGAAGGTTCATCGACTTGGGATTCATTCATTGCTTTTGCCGATATCGTGAACAAGACAACCGATTTCATGGATAAATTTAATGACAGGGTAAACGATCTTGGATTAAGTTCTGTCGAGGCTTATCAGCAAATTGCCTTTGTTTCAAATTCTCTTTCAGAGATGGAAGATGCCATTGAAGCATTAAATCTTGACCCTGTTGCAGCAACGATAAAAACCCTTGTCGAAGGGTTCGATCTTTTGAATGAAGCTCTTGTAAAGAACAATGCAACGGCTGAAGAACTGACAAAGGCTCATGAATTACAAGAAGTTATTTTCTGGGAAGAAATAAAAAACTTGAGTGCTGCTGCGGTTGGAATGGTCAACAGCATGTCAGAATCAGTCAAGGGTATTATCTGGTCATCAGATCAAATTAAGATGCAGAACATAGCAAGCCAAGGCGAAAAAATAATAAGCTTTTTTAATGGTGTGTACGATTCAATTGTGTCAACTGGGAATACTACTTTTGTTGACGGTGCAAACCAGTTAAGGAATGGTATCACAATTATTGTCGATACTTTAATGGCAGTTCAAGGTCTGGATTTATTCAGAGGGCATCTGCAAACAATCGGTAGTGCCAAGGCAAGCATATACGGTCTTGAGAATGAGTTCGCTGCAATGGGCATCGGCTCTAAATACGGAGTCGATCTTGGTTCCGGGCAACAGCAAGCTGCTTTTGTGAAAAGTGTTTTGGGCATGTCTGCCACAGAATTTATCACTGCAACCGAAACCTTTGGGGTATCAGTTGATGAGGCAACCGGTGATTTAATGATTCTTGCCGATATGGTTAAAGAAACTTCAGAGGCATTTGAAGATATCGGTGACACAATGGGCGATACAATTAAGTCTCTTGAACAACAATTTGGAATGAGTGGAAGTAGCTCATTAACCAATCTGATAAAAGATTTTAATAAAGCTGCCGGGGATGCAAAATCGTCAGATTCTTTAATAGCGATGGCAGGGGCAAACAAACTTCCTGGTCTTTCAAGCCAGATCCTCGCAAGAGCATTAGCCGAATCTCCAACATCATATGAATACAAAAAAGTTTATGCAAAGATAATTGGGACTCTGCAAGATGTTGAAGATGCAGCCGATGGACAGGTTGATGCTTTGAGCATTACTGACAAAACTTTGGGTGAGCAATTAACTGAACTTGAGGGGATAAATGATAGTATAGGCTTCGTGGATGAATCGATTAAAGCTCTTATGGGTGATGATACTTTTTTGACCTACTATGGTCTATTTAATAAATTTTTTGGGCAAGATAGTGTTTTTGGAAAACTTGATTCTACGCTAATAAGCTTAGCAGGTGCATTGGGCAGTCTTAATTTATTGCCACCTGACCCGAAGACAAATATTGTTACTAACCCGGTAACTGGGCAAACCGGCCCAAAGACAGTATCAGATCCTTCTCAATGGATGCCTTGGCAATTAGATACAACAGGCAAAAATATAGCCACAGAAACAGAAGCTCAAATCATTGCAAAATATGGTATTTCAGGATTATCAAAAGCTCAAATATCAGCTTCGCTTGCTGAGTGGAATAGTTCTACAATTTTTCAAAAAGCAGATTGGGCAGAAGAGGTTGGATTCCAGCCGGCAGAAATAGCAGCAGATATAAATAAACTAACTTCAGCTTACGGGTACGCAGAGGGCGGGGTTGCATCAGGGCCAAAGTCAGGATTCCCTGCTATGCTCCACGGCACAGAAGCAATTATCCCGATGAATGGTGCAAACATTCCTTTGGTTATAAAAAACGATTATTCAAAAGGGATACTGTCAGTGTTGCAAAGCCTAAGAGAAGACCTAAAGGCTATAAACTCAACAAACGCTTTAAAGATAAAGAAAATAAAACAGACTCTTGATAGAGTCACTAATGGTGGAACCTCATTTGCGGTTACGGAGACAGGATAATGCAAGTTACAATACCTAAAATAACGAATCTTCTTGCTTCAAATGTTTCTGAAGCTGCCTTTTCTGATTGGTTGGCTGCTACATCTTATGCTGTAGGGGCGAGAGTTTATGTTATGTATTCCGACTTTACAGAAATTTTCTCTTACGGATCTTGTATCTATGATCAGTTTACCAAAGGTGCTTTATGGACATATGATGGGACTGATTCAGAATATGATGCAGCGACAGCAATTGAAGCATTAACACAGGTTACAGATAGTGCAGTGACAGGAGATTTGGTTCTTTTCCAGTTTGAAGTTAAAAACTTCTCATCTGGGACAGTTACTCCTTATGTGAGGGGGACGGCAGGATCAGCGAGAGGTGCAGACGGTGTATACCAAGAAATTATAACAGTCGGTAGTTCAGACAATCTTATCGGGGTAACTGCTGCAAGCTTTGTTGGATCTGTTACAAATTTTTCTGCAAAAAAAATAGGCGAATATTATTCAAGAGATATTTATGAAGGACAAGTAGGTTCAAATCAGGGCAATTTCCCACCAGATGATGACGGAACAAATTGGGTGAAAGTTTCTGCATCAAACCGTTGGAAAATGTTTGACGATTACATGAGTTCGCAGGCAGAAAATCCTGTCAAGATAAGCGTTAAGGTAAAGTCTGACAAGTGTAACAAGTTAGCATTTTTTTTATCTGAAGCAAAAACAGTTAATTATATTCTGAGCAATGACAGCATAACAGAAACAAGCGTAACATCAATAACTCCTGCCCTTGGAGCACATGCCATGACATTTACTCATGCAGCTTCAAGAACGTGGGTGATAGGAGACAAGGTTGAGGTCTATCGGACATCAGACCAGAGGACATTTTTCTATGGCACTCTTACCGATTGGACACAAAGCACAGGGGTTGCTGAAGTAACGGCAACTATTTTTGATGTTGGGACAGGTGGAGCACAAACCGATTGGACGATGGCTCTGGTTTATGACGGGGAGTCTAATTCCCTCTATCAGTCAGAAGTTTTAAGCTGGTCTGATTACTTTTTTTCACCCATCAGGTTCTCAACATCTTCCGCTCACTCTTTCACTTATGATTACAATACTTCATGCCGGGTTATTTTCACAGGTGATGCGAATGATACGATCCGGGTAGGACATCTGGTTGTTGGGCATTCATCTTTCCTTGGTGAAACAAAATACGGATTGAGAGGCAGCATATCAGACTTTTCAACCAAAGAGGCGAATACTTTTGGTGAATATGCTTTGGTTCAAAGAGCTTATGCAAAAGAACTGAGATACACGATACATGTTTCTACAGATGGTGTTGACCAAGTTTTTCAGACACTGACACAGTTGAGAGCTATCCCTTGTGTCTGGGATTCAAATAATGATTCAACAAGCTTATCAATGGCAATTGCGTTTGGTTTTTTTAGTGATTTTGAAGTTATGGTGGAAGGTAAAACAAAATCAGAATGTGACTTAGAAATACAAGGTTTAACATAAGGAGAGAATAAATGGCTGCATATCAGATTGCACAAACAATTTCAGACCCAGGAACTGCTCCAGCGAGAACTGATCCCGATAATTTTGATGCAAGGGCAGATGCTTTTTTGGCTGTTTTGTCTTCTTGGGGAACCGTAACGACAGGAGAGTTGATTGTCTGGACATCACAAGTGAATGCTCTTTCAACGGCAGTCAATGGATATTCTAATACAGCTTCAGCAGCTTCATTGGCTGCAATAGCTGCTGTGGATGCTACTGAATGGTCAAACGCAGTAACTTATGATGCTGGTGATACCGTGTGGGGTACTGATTTTCTTTCTTACAGATCTGCTCAAGGGTCGAATACGAATCATAATCCAGTTGGTGATGGTGGCACATGGTGGGTTTTAATCACAGGGTATGTTGCAGGAACAGCAATTGCAATGGCAGATGCAGTTTTATCAAGAGCTAAATTAATAGACATTTCAGAAACATTAAATCCATTGGGTGATCTTGGGGGTGGGTCTGATGATATTGATCTTGAAGATGGGAATGTAGTATCTGCAACCGTAAGTACAGCAGAGGAAACATTGACTTTCAGTAATCCACCAGCATCCGGGTCGAACGGAAGTTTTACTTTATTTTTGACAAATGGTGGAAGCCAGACAGTTAATTGGCCTGCAAGTGTTGATTGGCCCTCTGCTACAGCACCCACACTTACTGCTGCTGGGGTAGATGTTTTGGTGTTCACAACAAATGATGCTGGGACAACATGGCTTGGTTTTCTTGTTGGCTTAGACATTTCTTAAAAGAGGTATAATATGAGATATTTTAAAGATAACGGAGTTTATGCCGAAAGTGAAGTTAAAAGGTTAGTTTATCCATCCAGCTTGCCAAGAGATTTCAAACCGGAGCACGTTGAAAGCAAGGGTTTTTTGCCTGTAACGGAAACTGAGAAACCAGTTTGTACGGATTTGCAGGTAGTCCAGAATGATGGTGTAAAATTAATTAATAACGTTGCAACTCAAATCTGGTCTGTTGTTGCTAAATTTGAATCCCAGGAAGAGGTTGATACTTATCTTGCTGGAATCAAGGAGAAAGAAGACCTTGAAATTTCAAATCAGGCAAAGGAAAGATTAAGAGAGCTTGATATAAAATCAATTAGATCAATAAGGGAATATCTATCTTCAAAAGAGGATGCTCCGCAGTATTTAAAAGATTTTGAAATTAAAGCAACTGACGAAAGAATAAAAATTATAAGCGACACTAATTAGAGGTTGATATGTTAAGCAATCGAATGTTAATGGCAGCAGCTTTGCTGGCAATTCTTGTAGAAAGAGGATATTGGTTCGGTGGAACAAGTTCAACAGCAGACGTTCAAGATTGTGACAGTTATGAACTTGATACTTGGACAAGTAAGACTGACTGCACAGCAGGGCATATTGGGAGAGGTGCTGCATCTATGCCTATATCTAATAAAGCTTACGTTGCTGGTGGGTATGTTTCATTAGCATATATAGCGTTTTGCGATGAATATGATCCAAGTTTAAACTCATGGGCATCTAAAACTAATATTGCTTCTATAAGAAATGGATTGTCTGGTGCATCTATAGGAAGTGCTGGTTATGCAATAGCGGGGCAACCTTCAGACCTTCGAGATACAGAGCAGTACATACCTGATACATGGACGAGTAAAACCGATTGCCCAACACCAGGAAGGGGTGGGCATTTAGCTACTACTCTTAATGATAAAATTTATATTATGGGTGGGTATTCTGGTGCAGCACTTGCGGATAACGATGAATATGATCCTGATTCATGGACTAACAAAACTAACCTTCCAGGAGGAGGAGCAAACTTACCTTACGGCTTTACAATAGGGAGTTATACTTACAATGTTGGGGCCTCAAATGACCTTCAAGAGTATTCACCTGACTCTTATACGTCCAGAACAGATTGCCCTGCACCTACAAGGGGTTCCGGTGGTTCTTGTGCAATAGATAGCAAAGGATATGTAGCTTATGGAAACACTTATATCCAAGATTGTGACGAATATGTTGTGGATACCTGGACAGGAAAAACGGCAGCAGCAGCACCAGCAAGGAACACTTTAACGGCAGCAGCACTATCATCATAAAGGAATAAAAATGCTTAAAGAATTATTAGGCGATCACCAGACAGGGATGAGTGAATTTCAAGATGATTACTTTGTAACAACAAGAGCCGGTGGGACAATGTACGGTCAGTACAAACAGGCACTCAGGGAACTTTACAAACGGTTCAGGGGATTAAGAGAACTAACTTGTGATAATGAAAAATTGCAAGTTGAAATTGAAGAGCAAAAATATATACTTGAAAATGAAACCGATTTCAAAAAACGCTACGCTGAGATTGAGTATAAAAGAAAAACAATGCGAATGGAAGAATCTAACCGGGCTATTAAAGATACTGAAAGGGAATTCAAAAGATTCTACCAGCAAGCAGTTTTCCTTAAAGAGCAAATAGGTGATTTAACAGACGAAAAAAGAAAGCAGCTTGATAAAGATATGTGGCTTTTTAAGATTAAAGAAATGGCTTGTGTTGATTGGATTTCAAAAGGCCGTTTAGGTAATTCAACTTTTGAGTTTATGAACTCCTGTCCACAAGATATGAAAAAAGAAATTCTTGATAGTATTCAAGATCAAAAGACTTTGCTTGAATGGTATGAAACCAAAGAAGAATACCTGATGCCTGAGAAATATAAACAAATCGAAATACCTAAAGATTTTAAATTGTTGGAAGAATAATGGACATTAAACAAGCACTCATACAATACTACAGTTCAGGCACAGGTGGGCAGCAGTGAAAACCATTAAAGACTATCTAATAGAAGGCGGGTATTACCACTTCACTCAATACGAACGCCTGTACGCCGATTGCATAGCTTGTTTCGGTCAACCAGACAGCGTACAACTTCAAATGGTTTCTATCGCTGTTAAAGAGAAATGCCCGATACCCTCACTTCATCCTGCAATACTTGAATCTGAAATACTTAACCCAATAGGTATAGTGACGGGGCCGAATCTTACCGGATGGCTTAGTGGGGATTGGTCAATGTTCAAGCCTCAAGGTTACGCTGATATTCTTAATCCTCCTGTACCTGATTTGGGGAAACTCCAGACAGTGCCAGTTAATGTTTTGAGGAACAATATAAGAAGGGTCACAGGAATACACCCTCTTGATTTAGAAACGTTAAGAGACTCATACAGATTAGTACCAAAAGACAGGATGCAAGATTTAGTTACCGCAGACCCATCCAGGTTCTCCCTCTATGAAGCCCCACAAACAGTATGTATAGATTTTGCAGAGATGTCCGTGGGTTGGTATTCTAAATGGAATTACGGTGATCTTTCCGTAGGATACGCTAAAGTAACCTTGATTCATCCAAGCATGACAGATCGAGTTCACGCATTGCTCTTTATATTGAATGATAAAAATGAGGCTTGGATTTATGACTCCCAGAGTGCTTATATGCTTTGGCCCTATGGGAATGTACCACCGATTTCAAACTGTAATGAAATTGTTTTTAATGAGATTAGGATATAATTAATATAGTGATGTAAACTTTTAAAAAGAGGATGCCATGAATGCTGAACCAGAGAATCCAGAAGAAGTTGAACTATCAAGAAGGTATTCAGACCACATTAAAAACAGATCAGACCGGGAATTGTTGATTGGTCACTCAAAAGACATTAAGCTAATTTGTAAGAAACTTGATGACAGGGAAAAGAAAAGAGAAGATTTTGAGATCAGGATTTATGACAAAATGGACAAATGGACAACTAATGTTGATCTGAAATGCGAATCAAGATTAGGAATGATGAATTCTAAAATGGGGTCAAGCACTTTTAAGTGGTTCTTTGGTCTCATGGCAACAGTAATGATATTAATGGCTGGGACAGTTAGTTTTAACAGGGTTGACTTAGCAGAAACCAAAGCCAATCTAAAAGAAACTGGCATCCATCTTCAGGAAACTTCTGATTTGGTAAAAAAGAATACAAAAATCATCCATTCCAATGCAAGAGCTATTAAGGATATATGTCCAGAATGATTTTCTTTAAAGAAAATGAATTCCAATGTAAATGTGGAAAATGTGGCCTTGGTTATAAGGATATGGATGAAGATTATCTTTTGAAATTAGACCAAGCAAGAGGATACGCTGAGGTTCCTTTTAATGTTAATTCAGCAGTAAGGTGCTTAGAACATAACAAAAAAGAAAAAGGAACACCAACGTCAAGCCATCTTAAAGGTTGTGCAACTGATATTGATACACCTAATTCATTCATAAGATATAGGGTTGTTACTGGATTAATGAGAGCTGGCATAACAAGGTTTGTTGTTTATCCAACTTTTGTTCACAATGATGATGATCATGATAAACCAAAAGAATTAATGTCACGCAAAGGAGAATAAAATGCAAATTTTAAAAGACTTTGTACAGTTTCTTAAAGATTTAAAGCCAGCAACTAAGATGTTTGCGATGGGATGTCTCACTGTGATTATTCTATCGCTTATCGGTGCTGCTGCATACACAGGGAATTTCGATTTGTTATTGAGTTTATTTGATAAAGGGGTTGAGGCTAAAAAATGAAATTAAAATCAGCACACTTTTTCGGTAAATCTGCGGTTTCAAAAGTAATCCAGAATCAAACAGGGCCATATTCTCATTCTGCTGTATTCATCGGTGACGAGGAAAGGGAATATATCAGGCAACTTATTGGTGATGAAAGAGCAGAAAAGGTATATCTCGACAAGGTTGAGGTATGCGAACAATGGCCCCATTCTGGTAGGATAGAATCATGGATGGATTATTCAAATTTTGCTGCTCATACACCGGGGACTCCTTATGAAATATGGAGTCTTGAAATGACAAGGCTGCAATGGGAATATTGCATCGCTCATTATGTTAAGTCCTGTGAAAATAAAAAGCCTTATGACTGGGCAGGGATTGTGAATTTCAGATATAAATTTATTAAGGAAGATCCTGATAAAACATTTTGCTCAGAAGAACTTATCACTCCGATTGCAGAGGCGTTAAGCTGGGGTTCTGTCAGACCTTGGACAGTCCACCCAACAGCTTGCGTTAATTTACTTCAAGCTGCTGGGGGAAAATTATTATCTACAGGCACAGTATAATATTCATATACATTTTTGACAAATAGGATAATCGAAATGTTTCGGAATCTCATTCCAGATTTTAATTATATTCTCATCTTTTGCATTCCCGAAAACATATTCCCTCATGTAATCGTTGCAGCACAGGATCACATCACCAGAAGCAACGATATTTAATTGTCTGCATTCTCTTTTTGCAAATCTGGTTTCTTGACCATGCTTGATGTTATCAAGATTCCCACCACGATTTGAAACCCAGAAGTTATCCACCCTGCAACCGGGGAACAGGTGTGAAATATTGTCTTCTTCCATCATCGGATTGTTGATGATAACATATTTGTGTTTTGCTAATTCATTGACCATATCAATCACTTTGGCTGGAGTTGAACCATACTTAATCGAGCCATAATTCAGATAAATATTGTCAGCCGGGGATGCCTTGAGTTCGTCCATGTTGTCTTCCAGTAAAATCCCGTTGGTGGAAATTTCAATTATAGCAAATGGGCAATACTCTTTTGCAAGCCTGACAAAACTAAAGATCCTATCATCCATTAATGGCTCCATCTGGAGAAATAATCCGATAACACCACCATAGTTGCATGATGATAAATCGCACATAATCTCATAAAATAGTGTTGAATCCATTCTCTGCTTTCCAAATTCGCTATAAGCTTTGGGATGTGGGCATATTGAACAGTTTGAATTGCATTGCGTGTGTGTTTGAATATAAACGGCTGCTGGGTTCATCTCATCTCCAATATTTTCGGGTTAAAGTCCGATCCCTTATTTTCCAAGGGGGTGGTGGGTCATAAGGAATCATTTCAAGTGGCATATATTTCTTCTTCAAATCATGCCAGTATTTATCTTCAAGCCTAACAGTATAAACCTTTGGCTCATGACAAAAAGTTGGTGCTATGTATGCAGCCAATAAAATGAAACAAATACCTGTGAATAAATATATCTCATTTGGTTTCATTTCTTCTCCTTTTCCACATAATCATTTGCTATTTGACATCGATCTTGCCATTCTTCAATACCACCTAAAAAAGCATCTGCCATTTTTCCAAAATCTTCAGTGCCTCTTTTCGGTGGTTCTGGGAAAGGGGTGATATAAAAAGGTGAGGTTTTTTTGTAGATCCATTCAGGCAGATACACATGGTCATGAAGCCACAACAATATGGCTATGAATTTGTGGTATAAATATTTTTTCATGGTTTATCCCTTATCAAATGCATTAAAATTCTTTCAGCTTGTCTATAATGTGCATGAGTGCCTGGGTTTCCTTCTCCACCAACTATCATGCTTTTTAATTCACCATTATAAAGCCCTTGGGCATCTTCAAGATATTTCAAATCAAGATCAGGGTTAATTCTGCCACTAATTATGCCCATTGCAATGTCAATTTGCTTTTCTGTGTATTTCATCATTGAATCCTATTTGGTGGTGGTTTTATACCATTGAGAATATCCCAGCATTCCTCAACATCTGCCTTGAGTTTGGTTGTTTTTTCCTCAATATACTTTTCAATTTCCTTTACACATCTTTCATGGAAGTTTTCTGGGTAAATTCTCAAACTATCCAGCCTATAAAAAAGCTCATTCATAATTGACTCTCATGGCAACAGGCAATGTTTCTTAGCTCTTCAGCTTTGGCTTGAAAAGCTTCTTTATCATATAGATCAATTCCATGAGAATGCTTGAAGATTGAATTCTCAACTTTCATCCCTTCAATCTCAGCCTGGACAGCAAGGATTAAGCCAAGCCTTTTAACTGATGAATCTTCCATATTCACTCCTTATTTAATGTTTAAAGTGTCTTACTTATAATTTTTCCAAAACATAAAGTCAAGATAAAAATAATATTATCATAATAAACTATTGACTTTTCTGTAAGATGGCTGTAGATATAGCTATCGAATGTTTTTAATTTTAACAAAAGGAGCAAGTTTTGAAAAAATGTAAATGCTTAAAATGCAAACATGAATGGTATTCAAGGAAGCCTAAAGGGAAACCAGTTCAATGCCCAAATTGTAAGTCTACCTCGTGGAAAACAGCAAGAAAGAAAGTTAAAAAAGGAGCATGATATGTGTAATGGTTTAATACTTTTTAACGGATGTGGCTGCCCATACGAAATAAAGGGTGGCCCGAATTGGGGGGATTGTGAAAAACCAAATGGGGCTGTTTGCCCGGATAGCATACCGGAACAAGGGGACGATTATGAAGAAGAATAAAAAGGGAACTTGCAAAGATTGCAAACACAAGAATCCCAGTTGCACATGGTGTAAGAAAAACGATGAAGCGATTGACCCGTATGGGTGGTGTGGATCATTCAAGGAAAAATCAAACAAATGATGTATTTAGGCGAATAAAAGGAGAGTAAAATGAACTTTTCAACAATGGATATGTATTGGCTTGTGAAATTAGATGATATTAAGAGTTTATTAAACGGATTTTGTTTCGGTACAGGAATGATCCTTTTAGTTGGGATTATGGTTTGCTCTATATATATTATCGGTGAAGATAAAAAAGAATATATAAAAAAGTCTGTAATAACAGCTATTTCTCTTAGCGTATTGATATTGTTTGTATCGGCAATCAACACATTTATTCCATCAACAAAGCAGATTGCAGCAATAATTGTTTTGCCGAAAATCATTAACAATGAGCAAATACAAAGTTTTCCGAATAAGCTTTTAGACCTTTCGGAAGAATGGTTAAAAGAATTAAGCCCGACAAAATCAGACTCCGCTAAATAATATAACAATGCGATGTGTTTAGTTTAATGGAGGAAATATGAAAATTTTCAGCGACAAATCAATCATAGAGCAAAATCAATGCACCATCAGTGATGGAAAAAAGAAGACCGAAGGTGTTTCAATTACTGTTATGACTGATCAAGGTATTGATGCGGTTGAAGTTTTATTGTCCAGGGAAGAATTGAAAAAGGCAATGCTTGAATGTGATGACCAAGATGGAAAAGAAAGACTATGGGGATGGTTTGAATTGAGTTATGCCAGTTTTTTAACTATTCCAAGAGTTTTAATGCACTCTATGCCCGATGATTGGCAGAACCAAATGGCTTCCTTACTTGAAGAATATCAAGATACATTTACAAATCAACCAGATATCGGAACAAGGGTTCAGGCTACAAAAAATGGCAAACTTGCCAAAATGCCAGAATTTTTAAAAAACTATCGACATCCTGATTATAAGGCAATTGAAAACATGAAACAGTATTCCAGTAAATAATATATAAACAATAACATTAAAAAGGAGAATAAGAATGGTTGAAAAAAAAGTGTTGGTTGTGAGCGAAGAAAACTTACCAGTTCAGGCAGGGCCGTTTGAGCTTGCACAGAGTTTTTTGGCAAATGGTGGCAGCATTGATAATCTTGAAAAGATGCTTGCCCTACAGGAAAAGTATGATGCAATGCAAGCCAAAAAAGCTTACACAAAAGCAATGGCATTGTTCAAGGCAGATCCCCCTGTAATAATGAAAGACAAAAAAGTTGGTTACAAAGGGAAAAAGCCGGGGTCAGGAACAACAAGTTATTCCCATGCAAGCCTTGGAAATGTTGCATCTAAGATCGGCAAAGCGATGGGGAAATATGGCCTTTCAGCAGCATGGCCCTTAGACCAGACAGAGAAGGGTGTAAAGGTAACCTGTACTATCACCCATGAACTTGGGCATAGTGAAAGCACTTCCTTGTTTGCTGCATCGGATAATACCGGTAACAAGAACAGCATTCAGGCAATTGGTTCAACTATATCCTACCTTGAGAGGTACACAATTCTTGCCCTGACAGGGCTTGCAACTGAGGATCAAGATGATGATGGACAGGCATCAGAGTCAATCAAATGCCTATCCGAAGAACAGTGCATCGAAATCCGTGAAACCATCGAAAGCATCAAAGGTTTAACCGAAAAAGAATTCCTGAAAATGGCAGGGTGCGAAACGGTTGAAGAGATCCATGCTGCTAATTTTGGCAAGGCTAAAGCAGCTTTGAAAGCGAGGTCAAAAAATGCCAATTGAAATAATCGATGGAGAGCAGGGAACACCTGAATGGAATCTTCACAGGATTGGCTCAATCGGAGCCTCAAGTGTATCCAAAATAATAACCAGTACAGGGAAAGCATCTTCTCAGCGAAAAGCCTACATGTATCAGATGGCTGCCGAATTAATGACCGGGGCAAAGACAGAAACTTATTCCAATAAACATATGGAAGAGGGTTTAGAGCGAGAAGAAGAAACCATCAACGCCTTTAACTTCATAACTGGCATTAAAACAAGACCAGTATCTTTGATCAAGCCGGGAACCAATGCAAGATATCACTGTAGCCCTGATTCAATCGTTGTGGATAAAGAAGAAGGTCTGGAAGTCAAAAGCGTTATCCCTGCGACTCAGGTTAAATACCTTGACCAGAACAAACTTCCAACAGAATATTCTTTGCAGTGCCAATTTAGCTTATTTGTTACTGGATGGAAGGTGTGGCACTTTTTCTCTTACCACCCGGATCTTCCACCACTGATTATAAAAGTTGAAAGAAACGAAGATCTAATATCAAAAATCAAAACAGCAGTCTGGTTATTCAACAGGGAGGTTGATGACCTTATTGAACGACTGAAAGCTTAAAAAAGGATAAGCGGATGATGATAATGCCAGCAAACAACATGAGCGGAATAGTTCACTATTTCGCTGGTAAATACCCCGGCAAGGTTGGAACTCTAAACACACCATTCTCATATAAAAAACCACCATTTTATTTGCCATTTGCTCTTGATAATGGGTGTTTTACAAGGTGGGACGAAAAAGAATTTTATCTTATGTTGAGGAAAGTGTCATTAATGAGAAGAAAACCATTGTGGGTATGCGTTCCTGATGTTGTCGCTGATGCAGAAGCCACTAACAAAAGATGGCATAAACATAATAAGAGAATATCTGATTTTGGTTTCAAATTAGCATTTGTTGTTCAGGATGGGCATGAACCATGTGATGTGCCGAAAGAAGCAGATGCGGTGTTTGTTGGTGGCTCTACTGTTTGGAAAATATCTACATCAGAAAAATTTAAAGGTATAACGCCTTGGTTGCATATTGGAAGAGTTACAACTGAATCACGTTTACGATGGGCTGAGTCAATAGGTGCTGATTCTGTGGATGGCACAGGATTTTTTAGAGGCAAGGGAAAACAATATTTCGATTTCATAGAATATTTTGAAGGGAGCAATCAATCAGAATGGGTGATTTAACTGGAAAATATTTTGCAAAAGTTATGTTTTTGAGAGGTTATAGGTGGTTATCAAAATATGAGAACATTGATTCAAGAATTGTTAGGTACGTTGTTGAAGACCAAAGTAGAGATATAAAAAAATTAAAACAGAAGTTTAATGATATTGAATTTACACTTAAAAAAGGGAGAACAAAATGAACCAACCAGCAAACGTGATAGAAATTGCCAAAAAAGATTTTGCCGTAATCGAATTTAACCTGACACCAGAATCAGTAACTGACATGATTAAAAAATATGACGGCCTTGAATTGATTCCGGGCGATAAGGATTCTTACAAAGAAATTCACACCGTGTATATGAAATTCAAAAAAGCCAGAACCAAGACTGATAAGCGGAGAAGGGAGCTTGGAACTGAGGCAAGGAATTTTGTATCCACAGTCAACTCCAAAGCCAAGGATTTGATTGAGCCATTGGCTCCTTACGAACAGAAGTTTAAAGAAATGCTCGATGAAGAAGATCAGAGAGAAGCTAACATTGAAATTGAACGGCAAGCACAACTTGATTATCTCATGACAGATCTTCAAAGCAAGTGTGAGTTGGGCCTTAATTATAACAGATCAGCAAAAGACATTCAGGTTGACCTTGACAAGCTCCAGAATATCAAAATCACAGATGAATTTCAGGAACGGGAACCAGATGCACTCGATATGCTCACCGATGGAATTGTTAAAACTGGTGAAGCACTTGCTGCCCGGATTCTTTTTGAGAATGAACAGGCACGGCAGGAGCAAATCAGAAAAGAAAATGAAGCTGCTGCCAAAAAACTTGCTGATGAAAAAGCTGAATTTGCAAAAAAACAGGCTGAAGCCGAAAAGGTCAGAAAAAAGGAAAAAGCGGCTGAAGATAAAAAAGCTGCTGAAAAGGCTCAAAAATTGCGTTTTAAAGAGGATAAGATCAAAAAGGATGCTGCTGCACTCAGGAAGAAGGAGAAAGAGATAGAGGCACAAGAGCAGGCTCAGAAATTAATGGAATACCGACAATCTCTTATCCCAGAAGCATTAATTATGGACGAATCTTTTGAAAAAGCCAAGGAAGCTGACCTGAAAGCTGCTGAAAAGTTGCGTAAAGCCAAACTTGCCAAGGATAAGAAACGGGCGAAGCTTATTGTGGCTGATCAGAAAATAATTGAAACGGTTTCCAATGATTTTTTAACATTCGTTTCTGAAATTCATACTCCTTATCTCCAAACACCAGAGGCAATAGAACTTCATGCTAAATTTAAAGAAGGGCTGAAGGATGTTGTTGCTGTTTTTAAAGTTGGTGGAATTGAGCTATGAAGATAAGTTTACTTTCTGATGCCCCACATCACAATCTTGCTCTGATGAAAATATCTGCATACCACAAAGCTGAATGCGATGAAGTAATGCTTAATGCCCCTATTTTTCCTGCTGATTATACCTATGCTTCAATCCTGTATGAAAGAAATAAAAATGAATTTGTGGCAGACGAATATGGTGGCCCAGTTTTTAGCGGAAGTGTTCTTCCTGATTATATCAATGAGATGAAACCCGATTATGATCTATACGGGTATAATTTCAGTCTAGGATATACTTTTAGACCATGTTTCAACACCTGTGATTTTTGTTATGTTCCGAAAATGGTTCATCCAGACGTTGAGCATCATAGCATCTGGGAATTTCATAATTCTGAATTTAAAAACATTTTGCTCCTCAATAACAACACATTCCAAGATCCACGATGGAAGGAAACCTTTGAAGAAATATGGGATGCAGATTTAACGGTTGAGGATGCTAATGGGTATGATTTAAGGTTGCTTGATGAAGAAAAGGCAGAGGCTCTGAAAAAAACCAAGTGGCTGAAATGGTGTTTCTTTGCATGGGACAGAATACAGGATGATGCCTTGATGATCAGAGGATTAAAAATTGCTCGAAAGTATAAACTTAGAACCAGAATTTATGTTCTATGCGGATATGACACAACGCTTGAAGAAGATTTCTACAGATGCGAAAAAATCATTAAGTATAAATTTGACCCATACATAATGCCATACCTTGGCAAGACAAAGGCAAGCAAGAGGGCAAGAGCTTTTAAGCGGTTTATGGATACATTCTCATGGCGAAAATATAAAACCATTGCAGAGGGGTGGAATAATTACAGGTATAAGATATGATTTTTGAAGAATATAAAACCAAGCACCCATTAACCAAAATGCAGTACCATAGAAAAGCGGTTGACCTAATCCGTGAACACGCTTTTAAAGCTGGTATGCCTGATAACAAAATGACCAGATCCCAAAAGCAGAATGCGTACATGTGGGGAGTAGTCTACAAAACAATCGGTGCAGAGCTTGGATATCTGCCAGAGGAAATCCATCAGTTGATGCAGAAACAATTCTTGAGTTATGAAAATCTGGGAGAAAAATTTGTCAAGTCAACAACAAGACTGAACACAAAGCAGATGGAAGAATATCTGGAAAATGTCAGGCGATTCGCAAGCATGGAATTGAATATACTTGTGATGCTGCCGAATGAAACTGAGTGGAATTGGAGTGTGAAATGATAGGTGTATCCAAAAATAAAAACGATAAGAGCTTTTGGGCATATTCAAAGGTAACACACAGCTTGCCAAGGAACACAGACGGGTGCAAGAAATATAGGCAGAAATTTGATTTCATATTTGGGCTGAAGAAGTTCATCAGAATGCGGAGATACAAAGGGCCAGATGGTGAAATTAGACGTACTGTTGAGATTGAGATTTAATTATTTTAAATGATGTATTTAACGGATAACACACTGCTGTCTGAAGCAATTCGGATCAGGATGGGCCTGAGAATGGGGCAACAGGGTTGCACATAATAAAATAATGAACACGGATGTGGGAGGGGTAAAACAGGGTGAAATGTTGTGCGTGAAGCAACAGGGCTGGTACGCAATGGGGCTAACCAGTTCTCTCCCACACCGGTTATCATAATATTGGAGCGGACTTATGGAAATTAAAGAACAGATTGAAAGAGATTTAAAGTATTGGAAGGCCTCCGAGAAAAAACACCACGGCGATGGAAACACCTATCTTGCCGGTATCTGTCAGGGCAGTATTGATGCCTACACGACGGCCCTTAATTATTTCAACCAGTCGTCCAATGTCTGCAACTGCCCCCAGGGTAGCCTTTGTGAGTTTTTTAAAGACGATGAGTCTTGTCAATACGGTAAAATATAGCGTCAGTGAGCCTATTAGCCGGACAACTAAATGATGTATATACCATAATGGAAGGAAAATAAAAAATGAGTGCAGAATTTAAAGAAAAATTTATTGTAATAAATAGAAAACATTTGGATGAATTGAACAAAGAATATGATGTTGACGTTTTTTTTGAAGCCTTAAAGCAGCTTGATTTACCTGATAATAAATACATCGTGTGCAATCAGGATGAAAAATATGCTCATAAAATTTTAGCAATTATCTTGCAAGGTGAAAACCTTAAAGAAGCTGATAAAATTTGCAGAAAAAATGCGGCCAAAAATTATAAAGGTCGTTAATCTATATAATATATTAAGATTAACCAAGGAGAAATAATGATAGGCAATCCAAAACCAGACATAGAAAGACTCAAAAAGCCGTCTAAGGCATGGACAGTAAGGGTTGATGAACTTTATGATAGGGAAGCCCATGTATGTCAGGGGTGTGGAAGGTTATTGAAAAGGAATGAAGCATCCCCGCACCATATCAAGACAAGAGGTGCTGGTGGTGGGGATGAATTATCTAATCTCGCTTTGCTGTGTGGGTTTGGATGCCATACCAAAATTGATAGTGGAGAATTGATTATTAAAAAGGAGATAATATGATAGAAGATTTCAAGCAAAAGCTAGATGATAAGACCAGACAGCTTTGTATTGATGAATTGGAAAGAAGAAAAGCTGGTCGATTTGGGTTATAAATAAAACATTGACTTTGTTTTTTTATCGGTATAGATTATTATTATAGAATAACAAACAGGGAGATAAAATGAAAAGTAAAGTACAGAGATTTAAGGCAAAAATGAGAACAGAGGGTAGATCCTTTAAGTGGTTTCATAAAAACTATCTTTCAGGGGTCACTTACCCTTATTTTATAATTCAATTAAATGAAGAAGACCGGATAAATACAGAGGTCATGGAAGCTATTGAAAATTTTATAAAGGAGTAGTCATGGCTAAAAACAAACTGATTAACAGTGGTTTTTGGAGTGATCCTTTTATAGAAGAATTAACGCTTCAAGAAAAAGCCATGTTCTTATACTTCATAACAAATGAGTTGGTATCTTTGTCTGGGGTATATCCTATCACAAAAAAAAGGATCTGTTTTGATACAGAAATAGAATTAAAACAGCTTGAAAAAACCATCAAATTGTTTTCACAGGCAGACAAGATTTTTTGGGTTGATAACCATATTATTGTTACAAATTTCCTAAAATACCAGAAACCGAACCCAAAGATGATGATTGCTATTAAAAATGAAATATTCAGGTTTCCAAAGAGTATCTTATTGTTTTTAAAGGATAAAACAAATAAACCCAATAGCCTATACATAGGCTATCCAGAAATCAGAAAGGCTATAGATACCCACCTAAAAGATATAAACATAAACATAAACAATAATAAAGACACAAAAGACACAAAAGACATAGAAGAAATACCAGATCCTGAAAAGCCAAAATCAGTTCCAAAAATCAATTACAATTCAACCGCAGAAAAAATATATTCACTATATCTTGCCGAAATTCAACCAAAGCTAAAGACCAAACAAAGGTCAGTTAAAAATATTGAAACATGGCTTAATCGTGGTAGAACTGAAAGGTATTTAATTTCTGCTTTTCGTAATTATAAAAACGACATGCCAAAAGATCCTCAGTACCGGAAAAATCCTGCAAACTTTTATGGGTTAAATGAGGATTATTGTTTTGATTTCTTGCCAACAAATTATGGTGCAGAATCTGAAGATAATCAACATGCAAAAGAAGAGAATCTTAAAAAGTTTCGGAGAATGGATGATGAAACATTAAATCGTTATGCAATGTCTGGAAATACACTGGCATTTGAAGTTTTAAGGGAAAGGGAGATAGCTATATGAAATATTTATTAGTTGGTGGTTGCGGTGATGGTAAAGTTGTCGATTTTAAAGATGACAGAAATGTTTCATGGTGAAAATGAAAAGTTTTATATATTCGTTCATTCAGAATTAACAGTTGATGAAATGGTTGCGATGTTGATTAAAAACTATAATCCAAAAAAGGAGAAATAATGGCACAAGAACCTCATTTTAATGGCCCAGACTATGACCCGAAATTAGATCATAAAAGATTAACAAAACAAATTGGTAGAATTTATGAAGTTATGATTGACGGGAATTGGAGAACATTAGATGAAATTAATTTTTTAACCAAAGACCCACAGGCTTCAATTTCCGCTCAATTAAGACATTTAAGGAAGAAGCGGTTTGGTGGTTATATTGTGAATAAAAAGAGAAGGGGTGTTGAGTCGGATGGGTTATGGGAATACAGGTTAACGAGTCCTGAAATAAATTACTGCTCACACTGTGATGGTATTTGTGCTGGCAAAACAATCTTTTGTGAAGGATAAATTATGACTCCATACGAAAGAACAACCAAAGTCCTAAGATTCAAAGGATTGGTCAGAGGCATCGGTTATGACAAAGGCGAGAAATGGTTTCCACCATCTAAGAAATATCCAAGAGGTCATAATGAAGATCTATTTTCCATAATTGATCTGGTTGTGTTGGATAATGGGATTGTAGGTATCCAATGTTGTGGTGGGTCAGGTGACTACATGAAACATATCAGGAAGCTCAGAGATGAAAAGAGGGTCAATACCATGCAGTGGCTTAAAAACGGTGGCAAACTGCAAATCTGGGCATGGAGAAAGCTGAAAAAGGTAAGGGGCAAGAAAGCAACACACTGGGTTCCAAGGATAGCTGATTTTTATTTGGAAGCTGGTGAAATTTATGTGAAGGAGAGAAAATGAAACAACACCCTATTTTATTTAAACCTGAAATGGTGAGGGCCATATTAGATGGAAGGAAAACCCAGACAAGAAGGGTCTGTAAAATTCAACCACCAGAACCTTATTACAGGCTCAATACCCTTTTAGATACAACCCAAAAAGCAAACAAGAAGAATATAGGAAAATATTTTTGGGATTATGAATATTGTGAACCAGAATATTTTAGATGCCCATATGGGGAAAAGGGATCTATCCTCTGGGTTCGGGAAACAACTTGTATTGCACCAAAAAGATTCGCTAATCCAGATGATTCTTGTGTCAAAGACTATGATGGCGATTTAAGATATGTTTCATATAAAGCAGATGGGCATGGAGAGAGTGCCATGAGGGATTATGGCTTAAAATGGACTCCATCAATTCATGTACCTAAATGGGCAGTGAGACTCTGGTTAAAAGTAAAGGATATCAGAGTGGAAAGGTTACAGGATATTTCTGAAGAGGATGCCTTGGCAGAGGGAATACGACTTATGGAACCGTACAGCACAATGTCAGGCCAGGCTTTTTATGGTGTTAAACAAGGAGGTTATGACGTATATGCTCCGAACGCTTATACAAGTTTTTTTCGGTTATGGGATTCAATCAACGGCAAACCCAGAAAAGATGGAACTGATATTTCTTGGAAAGCAAATCCTATGGTTTTCGTAACTGAATTTGAGAAAACTGATAAGCCAAAAACAGTTTAGTACGTCTAAACGGCAATTTTAAAAAAAGGTAAGGGTAGGTGTATATGGAAGATGTTGTTTGCTATGTTTGCGGTTTAAAAATAGAAGGTTCATCCAAACAAAGAACCGGAAGACCGGTTCAACTCCATAAAGAGTGCAGAGAACTCAATAATGCTGTTTCTTTGCTTTATAATCGCATAGCAAAGTTCAAAAAACAGAAACCATTGAAAGAAAAAAAGAACCAGATAAGACGGACTTTGTGGAATATGGCTAATGGGTTAAATTAAATAAAGGAGAAAATAATGGAAATGAAATTTAGAGCATTCGACAAAACAACAGGAAGTATGATTTATAATCCACTTGGGTTCCCAGGATTATATCCAACAAGTTCTTTAATGCTATGCACAGGATTTAAGGACAGACAAGGAATAGAGATATACGATGGTGATATCCTAAAAGCAACCGCAGACGATGTGTTCAATCATTCTTTCATCTACAGCATCGGATTCCAAGACGGCAGCTTTGTGATAAAAGATCCAGGCAGGGAGTCGGTTGATTCAATTTTTGGGATGGGGGATACTTTGTCTGAGGATGAAGTTATTGGAAATATTTATCAGGATAAACACTTACTGGAAGGAGAATAATGAAATTCATAACAAAGATATGTGAAATGTGTGAACAGGAATATCAGGGTTATAAACCAATCACAAAACAGAAGCACTGCAAGAAATGCCAGAGGAAAATACACGCTGCATATGTCAAAGAAAATAACCGGAAACGATTAAAAATACTGGAAGAGGAAGCAGCTAATATATTGAATTGTCGCAACTTTATTTGGTGCGGATTCTGCGTTAAACCCATGTTTGATTGTCGGGCTTATCACAGATCTGGACAATGAATTAAAAGGAGATTAAAATGGAAACCATAGTATGGATAATCAGATCAGTTTTGTTGACAACAGGAATAATCGTATGGGTATTTTTTGGAACCATAATAACACTATTCATAATCAGCTTAATCAGAAACTGGGAAGGTTGGAGAGGGGGTAAGAATTGGTGGTGGATCTCGCATGGCGGCAATTAAAAACCATCCAACAAAACGTGAACCACCCGAATGTGCGTGAGAAATTAGAAACCACAGTAGAATTAACGGGGATTATAATCCTCTTTAAAAAATCTGAACCGCCCAGGGTGTGCCTGGGAATCGAAAACCATAGGGAGAATTTTAATGAAACATAAGGTCAAAAGGTGCAAGGAATGCTTCAAATATTATCTTGGTGTTGATTATATCGGGAACCGGGTAAATGGATATTGTTCAGCCAAGTGTGAAGATTACCGCAATAATATCATTAAAAATCTTGACCCAAGAATAGCTGGCAACGGAATGAGCTATCTTGAGTTGAAGGGTGAACCAGATCCTTCTTGACATTATATCTAAAAAACAATATATTGTTAATATGCTACGGATTAAAAATAACAATTACAATTTTGGGTTCACGCCTTTTTTAAAAGTCGTATCCGTAGCAGGAGTCCAAAAACCCATAAAGCTCCATCTGCCTGAAATGGTTTGTGGAGCTTTTTTATTTCTCTTGTCGGTCTTTGATGTCGGACTATCTTGGTCTGTAAAACTCGGTTACCAAGATAAAACAGGCAAAATGTCACATCCTTTTAACAGCATCCTAAGTTTTATTGGTCAAAAATCTGGATGAATAAGTATCTATATTGGAAACAATATAGTGGTTTGGCTAAACCATCCCAAAATAGCTGGTGCGGTTCTTCAGGCTCCCGGTAATTAGCCTACCTGATAATGACAAGAGAAAGACTAAGTTTTAAAGCAATCTGGTATAGGTGACAACGGACATCAAAAGACAGGTATGCAAAAAATCGAAAACCATACCACACGGCATGAGAAATTATCAACCATACTGACACGCACCACGGCACATGCAGGCATCTGATCAGAAAGATTCTGGCTTGAGCAAGCCCCGGCATGATTACCGGGGCATTTGGGTTAACCTTTTATTGTTTCAATGCGTTCATGCAGAATTTCGATAAGTGTTCCATTGTTTTCAGGAATAGGATTGTTCTCAAATTCATCAATCACGATAAACAAAGCATCTATTATATCCTGTTCATCTTGAGTCATTTTTTATTTGCTCCTTTTAATTATCGTAAGTTCTTCCGGTGAAAAGACTGTTGGAATTAAAGAATTATCACTATATACAACAATAGAACCATGTCTGCCGTTGTTAGGTTGGACTCCAACAACTACATATTTTTCATCGTTGCTCTGAACCATATCACCAAACTTGAAATCATCACAAGTGAGAGGTAATGCCCTTTTATGCCTATATTCTGACAAAGCCAGCATAATAATTCCAACTGGATTTTTCTGTGCCTTGAGCCATTGAACCATGCCTTTCGGTAATTCTGTTGTGAATTTCATTTCATCTCCCTTATATAATTGATTTGATTGCTCTGATGTTTGACCTTTTGCCATTCTTTTCGATGTTCAGTCTGTAGTAAAAATTTTTACAGGATATATCCAAGGACTGATTGATTTCATATTTAGTTCCATTAAAATTAAAAACCAGATTATAATCAAATTCTTGTCTACGTCTTGAGCTTGCATTGCCTGTCTGAGTCCAGAAATAGCATCCCTGATATTTTTCATGGTCAGTCAGGACTCCCTTGATTTCTTTTCTGATTTTTTCGCCTGTTTTGTTGTCTAAACTTTTTAGATTTCTTTTGAATTCCATTTTGCTCTCCCTTAAATTAAGTTAATGTTCATATACATATGATGTATTGCATATCCCGTGCCAAGAAGTAAAATAATAACAATGCCCATTTTATAGGGTTTTCAAAGCTTAGCAGAATAAAAGAATATTTAAAATGTTACAATTTTTGGCAAAATCTCCGTAAATTGTCATGTTTGATAAAAATCTGAACCACCCTGACCTGTCTGAAAAATTAAAAACCACCCAAAGGTAGCCCAGAAATTAAAAACCATCGGAACAATTTTGAAAATCAAAAACCACCCGGCAAAATGTGAACCACCTTGATATGGTTCAAAATTAAAAACCGTAGAGGTCTGTCTGAAAAATTTTCGACCGTAGGAGAATTTACCAACCGTAGAGGTTTGCATACCAATCCGACTGAAAAAAATTCTGACTACCACAGAGTGATACTACCACAAAGTAGCATTGCCACAGGGTGGTACTACCACAGGGTGGTATTCAAACCCAGGTTCCCAGGTTTTTGGGCTGGCAGGATCCAGGTCAACAGGAAACATCCCAGCAGGATCCAGGTCAACAGGATTGATCAAATTATGATCCGATTCAAAAAATAAAAAAATCCGGCAAAATTAATTACCGGATTTTTTGTTAAAATTTTATTACTTTCAAAAACTTCAATTAAAATATTTTTCCTTCTTCAGTGAATTCAGTTTCATTTGCTTCAAAGCCTTCAGACAAATATTCATCTGCCTGCATCCATTCATAGCTATCGAATTCGGTATAATAGTCTCTATTTTCTTCTAATGCCTTTTCTTTTGATTCTTCACTCAATTCATTAAACTGATAAACTTTTGTTTTGTGTATTCTCATTGTTCACGCCCCTTGTTTATGGTTATTAGTTAAACACTCAGAAAAGGCTATAAACCTTAATTTATAGCCTTCATTTAATGTTTAATTAATCAGAAGTATTGTATTATAAAACTGTCATCATTTACCATTATGACCGAAGTATGGTTATAAATATCTTCTATAGTTTCAAAGTCTTCGCCATATTGACCTTGAAACTCTTCAAGATCTTCATATTCAGTATATTCACAACAAATTGCAATAACATCTAGCTCAATACTGCAGCCTGTCTCTTCTTCATAATCTTCAAAATAATCATATAAAGCATTCAAGCCTTCATATGTAAAATTGTCTTCTCTGTCATAATTTTTAAAAGCGTCGTGAAAATCCCATTTTGTTATTGACTGTTTCATGGTTTTATTTCCTTTTTTTTATGATGTTATGCTGCTATTGCCTTGCAGTTCCAGTTCAAAGATAAATCAAGATGGTTAATAACCCAGTGACGGGCTTCCTCATAGTCAATAAAATACTTCACATAAAACGTCCGATTTAATTCATTGCAAATAAAAAATTTAATCATAATTAAAAACCCCCTATAATAAGGTAAATAACAAGAATGCCGATATAACTGCACCCTATAATTGCCATTGCCATAATCAAACTATCGATCAATAATTCTACTCTTTTAAAAAATTTTATCATTTCTAAAGCCTTTTAATATGAATGTTATAAGTATTGAAGTATCTATGGTGGTTCCCGCCTGAGATATAATCATTATAATGTTCTATGTTCTCTTGTTCTATTCTTGACATGAGAAAATGTGGAAAATGCTCTTCACAATAGCCAATGACATAATCTATTGCGTCTTGGGTGCAATCAGCATTGACTACGAACTCAAAGCCTTGGGCCGTTACCAGTATACGATAGTCATTATTCCAAAAACTGTTTTGATAGTCATCTTTGTTAGGATAGTTTATTCCAGTTAAATCTTTCATGTTTGTTTTCCTTTTTTTATGGGTTTTTGTTTTCATATTATAATGTATAGCAATATTCATACCATTATATACATATTATACATATTTATTTTATATGCAATAAATACAGGTATCTTGATCAAAATATAAAGCCAGTCAAAAAAAACAAAAAACCCAGAAAAATATAAACCATTACAATTTTCGGCAAAAACTCCGCAAAATGTCATATCAATACATCTTGATATTAGAATATCAATATACCTGGATATTATGGAATTCAATAAAGATTGATATTAAGCATATCAATATCCGTTGATATTATGGAAAACAATATACCTGGATATTAGGAAATAAATGTACCAGCAAAAATCCGGGCAACAAAATTTGATGCCAACAAAATATGATGTTTTTGCTCCAAAAAATTGTACTCCAAAATTTGTAGGTGTCACATTGTGGTAGCTCCAAAAAATGTAGCCTGGCGTGTCCGGAGGGGCGGGGCGGGGCTGATCATACCAGTTCTCACGAAAATAC
>Ga0233443_1000891_pt1 | contig 29190 bp, 24 predicted proteins | sample SI_123_September_2_FD_182784 | JGI IMG/M metagenome (GOLD analysis project Ga0233443, IMG submission 182784) | Seawater microbial communities from Saanich Inlet, British Columbia, Canada - SI_123_September2016_200_MG | ecosystem: Environmental > Aquatic > Marine > Inlet | place: Canada: British...
TGGATAAGGCCTTGCCAAGTAATTGCTGCATATTTTGAGACTTTCTTTGGTCGGAGAATCTCAAAGTATGAATCACTTCAGGGCTTTATCCTATTAAGTCGGGTACTGTGGTGAGCGCCATAATAGTCAGGGAAGATGGATGATAAGCTTAGTTTAAAGATATTCCGCATGAGCGCCACGTCTCCCGGAAACACTTTGTGCAAACCAAAGGAATAACCAGGTGAATACCATCACTTTTCGCCCTGCTCTGGACGAAGAATGCCCGGCCTTGTCGGACCTGATGTTGCATTCAAAAGCGCATTGGGATTATGACGCTGATTTTATCGAGGCCTGCCGGGCGGACCTGACCATTACGCCTGAATGGCTGCGGATCAATGATGGCTTTGTGGCAGAACGAGAGGGAATCGCCGCAGGTTTCTTTGGTATCATTATGGAAGGTAACACAGCCCACGTGGAACATTTTTTTGTTGCCCGTGAAGCTATTGGCAGCGGCGTAGGTCAATTGATGTGGGCGGAGTTTTTGCGCCAGGCAGCTTTGCGCAAGGCGATGCGCATCGAGATTGAGGCCGAGCCTCATGCGGAAGCATTTTACCGCCATATGGGGGCGGTCACCATTGGCCAGTGCCCTTCTACCGTCTTTGCCGGGCGGATGCTGCCTCTGATGGAGCTTATTTGTCGCACTTGAATATCTGATCAGTGCTTGAATCTGGTGCGCCGGTACTGGACAATTGCGCCTTGAAAAAACCGCCGGGAGGAAGACATGTCAAGCAGTTATGAAGAAGTGTATGCCGACTGGCAAAAGGACCCCGAAGCTTGGTGGGCCAAAGCCGCAGAAGACGTGCGCTGGACCAAAAAATGGGACACGGTTCTGAGTAATCCCCGGGAAAATTTTTATAACTGGTTTGAAGGCGCAGAACTCAACACCTGTTTCAACGCCGTCGACCGCCATGTGGAAGAAGGTCGCGCCGATCAGTTGGCGCTGATTTACGACAGCCCCATCACTGGCAAACAAAGAAAGTTTACCTACGCCGAACTGAAAGCCAAGGTCGCCAGGTTTGCCGGTGTCCTGCGGGCCCAGGGCGTAGAAAAAGGCGACCGGGTCATTATCTATATGCCCATGGTGGCCCAGGCCGTCATTGCCATACTCGCCACCAGCCGTATTGGTGCCGTTCATTCCGTTGTCTTCGGTGGCTTCGCAGCCAATGAACTGGCCATCCGAATCGATGATGCCAAACCCAAGGTCATTGTGTCAGCCAGTTGCGGCATCGAACCCGGCCGGATTGTGGAATACAAACCTTTGCTGGATGCAGCGATTGATATTGCCAGCCACAAACCGGACGCCTGTGTCATCTTGCAACGCTCCGAGCTTGAAGCCTCCCTGATCGAAGGCCGCGACATTGACTGGAAGGCCGCCATGGATGCCGCCGTAGCAGTTGAAGAATGCGTGCCGGTAAAAGCTACGGACCCGCTCTATATCCTTTATACCTCTGGCACCACGGGTGAGCCCAAGGGAGTTGTGCACGACAATGGCGGTCATGTGGTGGCCCTGAAGTGGACCATGTCGAATATTTATGGCGTTGAACCTGGTGAAGTTTATTGGGCGGCTTCTGACATCGGCTGGATCGTTGGGCACAGCTATATTCTGTACGCCCCTTTGTTTCAGGGCTGTACAACAATTCTGTTTGAAGGCAAGCCTATTGGCACGCCGGATGCTGGTGTCTTCTGGCGCGTCATTTCCGAACACAATGTCAGTGTCATGTTTACCGCCCCCACGGCTTTCCGGGCCATTCGCGGTGCGGACCCCAAAGGGGAATTGCTAAAAAAATATGATCTTTCCTGTTTCAAACGTCTGTTCCTGGCGGGTGAGCGGGCCGACCCCGCAACCCTGGAATGGGCCGAAGAAATGCTGGGGGTGCCGGTCATTGATCACTGGTGGCAAACAGAAACCGGCTGGCCTATTGTTTCCAACTTTGCCGGTCTGGGGTTATTGCCCATCAAACATGGCTCACCCACCAAACCCGTGCCTGGCTTCGATGTGCGAATTGTTGATGAAAACTGTAACGAAGTTGCCGCTGGCGACTCCGGCGCCATTGTCATAAAGCTGCCCTTGCCACCGGGCTGTCTGCCAACCTTATGGCAAAAAGACCAACGTTTCGTCGAGAGCTATCTCACCGAATATCCTGGGCACTATCAGACAGGCGATGCCGGTTACAAGGATGAAGACGGTTATGTCTATATCATGAGCCGCACGGACGACATCATCAATGTGGCCGGGCACAGGATGTCTACTGGCGGCATCGAAGAAGTTCTCGCCGGACACAAGGATGTGGCGGAGTGTGCGGTCTGTGGTGTGGCCGATAAACTGAAGGGTCAGTTGCCCATCGGCATGGTCGTTCTGAATGCGGGCGTAAACCGCCCCAATGAAGAAATCATCGCTGAACTGGCAACAAGAGTACGCGAAACCATTGGCCCCGTCGCGGCCTACAAATTATCCATCATCGTCAAACGCCTGCCTAAAACCCGCTCCGGTAAAATCTTGCGCGCCACCATGCGCAAAATCGCCGACAGCGTCGACTACAAGATGCCGGCCACCATCGATGATCCGGTTATTCTGGACGAAATCACAGAAGCCCTGAAAGCCAACGGATACGCTGAGACGTCTGTCAGGCCGGCGGGGTAAACATCCGCTTTACTCAAAAAAAAGGGCGGAAGATTTCTCTTCCGCCCTGATTTTTTTTGCGTTCTATAGCTTATTCACCGTCACCGGATGGTCGTTTGCCGAAGACGTCATCGGCGGTCAGTTCTGGTTCAGCCGCAGGTGCAGGTGCAGGTGCGTCTGCGAAACCGGCGGGCAATTCAGGCTCGGCCTCTTCGTCACGGTTGCCGCGGATGAGATGGGCAAAAGGTGACGCCGTTTCAATATGCGATTCCTTTTTCTCCAGTGGTGGCAAACCGGCTTTCGCCCGTTCCTTGGCCTCGCGCTTTTCTTTGGTGGCCTGACGGCGACGCGCTTTGGTCACTGATTCGTCCAGTTCAGCCTGGCTGCACATGCCCAGCGTCACCGGATCGTTTGGTTTGATGTTGGAAATATTCCAGTGGGTCCGCTCCCGCACAGAGGCGATAGTTGGCTTGGTGGTGCCCACAAGGCGACCGACCTGGGCGTCTGATAATTCCGGATGATAACGGATCAGCCACATAATGGCGGCCGGGCGTTCCTGGCGCTTGGTCACCGGAGTGTATTTCGGGCCCTTGGTGCGTAAAGCCGGTCGCGGCACGCTGGTGTTGATGTACATTGTCAGGCTGGCAGCATCGTCTCCCACACAGCGATCAATTTCTTCCTGGGTCAGTTGGCTATTGGCAATGGGGTCGGCCCCCTGGATACCAATCGCCACTTCCTCGTCAGCAATCCCTTTGACTTCCAGGGCATGCAGGCCACAAAACTCGCCGATTTGGTCGAATGACAAGGCGGTATTTTCCACCAACCAAACAGCAGTTGCTTTGGGCATCATTGGCAAAGACATAATATTTCTCCTTCGCGGAGTTTTCACCCCGCAGCCAGGTCCGTCACCCGGCGATTATTGGACTTAAGAAAAACTGGGAATGTGCGACATCTTGGATAACGCACGATCAGGAGCATATAGAGGGTTTTGAGCGAAAGGTCAAAGAAACTCACCCTTGCCGACCCCAATTAGCCAGATTTTCTCCAAAAACTCTGAATTTAGCTCACTTGAAGCACAATTTTTCCGATGTGATCGCCATCTTCCATCATCTGGTGAGCCTTGGCCGCTTCATTCAGGGGAAAAGTGGCGTGCATAACCGGTTTGACCCGACCGGCTTCGACCAGCGGCCAGACAGTGCGCCGCAGCCCGTCCGCAATCTCGGCCTTGGCCTGGTTGGATTGCGGCCTGAGGGTCGAACCTGTCACCGTCAAACGTTTCATCATGATGGGCACAAGATTGACTTCGGTTTTGGGTCCAGCCAAAAAGGCGATTTGCACCAGACGACCCTCGGTATTCAGGGCTGCCAGATTACGGCTGAAATAATCCCCTCCCACCATGTCGAGGATCAGATCGACACCTTCACCATCGGTCAGATCGCGCAGGACGGCGACATAATCTTTTTCACGATAGTTAATGGCACGCTCCGCGCCCAGGTCTTCGCAGACCTTGCATTTTTCCTGGGTTCCCGCCGTGGTAAAGACACGCGCCCCCAAAACATTGGCCAACTGGATTGCTGTTGTGCCAATGCCGGATGAGCCGCCGTGCACCAGGAATCGTTCCCCGGCCTGCAAGCGACCGCGATCAAAAACGTTCGTCCAAACCGTGAAAAAAGTTTCCGGCATGGCCCCTGCTTCCAGCAATCTAATCCCGGCTGGAACAGGTAAGGCATGGGCTGCTGGTGTGGCACAATATTCGGCATAACCACCCCCTGGCGTCAGGGCGCAGACTTCGTCGCCAACTGCCCATTCGCTGACACCGGACCCCAAAGCCACGACGGTGCCCGATACTTCAAGTCCAGGCAAATCAGAGGCACCGTGCGGCGGGGCATAATTGCCTTGTCGCTGGGCCACATCCGGGCGATTGACGCCAGCCGCCACAACCTTGATCAGGATTTCCCCAAGACCCGGCTTTGGTACAGGACGTTCTGCCATGACCAGTTTGTCCGGCCCGCCTGGTTCAGATATTTCAACGACCTTCATGGTCTCAGGCAAGTCACTTGTTGCGGTCGTCTCACTCATGGGGAATTCCTTTGATCAAATTATGGTACCTGCCAAAAATACCTGACACAGAACCAGGCGACAGGCCTTGCAGATTTAATATGTCCCGGCCAAACTATTCAAGAACAAGGCAGGAGAAAAACATGGACACCGATGACCTGGAACCAACTGAACGGCCCAAGGACCGCCCGGACCTGGAAACCCTGTCCGTGGAAGCCCTGGGCGAACTTATTGCGGAGCACGAAGCCGAAATCACATTGATCCGCGAACTCATCGCAAAAAAGGAACAGGCTCGCAGTAGCGCCGACAGTGTTTTCAAAAGCTGAAACTCAGGTGGTTATACTAACTGGCTGAATATGTCGCCACGGACATCAGGATTTCCGCCACTTCTTCCTGGGCATCTTCTTCAAATTTAAGTCCGAACAAGGGTGGGCGGGCCCAAGCCACATCAAAACTGATCGGCTTGAAATCGCCGATCACAAGCTCCTGTGTATCCCCTTTGCTCATGGGCATGGCAGTGATGATCTTGGCACCACCAACGGACAGGTTTTGCATGCTGCAAGCAAAGCGGTTCTCACCGACCTTCAGTTCAGCAGATAGCGATACGTCTGTGCGTTTGGCGCGATTGATTTGATTAGTGGCCACCACTGCCTCTCATCAGTTTAAAAAATACTACTCAGTCAATGAATATCAGGTTTCGGGACTGTGAATGTCAAGGTAGCGGGACGTTTGCTGCCTTGAATAATTTTTTCTGCCGGGTAGCCAGTTTTGCCTGATCAAACCCGGCGATGAGTTCATGAAACAATCTGTGCCAGTTTATCTCGGCCTTTAGATGCAGAAATACACCACCCAGGCCAATGGCCGCCCGGTCCATAAAAACGAATTCGCGCGGTGGCGTGACGCCACCTTGTTCCCTTAAGCGCCGGGCGACTTCAGCGGCCACATCCTTGCCATAGACACCGCCAGATTCAAATTCCTGAATGCGCCTGGAACGGTCTTCCAGCAAGGGCGCATAGACAAACTCAGCCCATAAATTCAGGGTATCGATGACGTCTTTCGAGAGGTCGTGAAAGCCCCATGTTTCGTAGGCGTGTACGGCGAGGGCCTCGTCTTTTGTTTCCAGTGCACGGTAAAGATCAATTACGCCGCCAATGAATTTCGCCTCGAATGAGCGCACGCAGCCAAAATCCAGCAGGTTAACGGAAAGATTATCGCGGACAGAATAATTTCCTAAATGCGGATCGGCATGAATGACACCGCCCTGATAAAAAGGCACATACCAGGCCCGGAACATGTTCATGGCCAGGGTATTGCGGGTCTCTTGATCGGCGTCTTTGTAATTCAGAAGAGGCTGACCTTCGACCCAGCCCATGGTCAACAGGCGATCACTCGACAAATCCGGGTAGCCTTCAGGCACATGCACCTGATCTTCGTTGGCCAGAAGTTGCCGGTACAATGCCATGTGCCTGGCTTCAAGATCATAATCCAGTTCTTCGCGCAAGCGCGCGGCTATTTCACTGTGGATTTGCGACGTGTCGATGGACGGGTCATATCGCCGGTAAATGGCGAAAATCAGTTTGAGCTGACCCAGATCGGCCTCAACCGCAGCCGACATATCGGGGTATTGCAGTTTGCACGCCAGGTCCCGGCCATCCAGGGCCGTGGCATGATGCACCTGACCCAGGGAAGCAGCGGCAGATGCGGTCTTTTCAAACATCGTAAAATTTGATTGCCAGTCCGTGCCAAGTTCAGATGACATCCGCCGTTTCACAAAGGGCCAACCCATGGACGGTGCGTTTGATTGCAGCTGGGTCAGTTCAGCGACATATTCATCGGGCAGGGCTTCGGGGATTGTCGACATGATCTGCGCGACTTTCATCAGCGGCCCTTTCAGACCACCCAAAGCTTCACGCAGGGCAGAGGCATGTTTGGCCCGGTCCAGGGGCAGACCCAGCACACGTTCGCCGGCGAGGCGCGCGGCCAGCCCACCAACTTTGCCAGAGACGCGGGCATAGCGACGAACCCGGCCGCCAAGTGTGTCCCTCTCGTCTCCGGCCAATTTGTTGTTCCCTATCCAGTGGTCTGACTGGCCGCAGCATCTGCTGCTTCCAATTGATCGATCAGGTCACTGATCATGCCAAGGCCGCGACCCCAGAATGCCGGATCAGATGCATCCAGACCGAAGGGGGCCAGCAATTCCTTGTGTTGCAAGGTGCCACCAGCGCGCAGCATGGCAAAATATTTTTCCTGAAAACCGGCTTCTGCGTCCTGATAAACCGCGTACAGGGAATTCACCAGACAATCCCCAAAGGCATAGGCGTAGACATAAAAGGGCGAATGAATGAAGTGCGGAATGTAGCACCAGAAGTGTTGGTAATTGTCATCGAAATTCAGCACGGGTCCCAGGCTTTCGCGTTGAACAGCCATCCAGATTTCGCCCAGGCGCTCAGGCGTTAACTCACCGGATTTACGTTCCGCATGCACGCGTTTTTCAAATTCGTAAAAGGCGATCTGGCGCACGACGGTATTGAGCATATCCTCAACCTTGTTGGCCAGCATGATCCGGCGGCGTCGCGGATCATCTTCGTTGTTCAACATGGCCCGGAAGGTCAGCTGTTCACCGAATACACTTGCTGTTTCTGCCAGGGTCAGGGGCGTATCCGACATCAGGGTTCCTTGATCACCCGCCAGTATCTGGTGCACGCCATGTCCCAGCTCGTGCGCCAGGGTCATCACGTCGCGGGACTTGCCTTGATAGTTCAGCATCAAATAGGGATGCGCTCCCGGCACGGTTGGGTGGGCAAAGGCACCTGATGCCTTGCCTGGGCGCACGGGGGCATCGATCCAGTTATTGTCAAAAAAGCGCTGGCCAAGGTCAGCCAGTTCCGGCGAAAAGGCACGATAGGCATTCAGCACTGTATCAACCGCTTGCGGCCAGGTGACCAGTTTGTCATCATCTTCCGGCAGCGGTGCGTTGCGGTCCCAGTAGTCCAGCTTGTCTTCGTTGCCCATCCATTTGGCCTTGAGACTGTAATACCGATGGGACAATTTTGGATAGGCGTCTTGTACGGCTTTGCTCAGGGCATCAACGACTTTGCCTTCAACCTGATTGGCCAAATGTCGGCTGTCTGCCGGATCAGCGAAACTGCGCCAGCGGTCTTCAATATCCTTGTCCTTGGCCAGTGTGTTGGTAATCAGGGAAAACAGTTTAACATTTTCTGCGAAGACGCCGCCCAGGCTTTCGGTTGCCTTTTTACGGGTCTCACGATCCTTGTCCGACAGCAGGTGCAAGATTTCTTCTGATGACAGCATCTTGTCATCAAAAGGGAATTTCAGCCCAGCCATGGTTTCATCAAAAAGCCGCACCCATGATGAGCGCCCGGCAACTTCTTTTTCATGCAACAGTTTTTCAATCTCGTCGTCCAGCTGATGCGGCCGGTAGGATCGAATATCTCTGACCCAAGGCTGGTAATGACTTAGTTTTGCGGACCCGTCATACAGGACCTGCAGGGCATCATCTTCCAGGCGGTTCAGCTCCAGGGTGAAGAACAACAAATCTGTTGTTACGTCATTTAAACTTTCCTGCATGTTCTGGAAAAACTGCCCGATTTCCGTATCTGCCATATCTGTGGCGTAGGTCAGAAAAGCAAAACTGCCGATACGCCCCAGCGTTTCCTGCATGACTTCGTAAGCCTGAATGCCAGCGGCCAGATCATCCCCGGACAATGCTGACAACTTGCCTGCATATTTGTCACTGAAAGATTTGGCCTGCACCGCGACGGCTGCCAGTGCCTCCGTCAGCTCGGCTGAATCACGCCCTGGATACAGATCCGTCAAATCCCATCCTGGCAGGTCATTAAGTTCGGTCGTGGCGTCAGCAGTACTCATTGCGAAATATTCCCGGGTTAAAATGATTAGGTAGAAGGGCAATCCTGGCCCGTTAACATGGTGATGATATGGGCACGGCGGCAATATTTACCAACGCCGATGCTCAGCCTGTCAGAAAATTTCCATGCGCGGCTGCAACGGGCTTTTGCGGATCATCCTGCCAGGCTTCAACCCGCACATTCGCCACCCGTCGCCCCCGCTTGGTCAGGATGGCTTTGGCCCATGTTGTTTTGGGACCAGCCGAACGCAGATAATCAAAAGTGATATCAATTGTTTTTGGCAACTGAACGACGTCCAGCTCCCACATCAAAGTCATCAAGGCAACAGATTCAAGAAAAGCCCCAACCACACCGCCATGAATGGCCGGCAACAAAGGGTTGCCAACAATCTTGTTATCAAAGGGTAAGCTGTAGACCAGCTGATCATCTAGCAACGAACCCTGAAGTCCCAGATACACGGCATAAGGATAGGCGGTATCCATTGCACCTGGATTGCCATCGGCTTTTGCTGACTTAACCAGTTCGATCAACGAACTCATGATTCAGCGTCTTTCTTTCGGACCGAGCCAACGAATTGAACGCCTTTTGTCCCGCGCATAAAAGCGCAAACACAATTGGCAATCGGATCATTTGGATCATCATGGTATGCTGTGGCCCTGACAAACATGATGCTTTTAGTCTTTTTATACGTGTGACCTTCGGCAAGGAGGTCGATACCCGGCGTGGCGGGCTTCAAATAATCAATTCGCAAATCAAGCGTCGCCAAGGGTAGACCATCACCAACATCCGAAAAGGCTGCGAATCCGCAAACTGTATCGATCAGGGTCGTAATCACACCGCCATGCAAAACCCCGGTATCAGGATTTCCGATCAGCTTATTCTGGTACGGCAACTTAATAACCGCACTGCCGGGCGCTGCAGATACAACGCCAATACCCAGTTCACTGACATGCGGAATCGCTTCAACAAATCGCGTCGCAATGGCAAAAAAATCAGCGCCTTCAAAATTTGACATCAGACCCCGTGGTAATCCCGATACCATTTCACAAAGGCGGGAATACCTTCTTCGATTGAAGTGTGTGGCTGGTAGCCAGTGGCTTCCTGGATGGCTGAAATATCCGCGTAGGTTTCCTTGACGTCACCATCCTGCATGGGCAGCAGCTGCCGCTCGGCCTTCTTGCCAATTTCTTTTTCCAGAATATCGACCAGCTTCATCAATTCTTCTGACCGGTGATTGCCAATGTTGAATACCCTGTGGGGTGGATTGTCACCTTCAGCGACAGGTGGTTTGTCCAGCGCCTGAATAGTCCCATCAACAATGTCATCAACATAAGTGAAATCCCGCTGCATATCGCCACCATTAAAAAGCGGAATAGGCTCACCGGCAAAAATCGCCTTGGTGAATATCCACAAGGCCATGTCAGGGCGGCCCCAGGGGCCATAGACAGTGAAAAACCTTAAACCTGTCGCCGGAATTCGATAAAGATGGCTATAACTATGGCTGATCAGTTCATCCGCTTTTTTGGTTGCAGCATAGAGCGAAACTGGATTGTCCACCCGGTCCTCAACAGAAAATGGTTGTTTCTTATTGCCACCATAGACGGAACTCGAGCTGGCATAGACCAGATGCTCAAAATTCGGGGCATGGCGACAGGCTTCTAGAATGACCGTATGGCCCATCAGGTTTGTTTCAATGTAGGCATAAGGATTGGTCAGGGAATAACGCACACCTGCCTGGGCTGCCAAATGAACCGCCTTGCGAATGGGCGCCGACCGTTTTAACGCAGCTTCAACAGCGTCTCGGTCCGCAATATTCAGTTTTTCGAAGGTAAAGTTCTCATGATCCTGAAAACGGGCAAGACGCGCTTCCTTAAGGGAGACATCGTAATAATCATTCAGGTTATCGAACCCGAGAACTTTTTCGCCGCGCTCAAGCAGCTTGATACAAACGTGGGAGCCGATAAAACCGGCTGCACCCGTAACCAAAATAGTCATTCAGGTATGATCTCCGCACAGGGCTGTCGTGGGCCGAACAAGGGCAATAAAAGATGTTGGCAAAATTTCAGTCACAATAAGGCCCGATACATAATAAAACACCCCCGAGCTTGGCAATAGTGCTCGTTAAATCACCAAATATTCCTTCCTGATGCGCTTTATTATGATACAGCTGTTGTATCGGAACGAAACATTTCGCAGTATTAGCCCAAATTATTTGTTTTGTGGTTAGCAAAACGTAGTGCGTTTCAAGGTTTCACGGAAACGCGGCGGCGCCGCACACCGAAGATGTGTGCCAACAATTGAAGCAGAAGCGATTCCGTTTAAACCGGAATCGCCTTAGATAATTCCAGGGGAATGGAATATGGCGTCAACGATCCTTGTCGTTGAAGATGACCCGGCTCAGCTCAGATTTCTGGAACTTATGGTTCAGCGCATGGGGTACCGTGTCCTGACGGCACCCGGCGGACCTGAAGCACTGGAAATCCTGATGGGACCGGAGCGTGAGCAAGTGGATCTCGTTGTCCTGGATCTGGTCATGCCGGATTTGGACGGCATTGGCTTGCTTGAAAAAGTACATCCTGTGCATCCAGCTCTGCCGATGATCGTGCTGACCATGAAAGGCGGCGTGGAAACTGTCGTTAATGTCATGCGCGCGGGTGCTGTGGATTTTGTCATCAAGCCGGCCAGCCCGGAACGGATGCAGGTTTCCATTGAGAACGCCCTGAAAATTTCGGCTTTGAGCAGCGAAGTATCCCGTCTGACACGCAAGGCCGATGGAACGCTGGGCTTTGCTGACATTATCGGCGACAGTGCGGCCATGAAACGCGCCCTGGACCTGGCCCAGCGTGCCGCAGATTCAACCATTCCCATTCTGGTCGAAGGCGAAAGCGGCGTTGGCAAGGAATTGATCGCTCGCGCCATCCAGGGTGTGGGTGAGCGCGCGGGTCGTGCCTTTGTCACAGTGAACTGTGGTGCAATTCCTGAAAGCCTTGTTGAAAGCATTTTGTTTGGTCACGAGAAAGGTTCCTTCACAGGGGCTGATCAAAAGCACATCGGAAAGTTTCAGGAAGCTGATGGAGGGACGTTGTTCCTGGATGAAATCGGCGAACTTCGCGCAGATTTGCAGGTCAAGCTACTTCGGGCCTTGCAGGAAGGCGAGGTCGATCCGATCGGGGCCAAAAAACCCACCAAAATCGATGTGCGGTTAATCTCGGCAACCAACAGGGATCTGGCCCAACTGGTGACAGAAGGCACATTCCGGGAAGATTTGTATTACCGTCTGAATGTATTTCCTATTCACGTGCCACCGTTGAAAGACCGCAAGGACGATATTGCGGAGTTGGTTGAGCGCTTTATTTCCAATTACGCCAGTTCTGAAGGCAAGGCTCTTCGGTCGATTTCGGACGAGGCCCTGGAAATGCTGATCGCCTATGATTGGCCGGGAAATGTCCGGCAGTTGGAAAACGCCGTTTTCCGGGCTGTTGTGCTGTGTGATGTCGATACCCTTGGCATTGCCGATTTCCCCCATATTGCTCAGGCACAGGGTGTTGCACCGGCCACAGCCGGGCAGGTTCCCGTGGCAGCATTGCCTGATGACGTTATTCTGACATCCAATGAAGATGGCCGTGGCCGCGAGTTAAAAGAAATTGAAAGCGATGCAATTCGCCTGAGCCTGGAGCGTTGCAAGGGGCAAATGTCTGAAGCTGCGCGCCAGCTTGGCATTGGTCGTTCGACACTTTATCGCAAGGTTCGACAGTACGGCCTGGACGAATATAGCGTCGATTGACCTCAAGTCCCCTACTTGTGAATTGAAGCCGCCCTGACTAGCTTCATATCTATGGCAAGAAAATTTTCTTGCTAATTAAGTCAGCATTGCTTACCTATTTTGCCCAGAGTGTTTGAACAGGGGGTTTTGCCATGTCGGTCGCTGCACAATCGTTTGCAGAAGTTTCGCTTGATGATAAATACACAAAGGAAGAAGGTCGCATATTTGTGAACGGTGTGCAGGCGCTGGTTCGTCTGCCCTTGTTGCAAAAACAGCGTGATCGGGCGGCGGGCCTGAACACCGGCGGCTTTATTTCCGGTTATCGCGGGTCACCCCTTGGTGGCTACGATCAGGCCATGTGGAAAGCAGAAAAATTTCTTCGGCAAAATGATATCAAGTTCCAGCCCGGCCTGAACGAAGACCTGGCTGCGGCATCGGTCTGGGGCAGCCAGCAAGTTACCATGTTTCCCGGTGCGGAATATGACGGCGTTTTCGGCATCTGGTATGGCAAAGGGCCTGGTGTCGACCGTACAGGTGACGCCTTCAAACACGGCAATTATGCGGGTACATCAAAACATGGTGGCGTACTGGTACTGACCGGCGACGATCACGCCGCCAAGTCTTCTACCCTGCCGCACCAAAGTGAACATGCCTTTATGGGGGCCATGATCCCGGTGCTCAACCCGTCCAGTATTCAGGAATATCTGGATATGGGCCTGATGGGCATCGCCATGTCACGCTATTCCGGCTGCTGGGTTGCTTTCAAAACCATCACTGAAACGGTGGAAAGTTCGGTTTCAGTGTCGGTGGATCCGGACCGGGTACAGATCATCGAGCCGGAAGATTTCGAGATGCCGGAAGATGGTTTAAGCATTCGCTGGCCGGACCCGCCGCTGGAACAGGAAAGCCGCCTGCTGCACCACAAACTATATGCGGTCCTGGCCTTCGCCCGCGCCAATAAACTGGACCGGGTCGAACTGGATAGTCCCAATCCACGTTTTGGCATCATGGCCACCGGCAAGGCCTATGGCGATGTACGCCAGGCGCTGAACGATTTGGGTATTGACGAAGCAACCGCAGCTGAAATCGGCATTCGGGTCTACAAAGTGGGCATGAGCTGGCCCCTGGAAAAGGAAGGTGCCCGCGCCTTTGCCGAAGGCCTGGAAGAAGTTCTGGTCGTCGAGGAAAAACGCGCTTTCATCGAAAACCAGTTAAAGGAACAGCTTTATAACTGGAAGGAAGATACCCGGCCGCGAGTCGTTGGCAAATTTGACGAAGACGGTAACTGGCTGCTGGATGCAAAATCCGAACTAACCCCGGCACAAGTTGCCCGCGCCATCGCCGCACGCATCAAAAAATTTCACCAGAGCTCCGCCATTGATGAACGCCTCGCCTTTCTGGAAAACAAGGAGCGAGTGCTGGCCGGTGATCCTGCCACGCTGGCGCGTCTGCCCTATTTCTGTTCCGGTTGTCCCCACAACACCTCAACCAAAGTGCCCGATGGCAGTTTCGCCATGGCGGGTATCGGCTGTCACTACATGGCGGTCTGGATGGATCGCAGCACCCTGACGGCAACGCACATGGGGGCTGAGGGCACGCCGTGGATCGGCATGGCCCCCTTTACCTCCACAAAGCATATGTTCCAGAATCTGGGCGATGGCACTTATTTCCATTCTGGCTATCTCGCGATCCGGGCTTCAGTCGCGGCGGGCGTGAACATTACCTACAAAATTCTCTATAACGACGCGACAGCCATGACCGGCGGACAGCCGCATGAAGGTGAGGTTTCCGTGCCCGAGATCGCCTGGCAGGTGCATTCCGAGGGTGTCAAAAAGATCGTCATTGTCTCGGACGAGCCGGAAAAATATGGCGCAGGTGCCGGCTTGCCGTCGGGCATTACCTTCCATCACCGCAAGCACCTGGACCCGGTTCAGCGTGAGCTGCGCGAAATGCAGGGCACGACGGTGATGATCTATGACCAGACCTGTGCCGCCGAAAAACGCCGACGTCGCAAGCGCGGAAAATTCCCTGATCCGGCAAAACGCGCCTTCATTAATGACGCCGTCTGTGATGGCTGTGGTGATTGTTCCGTGCAATCCAACTGTTTGTCAGTTGAACCTCTGGAAACAGTGTTTGGCCGCAAGCGCGTGATTAACCAGTCTTCCTGCAACAAGGATTATTCCTGTGTCACAGGATTTTGCCCAAGCTTTGTCACGGTCCATGGTGGCAATGTGCGTAAGCCAAAATCAGATGTGGCGGCAAACCAGGGGCCCATGCTGGATTTGCCGGAACCCGAAGCAGTTTCGACGACCGAACCCTATAACATGTTGGTCACTGGCGTGGGTGGTACGGGTGTGGTCACTATTGGTGCCCTGCTCGGCATGGCGGCCCACATCGAAGGCAAAGGTGTTTCTGTATTGGACATGACCGGCCTTGCGCAAAAGGGCGGTGCTGTGATGACTCACGTGCGCATTTCTGACAATGCTGACGACATACATACAGCCCGCCTGGGTGCAGGGGCAGCGGATGCTGTGCTGGGCTGTGACATGGTTGTGGCTGGCAGCTTCGATGCCCTGGCCAAAATGCAGAACGGCTCCACCCGTGCCGTCATCAACAGTCATGAAACACCGACCGCCGGATTTACCCAGGACAACGAGTTGCAGTTCCCCGGCGATCATTTCAAACAGATGATCAAGGAAAATACCGGTGACAACCTGGTTGATTTCATTGATGCGACCAAACTGGCCACAGCCTTGATCGGCGATGCCATCGCAACCAATTTGTTCACCCTGGGCTATGCCTATCAGCGCGGGATGGTACCGGTCAGCGGGGCCGCCATCGAAAAAGCCATTGAACTGAATGGTGTTTCTGTTGAGACAGGCCTGGACACATTCCGTTGGGGCCGCACGGCTGCCTTTGATCTCAAAGCTGCCGAGGCTGCGGCTGCCCCGGCCATGCCGATTGTGGAAGAACTGACCACCTCACCGACGCTGGAACATATCGTTGCGCGCCGGTCAGATGAATTGGTTCAATATCAAGACGCAGCCTATGCTGAGCGTTATCGGGCTTTCGTCGCACACGTCGCGGTTGTCGAAAAGGAAAAAGGCAAAGGCTTGGCAGGTTTGGCTGAGGCCGTCGCCCGAAACTATTTCAAACTGCTTGCCTACAAGGACGAATATGAGGTTGCACGGCTTTTTACCGATCCGGCCTTCATGGAAAAAATCAAGTTGCAGTTTGGCGGCGATTACACACTGAAATTCCACATGGCCCCACCCCTGCTGGCCCGCCCGGACCCGCTAACCGGCAAGATCGAAAAGATGGAATTTGGCCCCTGGATGATGAAGGCCTTTGGCCTGTTGGCAAAACTAAAAGGTTTGCGCGGCGGAACCTTCGATATTTTTGGCTATACAGAAGAACGCAAAACGGAACGCCAGTTGATTGTTGATTACGAACAGACAGTTTTGAGACTGTTGGACGGCCTGACCACGCAAAACCATTCGCTAGCTGTTTTGGTGGCCTCCGTGCCGGAACATATTCGGGGCTTTGGCCGGGTCAAACAGGAGCAGCTGGCCACCGCGAAGACCCGCGAGGCCGACCTGTTGGCTGAATTTGAGAACCCGACACCAAACGCCAGCGCAGCCGAGTAAGAAATTTGGCAACAAAAAGGGGTGGCACTTGTGAATGCCACCCCTGATCTTGTTTAGTCTGGCCTGAAACTTAATCCATACCCATCGCCATTTTGTAGAGATCAAGCATAGCTTCCATCTCTTTCATTTTGGGCTCGTCCATTTTGCGCAAAGATACGATCTGGCGCATGGCCTTAGGCTCGAAACCGTTGCCTTTGGCTTCGGCATAAACTTCGCGGATATCTGCTGCCAGAGCCGCTTTTTCTTCTTCCAGGCGCTCGATGCGCGCAATCAAGGTGCGCAGCTGATCTGCGGCAATACCACCAACGTCGTCCGACATTCCAATTTTCCTCTATTAAATATGTGGGACAGTTACGTCCCGGAATTCTGATCGCGGACCTTACCCGGACAGCGCCAGCCGTTCAATATCCTGACCCCAGATTCATTAGAAGAATCATCATGTGATTAGTCTAAAGCCCGACCGTTGTTTCCTCGATCAACATATCCACGACGCCTTTCAGGGCTTCGTGGGGGTCAGCACCGGCGGCGATGGCCGCTTGATAGGCATCTTGCTGGTGCTGGGCCGACGTGCCACGGCGGACGATTTCGCGGGCATGTTCGATTTCCGCGACACAATCCATGCGCTCGGCATCTTCACGCACCAGCTCAATCACTTCTTCCAGCAAATCAGCATAGGCCACGGGCCGGCCAATGCCAAAATCTACCATTGTGCCGGTGACGCCATAGCGTTGCGCCAGCCAGCGGTTTTCATTGATCATGGTCCGGGGATATATCCGCCAACGCTGGTTACTTTTGCGCAAACGATACAGCATGCTGAGGATACAGACATAAAGGGCTGCGATGGCGATGGAATCATCGAGGCGGGTGCAAACATCCGTAATGCGCATTTCCAGTGTCGGATAGCGCGCACTGGGCCGCACATCCCACCAGAATTTTGTTGCGTCTTCGATGACGTTCGCATTAACCATCTGGGCGACGAGGCGATCATATTCGGAGGCTGAGTCAAAAACTTCGGGCAGGCCACTGCGCGGCATGGCATCGAACACCGACAACCGGTATGACAATAATCCGGAATCTTCTCCACCCCAGAACGGCGACGACGTACTGAGCGCCAATAAATGCGGCAGGAAGTAACGAACCTGGTTCATCAAATCGATGCGCAAGTCATCATCTTCAATGCCCACATGCACATGCAGGCCACATATTAATAAACGGCGGGCCAGGGCCTGCATGTCCTGGGCCAGTTCGTTATAGCGTTCCTTGTCGGTATGTTGTTGATCGTTCCATTTAGCGAAAGGATGGGTGGCCGCTGCAATCAGGCCAAGGCCATGATTATTGGCCACACTGGCGACCGTCGACCTGAGATGAGCCAGGTCTGCACGGGCTTCAGCGACGCTGGTGCAAACGCGGGTTTCGACTTCGATCTGGGCGCGCAGGAACTCCGGGCTGACCTGGCCGGTCAACTGTGCCGCACAATCCGCCATCATTGTCGCCGGAGGATCAACCGCGAGATTTCGGGTTTCCCGATCAACAAAGAAATACTCTTCTTCAATTCCAATCGTAAAAGGCGGGTCGTTCAAAGGCATGCCACAATTCTCCGGATTTGAGCGCGTCCTGGAAATACTCTAAAACGTTATGCCTCTATTGCGCCACGCCATTCTGTCACTGGCTGCAAGGAAAACGGCCTGGCCGCCTTCAGGGTTTCCCCGATGGCCCCGGACATCATCCCGGCCCAGGTCTGGGCCCCGTGATGGGTATCTATTAAATCCTGTCGAATTTCTACGGCAACACACGGCACGCCACGTTCTTCACCATGCACATGTATGGTGTAACCCGATGGGTCATCGCCGGAATAGGGCACATTCTGATCCGCCACCACACCATGATGGGCGTTCAGGGCCGCCAACAATCCCGCTACCAGACGCTCGTCCTTGTTGGTCAGTAATCCGGCATGCCAGGGACGTTCGAAGCCATCCATGACAGGGGTAAAGCTGTGCATGGAAATCAGCGCCGGTATGACATCCCGCGCCGCGAAGGCGTTCAGGTGTTGTTCAATGGCGGCATGATAGGGATCGAAATAAAGTCTTTGGCGTTTGCTGATTTCTTCTTCATCCAGACCCTGGTTACCTGGCACCGTGACGCCATCACTGACCGCTGGCGTGGCCATGGGGTTGCCGGGCTGGCGGTTGCAGTCAAACAACAACCTTGAATGACCCGACAGCACGGCGGGGGCATCCAGTAACTCAGCCATACGTCGGGTAACATCTGCCGCACCAATATCCCAGCCGATGTGCCGACGCAGAACGTCCGGCGCCAAACCCAGGCTGCCATATTCCGGCGGCAGGGCCAGACTGGCGTGATCAGCGATCAGGAGAATATCAGATTTGCCCGCCGGATTGACAATTTCGAAGGCGGGATTTGATTGCGGAGCATCGGTCATTTGGCAACTACATCAGCTAAATGTCAGAAAAATTTGTTAACCTATATCTAGGGTGAGAGAGGTAGTTTGTCGACCCGGTCCATCTGGTTGACCTTTGGGGCAAAATCTTTCTTCCGCAAATCATGCTAACCCACAGATTTGACACAAATATTTCATTGACTGCCGGTGGCGAGAATTCTCTCATCCGGGTATGATGAAAAAATGAGACGCCTCAGAAGTACAAAAATAATTGCCACCCTTGGCCCCGCCAGTTCAACGCCGGAGATGATCCGCGCACTGTTTGATGCTGGCGCGGATGTTTTTCGCCTGAATTTTAGTCATGGTGTTCATGCTGATCACAAGGCGCGGTACGATACGATCCGGGCGTTGGAAACCGAAGTCGGTCGCCCGATCGCCATCCTTGCTGATCTTCAGGGACCAAAATTACGCGTTGGCACTTTCGCTGATGGCCCGGTACCACTAACAGCGGGACAATCCTTTCGTCTGGATATGGACGACACACCAGGCGATCAGAACCGGGTGTCCCTGTTACACCCCGAAATTTTCAAGGCGGTTGAGGTCGGCACAGATTTGCTCATCGCTGACGGTACCATTCGCCTGCGCATCGAAATCCTGACAAATAATAGCGCTGATTGCACGGTCATTACCGGCGGCGATATTTCTGACCGCAAGGGTGTCAACGTGCCCAATGCAGTGCTGGACATTGCCGCCTTGACCGACAAAGACCGCACCGACATGCAATACGCCCTGGACCTGGGCGTTGACTGGGTGGCCTTGTCCTTTGTGCAACGACCGGCAGATGTCGCCGAAGCCCGCAAGCTGATTGCCGGACGCGCGGCCCTTATGGCCAAAATCGAAAAACCTGCTGCCATCGACACCTTGGAAGAAATTGTCGAGATCAGCGACGGCATCATGGTGGCTCGTGGTGATCTGGGCGTTGAAATGCCGGTCGAGGAAGTACCAGGTTTGCAAAAAACCATTATTGGTGAGGCCCGCGCTGCGGGCAAACCGGTTGTTGTGGCGACGCAAATGCTGGAATCCATGGTCTTCGCCGCCGTACCCACACGGGCCGAAGTCTCTGATGTGGCGACAGCTGTGTTCGACGGCGCCGATGCTGTGATGTTGTCAGCGGAATCTGCCTCGGGCGATTATCCGGTTGAATCGGTTTCCATGATGGATGGCATTGCCTGCAAGATCGAAAAAGACCCACGCTATCGCACCATTATCCAGGCCTTGCATGCGACACCCGAGGCCACGGCGGCTGACGCCATCACCGCAGCTGCGGCGCAAGTGGCCGAAACCATTGGTGCAGCGGCTGTTGTGACTTATTCCACAACCGGATCAACGACGTTGCGGGCGGCCCGTGAAAAACCTGTAGTGCCAATCCTGGGGCTGACGCCAAACGCCAAAACCGCCCGCCGTCTGGCCATCGTTTGGGGCGTGCACAGTGTGCATACGGATGATCCAACTAATTTTGCAGATATGGTTGAACGGGCCTGTCGGATTGCTTTCCGGGATGGATTCGCCCGTGCAGGCCAGCGCATTGTGGTCACGGCCGGGGTACCTTTTGGCACGCCAGGAGCCACCAACATCCTGCGCATTGCCTGGGTTGGCGACCAGCGAGACGCGCTTTAAGTCGCTAAATCGATCAGGTTTTGTTGCCGGCAATAATTGATTTCAATTCAATGATCTGTTGCCGGGCACCAGGTAAATGCGGGTTGGTGGTCAAGGCCTTGCGAAAAGCCTTCAGGGCCAACTCATAATATTCCATTTTCAAATAAATCATGCCGAGGCCCGACCAGGCACCAAAATGCCTTGGTTCCAGAGACACTGTCTTCTGAACATCTGCAACCGAACCTGGATAGTCCCCCATCATATAGAGGACGGTGGCCCGCTTGTTCCAGCCTTCCGCAAACTTTGGATCAATTTCCGTGATGGCGGAAAATCGTTTCAGAGCCTTGGGCAGGTCACCATGTGACATGGCCTTGATTCCGGCATTAAACAGATAGTCCGTCGTATCACTGCCCGACCTGCTCCAGATTTTCCAGATCAGAATAGTTAAATCGGCTATGGCGCGGGGATGTTCAGTATCATGCAGCAGGTCAAAAAGCTCACCCAGCTTGGGGTCATCCTGACGCGCCTGGGCCGGGTGCGGCACTGACAGGGCCAGTCCCGCCAACAAGATAATTGCGGCAAGTATTTTGATCATACGAATAAAGATAGGTCTTCAAGAGCCACGCGGCAAATCGCAAATTTGTGAAGTGATGGCTTAGCGATCCAAACCGGCAGGTCTTGGCCCGCCCGTGGCCCAGTCCAATAGTTCAACCGTATGCACGACAGGTAAACCACTGTGCGCCGAGATCTGCACCATGCAGCCAATATTGCCCGCAGCCACAATATCGGCACCTGTTGCTTTCAGATTCTGTGCCTTGCGCTGACCCAGCTTGTCGGCAATGTCCGGCTGTAACAAATTATAGGTGCCCGCCGAACCGCAACACAAATGCGCCTCGCCCACATCCTGGATGGCAAAACCAGCCTGGCGCAATAAATCCTTTGGCGGTGACACGACCTTTTGGCCATGTTGTAAGGAACAGGCCGCATGATAAGCCACGCCAAGCGTCGAAGCTTCCTGAGGCAAGGCTATATTTTGCAAACCGACCTTGATCATTAATTCACTGATATCAACAGTCAGGGCTGAAACTTCAGCGGCCTTTTCAGCCCACGCAGGGTCATGTTGCAACAGATGACCATAATCCTTGACCGTGGTGCCACAGCCCGAGGCGTTGATCACAATGGCATCCAAACCACCGTTATCTTTTGCTGTCAGCCAGGCAGAAATATTAGCACGAGCAGATTTTTGTGCGGCAGTTTCATCCCCCATATGCTGGGTCAGGGCACCGCAACATTCCATGCCCTCGGCAATGACAACTTCCACACCATGACGGCGCAGCAGGCGGATGGTGGCTTCGTTGATGTCGCCGCCAACAACTTGTTGGGCGCAACCACTGAGCATGGCCACGCGCATCTGGCGGGCACTGATCGCCTCATGAATCTGGGGGCGATCGACGGGTGAAGGTGGTGATACCGAAGCACCCGACATTTTTAACATGGCCGACAGGCGTCCCGGAAACAAAGCGGCAAAAGGCCGGGCAATTTTCGCCCCGATCAACGCCAGACGAAACATTTGCGGTTTGGGCAACAGCCATTTCAGCAAACCCCGCAACCAGCGATCCGTCAAAGGGCGTTGATATGTTTGTTCAATGTGTTGGCGACCATGGTCCAGCAAATGCATGTAATCCACACCGGAGGGACAGGTCGTTGTGCAGGAAAGGCAGGTCAGGCAGCGATCCAGATGGCGGACAGTGGCCTCGGTAGCGGGTTTGCCACCCTCCAGCATTTCCTTGATCAGATAGATACGCCCGCGCGGGCTGTCCAGCTCATCCCCCAGGGTGACATAGGTTGGACACGTGGCGGTGCAAAAGCCGCAATGCACACACTTGCGCAAAATATCATTGGCCTCGGCAATGGCCGGATCCTGCATCTGGATTTCTGAAAAACGCGTTTGCATGTGCAGGTCCTACAATCCGTCGACCATGCGACCAGGGTTGAACACACCGTGTGGATCAAGACCTTCCTTGATGCGTCGGCTGAGATCGGCCACTGGTTTTGCTTGTGGGTGAAAGACGGGGACTTTACGACGTACCGTGGCATCGGCGCGGATCAGGGTGGCGTGACCACCGACATTATTAACAGAGGCGCGAACAATTTCATGTCCGGCGTCATCTTGTGCAGGCAGGGACAACCAGATCAGTCCGCCAGCCCAATCGTAGACGGTCTCAACACCGGCAATCACGTTGGCAATTTCATTTACTACACGGGCCCCTTCCGAAGGGGTCACAGACAATCGCCACAATTGAGTGCCTTGGGTCAACAAAGATACGTCGCGGATTTCCTGCCACAGACCGGCAGAATTATGGCTGTGCAATTCTTCCATGTCACCAAAGGCGGCAAGCTCACGACGCAAACTGGCAAGGCGATGTTCCACGGAAGGCCCTGGGCCTTCAACCCGTATGGCGGTGACGGCACATCCCGCATCCCGCACGTAAGATACGCCAGACCTGGCTGCTCTACCTTGCGGCACATGGGCCAAGCCGGAAACTTCGTGGCTGGAACCTGCCGCCTGGGCCAATGCCTTGATTGCGGCTGTGTCATCCAGGCCCAACAGCAAAAGCGTCCAGGCCTTTTCCGGGCGCGGCAAAACCTTGAGTGTTATTTCTGTCAAAGCCCCCAGGGTACCGTATGAGCCCGTCATCAATTTCGACATGTCATAGCCTGTGACATTTTTGACTACGCGACCGCCGGATTTAAAACTTTCGCCGCGGCCACTGATGCCTTTAACGCCCAGGATATGATCCCGGGCCGCCCCGGCGCTGATGCGGCGGGGACCGGCTATGTTACAGGCGATCATGCCGCCCACAGTTCCGTCTCCCTTATCGCCACCAAGAACGGCGGCCATATCCATGGGCTCAAAGGCCAGGCGCTGGGCATTTTCCGACAGCAATTTTTGAATGTCCCGCAAGGGTGTGCCAGCACCTGCCGTCAGGACCAATTCTCCTGGTTCATACAAGGTCACACCAGACAGGGCTGACAAATCAAGCACCGGCATTTCTGCCAGGGTACGCCCAAGGGAAATCTTGCTACCGGACCCGCGAACCTCAAGCGTCTTGTTTTCAGCAAAGGCCCAGGCAACGGCTTCGCGGGTCTGATCGACGTCAGTGGGTTTGATGATATCTGGCATGATCTAAAACCGCGGGATGTCGGGGAAGCGGTGCTGGCCCTTGTGCACATGCACACGGCCCAGTTCGGCACAGCGATGCAAGACAGGAAAGACCTTGCCGGGGTTCAGAGCCCCGTCGGGATCGAAGGCGCATTTGACGCGTTGCTGGTGTTTGAGATCATCTTCATCAAACATGGTGTCCATCAGATCTCGTTTTTCAACACCGACTCCATGTTCGCCGGTCAGGACACCGCCGACTTCAACACATAATTTGAGAATTTCCGATCCGAATTCCTCGGTTTTTTCCAACTCACCTGGATTATTGGCATCATACAAAATCAGCGGATGCAGGTTGCCGTCTCCCGCATGAAAGACATTGGCCACGCGCAAGCCATAATGCTCAGAAAGTTCAGCGATGCGCCGCAAGACGATGGGCAATTTATTGCGCGGGATCGTGCCATCCATGCAATAATAATCTGGCGACAAGCGACCGACCGCGGGGAAGGCTGCCTTGCGCCCGGCCCAGAAAGTCATGCGTTCTTCCTCACTGGTGCTGGCCCGCACATTTTCCGCACCGCATTCACGAGCCATGCGTTCGACTTCTGCGATCAGATAGTCGACTTCCACTTCCGGGCCATCCAGTTCGACAATCAGCAGCGCCTCTACATCCAGGGGATAACCCGCATGGCAAAAAGCTTCGGCGGCTTCGATGGCATATTTGTCCATCATCTCCATGCCGCCCGGAATGATGCCGGCGTTGATGACACTGGCGACACACTCCCCGGCAGATTCCACGGTCGGAAAGCCGATCAGCAAGGCACGTGCGGTTTCAGGTGATTTCAGGATGCGAACGGTTACTTCTGTGATAACGCCCAACAAACCTTCCGATCCGGTAAGGATGCCCAGCAGGTCATAACCTTCTGAGTCCAGATGTTTGCCGCCCAGGCGCATCACATCGCCGTTCATCAAAACCAGTTCAACACCCAACACATTGTTGGCGGTCAAACCGTATTTCAGGCAATGCACACCACCGGCATTTTCGGCCACATTGCCACCAATGGAACAAGCGATCTGGCTGGAAGGGTCGGGCGCGTAATAAAAGCCTTCGGCGGAAACGGCATTGGTGATGCCCAGATTGGTCACGCCGGGCTGCACGACCACACAGCGGTTGTCATAGTCGATTTCCAGAACCTTGTTGAATTTGCCAAGGCCCAGAACGATGCCATCGACAACTGGCAGGGACCCTCCTGAAAGGGATGTGCCCGCCCCGCGGGGTACGACCTTGCAGCCAATTTGTGCACAAAGGCGCAGGATACGGGATACCTGATCGACGGTTTCCGGCAAAACTGCGGCCATGGGGCGTTGGCGATAGGCTGTTAGACCATCAGATTCGTAAACACTGAGTTCCAGGTCATCGGTGATGACGCCTTCACCCGGCACAATCACGCGCAAAGCCGTAATCAGTTCGTCTCGGCGGGCCAGAACGGCCTCATCTGGTGCGGGCATTTTCATAAGCGGAACCGGCGTTTCAAAGGGATGAATTCAATTTCGCGATTTTGATGCCTGGAGAGGCCATGTCAACCGCAATCCCGATTATCAAGGGGCCGACATACATTGAGGTCCAGACATAACAAAACCGCGCCGGAGGGCGCGGTCATGATATTTTGGCATTCCAGCAGGAATGCAACAGGGTTGCTTAGCCCTGGCGCGCTTTGAAACGACGGTTAGTCTTGTTGATGACATAAACCCGCCCTTTGCGCCGGATAACGCGACAATCGCGATGGCGGTTTTTCAGGGACTTCAAAGAATTGGCGATTTTCATCAGACTTGCCTCTTGGTCAGGCCTGGCGGCCATCTAAAACTTACATGAATATTGGCGCGATATTTCGCGAAGCCGGAACATAGGGGGGGCACCACGCGTTGTCAACCGTGGAGACGCCTCAGAATTTATCGAAGGTTTGAAATTTTTGCCTTTAAATCCAGAGTCTTGTCGAATCCAGCCAATATTTGACATGAATCATTTGTGATTCTCTTGTTCAACTGGCTTCTTAATCCATTTTTTGGGCGAAGATCCGACAGACACCCAGTTTACCAGACTCAAATGGCGCCATCCGGCGAACCCAAAATTCCGCTTCCTTAACCGACCATTCTTCCATCTCTTTGTTGCCCCGGAAGGTTTTGATGGTGTTGGAAAATTCCGTAAAGCCTGTCACCACATCATGGTAATATTTCTCCGTAATATCTTCCGCCACATGAACGCGATAGTTCCGGCTTTCAAAATACTCTTTGTATGTATCCAGTTTCCATAGATGGGCCGGCGTACGTTCCGACGTCGTCCAGGCTTCCATTTCCGGTGAAATCTCACCGGAACCGATTTCGACATAATCGGTCAACAGGACCTGGGCATGAGGCCGCAAAGTCTCGTGGACAGCTGCCAACATGGCTTCTTTGTCTTCAATTTTGTAAAGGGCTTCCTTTGAAAACATGGCATTAACACTTTTGGCCTTTTGATCCGGGCCTTCCAGCGAGAGCGCCTTGATCGAGGCTTTGCGGGTAAGCCCTGCCATTTTTGAAAGTTCCATGGCGGCAATGGCCAAATCTGCATTAGCCTCAAAACCGCTAACCCAGGCACCAGTTTCGCGAGCGATTGTGCGGGAGGAGCCCCCCAATCCAGCTCCAATATCCAGAACCGTCTGATCCCCGTTCAGGGCCATGGGCTTGATCAAATCGATGACGCTCTGCTCACCGCCGGGTTTGAGGAAATCCTTGCCCCATATGCGTTGCACGATATGCAATCGACTTTCCGGCCAGGTGTCTGGCAGCACCATTTCTTCTTGTGTGGTCTCCGGCTCATCCGACTCATCGCTCTCGATTGGTTCGGGATCACCTTTGCTGCCGTCTTCCAGCAACCCGTCTTCCAGCATTTCGAAAAAAAGTTCATCCGAAGGCGAGCCAGGACTTCTTTTACTCTTGCCGTTAAAAGGCCACAGCCCGCGCAATCGCTTCCCCAGGGCAATGCCGGGTTGCTTTTCCTTTTTCTCGGGCTTTTTCTTCGCCGACTTCTTTTTTGCCGCTTTTGCCATATGATCCGGTCTTGAAGATGCTAAAAGTATGGATGAATAATTTCCGGCAATCAGTGTTCAGTAGCCACCGGAGAGCATCGCTACTTCCAGGAAATTCATTCCAACCCTAATATTCCGGCCAACTTTGAATCTGTTTTATTCCCACGTCAATATGAACTTTGATTTCATGCATCCCTTGAATGTAGATTTGATGAAGGCTGCGGCCTGTCACCTGGGCGAGATTTCAGCCGGTGGAACGCCGTGAAAAGACGCTACGCCTGGCTTGTTTTTGTCATCATCCTTGTACTGCCGATAGTTTTCGAGAGCATCGTCCTTGTACCCGTCCTGATCCAGATATTTATCGCCGTGATCCTGGCCCTGTCCTACAATATGGTTTTGGGCCAGACAGGACTGTTGTCCTTCGTGCACGCAGTATATTTTGGCTTTGGTGGCTTTGCAGCTGTTCACGCCCTGCGATTTGCGGGCGGGGGTGATTTACCGGTTCCGGTGCCCTTTATCCCGCTGTTCGGCGCCGCCATGGGACTGATCATGGCCGCAACCCTGGCAAGCTTTACGGCCCGACGTACGGGAATGGCCTTTGCCATGATTACCCTGTGTATGGTGGAACTGGTCATTGCGTCCGGGTCCATCCTCGGGCGGTTTTATGGCGGCAGCATAGACCGCACCTTGCCACCCGCCTTTTTCGGCCAAACTTTTGTCTCCGACCTTTCTGTTTATTACTTAACGGCGATCTGGATGGCGATTTGCATCGCTGCCATGGCATTTTTTGCCCGCACGCCACTTGGTCGCCTGACCAATGCGGTGCGGGATAACCCGGAACGGGTGGAATTCATCTGTTTTGACCCCTGGGTCATTCGCTTTGTATCTTTGACAGTCAGTGGCTTCTTTGCCGGGATTGCGGGCGGCCTTTTTGCCATCGCCTATGAATTTGTTGGCGGTGAAACCATCTCCTTCGCCACTTCCAGCAATATCATCATCATGACGTATATCGGGGGCATCGGTCATTTTGCCGGGCCGGTTATCGGGGCTGTTCTGGTGACCTTTTTGCAGACCATGCTCAGCAATTACACCCAGATCTGGGGGCTTTATCTGGGCTTTTTGTTCATGGCGACAGTACTTTTTCTGCCCCACGGCATCGCAGGCCTGATTGCACGCCATGGCCCGGCGTATCAAACCGGTGGGCTGGTCCGCCTCGTGGGCCCCTATGCCGGTGTCATCATTTCATTTTTCTGGATGAGTAGCGGCCTGATCGGCATTCTGGAGATGGTGTCCTATCTGAACGAAGCAGCGATTGATGAGCCAATGGCACCTCTGGCCGGTTTTCTGCTGGACACGAATTCAGGAGCGTTATGGTTCGCACTGTTGCTTGTCAGCCTGTCGGGGGGATGGTTGTTGAGGAAAAGCCTCAAACGGGCATCTGCCGCCTTCGAAAAAGCGACTGACGCTGAAATCCCTTGAGGCAGAGCCTTTCCTGGTCAAATGGAATCGCTTCAGCTTCGTTTTAAAGGTGTCACTCGGTGGGTTTTCGGGACTGGTTTTCCGCTTCTTGTTTCAGGCAACTAATGGCATCGATCCGGGCTTGCATCTGGATGATATAGTCCGCCAGCGCATCGCCGGACAATTCTATGCGGGTACTCGTGATCGCTGTCGAACCCCGTTCATAGATATCCTGCACGGCATCCAGGCGGCCCTGCCATTTTTCGATATAGGTTTCCCAGTCCCCTTCCAGGTGACGTTCGACATAGCGAACAATGCTGACATGGGAAATAAACTTCCACCATGGCACCTGGGGGACAAGAGGACATTTACTGTTTTGCACCCACTGCATATCAAGCGGCGAAGAGCGATCAAGACTTGAAGCTTTCGGCTGGTTACCGTCATTTGCAGCGGCACTCGTGTCCGTTGTCTGGTCGGTTGAAGCCGTTTGTCCAGTTGCTGTCGTCGTGCCAGATCCGGTACTCTCTGTTACGGTATTTTGTGGAGTAGCATCCTGCCCGAACAATGCCAACAATCCAGCAGTATTCAACTGCTCCCGTGGCACAACGAAAAAAACGGCGAGTGCCAGGGCAACGAGGACCGCGCCGGCCGCCAACCATTTCCAGAGGGCTCCGCGATCAGAGGCTCTTCGGTCCCGGCGTTCCTGGCCCTGCCCACGGCGCTCCCTGGTATGATGTTTTTCAAGGTCCGGCCTGGGTGTTGCAATGCGGATGATGTTGTTACGAACTTTTGATTTTACGATTTCCGGGTTAAAGGGCTTGGTAATATAGTCAATGGCACCGAGTTCCAGACCACGGGCCTCTTCTTCGGGACCAGTTTTTGCCGTGACAAAAATGACCGGAATATCTTTGGTTTCCGGATTGCCCTTCAGGCGCTTGCAGACTTCATAGCCATCCATGCCGGGCATCATGATATCCAGCAAGATCATATCGGGGCGGTTGGCCTGAACGATTGACAGGGCGTCTTCGCCAGACGTCGCGAAGATCACATTGATTTCTTCATTCAGCAGCGTTTGCAAAAATTCAATGTTCAATGTTTCGTCATCGACGATCAGAACCTTGTGTCTGTACCCGGAACTACCTGCGGTGCTCATTCATTTGCCCAGTCTTGTCATCTCTCTGTTTCAGGATCGTCAACAAGCAGTTACAATCCCGTCAAACCACTATTTATTAACTCGTAACAGATGTAACAAGTAATTAAAAGTTTTCAACGGTACCGTTTTTGTAGGCAAAGTACCCTGGAAAAGATGGCAAAAGGTTGAAAAGTAGCCATAACTTCATGAATAATACTAATCACAGTACCCGACTCTTTTCATAACACCAACTCTATCAACGGTTTCCGAGGAATGTTTGGTTTGAATAAAGCCATCATATAGTCGC
>Ga0233443_1000893_pt1 | contig 29159 bp, 25 predicted proteins | sample SI_123_September_2_FD_182784 | JGI IMG/M metagenome (GOLD analysis project Ga0233443, IMG submission 182784) | Seawater microbial communities from Saanich Inlet, British Columbia, Canada - SI_123_September2016_200_MG | ecosystem: Environmental > Aquatic > Marine > Inlet | place: Canada: British...
CGGGATTAAGATGCTCGATTAACTCTTTGTTTCTGCTGCTGGCTACAGCAATCACATTCGCACCAAAAAGTTTAGCCATCTGAACAGCCACATAACCAACACCTCCGGAAGCACCGTTGATTAAAACTGTTTGTCCTTTCTGAAGATTGGCTTTATCCCTGAATGCCCGGAGAACAGTTAGTGAAACAAGGGGGTAAGCTGCTGCTTCAGCAGGATCACAATTGGCCGGAATCTTTGCGAAACAATGTTCACTGCCAATGGCATATTCTGCCAGGCCACCGCCATACTTATTGTCCAGGTCTCCAAAAACCAAATCACCCTTTTTGAAAGTACTGATATTGGCCCCAGTCTCGACTACTTCACCCGAAACATCATAGCCCAGAATGATGGGAAAGGTTTGCCCAAGCATGTATTTATGATTACCTTTTCTGTGTTTCCAGTCGACTGGATTTAATCCGGAAGCAATAACCTTTATTAAAACCTGGTCGGCACCGGGAATCGGTTGGTTGGTTTCCACAATTTCAAATACATCGGGACTTCCCCATCGATGAATAACAGCAGCTTTCATAAGGTAAATTTATTATCAATTCAAGAAGACACCCTATAATTCAGAAATATCATAAATAAGATTATGAAGTGATATTCCGAACGAGTTTTAAAATCACATTTTGCGACAAAGATAGTTGAATGTATGTATTAGAGCATCAGATATCCTTCATGTTTCAAAAGCCATTCCTTTCGCCAAATGCCTCCTGCATATCCTGTGAGGCTATCATCCATACCCAGAACACGATGACAAGGTACAATTATGGATACGGGATTCCTGCCATTGGCGGCACCAACTGCCCTTACCGCTTTTGGATTTCCAAGTTTAATGGCAATGTCGTGGTAGCTTGTAACTGAGCCAAATGGAATTGACATTAAAGCGTACCAAACCGAAGCTTGAAAATCAGTACCAAGAAAAAGAATTGGAATATCGAACACTTTGCGCTTCTTGTTAAAGTATTCGTCCAGTTCACTTTTGGTTTGTTTCAGGATGTGGTTATTCTTGGTCTTTCTTGATTTATTCTCTGCAAAAACAAGAGAGGTAAGCGCATGCTCTGTAGCCTGAATTTCAATTAAACCGATTGGTGACTTATAGTATTGGCAAAAGGCGGTTTCCATAGCTAAGATATTGGGATTCTCAATTTACGAACATTTAAAATAGGAAACCAGAGAAACTGTATCTTGTTGATAATTATTGGGGCTTGAGTGTTTTCTCAAGTAGTGGCCTGAGACGGCCTGCCTGACTTATCTTAATAAGCAAATTCCACATTGGTTCCAGTTTCTTCCATCCACCTGCTATGGCTGCATGTCGAAAACTATCCTGAAATGAAATGTTGTTTTTTGCAGACTCAATAATATTGGACCATTTGTAGAACTCCTTATAGGACCATTGATAACCTTCTTCAAGATCCTTTCTTGACATAAGTTTAGGAAGATATACAGCATGTCGGGTATCATAAAGATTCCAGTCGTTGTCGGTTATTCTTTGCTGAGCATCGAGTGTTTTGTATAGCCGGGTTCCCGGATATGGTGTTAAAATATGAAAGGTTGCTGTGGTAATTCCACTGTTTATCGCCCAGTCAACAGTTCTTCTAAAAACATCTTTGTCATCATTATCAAGCCCAAACACAAAGCTTCCATTGATCATGATGCCGAGGTCTTTCAATTTTGCAATGGCCTCTGCATACCTAGAAACAGTGCTGTGTTTCTTATTGACAGTATGGAGATTGTTTTCAGATATACTTTCGAAACCAATGAACAGACTACGCAATCCTGCCTTTGCTGCTTTGTCGACTGTATCCTCATTTAATATGGAGTCAATGGTGGCTGCACCCTGAAAAATCCGGTTCATTCCGTACATTTCATCAAATACCTGATTGATAAATTTGGGTTTACCAAATAGATGATCATCTAAGAAATATAAGTGTCTTCCTGCTAATTGATTTATTTCCTTCAGCACAGAATCGACCTGCTCCGTATAAAAGGACTTCCCGTTCTTGAAAAATTCATGTTTGTAGCAGAAGTCGCAGCTATGTGGGCAACCTCGCGATACCACCAGTGAATTGGGCACAAAATACTTGTGCGATTTGATCAGATCACGTCTCATCGGAGCTTGAATGCTTAGATCCCTTCGCAACGAGAAATATCGACTTTGTGGCCTTCTGTTCTTGAAATCTTTAATGAACTGGTCAAAAATACCTTCAGCTGGTCCGGTGACGATGGTGTCGGCATGTTGCGCTGCTTCTTCCGGCAGACTTGTCACATGAACTCCTCCAAGAATCACATGAACTCCTATAGACCGATAATGATCTGCAATAAAATAGGATCGCTTTGCATTAGTTATATAAACCTCAATGCAAACAAGATCAGGTTGATCGTCCAGCTTAATTTGTTCAACATGCTCATCAACCAGTTCAATTTCATCGTGTTCCGAGAAATAGCCAGCCAAGGTGGCTATACCTAAAGGAGGAAACAGAGAGTATTTGATCGGCCGCCAGAAGGGACTTAATGCATCGGTTAGTGCCGGGAGGATTAGTTTGACTTTCATCTTAGGTTTTTATTATATAGCATACTCCCCATAAATCCCCTTGTGGTCTGATGAAGAGGAAGAGAGAGTTTCAAATTTTGTACAGCTGATATTATTGGAATAGAGAATATAATCTATGGGAATACCAAAGAATCCCAAAATTCGTGGAAATGTACTAGAGTAAAATCTTCGGCTGTCTTTTAGCTTGTTATGCTTTATAATCCGTCTTAGATTTTTGTCCCATGGTACTGAATTTAAATCTCCAATAAGAAGAACCGGATTACCCAGTTCATGAATACTATCTGAGATAAGCTCTAACTCCTGGTTCCTTTCGAGGTAACTCCTTCGAGTGATGGGAGAGGTCGTATGTGCACAAAGAAAGTTCACTGCCTGGTTGTCTACTTCAATTTCTCCAATCACAATGGGATGGCGTGCACTACTGTCAACCCGAATATTATTGAAAGGAGTTTTTGAGAAAACAGCGAGGCCAAAGTAGGTATTCGATCCCGCCACCCTATAGTAAGGATAGTGATGCGAAAGTTCGCGAATCAGAACTTCGCTCCATTCTTCGCTCACTTCCTGAAATGAAAGCAAGTCAGCATTTGTTCTCCAAACCTCATCCAAAATATTGCTGTGCCTGTGATTATTATATAGAACATTAAAATGTGCAACCTTTAAATTGGCCATAGAATGAGAGCCGGAAGAAAGCTGAGTCGTGGATGTTCCGATCATAAATGCCAGAGAGGTGAAACAAATGAAGAACGAAGTGCTAAGTATTTTGCGGCCTTTTATTAATAAGAATAAGCCCAGGACAAAGTTTCCGGCCATGTATTGAAATGCTGCCGATTGTAGTATTTTGAAAAGCAGTGATGGTGGATTTAGAAATAAATATCCGGAAAAGATCACCAGTATGCTTAGTCCAAATTCTGTTGGCTTTTTTGAAATTATCATAATTGGATTATTTAAAGTACTTTGTGCTACAAAGTAAAAAGTGAAAAAAATATTACTGCCTTTTGATTAAGTTCTCAAGTGCATCAAGATGTGCTTTAAATGCTTTATTCCCGGTAGTAGTGGCCTTATAACTTGTTTTTGGTTTCCGTTGTACGAATTCTTTGTGCACGGACAGATAATCAGCTTTTTCCAAAGATTTAATATGACTTGCCAGGTTTCCATCCGACACATCCAGCATCTCTTTAAGCTGATTAAACTCAACCTGTTCATTGACCATTAGAATCGACATAATCCCCAGCCGGATCCGACTTTCAAAGAGTTTGTTGATATTTGAAATAAGATTCTTCATTTCGAAACTGCCTGTTGACGGTCGTATTTAAGATACATAATGATTCCGTACAAGATATGAAGAATTCCAAATCCAATGGCCCAGATAATTAAACCGTAACCTATAAAAAAAGCGGCAACTATTCCGAGCAGGACCTGAAAATACCCCAGGTACTTAATATCGTTAAAAGTGAATTTGCTCGCACTTATTAAAGCCACTCCGTAGAATAAAAGAGTAGTGGAAGCAATGGTTCCAAGGTGTCCATGGTAGAGCTGTGCCAGGGAAAACAATCCTCCCACAACCATCGGAAAGAAAAGGTTGAATCCAACCTTAACAGCTGACGGATTCCAGAAAACCATATTCATTCTTTTTGATTTCTTCCATGAAACATACAGACTTGTTCCAATGGCAAAGGAAAGAACCACAAAAGCCACAATAGCTGAATAAATGAAGAAATCAGAGTTGTAGCTGCCATCCGCCAGCAGTATACTGCTGCTTTGATATGGATATATAATCCTGAAGTCCATATACCAAGCGACAAGAGCGAAACCGGTAAGAGCATATATGCCTGCAAATATGCCGGATAGGCCGCTTAAGGAAAGAAATCTGCTGGATTGCTCCATCAGGTTCCTGATCTCACTTAAATTTTCAAGGTGCTTTTCTGATTCATTCATAACCCTATTATAAAAGTACTTTGTTGTACAAAGTTAATTCGTTTTTATTAGAACATGAAATAATATTCATTATTGTGCGGGGAAAACTATTTTTGTTTTTTCAAAGGATGGAAGAATGGATTTAAGTCGTAAAACACATATCATTTGGGATTACAACGGTACCCTGCTGAACGATCGCTGGTTGTGTGTTGATGTGATAAATGCAATGTTGGGAGAGAGGAATCAGACATTGATAACAGATGAAGTCTATCTAAAGTTATTCGATTTTCCTGTTAAGGATTACTATGAGAGAATAGGTTTTGATTTTAATCTTGAGCCATTTGAAATTGTAGGAAAGGAGTTTATTGATGTCTATGACAAACGTCAATCCGAATGTGTCCTGCACGATGGTGCCTATCAAATGGTTGAGAGCTTCACGAAATTAGGATACCGGCAATCGGTTCTTTCTGCACGACAACATTCTTCTCTAATTCAGGAACTAAAAACTTTCAATCTATATAAGAACTTCGATCAGATTTCCGGTTTAGACAGTTTCCATGCAGATGGAAAAGAGGAATTGGGCAAAGAATTGATTCGAACACTTGGCCGGGATAAAGCTGAAATAGTAATGATAGGTGACACGGTACACGATTGCGATGTTGCCAGCTTAATGGGAGTAGATATTATTCTGATGGCCCATGGCCACCATCATATCGATAGATTAGGAACATGCAGTGTTCCTGTAGTAACTTCATTTGATGACTTAAATTTACTTTTTGCGAAATAAGAAAGCCACCTTCAGGTGGCTTTCTTCATATTTTTCTATTTCTAATTTGTCAATTCAAATTTGAACTTCAATAGATAGGTGTTGTCCGGATCGTAATACTTCTTGTCCAGGGTTAATCTATTCAGTTGCTTAACAACGTCTTTTTCCAACACCTTCTCAAGTGAGTTTGCTTCCTGTACAACAACACTACCGTCGTTGTTAATCTTTACGGTTGCATAAACATCTCCTTCGATCAGATTCTCAGAGGCAAGTGTTGGGTAGTGAACCTTTTTGGAAATCAATTGATGAATTTTGGTTGAAGTTGTCTCTTTTGGTTCAGGTTGATTTGCAAATGTTACTGTTGCACTTCCCAGAAGAACAACCATTAATAATAATCCTAACTTTTTCATAATACATTGGTTTTGGTTAATAATTTACGAGGGAGCATCTATCCAGTTTGATGCCAAAGATTATAAATGTCATAAAATGAGAAATATATGAAGAGTGCAGGTCTAGGTTCTTCTATTGTTATCTGTAAAATTGTGGACAAAGAATGTTCGTTTTCGAACATTTGCCCTGTAAAAATTATCCTTTATTGAGCAAGCGATCAATTGTGTTGAATGAAAATAATTGGTACTTTTATATTAATCCAATAAAGAGGTGACAATGACCGATAAATTAGTTAGCATAGGTACATTTGTTTATTCATTAAGAGCTTATCTGACCAAGGGCAGACTTGAATCTGAAGACATTGATTGTTTCCTTGCGAATGAAAACTTTCGTTATGGAATTCACCTGAATTTCGAAGACGGACTGGAATTACTTGTTAAAGAGGAAGACGAAGCGAAGGCTTTAACTATCCTGAACGAAATTGAACAAGAGTTCGGAAAAGAAGCCACTGCCGATTTCGACGTAGAAATCCGCAAGATTCTGGTTCCTGTAGATTTCTCCGAGAATTCGATTAATGCCTGCCAATATGCTCTGGGATTGGCATCTATCTTTAAGGCCGGCATCCGCCTGTTTCATTCTTATTATATACCAACGCTTGACACAACTATCATGGGAGAAACAAGCGTATCGACAGAAACCATTGATGAACATCTTAAGAACATCAGGAATAATGCAAAAACGAATCTGGATTTGTTATTAAGTAACCTGCAAAATCAATTAAAGGAAAGAGGAATTAAAGAGGTAAGCGTGGAAGTTAACACGGGAGCAGGATTTGCCGATGATGAAATCTATAAGGAATACAAAGATTATGATCCTGATATCATTATAATGGGAACCAATGGTTCCAACGATGAAATCAAAAAGCTTCATGGAAGTGTCACTGCTAAGATTATTGAGCATGTGAAAGTTCCTGTTCTGACGGTTCCACCCGGTTCCGGATTTAAGGATATAACTTCATTAAAACGGATCGTCTATATTACAAATTTTGATGAATCCGACTTTAGAGCCATTCATAAATTACTCTACCTGATTAGCCCGTTTAAAATGGAAGTGCACTGCCTGCATATTGCTTCGAGGGCTAAAGGGAAATGGGATGAGATAAAACTGGAAGGCTTAAAAGAACATTTCAGGAAAGCGTACATTGGGCCTGAGATTAAGGTTGATATTATCAGATCGGAGAATTTGATAGAAGCGATAGATGATTATATGCTCCAGCATGATATAGATGTTGCAGCAATGGTAACCCATAAGAAGAATTTTCTGACCAGGTTCTTCAAGCCTGGAATCACCCGCAAAATGTTGTTTAGAACTCAGGTTCCTCTTTTGGTTTTCCATTAAAAGAAAAACGCTTTGATTGCATGAATCAAAGCGTTTTTTATATCTGCGTAATCGATCCTAAAGAAAGGCCAGAGTTCTGTGCTCTTCTCTCAAGAGGTCATTCACTATCTTTACAGGATTAAAGGTTTCAATCGGTACTTCCACAAAAATAGTAATCCAGTCCGACATGGCGCCATTCCATAAGCCAGGCCATTCCAGAGCTTTCAGATCTTTTCCATCTTTCGATTTAGTTGAAATGAATCCGGTAGCCGGATCGGTAAACTCAGGAAGATTGAACTTCTCACCTTTGTAATTTTTTACACCACAAACCAGATCGACCGGATTAAAGTGAGTGGCACCGTTTACGATTTCTTTCTTTTCATTGCTGGAAGGATCTATTTGTGAACTCTCAACTATCTGCAATGATTTTGTACCATCACTGTTCAAGGCAAAGAATGGCCCGCCACCCGGTTCACCTTCATTTAATACCATTCCACAAACACGGATGGGACGGTCGAGCTTCGTGCGGAAATACTTAATCTTTGCTTTTTTGTTCAAACTGTCGAAACCATCGGCTGGTATAACATGTAATTCCTTTTCAATAAAATTACCAATTCGGGTAAGCATCCTTTCTTCCGGTTCTTCTCCGTCAAGCAATTCCAAATATCTGAATATGGTTTCCTGCAGATTTAAAAGTATTCCTGCAAGGGTCTTTTTATAAACCGTTGTTTTGTCTTTTAAACGATCCGGAACGGTGTTGTCGATATTCTTGACAAAGATAACATCCGCATCAATTTCGTTCAGATTGCGAATGAGGGCACCGTGGCCACCCGGCCGGAAGAGAAGCGATCCGTCCTTTTCACGGAATGGATTGTTTTTCAGATCCACAGCGATGGTGTCCGTGGAAGGATCCTGTACCGAATAACTAATTTCATATTTAACACCATGCTTTTCTTCATGTATGATCTGAATATCAACCAGATGCTTTTTGAAAAGATTCATAGCTTCTCCCGCTACGGTAAAATGAATTGGTACAATCTGATTTTTAACAACACAACAGTTAGCACTTTCAACTAGATGTTCTTCAACCGCAGTCCTGGAGAAATCGGCATATTTATGGAACTTGATAAGCCCTTTTGGCATATTGCCATAATTCATGTGCTTATTTCCCAGAAGGAAATCCAGAATCTTTGCGAACTCATTCTTCTCAAGTAATTGCTCTAAGGATTCATCCGATTTTTCAAAACACTCGGTTCTCAGATCCTCATAAAATGCAAAATCCGAAAGTGATTCAAAGAAATAATAGATAGAATCAGAAGAACGATCAGATAGCAATTTAAGGTATTCCTCTTCCGTTGCATGATATTCATTCAGAAACTCAAAGAGATTTTTAAACATGCGTGACGCTGCACCTGATGCTGGTACAAACTTTATTATCCTTTTATTCTTTTGATGCTTCTCATAGATGCCAATGTATTTCTCCGTAAGCTCACTATTAAGTTCCAGAAGGCCATCTTTTAATGTTGCCGGATGAGAAATCTCCAGGAAGGGAAAACCTTTCTTAAAGGCGCCGATCTGCTTGTTAACCTCGTCAACAGAAAGCCCCTGCTCGTTTATTTGTTCCTTATCTTTCGCTGAAAACATAAGCCCTTTATTTTGATTTAAGCAGAGCAAATTTACAATTTTTTGCATTAATCAATCCTATATCCAACATCCTTTTCGTTCTGTTGAGGTAACCTCTTATACATTACCATCTTAAGCTTCTACAATTATTTTGCGGCCTTAATCCGCAATCTTAACAATATGCAGGAAGTACCTGAGACTTATTGAAGGCTATCATTGATTCATCAGGAGATGCGATATGTTAACATCTTCCTTCGATAAATTTTAATTGATTGGAAACAGGATTTTTATTAACTTGCCTTTGATAAATTAAGGTTCAATCCTTATTCTGTCAACTAGACTAATATTACGGATTTCAACAAGTATTCTTCGATAGGAAGCTCAGGCTAACTGTAAGTTGAAGTGTGCACGATACTTTCTGCCCGCAGGTATTTGGAGTCCGCAAACAACTACAATTAACCGGCTTACACCATGCTGTCAATCGACTGTATGCTGTGAGGGTAATGTAATATCAATAACTAATTAAAAATGAGATTATGAAACAACGAAAATTCATTGCCATTGTCCTGTGGCTATTTTGGACTTTTCCATTATTTGGACAAACAACTCTGTTGGAAGGTGACCTTGCCATCATTGGCCTGGATAGTCCCGACGAGGATTTTTCATTCACCGTATTTGTATCCCTTGACGCAGGTACAACCATCTATTTTACTGACGAGGAAGCTGATGGTGATTATACCATTGCTACCACAGAGGGAACAATTATGTATACCGCTCCAGCAGGAGGTCTGGTGGCTGGTACGGTGATCACCAGAGTAATCAATTCGGCTGAGTTTACAATTACTTCCGATGGGAATATCTCACTTTCCAACACTGGTGATGGCTTAATAGCTTATCAGGGAAGCACAGTCGGCAGCGTTAGTACATTTCTTCACGGGATTGCTGAGACCACAGCTTTCCTTGGTAGTTTCCCCGGTGGTTTTTCCAATACATTGATTTTTGGAGCTGATGATGGTGAGTACGATGGTAGCAGATCCGGCTCAGCGTCTTCACTAATGAATTCGATTAACAATAGTTCCAACTGGATTACCAGCGGTTCAGGAGTTACACCCTTCAATACAACTTCCTTTACGATTACTACTGTTGTAGCCGAACCTTCCAATCATGCCGGGCTTTTTTCCGCATTGTCAATAGCTCATAACCAGATTGAGCTGAGCTGGAGTGATAACGATGGTGCGCAGGCTGCTACCGGTTTTTTAATAGTTGGAAAAACCGGAGCTGGTGTATTCCATATTCCGGCAGATGGAACCGAGCCTTCAAATGATACTGATTGGAGTGATAATGAGTTTGAGATAAAGATTACTCATGGCATTGAGCAGTATTCTGTGAGTGGCCTCAGCGCTTCAACCAACTATAATTTTAAAATTTATGCTTACACGAATACGGGCCTGGATATTGATTTTAAGACAAATGGAACGGTTCCTACCGTAAGTAGTACAACTGATGCACCTAATCTATTGATTTCAGAACTTGGCGATCCGGCTAACGCTTATCTGGCAAGATTTGTCGAGATATATAATCATGGAGAAACAGTTGTGGATTTTGCATTGGAAACATGGTATTTGTGCAGACAGACCAATGGAGGAGCTAGCTGGGAGGACAAGCAACTCACAGGATCGATCGCCAGCAAAGCTACCTATATATCAGCAAATTCCAATAACGATCCGGCTGATGATTTTTACCTCAGTTTTGGCTTCATGGCTGATTTTGATTATGGAGGCTCAGGCGGTAACGGCGACGATGGTTATTTTTTATACTATGGGGGTGATCATACAAGTGGAACCTTAGTTGACGCCTATGGAGTTGTTGATGTTGACGGTACAGGCCAAATGTGGGAGTATGAGGATGCAGGTGCTTCCAGAATACTAACTGTTGTTGCACCGAACAGCAGTTGGACATCAGGTGAATGGAAAATTGTAAGTGCTGATGATGCAGATATGTCTCCCGGTTTTTATGGAACCACTTGGAAAGGAGAGATTAACAGTTCATGGAGTGAAAATGACAATTGGGATCTGGGTACACCGACAGCCACTACCAATGTTCGCGTAAACAGTGGATTAAGCAACTACCCGTCGTTAAGCACTGGCGGAATATGCCTTGATATCACTATTGAATCTGGTGCATCCCTGCTTGGTGTAGATTATTTAAGCGTGAATGGGAATGCAATCGTTAAGCAGGAATTTTCTGCTTATTCCTCAGCTAACAACGGCTGGCACCTCATCGGATCACCGGTGGCTGCGTTCACCATTGACGGATCTGATTTTGATCCGGGAACCAACGATGATCTCTACGCTTACAGCGAATCTGTTAACAGCTGGTTGAACCATAAGAACGGATCGCCAACACAGATTACACCCGGCACCGGAAATTTGATGGCACTGCAGACTACTGCAAGCAAATCTTTCACGGGCTCACTGAATACATCAGAAGTAATACTCACAAATCTGAGTAAAACAATGGGAACTGGTGAGGGCTGGCAGCTAATAGGAAATCCTTACCCCTCAGGATTAAATTGGGGTGGATGGACATCTACAAACATTGGCAGTGTTGCCCAGATACTTAAATCGGATGGTACCGGATATGCTACAAGAACATCGGGACAGGAGATCCCGGCATGCCAGGGTTTCTTTGTACAGGTATCCAATCATCCGGGTAGCCTGACAATTCCTCTTAGCTCCTGCATCCACTCCACCCAGGCATTTAGTGCAAAGTCGGCAATCAATGATATGATATTGCGCCTTTACCTGGATTCGATCAGAAATATTGAAACGCGGATTGTTATTAACCCGGATGCCAGTGAAGCATTTGACTGGGAATATGATGCGCACCATCTGGGTTCGTTTTCTGCTTCTGTCCCGGAGATGTATACCTTGATTGATTTTGATGAGAAACTTGCATTGAATTCCTTTCACTTAAGTGGCCAGAAATCTGTTCCATTGAGAATTACTGTTTCTGCACCGGCTGTCTACGATCTGCTTGCCGAAGGTGTTGAAAGTTTTGAGAATTCAATCGGTATTACTCTTGAGGATACCTATATTAACACTTTCTATGATTTTAAGCAAATGAATACTCATGTTGTAAATCCTCTGCCAGGTGATGGCATTACCAGGTATGTACTTCACTTCAATAATACAATTACTGATGTTCAATCCGCTATAGAGGATCAAATAAAGGTATTTAGCTCAGGTAATTCAATTCAGATCTGGTGTAGGCATGAGGAAGAGCAGAAAGTGAATATTGAACTGTTTACATTGCAAGGCCGGACGGTCCATTACGAATCAGTATCATTTGTTACACATCATGCAGTTCAGGTAAATCTGGCAAGATCAATCTACATTGTTAAGCTAAGTAGTAATGCCGGGATTCTAGCGAAAAGAATATTAATTAATTAAATCTATTGTGATGAAAAATATCAGAATTATAATTGCGGTATTAGTTCTTATTATAGCCGCTCATCAAACAGATGCTCAGCCTAATCCACCGTCAGATCACGGGTTATTGAATGATGAAAGTCCCGCAGGTGGCGGTGCACCTATTGACGGTGGAATAAAATTCCTTTTAGTACTGGCTTCTGTCTACGGGGCAGGAACTTTGCTGAAAATCAGGAAACAGGATGATCCCGGGGCTATTCCATAGCCTTTATTTTTTCGATTTTAGAATGTACTTGTCATAAATAAACAGGAGGAAAGAAGTTCCCAGGCCTATGCCGGTCAGGATCATCCAGAAATTAGATGGTTCATATTTATCCCAAAGATAGGTGGTCATTTCGTTTAGATTCATATCCATCTGAGCACTTAAAGATGCGTAATAGTCATTCATGGAAAAACTCTCTGAAACTTCGGGCATGGTATAGCCTCGCTCAAGTGCCTCGGCCTGAGCAAAAGTGAATTTGTCGGATATCTTTTGATAAACCGGCCCGGATAAAAATGAAGTTACAATGTTGCCAATGAAATGTGGAAAGAATGAGAATCCCATATAAAGGGCAACTTTATCCTTTGGCGCAATTTTACCAATATACTCGGTAATTTTAGGTGAACTTGCCATCTCTCCCCATGCAAATATCAGAAGGGAGCTGACCATGAAAAGCGGATTGTTGGTCATTAACATTAGTCCGATGCCAAGTGAACATATAATAATACCTGAAATCATTGCATTCAATGGTTTGTATCGCATAACAATATAGGATACCAAAACCTGAAATGTAATGATGAAGAGCGAATCCATGTTAACAATCATTTCTGATGGAATGGAACCGTTGGAACCGGCAATATTGGCCAGAGCCGGTGAGAAATTATAAACGGTCTGATAGAAGGCCTGCAGATCGACCCACTGTTCTATAAAAACAGGGACAGCATAAAAAAGTTGCCAGTACATCGACCAGAAACCACCCATGAGAAGAATGAAGATAACAAATTTCCAATCCAGAAATACTTTGAAGATATTTTCAACAACCTTCCATAGTGATGCCCACAATGTTTCCTTACTTTCTTTTCTATCCGGTTCTTTATAGAATAAGATCACCAGAATAAGATTAAGCAGGATGCTAATGGTTGAGATATAAAATACGTAGTCGTAAGAAATGTACTTCAGTTTTGCGCCGATAAACGGACCAATTAACGAACCCACATTTACCATCATATAAAAGATGCCAAATCCAATGGAGGAATTGTCATCGTTGGTGGTTTTTGAGATTGTGGCTGAAATAACCGGTTTAAACAATGCAGCTCCAATTGCAATATAGATAAGTACATAGTACAGAGCCCAGAAGGATTTGAATTCGCCCAGCATGAAATAACCGCTGGCAAGAATTAGATAAGCAACAATCAGTACACGTTTATATCCAAAGCGATCAGCGATTGCACCGGTGAAGATTGGCAGCAGGTAAACCAGGGATCCCAGAGAACCCATGAGTACAGCTTTTTCGATTTGCGAGAAACCCAAAGCACCAACATCTGTGGATCCCGTTAAGTAGTTTGCCAGTAAAATAAAAACACCATAATAGGAGAGTCGCTCAAACAGCTCCATGGTATTAGCGGTCCAGAAAGTTTTTGGATATGATTTGATTACCTTTGTGAAATTACCCATCTGTTTCAATTTTGCGCCAAACTACTAAAAAAAATCAGATGCAGAATACGGCTTGAATCAAGATGGAAATTATTAACTTTCATTCGCAAAACAGAATCCACAATGATGAAAAATGAAGGAAAGAAATTTTCTTTATGTGATAGAATAAAGAGTTTTAAATATGCCTTTGCAGGACTATGGTTTATTTTCAAATCCACACATAACGCCTGGATACATGTTTCAGCTGCAGTGCTTGTTGTGGTTTTGGGATTTTATTTCTCCATTGGCAATTATGAGTGGATTGCGCTTACTTTGGTGATTGGCTTTGTCATGGTGAGCGAAGCCATAAACACTGCCATTGAGAGACTGGTTGATTTAACTTCGCCGGAATGGAATGAGAAAGCCGGACGAATCAAAGACATGGCAGCGGGAGCTGTATTGATTGCGGCTTTTATCGCTGTTGTGGTTGCATTGCTTGTATTTATTCCTCATCTCCTGTAGTACCTGTTATGAGAATTGACAAGCATATGGGATTGTTCCCATACCATATTTGTTCCTGTACCGGATGAACATAACAGATACATAGCAGCGTAGTTCAGGATTCACTTCACATCTATATCGAAGGCTCCTGTCAATCATGAAAAGGGATCAGGAACATTTTCCGGTGGCTAATAAATGCATTATCGGCCATTGAATAAAACAGAGAAAGGTTGACGCTCAACTATCATTCAGTTGAGAAAAACCCGCTTGGTTCCAGGGAGACAAATACGCTGAAGATCTATGATCATATGACTGTTAATTGTGTCCTTATCACGTACAGTGCTAAAGGAATTGTAATGCACCGATTGAAAACCTGTGGATTCAGGTTTGAGAAATTGCCCGGTGCCGGGAAAAAGGCAAATCACATGGGTTGTAAAAGACTGATGATTTTCTCGTTAATCTGATTATTTTTGAGAATCAAAAAAAATGATCAATGTCCGTAGAGAAAAATGAACATCCCAATAAGGAGAAACAGCTAAACTTTGATAAGCGATACCTGGAAATGGCTACGGTTTGGGGACAGAATAGTTATTGTGAACGCAAGAAGGTGGGGGCTCTTCTTGTAAAGGACAAAATGATTATATCGGATGGTTACAACGGAACACCTTCCGGATTTGAGAATGTTTGTGAAGACAAGGATTTTCTGACCAAACCATATGTATTACATGCGGAGGCCAATGCAATAACCAAGGTTGCGAAATCAAATAATAGCAGCGAAGGGGCAACGCTTTATGTTACGACCTTACCATGTATTGAGTGCGCTAAATTGATTATTCAATCCGGGATTATCCGGGTTGTCTATTCCAATGATTACAGGCGGAAGCAAGGTCTGGAGCTGTTGAAGAGGGCGGAAATAGACGTTGTCAGGATAGCAATTGATTAAATTAGAGTTAATTCCCTTAAGCACTGTTCCATTTTATTCTATTTTTGTCAGCAGATAAACTAAGCTTATGATTAGAAAGTATGCATTACTTACCATTACACTGTTTATTGCGGGCATGGTAATGTTCGGACAAACTGCTCCAAATAAATATTGGATTCAGTTTACCGACAAGAATAATTCAAACTATAGCATAACGCAACCTTCACAGTTCTTATCCGCAAAAGCCATACAACGCAGAGCCAATCAAAGTATAGCTATTGTTGAAAATGATCTTCCGGTTAATCAGGCTTATATAGCTTCCATTGAAGCTTTGGGTGCAACGGTTTTGCATCGATCTAAATGGTTGAATGCCGTGACCATAGAAATTCCGGCTTTGCCTATATTGAATCAGGTGCTGGCTCTTCCATTTGTGGCTGGTTACCAGAAGGTTGCCAGATTAGGAGCCCAGCATATCGATGAAATTGACCTTAGCAACAATGCAAGCAGGTACAACAAGGCAACTCCTCTCATGGCAACGGATTATGGTGCAGGAACTGTTCAGATAGAAATGCTTAATGCACACATACTTCACAATCAAGGATTCAGGGGAGAAGGGATGGTCATTGCTGTATTGGACGCAGGTTTTCAAAGTGTAGATACCATTTCTGCCTTCGATAGTTTATGGATCAACAACAGAATATTGGGAACCTGGGATTTTGTTGACAACGACAGCATGGTTTTCGGTCATCATACACATGGCTTAAAGGTGCTCTCTACAATGGCCTCCAATTTACCCGGACAATTTGTTGGCACCGCGCCCAACGCGAGTTACTGGTTGCTGAGAACTGAGAATGGAGCAACTGAGTACGTTACGGAAGAGGACAATTGGATTGCAGGTGCTGAATTTGCCGATAGTGTTGGTGCTGACGTATTGAATACTTCACTCGGCTATACGGTTTTTGATGATCCGGTACAAAATCATAGCTACAAGGACCTGGATGGAAATACCACCCGAATTACCAAAGGATCAGACATTGCAGCCAGTAAAGGTATGTTGGTTGTCAATAGTGCCGGGAACAATGGCTCCAGTTCGTGGCTTTATGTAAGTGCACCTGCTGATGGATTTGATGTGCTGGCAATAGGCGCCGTGGATCTTAATGGTAGCTATGCTCCATTTTCCGCCATTGGGCCAACTTTTGATGGCAGGACAAAACCTAATGTTTGTGCAATGGGTTATGGTAGTACTATCATTTCGTCCATTGGTACGGTTTCCTATGGAAGCGGTACTTCCTTCGCGTCCCCAATTTTAGCAGGAGCAGCAGCTTGTTTGTGGCAGGCCAATCCAACTTTTTCCAGTAGTGAACTGTTTCAGGCGATTGAGGAGAGCGGTAGTATCTATCTGAGTCCGGATAATTACCTTGGTCATGGGATTCCGGATCTCGCGGCAGCAAGCATTATTCTGGATAATAAACTTAGCGAGCGGGAATCTTTCTTTAAGGTATTCCCTAATCCATTCGAGGATAATATTACCATCCAGTTCTATTTGGCAGATACCCCTAAGGTTTCGTTTGAGCTTATGGATATACAGGGAAGAGTTTTTGCCCAAGAGACTGTTGAAGATACGCATTTGTCAATGAACTATGTTAATTTTGACGGATTGGGATCACTTTCATCTGGAATTTATCTCATTCGCGTTACTTCCGATCGATTTGTACATCAATTGAAGTTAATCCGGAGATAGGAAATCTGTATCACCTTAAAGTAGGGCTTTAGTATTGCGTTTCAGGCTAGCAGTCCAAGTACATGAATTCATTTGTGGCTTACTACTATTTGTCAACCTGAACGCTGTCAACTGAGTAGTAACTCCATCCTATCAACGCTCTATAGTAATGGATCTCTCACTTTATTGGAAGCAAGAGTTGGAGATAATTTAAAGTTATTCAGCTTTAGCTAATGTCAGGCACTTTTTCTCTTCACCGGCGGAGACTCTTCATCATTACCCAAAACAGATCGTCCGGTGAAATCCCTGCATGTATTCCACTCCGGGTTAAAACCCGGAGTAAATGATCCTCTTCCTCATCCAGATGTCTCAATGTATGTTATCTATTGAATATCAGGTACTCTGCTTGAATACGAAAAGGGATTAAGAAAATTTTCTTGGGGATAATAAATACTGTACTGGATATCATATCTTATTCTTCTGAAGGTTTCGATATATTGCCAGGGTATTAAAGAATATAATTATTCTTTCTGTTCATTTTGGTTACCGCCCAAAACAGCCTGTCCCGCTTCAGCGGGAAACCAAAAACCTACCACGGCTGCCATATAAAAGACTGCCAATCCGGGAAGATAAGTTGCAATTTCAGAGTAATTAGTTGATGATATTGAATTAAAGCATCTGATCTAAGACGGCATCTTTTATTTCGCATCCCGTGGACCAGCCACCGCGCAGGGCGGAATTTGATAATAATATTCCTTATTCTTTATTTGAATTGATCTAATGCATCTGTGTTATGTCATCAAAGTAAAGATCAATCTAAATAATTCTCGGGTTTATGCCTGCGATAGCCAAACGAGACACCCTGCAGAGAGATCGTTTTGTCTGGATTTTTCTTTGCAGCAATAACAAAGAAATGAAGGCTAATAAACGTTTCGCTGGATTACAATCCTACATTTCAGAATGAACTTTTTTATCTCATTCCAGATGCGATAGTTCTTATTTCTATCGAAGCTGATCATTCTTAAGTCAGCAGCGGAACTTTTAGTTCTAATCCTTCTATCCCTTGGGCCTTCTGCCCAAACCCAACTTATAATAAATGTATGTTTTGTGTTGTTTTTTTATGTTTTGTTAATTACTCTATTATCCATAGTATATAAGGTTAATGGACATATTTTACAAAATATAGGCATTTCGTGTTTTGTTTATTTTTGTATATTTGTGTTACTATTATGTTACCAATGAGTAACAGTAAGATAACAAACAATGGCAAAACTCAGATATAAAAAACTGGCCTCAGGTAAATTTAGTATTTATATTGATTCATACCTACCTGCCACACAAAAACGTTCTTACGAGTTTTTAAAACTTTACGTTAGCAAAGATTACAGCAAAACAAAAAGCATTGTTCCTGGCGATAAGCCAATAGTCCTAACCGCTGAATCAAGATTAAATAGCAAATATCCAATAGCCTCTAACGAGATAAAGGATGATATTATAGATGAATATCCAAAGACCTTGATAGCCTTTGTTGAATTGTATTATAGGAATACAAACTATAACAGGTATCTCATACAGCATTTGCGAAGGTTTTTAAAAGGAAATGACATTGAAATAGAAAAAATTGACAATAAATGGATACAAAAATTTGAAGAATACTTGGTAAAGCAGGAACTAGCCGATGGAAGTATTGCAGGATATTTAACTAAATTAAAAACAGCTTTGAATAGGGCTGTTGAATGTAAGCTGATTACTGTGAATCCAATTCAAGACGGGCAAATAAAAGCGGTCAAAAAGGAGTCTCTGCCATTTTTGACAGAAAATAAAGTAGATTTACTAATCAGTACTGAAGTTCCATTTCAAGAACAAATTAAAGATGCCTTTCTGTTTTCAATGTACTCCGGTTTAGGTTGGACAAACATTTATAGCCTTCTGCCTTCGCAAATAATATATAACGAAAACAATGGCAGCTACTTTGTTTTACTAAAATATGCAGGATCAGAGATAGATTATTTTATTGAACTGGATAAATCTGCAAAAGAAATCTTGCTCAAATATTATGAAAAGAATAAACGCAAAGTGTTTGATAAAGTACCGAATTCCAAAAACACATATATGTATTTACAACTATGGGCTGCGCTAGCTGGGATTTCGGGTAAATTTAGCTTTTCAGTAGCGAGGAATACTTTCGCTATGTGCTTCTTAAAAGATGGTGGTAGCCTGGGAGGTCTGAGAATTAAACTTGGTTTGCGAGAATTGGCATCAGTAAGAATTTATGAAAAAATGCATCAGCAACTATGATCACAATAAGATACAAGCCATTATCATCAAATAAATACAGCATCTACCTTGATTATTATCAGGAACAAGCTACAGGAAAGAAGCGGAAGTATGAGTTCCTACGCCTGTATGTTAGTCGAGATTATAACAAATCGAAAAGAATCCTTGCCATTGATAAGGATAAAGTTGACCTGGCCATGCGCATCCGGTCAAAACGGGAACTTGAGATATATGGAATCCAAACCGAATATGGAAATTCCAAAACCAGTAATAACCTGTCACTATTAGATTATATTGAAAAAATAAAGAATGATTCAAATAATGGAAGCATATATCAATCTTTTGTAAATAAATTACAGGATTTTACAGGAAATAAGCAGATTGTCTTTTCTCATGTAAGTGTTAAGTTTATTGAAGAACTATTCGGATACATTCAGGATGAAACCTCACGAAATACAGCGGTAAATTACATCGGCATTCTTAAAACTGTAATGAACAAGGCATTTAAGGAAGGGCTCATTTCATATAATCCTTTTGCAAAATGGAAAATTCCTGTAAAAACAGAAATCCACAGGATCTATCTGGAGCTACATGAGCTGAAACGGCTCAATGAATGTGAGTATAAGTGGAACGTTGATGTCAAAGCAGCATTTTTGTTCTCCTGTTTTACAGGGCTTCGCTTTTCAGATATCAAAAAACTGAAATTTACAGATATCAAGATAATACAACCAGATGACAGTCCATGTCAAAAAAACACAGAATTCTTACAAGATATTGACATTGTACTTGAACTTATGCCCCATAAAACAAAAAGCACTTCTGGAAAACGACTATCAATACCCCTTTCTTCTCAGGCAAGGAAGATACTGGACATGGACCGTTTAATGGATAATGCTAAATTCAAAAATAAGTTTATTTTTGAATTCCTTCCAAACAACGATACCGTTAACTTAATAATGAAGAAATGGGCAAAACATGCAAGTATTGAGAAGAACCTACACTTTCATGTTGGTAGGCATACTTTTGCTACGCTTTGCTTAACAAGTGGTATTGATATTTATACGGTCAGTAAATTACTTGGCCATTCAAGCATTGAAAACACTCAAATATATGCAAAAATCATTGACAGGAAACTGAAACAGGAAGTACAGAAATTTCACAGGTTTTTATAAAGAAATTGCAGGAAATATCAAACATAAATGATAAAACTAAGATATAAAGCACTTAAATCAGGAAACTACAGTCTGTATCTTGATATATGGTCATCGGACAATCATGGAATTAAGAAGAGGCAATACGAGTTCATAAAGCTTCAGGTCAGTAAAGACTATTCAAAACACAAAAACATCGTAGCTGGTGACAAGGACACCATGATGCTGGCAGAAGAGATCAGGAAAAGGAAAGAGCTTGAACTTGCGGCTAATATCCGTGGTCTAACTAATAAAAGGATAACAACCGATAAAGACTTGGTTGAATACATAGAAGAACATTATTTGAAAACGGGAAATGTAACAACACAAAGTATCCTGTTCCATCTTAGAAAACACCTTGGAGAAAGCAGGATATTGCTATCGGCTGTAGACAAAGATTGGCTTGATGGATTTAAAAATTATCTATTAAGTGAAGTAAGCAACAATGGTGCAAGAAACTATCTCAAGAAGTTTAAAGCTCGTTTGAATGATGCAGTCAGGAATGAATTAATAACCAGGAATCCTTTTGACCTGATTCAATTACCAGCTCAGCAGGAAGTAGAGAAAGTGATTCTTCAACCTAGTGAAGTAGTGAAATTAATTTTAACTACTTTTCCATCTCACCCTGATTTGCGTTTAGGCTTTCTTTTTTCCTGTTTTGCAGGGTTACGGGTATCTGACATCAGGAATCTTAAATGGGAGGATTTGTCAAATGAAAAAGAAGCAGATGGTAGTATTACTACTATTATGAAGATAAAACCAATTAAAACAGAAAAGCAATTTGATAAAACCATTAGAGTACCGCTAACGGATTCCGCTGTAAAGATTCTTGATCAGGTAAAGAATACTTTGAATGGACAAGCTAAAAAGGATGATCTGGTGTTTAATCATTTACCCAGTGACCGGAATGCAAGGAATTTATTGAAGTTATGGATTGCCCGGGCAGGTATAAAGAAGAATATTTCTTTTCATACAGCACGACATACTTTTGCTACCCTGTGTTTATTCTATGGAATTGATATTTACTCTACAAGCAAGCTATTAGGACACAGTAGCGTTAGGATTACAGAAGATTATGCCAAAATAATGGATAAGAAGAAACAAACAGAAATTTTAAAGTTGCCAGAATTGTAAAAATACTGTATGTACAGTATTTTTACAGGATTATTCAAAGAAATATCAAAGATTACAGCAAATGACAAACCTAGATACAACTGTTAACAACCGAATTGACAGATTTTATACAAGATTGGTACAATCATATCAGAATCGATTAAAAGCAGCGAGAGACAAAGCCTATGCACATGATCAGTTTTTGAAAAGGGCAAAAGCCAATTCTATTTTGATGAAAGAACTTGATGAAAACTATGCTTTATTCTGTGATTTACTTGAGGAAAAGTACAGGCTCGGAAAATCAATTGAACCTGCAATAAATCAATTCAGGGTTCAATGTGAGGAGAATATGCAGGTTTACTTTGTAGAAGCAGGTACTGATTGGCCAAATGATAGAGAAGAAGGTGACGATAATTCAGCTATTACTAACAAAAAGGGATTAAATAAGAAAAGTGATTATGAATTGGCTTGTCTGTTTGCAGATCAAAAAGCCAACGATCTGTTTTATGAATTCATGAATACAAAGAATATTACAGAAGAATTGAAAGGTTCAAACAATTCTCAAGAAAACCTCAAAGAAATAACAGAAAACAACAAAGAATTTACAACAGCAAGACAGGTTTTAGCAGTTCATTTTTTGTTAAAATACACCCAAGTAAGAAATGTTGACAAAAGCGAAATTGCACGTTTTGTGCAGTTTTTGACAGGAAAGAACTATGATAATATTTACAAAAGGGTAAGAAAACCGTACACGATTCATGATAAGACCTTCAAACAGGATCTGCGATTTGTTCGAGAATACTTTGAAAAACTACAGTTGCCGGAATTGGTTAAGATGATCAATAATGAGATTGATGCTGAAGCATAAATTAATTTAAACCTCATGACATAATTTTTTGAATACTCCCAACAGAAATTTGAAGCAAAAAAAACAGAATCAGAACAGAAAAACACACACGCTGACAGATTCTGGCAGACATTTAAAAAAAGCAATAGAAGCACGACAGGAAACAAAAGGAAACGACAGAACCTCAAATAAAAGTAACAGAAAACTAAAAACTCTAACAGAGATATCGCAGACGAGATACAGAATTTGACGGAAGATGATGGATCACAGCAGAATTTTATGCCACGTCGGCTGTATTGTATTTGAATCGGAATACGTGAATCGATTCTTATCCTATAGAAAAGCAATTCCTATTTGCCAAATAGGGTGGTCAGTTTGACAGGCTTTCCAGATAGGGGCACAAAACTTCTCTTTTTCCATTTATTCATCTCTTTCAAGCAATAGAATTGCTTCAGGATTATAATCTGATTTAATCTGTGTCAAATGTTTTCATAGCTTCTTTTCAAAACTAAACAAAAAATATCAGGTCTACCCAACAGGTAACCCTAAGGTACTTTTGAGGCACATATTTGCGGAGTAACAAATAACAACGTAAAAATGGAAAACCTTGTATTTACACAATTATCAGTTGATGAAGTAAGAAAAATGCTCCGTGAAGAAATCAAAGGCGTATTAACAGAGGTGAACCCTATTCAGGAGCCACAAGAAGAGAATACATATCTAAATATCCAACAGGTCTCTGAATTGATCAACCTTGCCGTTCCAACCATCTATGGTCTCGTCCATAGAAGACGAATCCCATTTATCAAACGAGGAAAGAAATTACTCTTTGAGAAAAAGCAATTAACGGAATGGTTGCAAAAAGCTCGCAAAAAAACTGTAACAGATATTCAAAAAGATGCAGATGATTATCTGAGTAAGGATTAGTCAATAGTAGTTATAGGAACTTCTCATAAAGAACGGGAATGTCAATCCCCAAGAACATCAAACACAACTCAAAACAATTTCAATGGATCTATTGGATGATGTAAAATCTATTAACATCAAAAGTTTAATAGAAAAGGAAACTAAATCAGAATTCAACAGGGCTAACATCCTTGCTGTATGTCCTTTTTGTGGAAGTGGTAAAGGGAAAAATAAGTCTTCCGCTTTTTCTGTGAATAAAGAGAAGAATTACTATAAATGCTTTTCCTGTGGATCAAAGGGATCAACCATTGATTTTATGATGAACTTGAATCAAACATGGAAAGAGAAAGATTCAATCAAGTACTTATGTGAAACATATTTGAATAGTAGACAACATGTATTTACTCCAGCAATTGAACTGACTCCTTTTCAAAAAACAATTTATGCCATTAAGAACAATTCCAGGAGCAAAGCCACATTATATCTACAAAGTCGAAATATTGACACCCTCGCTTTACCCAAAACCAGTTATTATTACGATAGTCACTCTGATGCAGTAGTCTTTCTTGACTCCCGACAAAAGTTAATTAACAGAAGGATGATTAATCCTGCTTCCAATATGCCAAAGGCGAAGAACACCGGAAGCTTAAATGGAAGTATCTTTGATGAGCTTTACAACTCAACTTCCGACACTGTTTATCTTCATGAAGGAATTGTTAATGCCTTGTCAATGCCCAAATATTCAAGCATTGCATTATTCTCAACTGAAAATAAAATAAGAAGTTTCAATCCTTTGAATAAGTACATAGAGAATAAACATGTAATCCTGGCTTTTGATAATGATGATGCCGGGAATCGATTTGCTGAATATTACAACTCCTTTCTACTATCGAACAGATTTGACATTCGATCCCTAAGCCGTTTGATTTATCCTCCAGGGAAAGATGCCAATGATCTATTAATTGCAAAGAGACTAGATCATTTTCTTGCAAAGAAGGCCAACTACAGTTTAATTTGGGAAGATATTACCAGCACTCCTATCCCAATGGACAGTGAAGACAAAACAAGCGAGAATGATGAGTTTTATTTCTATAAAGAAGATGGGTGCTACGTCTCAAAAGAGTCTTTCCGGGGAAAACCAGTTGTAAAAAAGCTGTCTAATTTTTTAATGGAGATTATATATCACTTGGTTAATGGAACAAAGGACAGCAGTCGTATTATCAAGTTCCAACGCTATTCAAAAGAAATCATAGTTGAAGAATTATATAGTTCAGAGTTAAACCTAGAGCGATTTAAAAAGATCATCCGGAGTATCTCAGGAAAAGGGCTTTCCTTTTTTGGCTCTACGGCACAGTTGGAGCACATCCTTTCGTACTTACAGGATCAAGAAGAAAGAGCTGAAGCCATTACACAATTGGGCTACCAAAGCAGATCAGGAAATTACTGCTTTGCAGATGCCATTATAACCAATGAAAACAAGACATACTACCCGGATAAACTGGGAATAGCAGATTGTGGTGAAAACAGTAAGTTTTATCTTGCAGCTAGTTCTAAAGCTAACCTAAGTAATGATGCGTATTTATCTGAACGAAAATTTACTTATAAAGAGGGAACACTAAACTTTCAGAATTGGAGCGATCATATTTACAAAGCTTATGGAATGAATGGAGCTATTGGTATATCATTTATAATACTTGCCTTATTTCGTGACTTTATTATAAAAATAACAGGCTTTTTTCCATTTCTTTTTTTGTTTGGTGATCAGGGAGCAGGAAAGTCAAACTTCGTTAATTTCTTCCTTCACCTTTTTGGAGAACCAGGTAATGGAATATCACTTCTTAATTCAACAAACAAAGGATTCTCCAGGTCGTTAACCCAACGAAAAAACGCATTGTACTATCTCAAGGAATATACCAATGCAATTGATAAAAAAACAGTTGATGTGTTTAAGACTGGGTATGATGGTGAGCTGTACACCATGGCTCAGAAGTCAAACGATTCAAAAACAATAACATTGGAAATATCTTCAGCATGTATGGTTGATGGCAATGAGCTACCAACTTCTGAAGCTGCTCTTTTTGCCCGGATGATCGTTCTACATTTTGAAAGCAATAACTTTTCTGAAGAATCAACCCGAAGTTATAAAACACTTCTTGAGCACCGGAGCAAAGGATTTGGTCAGATCACAAGGGAAATACTCCGATTTCGATCGGTGTTTATTCAAAATTACAACAAGTTATATGAGGGAATATTCACGGAATTAAAATCAACCACCGATAGTCAACTTGAAATATCGGATAGGCAATTAAGACATATTGCACTAATTTTAACACCTGTTAAACTATTACAAGGTTATTTGAGTTTTCCGATGAGGTATGAGGAATTTTCTCAGGAAGTAATTGAGAACTTTAAGATGCAAAGCGAGATGGGTAACGAGATTAAAGATGTCTCAATATTCTGGGAGGCAATTGCATTTAAACTTACGGATCCTCACACAAGCCCGAAGGAAAATGTCCATTTTCAGAAAGATCCATTAAAAGAAATACTATACTTGAAATTCCGCCTTGTTTATCCTTTTTATGTAGAATATGTGAAGAAGAATAATCTTCGAATCCTGGACTCCCACTCTCTGAAAGAGCTGATCACTTCATCCGGTAATAAGACTTTCATTCCGAACAACAGCCAGCAAGCAAGAGGTGGTAAGGCTTACACAAAAAAGAATTTTGGGAGTTGTTATAGGTTTAAGTATGAAACGACTCCTGATCAACAAGGGATCAGTATCAATGGGATCGAACTGAATCTATAAGTTTATGAAGAGTGTAGTTTAGTACCCGGAAGAATTTACTTTCGGGTATTTTTTTCTCAAATTTACACACCAAACCAATTTGACTTTTCCTATGTATACTATGTAAACCTTGTAAACCAATTATCATATTTGTTTTATTAATAGTCATTTAGAGGTTTACATACGGTTTACATGGTTTACATTCTAATATTAGTTCAAATCTATTGGTATACGTTCCCAGTATTAGGGTTTACATTGGCGTAAAGAGAATGTAATCCATTAGGTGGTTGAAATTATGATGATTACGGCGGTGGTTTACACGGTTTACATGGTATACATTGTTTTTTGAGAGTCTGGTAGGTCGTACACTTCAAAAAATACACATAAAATCCAAAATACGACCTAAGCTTTGTATGTGTTTTTAAGAATTGAATGTAGTAACTTGGCATGAGGATTGAGACGCTGGATAGAAAATTCAAGTTCATCAAAGTTGCCTTTAATACTATTGATCCAATGGTATTTGCTTTTGAAATCTAAAGTATAATATGCATTGATAAGTTCTTTATAGTAGAAATATGATTTTCTTTTGTCAATGCTAAATGCAATTTATTCGAGGTTGGCTTTTTCTTTCATTGTTGATAGTTGAGAATATAATTGATTTTCAAATTGAACGCGCAAAAATATTCGAGGATACGCAGAATGCCTACAAGTGAGATGTTAAAAAAATCATATAATTGACGACGAATGAATTTTGAAATGTGTGCTGTGAATCAATATGTTCGTTTTAAAGATGTTCGATACAATTACTTAAGCTAATCGCTAAATCAGTTCACTTTTAGTTGAAGAATTACAAGATATTAAAACTCAATTTTTCTTAGGTTCTACCAAAAATAGCATTACTGCTTAGGTGAGTGGTTCTGTCCACATTAATTAAGAGGTAAGAAATCAATTTGAATTAAAGGACTGAACCATTACTTATCCATATACGGCTGCCAGTTTACTATTAGTACTTTCCCCGCATCAAGCAGCATATATCCATAATCATAACAAAATTTATAAGTGTTGCCAGCTTTAGATTCGTAGGTTGAAGTCAAATAATTGAAATTAAATTCCCGATCAACAAGGAAGCTTTTGTTAATTGTTGTTTTGCCCTGTGGACTGGCAAACTTTAAGATGCTTCTATTTTTACGCAGAATCTTGTTTATGCTCTTAATCTGTTCTTCCTCTTTATTCGCAACTGAGTTATGGTAGGCGCTTCTACACTGAACATCGCAGAACTTCTTGTCAACTCTCCCGCTTAACTCATTGTTGCAAAACAAGCACCTTGCTTTTATATTATGCATATTATTAAACGTTTATTTACGAATATACACGTTTATTAACACACTTCAGATATTCTTTCTCCCTAATTTTCCAATTTAATTTAACTCTGTTCTATTCATTTCTGCTTAAACGACCAGATTATGGCTTTACCAATTGTTTTCCTGAATTACGCTGAGATGGATAAGGAGAAATTCATTCGGATATTATACAAGAGCAATGCTGATATTTCAGCTTTGGTTAGAAGAAACGACTGGATTACCTTTAATTCAAATTTAAAATCGTTTTGTGTAACTGCTACCCGGCAAAACCTAAATCTGCTTAAAGATCTGTTTGCAGGCCTCGCATATGTAAATACTCATTATCTGTTATCGAAACCTAAGATCGTTTCTGATGATATCATCATCAATAAGGAAGTAGCATTTAACCAACTACTCCCCATACAGGAAAAACTGGGAACTGTGTTATTAATTCATAAGTTGGGTGCTGAGGGAGGACGGATACTATTAAAACACAAATATAACAGGAAAGTACATGAGCTTTTGAGTTCGGAATCTTTTTTAAATTGGGACAAGTTAAACCGTACATTTTATTTCGATGCAAGCCGTAAAAAACTGAATGAATTTATTCTTTGTTTTTCATCCAGACTTAAAATCCAGCTCCATCATAAGATTAAAATTACTGACATCTCAATAAAAAAGATGCTTTTGGAACAACATTATAAGAAAGATTACTGGTTTAAAAGTTGTCCCGACAGTTTTATGCAACTAATGTCGCAAGGCAATTTCAGTTGGAGTACTATCAATACTTATCATCATTATCTTCTTCGGTTTATCAATGCATTCAAGACATGTAGTATAGATCAAATTAATTCATTTACTGAGAAACAGATAAATGAATACCACTATACAATGCAACAAAATAACAGTTTTAGCATAAATGCAGTGAATCAATCGACTAATGCTATAAAAAAGTATTACGGCCAGGTACTTCAACGACCAATTTCAACCGATCGGATAATCAGGCCAAAACTCGGAAAATCGAAACCAAAGGTTTACAGTCCGGAAGAAATAACCAAAATTTTGAAACAGGATATGTACATTAAGCATAAAGCTATAATTATGGTGCTTTACTCAACTGGTGTAAGGATTGAAGAGTTGCTAAATTTAAAACCGGAAGATATTCTTAGCGACCGTAAGCTGGTTTTTGTAAAGGGAGGCAAAGGAAAAAAAGACCGCTATACAATTTTATCGAATGCCACCTTAAATATGCTAAGAACCTATTATAAGGAGGAAAAGCCTGTTGAATATTTGTTTGAGGGTCAGTTTGGAGGGAAGTACTCACCAAGCAGTGTTCGCAATATGCTTGAAGAAAAAATTAAAAAGGCCGGTGTTATTAAGAGGGGAGCTGCTCATACTTTCCGGCACAGTTTTGCCACACACTTACTTGAAAGCGGTGTAGATCTTCGGGTGATTCAGACTTTGCTGGGACACGAAAGCAGTACAACCACAGAAATATATACACACGTCTCGAACCGTCATATTAGTCGAATTAATAATCCATTAGATAGCTTGGTACTTTGAACATATTCAGTACCTTTAGTGCATTAATTAAACAACTATGACATCACAAAAAAACCGGTATGAGATCAAAGGCCATTGCCCAAGGTTATAGGCGAAATAAATACCATGTCGTAGTAATTATTTACAAGTTGAACTAAACCTCCCTACAGTCGGCAGATTCTAGATATAGCTTCATAACTTGAATATTTAAATCAATATAATATTCAAGTTATGAAAGAGAAATCATTAAGAG
>Ga0233443_1000894_pt1 | contig 29079 bp, 29 predicted proteins | sample SI_123_September_2_FD_182784 | JGI IMG/M metagenome (GOLD analysis project Ga0233443, IMG submission 182784) | Seawater microbial communities from Saanich Inlet, British Columbia, Canada - SI_123_September2016_200_MG | ecosystem: Environmental > Aquatic > Marine > Inlet | place: Canada: British...
TGCAGCATCAAATCTTGCTCTATTATCAGTCATCCACTTATTCATCATATTTTTACTCTCTTCCTCGCTCATAGTTTCATGACTTTTCATAACATCTGAATGTGCTTCCATATAATGAGGATGTAATGCTTGCATCCATTCTTCAAAAGTTTCACCATCAGCAGTAACTTCACATAAATCACATTTTAAAGTTTTCATAATTAGCTTAGTTATAATATAAATTGTTTTAAAATATATACAAAAATTAATCTATACGTTATATTCTAATCAAATTTCTATTTATTCAAATATATTTTTTTATCATCAAGTATAACTCTTCAAACACTTTTTTTAATCTATCTTAAGTTTATTTAATACTATTCAAAATCTCATTTTTTAAATTTTCAGGATCATCTGTTCATATTCTATAAATCTTATCATTATACATAATGATTTCTACAGCATCATATCAAGATATATTAAAAATCCACATTTTTGGCCAAAACCAATATCTAATTCCCCATCCGTAATACCATTTATTCTTAACTATTTTTACAGATTTTATTTCACTTAACAAAAAACTTTTTCTAATTAAGCCAATTCAAAATTTTAGTCTAATTTTATTTTCAGTTATTGATACACTCAAACCATAAAATAATAATCAGAGCACTAATAAAACTAAAGCTCAAATAGGCAAAATGATGTATTCTCAACTATATATAGCAATAGCAATAAAATATCAAACTAATAGTATAAATGCAATTATTGGAAGATATCAGATTTGTGTATGGTTATATTTCATGATAATTTATTAGTAATATAATAATAGAATTATATAAAAAAGTAACTATCAATAAATTTTTTTCATGTCTATAAGTGATATCTTTATTAATTCTTTTAATACTTCTATATCTATATCAGCTAATTTTTTTATGTATAAACATGATCATTTGCTTATTTTATGCTTTCATAATTTTTCTAATAAATTAGTATACTTCGAAAATCATGGCATTATATAGATTGATATATTTTGTTTTCTTGGAGAGAATCAGGTAAGAGGCCAATCTCATTCTTGAGTACTTCTCTCTGATTTATAATGATAAGATCAAAATCAAACAATACTATCTCACCACATTAATGCTTTAAAACCTGTAACATCAGTAAAAATATTTATAAGTTTTTTACTATCTTCAAGTTTAAGTTCATCATCTAATTCTGATAAAAATTCATACACATCTTTATCATTTGCTTTAGTTTTTAGTTCTGCCATAGATATAAGTTATATAATAAAAATATTTTTTAAATAGTAAAATTATTGCATAATTATGGTATATAACTATTAGTATTCACTTTCTTTCAAAGATAACTCTCTATCACTTTATTTTTTTTAACTTTTAAATATAATACATGTAATATTTATAATTGCAAATTATGATTGATACTCTATTTATATCTAAAGATAACGTTTAAATATGGAATTAAAATTGGAATTTCCTAATAAGAGACATAAAAAAATGTGGGAAAAATTATTAGAAGAATGGTCAGACAAGGAGAAAATACCTACTTCACCTTGAAGACTTTTTGTGTGAGAAAATTATGGTATATTCTTAAATACTATTGAAAATGATATAAAGAATAATCAGAATTGAGTTAATTCGCATTTGTTTTTTCTAGTTAATACTAATGAAATATTATGATCTATACAAATAAGGCATCATATTAATCATCCAAATTTAATAGAAAATTGATGACATATATGATATTGAATAGCTCCGAAACACAGAAAAAAATGATATGCAACTAAGATGTTAGAGTTATGATTATTAGAAGCTAAAAAATTATGACTAAAAAAAGTCCTTATTACTTGCTACCCTGATAACATCTGATCAAATAAGGCTATAGTAAATAACTGAGGTGTTTTTGAGAGAATGACAAAAGATTGATTGGATAATAGATACTGGGTTGAATTAAATAAAAAATAGAGATAAATATTTACATCTCTATTATAAGTTTATAGTAAAAATGGTGGAGTTTATAAGTGATAACTTGAACCAAATACTATATAAATAGCCAAAGTTGAAAACTCAAAATGCATTCTTGTATATTTAATATTAATTAATATAATTAATATTAAATATATTAATTATATTATAAAATATGTCAATTCGTAAAGAAAAAATAAGAATATGTAGTGTTTGTTGAAATACTAATAAAATTATGTGTTTTACTTCAATGTATATTAGTGAATCTGATCTAGATGGAAATTCAGCATGAACTTTTTATTTTAATTGAGTTAATAGATGTGATAAATGTTGATACTGTAATACTGAAATTGATAAATCAATACCTTGAATAAAAGAATTAGTTAAATCTGAAAAATATGTTAAACAATTAAATAATAAAAAGTATATAGATTGAGTTAATAAATTACTTTGTGGAGTTATGGTAAATAAACTAACATGACATTACATAAAATGTTGATTTATGAATCTAATTTGTTCATGGATGTATTTAGAAGAAAATTTAAATAATGAATATGTAAAATATTTTAAAAAAGAAGCTATTAGTTATTTTGAAAAAGATATAAAAAAAATATTTCTATCATGAAATGCATTAGTATATATAGATACTCTTAGACAACTATGAGAATTCTCAAAAGCTAAAGAATTTTATCAAAAATATAAAGATGATATTATAAAAAAATATGAATCCGATATTATTGATATGATTAAATTTGATATGAAATTAATTTCTGAGAAAGATTCTGATATTTATACAAGTGATTGAGTAAAAAAATCTGAAATTAAAGAAATTATTAAAGAATATGTTGAGGAAAAAAATATTAGTTTTTTTGAAAGAATAAAAGGATTATTTAAATAATCCTTTTATTCTATATTAATATTAAATTATAATTTAATAAGTTTATCTCATTTTAAGAGCAATTTAAAACTGCTCTTTATTTTGTTACCTAAAAATTATGAATAATACATTTGAAAATCTAGAAGAAGTAAACTGTTTATTTGAATTAATAAAAACAATGCTTCTAACTTGATTATCACAAACAGAAACAAAAAAATATTTAAAAGAATATACACACAGTGAAATTAGAAATTGAATATATGAAGATTGAGTTTTTATAGCACCTGATTTGATTGTTACAGATTAACATACTCGCCCTACAATAATAATGTAGGGCGAATAGAAACCTCCCAAACTCTTAAACTCAGCTAAAAACACCTAGAAATCGACCAAACGAAAAAATTCCTAAATTTTAGACTTTAATTCCTAAAGATTATGACTAAATCTAAAACTACTTTAAAACATACGAATGAGATATTAAAACTTAATCCTTTTGTATATTATGAAAATATAGATTTTCTTACTATTAGACTTCCTGACTGATTAGAAATTTTAAATACTCTAAATTGATTATGTGAAAATTCTAATGAATATTTATTAAACTTCTGATTTAAAATAACTTTCTTTGATTGGTGATTCTGAAAACAACTTAAATATTACAAAATAATTGATAATGAAAATAATATCATCTGTAATATTAAAGTGAAACAACCAACCGAGAAGAAAAATAGAAATGTTTATACTGCTATTGAATTTGATTGATTATTCTTTAAAGCATATTTTGATTACTTTAATTATATTCTTTCTATATTTGATATTGATAGAAATAAAAATGATATAGTAAAAAGAATTGATTATTGTATTGATTGGGGAAACCTAGAAGTAAAAGACTTCATGAAATACTATAAAAATAAAATGAAAAAAGATTATGCAGTTTGAATATGAAACGAACTAACATATAAAAATATAAAACTAGATAGACATGAATTAGTTTTGTATAACAAAAAATTAGATATTCTTGAAAAGAATAAACATAAAACAAAGGTGAATTGAAAAAATATTTACAAACACTACATAACTCAAGACTTCCCTATTACTCGTTTAGAGTATAGAAAGAAATCAAGAGCAATAAGAGAACTAACAAATAATTCAATTAATGCTCTTTTTGAATACTCAAAACAATATGCTCTTGATTATTTTAATAAATTTTATGATCTAGATATTATTGAAGTTTATAAAGAAACTTCTCAATTTACTAGACTTAAAAGACCTGAAAGAAAAGATATTTTAGTAACAAATATTACTAATAAAAAACTTAATTTATATTTATCTATGGCTAATGCTTATATGGATAATTACACATCTATAAAAACTGAAAAATTTTTTTTTCAAAAACTACATGAAAAATATTGAGATAGAATTCTTAATTTTTTTATAACAAAACAACTAAAAAATAATGAAATTTTTAATTAATAATTATAAAATTATGACAATTTATAAAGATACTTACTGAAAAAATAGAAAATATCTATTTACTTTAGCATTAAAAAACAAATTAGATTATACAGATGAAGATATTAAAATATGTATATGAGTTTTACATCCTGATGAGAAAAAGATTTTAAGTAAAAGAATTAAAGAGATGAAAAATTTATCTCATCAAGAAAAAAATAATAGAATTTATAATTTAATTTGTATAATAATAGATTCATCTAGTTAAATATATACTTTTTGAATTAATAAATTTTCTTTAATTAAATGAACTCATCTATTATGTTGCTTCGGTAGATTTTTATTATATTTATCTATAATAAAACTTCATTTTGTTCTACTTTCCTCAATAAATTCTAAAATATTTAATCAAAATTCTTTTAACAACAAATTATCTAATTCTTTATAATTTAAACTAATATTTACATCTCAATATCTTCAACTAATTCATGTAGATATTTTAATTTTTCAATTATTTTCTTTTATATCAAAAATATTATTATTATTCATTTTTTTTATTAAATTAGTAAAACTTTCAAATATAAATATATTAAAATTAAGGTTTTTTGCAATTTTAATAATTAAATTATAACTTGTATTATATTAATATTTATGATAAAATAATTATAATAAAATTATAGAACTTAAAAATTAAATTATGACAAATTCAGATTATAATAAATCTATTGAAAAATTAATAAATTCAGTAAAACAATCAAATGATTATGAATTAATAAAAAAATATAATAGAGAAATATTAATTCCTTCTGGTGTAAGTGCTAGAATGAGTTATTTATGAGCAATACATGATGAATTTGATAAAAGAAAATTTGATTATTCATCTATATGAAATGAAAAAAAACTTTCATTTTGAAACATTATAGAATTAGTTCATATTGACTGAAAAAAAATTATACAGATTATTGAAAATAATGATAAAATTTTAAATATATTTAAATATTTAAGAAAAAATAATTTAAATTCAATATATTTATTATCTCCAACAAAGAATAACCCATTATCAGAATTACTTAAAAATTTAAAATATTTTTTTGATATAAAATGAATAAATGTTATTAAATTTGATGAAAAAAATTATAATATAGATATTCCATTATTAACTTATTGAAGTCCATATTGAAGTCCAATTAATGAACCAAATAAAAAATATCCAAATATAGCAATAGTAATTCCTTTTTCTTTACATTCTCATATTATTGGAAATATATATTATTATAGTCTAGAAAATTGAATATATATTAATAAAATTGAAAAATTAAATATAATAAAAAAAGATAATTTTAAATTAGTATTTATTTATAAAGGTGTTTATTGAAATGATACAGCATGATATTGAGTCTATTTAATTAATAGTAGTGATGATGAATACAAAGTACATTATGAAACAGATGGTTTTATTACTGTTGATGATGAAGTTCATAAATTAAAAGGTTCTAAACTTGATTTAGAAAACCTAAAAGCTAATTCAAGAATATTAATTGAAGAAAATGATATAGGAGCATTAGATATGAGTGGTTTTGTTCATTTAACATTAACATGAAAATCATCATTTAAAATTGATTTTGATATATGAAAATGAGCTCCAAATTGAGAGAATATAATTTTAGAATGATTTAAAGAAAAATGAATAAAAATGGATTATAATATAAAATTATTAGATTAATGAAAACTACATTTTTACAAAAATTAATAACAATATTTTGGAAACAAAATAGTTGGCACAGACATTGAGTACTAATTCATACATTAAAAGTTAGTTGAAGAATTATTAAAAAAAGAAAATTTAGAATGCTAACAGCTTGATTATTACATGATATTTGAAAACCATTTGTATCTACAAGAGATAAATCTAAAGGTTTAAGTTTTTCATTTAACTGACATGAAGAAAAATCATATCAGTTAATAAAAAAAATTCCATTTATATCAAAATATACTAAAAAACTTGTTAGATGACATTATTTAATTAGATGAACTAAAAAAGCTAAAGAAAAAAGTAAAGATAAAAATAGAAATAAAGAAGAAAGAACTTTTTGGTATAATGAATATATAAGACAAAGAGCTGTCTGGAAAAAATTAGATAAAAATTTTAGAAAAGATTTAAAAAAATTTATTAAATATGATGATTATTGAAAATAAAAAATAATCTTTTAAAAAAAATATATCATTATACATACTATATTAATTCTACATTAATTTTTTTTTACATATAATATATTTGCAAAAAATGTGTTTCTAATTATATTATACATAGTCTATTTATTATTTAAAGCCTATTTATTATGCAAGCTGAAGTAGTTACAAAAGCAAAAAATGCTAAATTAAAAGCACAAAGTGTTAGATTAGAACCTAGAAGCATTGAAAAATTAAAAAATATGGAAATTGAAATGTGAGGTGTACAACTTAAAACATATCAAGATAAAATTGATCATTTAATGTGGTTCTATTCAAGTCACATTAATAACAATTGAAATAAAAAAAAATGTATGTAAAAATGTAGTATTTTTATTTGATTTTATCATTATTTTTCATATAATACCTATAGATATTTAAAAGTTCCTTTTGGTTCCAAAAATATCTATAGGTATTTTTATTTTTTAACTTCCTTTATTATGTCGCAGGTTAAACCTACAATAAAGAAAGAGGAAATGTATAAGAATTGAAACTTCATTGTTTCATCTTATAATTTCACAATTCCAAACTGAGAAAGAGCTGGTACAGTTCTTAATCTAGTAGAATTGAAAACTATTAAAAAGAAGTGGTCTGAAGATATTAAATCTTATTATGACCAAAATCAGTATATTACTATTGCTGAAGAACAATTAATTGATTTACTAAAAACTGTTAAAATGTAAATCATTAAGTTCTAGTCTATTTATTAAAAACTAAACATAGAGGCTTTTATGTATGAGATGAGGTGTTTTGCCTCTCCTTATCTCAATACATAGAGGTCTTTTTTTATGCTCTTATTTTAGAGAGCACCATATTTTATTTCTTAAATATTTTAGTTATGACTAATATATTTACTGTAATAGGGTTAGGATTGATAACTTTACTATCGCTTTGAGCTACTGTTAGTTCAGGTGCTTTAGTTACAGTTGATGCTACCGAAATTAGTACCTTAGGTACTGGTATCGCAAACATGGCTCAATCGTTTATCAGTGTTGGTATGCAATTACTACCAATAATCCTACCTTTAATGGCAGTCTTTCTTATCTTTGGATTCGTGAAAGGATTTATCACAAGAAGAGGATAAGAAAAAAGGGAGAATTAAAACTCTCCCTTTTACTTTTATAAAAAATTAAAACATGTTTGATTTATTATATTCAAGCTGAATTTTTACTCAATTTTTCATTAATTATTTTTGATTTTTCTTTCAAAATCTTTTTTGAATTACTTTTTTATTTTTTTCATTGTATTTTCTATGATTTATTTTTTCTATTCTTAACCATAAATAAATATGTATCTATGAAATTGTACTTTTAGTTCTATTAATATTAAAGCTTGAGAAGAATATATAACTGATTTAGAATGTGTAAGTTTTTCTTGAAGTATTGATGTAAACCTACCAACTTATACATGAACTGGTCAAGTTTATAGAGCTTGATTTTTATGAGAAGATTGAGCTTATTATTTAAATCAAGATTTATTTTTTACTTTCCTTATATGGTTTTGGTCTATTTTTTTTGTTGCATTTTCTGTAATTGCTTTATCTATTAAGTTTTTCAAATTATGAATAAAAAAATAATTAGATTTTTTGTAATATTTTTAAGTTTATTTTTTATTTTTTGAATAAATAAAATATTTGCTGATAGTGTTAATCTTGCTTCAATAAATTGAAATGCTACTTTTTATCTTCATAAAATTTGAACTTCTCAAGAGTGATTTTCGGATAATCAATATTCATATATTGAAGATTGATGATATTTTATAGCAAATTGAAGTGCTAATTGTTTTTATAATCACCTGTGACAAAATATACCTGATGAACCTTTTAGTTGTTCAGCTTTTACATATGTTAATTCTCGGTATTGAAAATATCAAATTATAGAAACTGAAAGATTTCAATATTTTTTAACTAAACCATATAGTTCAAGTTCTAGTCAATCTAGTTCTTCATACAAAACTTCTTATGTTATTGTTTATGATAAAAAAGAAGATAATTTTTATCAAAATTCTTATGCTCGGTCTTATTCCCATACTTCTGCTCCTTATTGGTTTTTCTTAGAATGACAATTATATTTTAAACATTACCAATGACCTAGTCGGTACACTTTTAATACAAATACTGAATTTTGAATTTGATTTGAAGAAATAGAAACTCCTTGACCTAATATTCAACATATCTCTATTTGATGAACTAATTCATATAACATAAAATATACTTGAAGTGATTATTGAAGTACTTTATATAGTGTAAGTTGAAATTCTCTTGTATGAACTACTTGGATTAATGATAATGATTTATGAGTTGTAAAAACTTCTTCTTCACTTGAATTTCCTGAAAATCCTTTATGAATTAATATTACTAGAACTTCTTATCAAGATTATAATTGTTTGAATTACAATTGAGATATTTTATGTTCTTTTTATTCTTGAAATCATTTAACTCCTACAGAAGAAAGTTTTAATATTTATTCATATAAATATAGTGTTTCTTCTCAACTTTGGACTTATTACCCTGATGTTTATTTTCATCATTATAACAATTATTTTGATTGAAATTCTTGATGAGGTTGGTTTCAATCAAAAGAAACTATTATTGAAGATAATATAAAATTTACTTTCTTTTGACCAATGAAAGTTTGATATTATTCAGAGAGTAGTTGAGATTATAAAAAAACTTATTTTACAGCTGATAATTATTTAAAAACTAATGATGTTTTAAATTCTACTGTTGATTTTACTTTTACTGATACAACTACTTCTACTGGTGTTATTATTGATAATCCTGATACATCTTCAACTTCTTCTGAGCTTGATTTAAGTGATAATTCTCAATGATTTTTTGGTGATTTATTTAACTCTATTTTCTGAATTGATGAAAATAAAATTACTGATTTAGAAAATAGTTTAAGTTGAGCTTTAGATACTTGAAGTAATTGATTTTCTATATGAACTTGATGAACTTCCTGAATAAATTATATTCCCTGAAATAAAGAATATTGAACTATTATAAATAGAAATGATGAAAAATTAACTTGTGATATGTTTAATTGAGATTGAAGTTTTGCTTATTATTCTAATGGTAGTTATGATTTAAGTATTGATTTAAATGGGATTCTTGATTTATCTTATGTAGATAAAGTGCCTTTTTTAGAAGAATTATTATATATCCCTAACAAAATACTTTCTTTTATTACAAACCCATTAAATAATATATTTTCTACTCTTAGAGTTTTTGGATGAATTTGAGAAAATACATATTGTTATTTTGGTACACTTCAAACAATTCAATTTCAAAAACATATTATGGTATGAGCTAGTTTTTTCTGATGAGAGATTATTTTTATTCCATGAGCTTTAACTATTCTTGATTATTTGATTTTATTTTTTATGTGAATTCCTTTACTGATTTTAACTGTTAGAGTTTTACTTTATTAAACAATAATTATGCCTGCAATATTACTGACAATATGAACTGCTATTATATCTGTTTTATGATTTTTAACTAAAACAGGAACTAAAGTTATATCATGACTTGTTCCTATTTTATACGAATTTATAAAAAAATCATTTAGAATTCTTTTTATGATAGCATTTTGGTGATTATTTTTAAATTTTACAACAACTCTAATAGCTTTTCTCTTATATCATATCAATTTAACAGTTTGAGTTGCTTTATCTAATTATGTTACTGGTTTTACAATTAATATTCTATCCTATTACATTCTTTGAATTATTATTTTAATAGTTTGAAAGATTTTTTATAAACTAATATCTTAAAAAATGAATTGATTTTATATTGTTATGTGAGAGTTTGGATCTTGAAAAACTCAAAATATAACTAAATACTTAAAAGTATATAATCCGAAAAAAGAGATTAATATTTCTAATTACTATAATGGTTATAGTCAATTTCAAATATCTAATCATACTGATCTAATAAATATTTTAAGTGATATTTATGATTATCATCAATATATTAATTTATATGAGTATAGAGAAAAATTATTTACTCATAAAAAAGAAAGATTATCTAAATATCTTGAATGAGCTAGATTATTTCATGAAAAATATTGATCTAATTTACAAAAAAATCTAAAATTCAATATAGCTCTTGATGAAGCTAGTATTTATTTTAATCCTAGAGATTTTAAAAATAATTTTGGGTGAGAAAATACTAAACTTCTTGATTTTATATATCAACCTAGAAAACTTAATTTATTATTTTTAGTAGTTGTTCAGAATCCTTTAGAACTGGATGTAAAATTTAGAAGACTTGCTAGTTATTACAGGAAATATTATAAATGATTTAGAATTATTAGATGGCATAAGGATTATTATTTTCCTAATCCTGAAGAAATGGATTTTGAAAAAGCTGATATAGTAGGTAAATGAGTTAATTTTAATTTATATCCTTTGTTTCCAAAGTATGATTATAATACAAAGGAGTTAATAAAACCATGAGAGAGTATTTATGTAAAATGAGCTTTATTAAAACATTTATCTGATAATTTTAGAGTTACAAAAAGAAAAGGCAAGAAATTTAATCTTAACCTTTATTCTTTATGAAAACCGAAATTTGAGAGGAAGAGAATTTCTTTAGCATAGTAAGAATTAATTTTATTCTTCTTTTGATATTTATATGACTAAATAATCTTGATTATTTTTCTACAATACTTTCTATTTGAGTTTGATGAATTGAAATAAATCCTGTTATTAGATTTATGTTAGATATTCCTTTATTGTTATTTGTTTGGAAAATCTTTATTTTATCTTGATTTGTATGGTGGATTGTTTATAAAAGTGATAGTAAGAGAGTTATGTGGAGTATGATTGTAGTAAATTTGATTTATTTATTGGGGGTTTGAGGAAATTTTGGAGTGACTTTTTAAAATGATATTTTTTACTATTTAACAATATCCTTAAAACATTTTTTATCTATAAAACCATATTTATTACAAATAAATTCTCAAGGAAAATTATGAAAACTTGGTTTTGTTTTATCATAAGGGTTATCCTTTTTATTATGATATTTATTATGAAAATGATTATAATTTTTATATTTAGATAAATAGTCTAAAGCAATATTATAATAAATATTATAATGTTTCATATAATATCATCCTAATTGAACTTTTAATCTTAAAATATATTCTAAAATAATATATTCTCTTTCTGAAATTGAAAAAGAACAATAATTATTTATAAAACTATATCATTCTAAATAACTTGATTTTATTAAATAAAATCTATATTTTTCAAAAATATATTCTAAAACTCTAAGTAATTCTTTTTTTTCAATATATCTTATCTGATCAATATTTATATTTTCTATCATTATTATAAAAACAGATAAATCACTTTTTTCTTTATAATTAGAATCAAAATTATTAACATTATAATACCTAGAAGTCCTTAACTTCTCAAAGCTTTTTCTAACTCACATAAATACAAAAAATACAAAAATAAAAACTGTAAATTCAAGTTTATCATATTTGTATTTTTTTTGTCAAATATTTGAATGATTTTTATTTTTATTATCAATTTTTATTATAAATAATATGAGAAGATGATTTATAATTTGGGTTTATAAAAGTATTTCTTTCATAAATTCATCTAATATTTTTATTCAAAATATTTAGCTCTGGAATTTTTAAATCTTCAAAATATGAATATATTATTTTATATCTTAAATAATTTGCTTTAGATAATTCATTAATTAGAATAAGATTCTTTAATATAGGTTTCAAATTTCTTCATTTTTTATTTAATCTTGAATATGTATCTAATATTCATAATTTATTAAAATCAATTTTTCAATATATAAAATAACGAACTAATTCATCTAGTTCTTTAGTATTATATATTTTTCAATCATCTTTATAATTATTTTCTCTTTCTTCTTTATTTATTAGTTTTCCATTTTTTTTGGTAATTTTTATATTCTTATAATTTATTTTCTTTTTCATAAAATAATTACTTAAATTATACTCTCACTTATAACAATAACTTTTTCCTTATCAGTATTTTCTTTTTCTTCTTTTGTTTTTTTATTACTCATTAATTTAATTAAATCATGCATTTTATTAATAATTTTCTCATTAAATTCTTCTGGTTTTCTTAACTTTTTAAACTCTTTAAATTTTCTTTTTTCATAAGCTTCCATTTTATTTCATAAAAATGATACTATTGCATCGCAATTATCTTGTAAATCATGATCATATTTATCTAATATTTCCTCTTTATATTTAATTATCTTATTTCTTAATCAAGCAATGTCTATTTCAATCTTCTTTTCTTTTGAAAATTCTTCATTTATATCTTTTTTATTAATTTCTTCATAAAAATAATTTTCTATATCATTTGTAATAACATCATGGTTCTCAGGTAATTTTTTAATTTTATCATTTATATCAGACTTTAATAACTTTAAAAAATCTGATTTACTATTAATTATATTTCATATTCAAGATCATATATAAAAATATTCATATATTCCGTTCTTACAAAATACTAATGTATTTTTTTCTTCTCATCATTTAGCTGTTCTAATCCTTAAAGGTAATTTTTTAATTTTACTAAATAATTCTTTATTATTATTTTTTAAATCCTTTAATTCTTTAATAAAAGAAGAGTATGTAAATAGTTTATTATTTTCTTCATTTAAATTTTCTATTTCTTCATATGTATCTTTTTTTCAATTATTCATTTCCTCAAAAAGTTTTAACATCTTTTTATTTAATTTTTCATCTTGTGTTAAAATTTTATTTTCTTCTCAAATATGTTTATGTATTTCTTTTATCCTTTCACTAACTTTTTTTTCCATTCAAATTTTTGATTCTCATGTATTTGATGGAGAAAAATTATAAATATAAATCGCATCATTTACGCTTCATATTCTATCAATTCTTCAAATTCTTTGAATTAATTTAACAGGATTCCAATGTAAATCATAATTAATAACAACAGATGCATCTTGAGCATTTTGTCATTCTGAAATTACATCAGTAGCAATTAATACATCAATTTGTTTTTCTCACTGTTTTATTTTAAAATTCTGAGATCTTGGTGAAAACCTTCATAAAATATTTGTTAATTTAGATTTTTCTTTTCAGGTTAATACTTCAATATTCTTAGTTAGATTAACTTTCAATTTATTTCATAAATAATTTGCTGTATCACTAAATTGAGTAAATACTAATATCTTTTTATCACTATGTTCATTTAATACTTCTTTTAATTTATCTATTTTTATATTTTCAATTTCTTCTAATATTTTAGCTTTTTGTTTTAAAATTTTAAGTGATATTATATCCTCTTTAATATCTTTTTTATATTTCTCTATATGAAATTTATGAGAACTAAAAGAGTCTCATTCTTCTATTAGGTCAAAATAATCATCTTCTTCATCTAATTCATTTAATAATGTGTTAAATTTTAATAATTCATCACTATGTTTTGTCTTTAATATTATTCATCTCTCTAAATTTTCTAAAAATAATTCATTATACTTTAAAATTCTATTTAAAGTATTAATAAATGCATCAGGAGATGATTCAATTCTCATAAAGAACATAATCTTTGCTAATTCTTTTAAATTATCTCAAATTCAAATTAAATCATAAAATTCAGGATCAATAATTTTTTTATTTCAATATTCATCTTCTTCAAAACATGAGTCAATAAGATAAGTAGTTTTAAAATAAATAGCATAGTTTAATTGTCATTCTATTTCCTTAATTTCTTCTCTAGTTAATGTTTCTTTTAATTTTTTCTTTTCTTTACTTGTTAAATCTCAATAAGGATTTCTTTTTCATAATACCTCTTCAATTTCTGAATATACAGACAAATACTCTTTTGTAATATCATAATGAATAATTTCAGGTCAAACTCTTTTTGGAAACGCTAAATTATTTTTCTTTAAATCGGCTTCATAATCTGTTTTTATTTGAATTCTTGTTCTTCTAACCATTAATTCTTTCATAATATCACTTATATCAGCTTTTCATTTTTCGTAATCTTTAAAAAATTGATATAAATGGCTAGGTGTAATTGGCAATTTAGTATCTTCTCAAATATGAAATAATTTTATCTGATTATAAATATCCCATCAATTCAAATTTAGTGGAGTTGCTGATAATAAAATAAGTTTTTTATTAGTTTTATGTATGAATTCTTGAAGTTTTACATATCTATTAGAATTTTTATCTTTAAACTTATGTGATTCATCAACTAATACATACTTAAATTTATCATAATTTTTATCATCTATAACTTTATCTAAACTATCTTGTGATATAATATTTGCATTAACTCAAAATTTATCTATTGCTTCTTGCCAGTTATCTTTTAATCATGAAGGTGCTATAATTAATCATTTACTATGACTTTCTCTTGTAAGTAAATGTAAAATAATTCAACCCGTGTAGGTTTTTCATAATCAAACTACATCACTTAAAAATACTCAACCATATTTTTTAACTATTCATACAGATTGATATACAGCATCAATTTGAAATTGAAATAAAGTATCCATCCAATCATGCTTTCAATATTTATTATCAACATATTCTCAAACAAGTTCATACAATACTTTCATATATACTTCATATGGAGTAGGTTCAAGTTTTAACCAACTATTATCAATTATATCAAGTAAATTTTTATTAAAATCTTCACTTTCTTCCCAAAGTCTATTGAACCAATTAGTCATTTTGTCATAATTATCATTTCAATCCACAACTACATTTAATTCAGTATTATCATAGAATCCACTTTTTGAAAGATTTGATGAACCAATAATACATTGTCATTTTGTCATTGATTTTTCTCATGCTCAAAATATATAAGCCTTTGCATGAAAAGTTCATTTAGTATATATTTTTATTTGAAATCTATTTTCATCTTTTACTAAATCATAAAGAATATTTAGAAAATCTTTATCATTTTCAGTTTGTTTAAATTCTTTTCAAATATCATTTTTATAATCATCTCATGCTTCTTTTTTAATTTTTTCTTTTTCAGCAGGAGTCTGTAAATCATCATTTTCAAGTAATCATGATAAAAAATTAGAAGTTGATTTATCTGTTTTATTTCAAATAAGAATTTTAATTTCATTTAAATCTTTTAATTTTGAACTTATATCTTTTAATCAAGATAAAAACAAATATCAAACAGCAAATCTCACAGATTCACTTTTTGATAAATTATCTTTAATAACTTCTCATATATTTTGCTCCAAATTATCTATTATTTGACTAGATGATTGCATAATTTTAGTTAATTAATTTTATAAATATAATGATTCTTCAAATAATGAGTAAAACTCATCTATTTTATTTATTTCATTTAGTTTTTTTACAGTAAAATTATTCTTTCAAAATCAGTTGAATGATGAACCAATTAAATAAATTTCTTTTTTGTCTAAAATAACAAATCTATCATGTATTTCTTTGTCATGTAATCTAACATCTAAATTATCATTAATATAATTAGAATAATGATTTTTAAAAGCTAACTTAATTTTACTTTTTGATGAAAAGATTTTAATACTTATTTCTTTATCTATATCATCAATAAAATCAAAAATATTTGATGATATATAACTATCAATTATCATAATTTCATTTTTAGATTTATTAAATAACCTATTAAAAAATCTAATAATTTGATAATCATCTCATATTTCAAAATATTTTTCTTCATCAATATTCTGAAAAATAGAGATTTCTTTTAATACTTCTATTAATCATATTAATTTATTATTATTTTTAGCATACTCTTTCTCATGTATTGCCATTCTCCAAATAGTAGGACAATTGGTTATTTTCCAATTATCAAATTTTCTATATTCAAAAGAATCCATTTCTAAAATATCATAAGTATTTTTAATTGAATTACTAAAAATATCATCAACTTCTCAATTTCTAATAATTCATTCTCATATTCACTCTGATATTTTTAATAATTCATCAATTATATTAAATATTTTTTCTTTAATTTCTTTATTCATAATTAATATTTTATTTACTTTTAGCTTTATCTAACCTTCATTTAACTAATTCACCTAAACTCCAATAAACTTCTTTTCTTTCTTCTTCACTCAATCAAATCTCATTAAAAATAATATCATCTAATTCTTTTCTATCACTTAATGGATTTGGCTCTTGTCCTCTAATATTTTTAGTTTTATCAAATCATAATTCTTCAAAAATTGACTTTATTTTTCTATTAATTCAAGAAAACAAAGATAATTTTTCTAAAATATTACTATTAAAAATAAAATTTATCTTTAATAAATCTGATTTTCATAAACATATTGATCCCTCTCAAAACATTTGCCTTCAATAAATTTCTCAAAATAAATGTGTAATTGTAGTATTTAACAATAAATTAATTTCATTAATATTTTTCTCAACATAAATTCATATAAAGTTTCATGTAAATAATACTTTACTATTAGTTTTAAAAGTTATATATCTTTCTCATTTCATTGCAGTCCATAATATATTAGCTTGTTTATTTTTATTTTTATTAATTATTTCTTTAAATTCATAAGGTATATAAGAATCAAAATCATTAATTTCTATATTAAAATGTTTTTTTACATTTTTTAATATTTTTATTCACTCATCTTCATATTCTTTTGTTAATTCTTTTATATATTTATTATATCAAGAATCCTTTACTCATGTTAATATTTTTTTTGTTATATTTTCTAATTTAATTAATTTTCATATAGATTTATTTAATATTTCAAAAAATATATCAGGTGCCTTTAAATATTTTCATCCCCATTTATTTCAAACATATTTATATATATCTTCTCAAATTTTACTTTTTTCTTTATCACTTCAATCAATGAATAAACTTTTATTATCTATATAAACTATCCTAAAATCATCATTAGATTTTTTTCTAAATGCTATTTCTCATGTTTTTATAATTTTTTCTTCAAGATTTTTAACTACTGGTTGTTTATAAATATCTTCAAATTCTCTAAAATTTTCAGAAAAAATAACTTCTTCAAAAGATTTTTTAAAATTTACAAATTTTGTTTCTCAAAAATCAGTTTCTAAATCTCTATTTTTTTTATACCTCATATCTTTTTTACAAAGTCTTGGTTTATCAAAAAATGTTATTATTGTATTGATAGAAGCATGTTCAAAACTTCTCTCATTTTTATTATCAATAATAATAATATTATCTACAAATTTAAGTAAAAACTCTTGTAAAATAGAACCGAAATCTACATCTAACCAACTATTTGAAGTAATAAAACTAAATATTCAATCATTATTTAATAATTTAAGTCATCTAAAATAAAAATAAACATACAAATCGCTTTTTCATCAAATTTTTAAATCTAATCAAAATTTATTATTAATTTCATTTAAATAATCATTATTTATAGTTTCAGATAATAATTTTCTATAATCTGCATTATTCTTAATTATTTCATTTGGGTCTCAAATTTTTTTATATCAAACATATGGAGGATTTCATATTAAAATATCAAACCCTCAATTTTCTGAAAAAACTTCTGCAAAATCTATGCTCCATGCAAAAGGTAAATTATCATGTATTATTATTTGATTTTTCAGATTATTATTATCATATTTTTTGCTATGTAGTTCCTTTTTTTCTTTTTCTGTTTTTTTATTATCAAAAAGTCATACTTCTTTATCTCAAAATAAATCAGTCTGATTATTGCTTAATTTATCTGTTATATATCAAAGTTCTTTATTTATTATCTCATTTTGTCAATCTAAAATAGAAATATAAACTGATTTTTCAGCATCTATTATTAATTTTTCATCTTTTATCTTATTGTCATAAAAATCATTTTTTAATTCAATAATCTTATTAATTTTATTCCTTAATTTAGTATCCACATCCATTGAAGTAGTAAAATCAATAGGTATTAATTTATCTCATATCTTATTTACCAAACTATCTCAAACAACTATTTTAAAACTAAAACTTGGTAATAATGGACTATTTTTTGATTCTTCATTATCAAAATAATCATTATCTACATCTAAAATCATTGATAACCATAACCTAAGTTTTGCTATTTCAACAGCCCAAGTTTTTACATCTACTCAATATAGTGTATTTTTTATTAACTCCTTTTTTCTATTGAATAATTTTTTATTTGTAATTTTAAAATCTAGAACTAATTCATCATACAATTTAACATGGTTTTCTTTTAAGGTATCTTCAATATTTAATATAGTTTGAAGCATACCAACTAAAAATGCTCATGAACCACAAGTAGGGTCAACAATTTTTAAATTTTCAAGTTCATTAAAAATCTTTTCAATATCATTCTTTGAAAATTCTCAATATAATTGTTCTCATTTTTCTCAGCTTTCTCTATATACTAATTTATATAATTCTTCTTTATTTAGTCATTTTTTAGTTAAAAAATTAACAATTGATTGCCTACACATAAAATCAACTTCTATCTTTGGTGTATAGAAGATTCATCACTTACTTCTTTCATTATCATTGTCATCTTTTTTATTATCATATTCTTGAATTAAATTCTCAAAAATATAACCTAATAATTCTGGGTCTACTGATATTTTAACTTCAAGAGGTGTATCTTCTTGAATAGTAAAATTAAATCAATCAATTATTTTTTCAATAAATGAATCAATTAAATCATCTTCAATTTCAAAACCAATTTTATCAAAAGCTGATTCTTTAAATAATCATCAATTAAGATAAGGTAAATCATAAAAAATATCTTTTAATCATAATTTTTCTAATTTTTCTAAATCTCTATCTTTTTTAGGTTTATTAAATATTTCAAAAAATAATATTTTTAAAACATTTTTATAAAAAGATTGATTGTTATCAATTTTTTTATAAGAATTATGTTTTAAAAAAGCTAATAAACTTCAAAATCTTTTATCATAATTTTTAAATATATCTCATTTTTTATCTAAAAAATGTATAAATAATAATCTATTTAAACTTACTAAAATAAAATGATTTAATTTAGATTCTTGTGATAATCAAAATTTTAATTGATTTAAATTTTTAATCTCTTCAAAAATTTCATTTTTATATACCTTATAAAATTCTTCTGTTAAATTTTTCTTTTCAAAAAATTGTAATATAAATCTTCTATTTATATCTCTACTACCATTTTCTAATAATTTACTTAAATTATTTAATTGTTCATTTAGTGTTCTATTTCTATATTTTAGTTCTAATGTTTTATAATCTTCAAATCAATCTATATCAATCTTAAAACTTGAAATTTTTATTTTTACTTTATTTAATATATCTACTCAATAAATCATTATTCATGATTCATTTTTTATAAATAAAACTAAATAAGAACAATTTCAAATATCTTTTCAATATTTTTCTTCTTTTATAAAGTCTTTTAAAAACTTTGAAGTTAATTCTTTAATATCCAATTCTAAATATAAAAAAGTGATTTCATTGATATTTTTTAATAATTTTATTTGATTAATTCAATCAATTTTATTATTTAATATAATATTATTTTCTAATTTAATTCATACATTAGAAAATATATTTTTAAAATTTGCAAGTGTATCACTTTTAAAATTTAAAATATTAGATTTATTAATAGGTTCAATCATGATTTTTCTATATTATATAAATAATAATTTATATTTATAATATAATTCATTTTATATTTTTGTCCAATAAAAAAAACCATTCCAATGAATATTAAAAGAGTATTTCTAATGAAATAAACTAATTATAATAATGAAGTAATATTAAATCGATATTAATTTTTTACTACAAAATTTAACAACTACAAAATTTAATTTTGTCTATTTTTTTATTATTAATATAATAAAAGTTAATTTTATAACTAGCTCTAAGATTATTATGCTTATATCAAAATCATTATTTGTAGATTATAAAGAATTTCCAAAACTTGCTTGGTTCAAACAAAATAACCTTGATAAATATAAATGGATTAAATGAATTGAAGATGAAGAAACTTCTGAAAATCTAATAGAATTATGACAAAAAGTAGAAGATTTAATGTGAGAATATTTTCTTAAAAAAGAATGATTAGTAAAATTAGATGTATTTGAAGATAATTCAGCTAAAAATCCTAATGATGAAGAAGATGAAGATATTTATTTGATACAAGATAATTATAAACTAAAAAGAGAAACTAATTTAAAAAATACAATAAAGGCTATTAAAAATAGAGAACCTCTAATTTATCAACCTTGATTTATGATAGATTGATTATTTGTAAGATGAGATTATTTAAGGTTAAATAAAAAAACTTGAAATTATGATTTAATTGAGGTAAAAGCTAAAACATGAGTTAGAAAAGATAAAACTTTTCAAAATGTAAAGAATAAATGAAAATGAAACTTAGAAAATAAGTTTTTATCTGATATATCTTTTCAAAAATATGTAATTAATAAGGTATTAAAACAAGAATGATTACCTGAATTAGAAAAATTCTATTATGCATATCTAAATCATGAATTTAAAAAAGATTGAGAAATAAATGTTAGAAAAATAGTAGTTTTAGATGAAATAAATATAGAAAAACTATTTATATTAAAATCAGAAGATGATGAAAAAGATATAAAAATCAGTGATTTTTTGCTTACTGATTTAGTAATTGAAGAAACTATTAAAAAAATTAAGAAAGAATTAATATTAACAGAAGAAGAATTTAACAAAATACATCTTTTTACTTGAAGTAAATTTATTGAATATACATGAGAAGATAGAAAATTTTGAACTATATATTGAAAATGATTAACTTCTGCAAAAGCTATTAAAGAATTACATTATAATTGAAATAAAAATCTTGATGAATTAAATAATGAAGAACAAGAATTATTTAATAAATCAAATTGAGATGTTTGAAGTGCTAGACAATATATAATTAATTATTTAGAATCTAAAAAAGAATGAAAAGATTTAATAGATTCTGAATCAATTAAATTAGAACTTGATGATATTAAATATCCTATATGTTTTTATGATTATGAAAGTTGTAGTGTTCCAATTCCATTTTTAGATAATGTCTGACCATATCAGCATGCAGTAGTTCAATATAGCTTACATAAAGTTTATGAAGATTGAAAAATAGAACATTTTTGAGGAGTATTAACTTGAACATGAGAAAAAACTGTAAATGAAATTCAAATTGATAACAATAAAAATAAAGTAAATTCAGAAAATGAAAAAATTATTACATGATGATATAAAGATTTATTAGACGAATTTATAAAAGATATTTGAGATGATTTAGATAAAACTTTTATAGTTTGGTATAAACCATTTGAAAATACAAGAAATAAAGAAATAGCTGAAACTTTTCCAAAATTAAAAGATGCTTTTTTAGAAATAAATAGCAATACTTATGATTTAATGGATATTTTCAAAAAATGATATTTTTATTCACTTAATTTTAAAGGTTCTAATTCAATAAAATATATTTTACCTGCATTAGTACCAAATATGAGTTATGAATGAATGAATATACCAGATTGACTTACAGCAATGCAAGTTTTAAATGATATAATTACATGAAATATAGTCTGAAAAGAAAAAGAAAATCAAATTAAAAATTTATTATTGTATTGTGGTCAAGATAGTTTAGCTATGTATGAAATATATAAAGTAATAAAAAATAGACTAGATAATTAATCTAGTCTATTTTATTATTCAAAATATTTTTTAATTTTATTATAAATTAATTCTTTTCTTTTTTTTATAAATATTTCAAAATTATCTACATTATAAGATTCTAACTTTGGAATATAATTAATTTTATCATATTCAGGAACTAATATTAAAATTTCATTTCTATATATATCAAAGTCCTTATCATTTTTTATTTGATTTTCATTCTTTAATATCTGAATATTACAAATATTATCAACTAAATTTTTATCATATATTTTTTTAGTTTTAGTTTGTGGATATAAATGATCTTCTTGATAAGTATTATCCATTTCATTACCATATATAATTGATAATACTATTTTACTTTTATCTGTATTATATTTTATTTCATTTATTAAATTTTTTAATTCATCACCTTTTCTTATACTTCTTTTTTGACTTAATTTAATAATAATTTTATCTAATGGAAAATTATCTCAAATATTAGTTTTTATAATATCTCTACTATCAGTTAATAATTGATCAGTCTGACCACCAAAAACTCAATTTAATAATACAATATAAATATATTTTTCCATCAATAATCTATTTTTACTACTTAATTCTATCGCTCTATTTGATAAATTATTTTTATAGATAAAATATATAAGCGGTATAATAGAATTATTACTTCTTAATAATTTATGTGAATTAATTCAAATTTTAGTTAAAAATTCTATTACTACTTTTATAGAAGATGTAATATTATTCCAATTATCTTTAATTAAGTTAATATTATCTTTATTAAAATTTTTCAACCTATACCTTATTTCACTATCTATTAAAACTAGTGATGTCTTCAATATAAAATCATTTGTAAAATTAAAACCTTCTCAATACCTATTAATTCATTTAATTTCTCATTTATTATTATCTCACTTTAAAAAATAATAAAAAATATCTCTAGCATTTTCTCAATTGTCTTCACTTTTCCAAAATTGTGTGATTTTTGAAAATAATAAATCAGAATATCCTAATACTGTTCATTTTGAATTAACTCTAACAAAAATTTCTAATGCTTCATCATCTTTTTTAGATTTACTTATTTCATAATAAGATAAATTATCTTCATTTATACTATTTTTTAATGATTCTAAATTTTCCTCTAAAATATCCTCTAAGTCTGAATTTAAATTAAATTTTAATCTAATTTCTTTTCTTTTTTTTGATAATGATTCTAAATTTATAGCATTTTTAACTATATACCATAATTTTTTATCTTCTTCAAAATATTCTCAATTACTTTCTTCAAAAAATTTAAATTCATATATATTTTCATCCTCTTCATCTAAATCATTAAAATCTTTTAATACATTAAAATACAAATTTCTTTTTCTTAATTTATTTCTAAATGTGTCTTCAAAGTATCCATTAAATACAAGATTAAAAATTGTCATCCTTTGTTGTCAATCCAATACTAAAGTATATTCCTTTTCATGTGATATATTTTTAAATTCATCATTTTTATCTTTACTAGATATATTAAGAAATTCTAAAGGATTTAAATTATCATCATCAATTCTTTTTTTATCAACTTTCCAAAACAATAGTGTTCAAATTGGATAATTTCTTAAAATTGAATCAAATAAACTAGAAACCTTTTCTTCAAATTCATTACGATTATTTCACCAAACAAAAGGTCTTTGAATATCTGGTAATAAATATTCCTTATTAATTCACTTTACTAATTTTTTAATTGAAATATCATTATATCTAGACATATTAATTTTTTATTAATCAATAAATTATTATTTAATATAATTAAATAGACTTAAAAGTCCAGTCAAAACTAAGTTTAAATTTTTCATAATCAAAAAACACCTATAAGGAGTTTATCTCCTATGGGTGTTTTTTATATAATATTTTTGGTTGAAGCTTGGTGCTTTTCTTTATAAACTCAAACCTAAAACAAAACTTTCAGATAAATCATTAAATTTGACTTATGATTTTTGAAAATTACAATTTTTAATATAAAGAAAATAAAAGATGATAAATTAAATAGGCTTCAAAATCTAAGAAATAACATTTTCGTATATCGCTCGTTTGCTTTTATATAAATCAAACAATTTGAAAAAATAATAAGTCAAATTTTGATTTAGAAAAATAAAACTCGGTCTTTTAGCTCTGCTAATTATTTATCCTCCATAATACAAAAAATATCAGGTTATTAAACCTGATATTTTGAATTTTCAAAAAGATCTTGAATTACTTCATCTTTAAACCATAAATGACTATCAATGTAATTTGTATAAACCTCATAAATTTCATGAGAACTCATATAATCGTATAAATTTCAAAATTCTCATAAATCTAAAATCTTTTCAATTTCATTTTGATTCTCTTCTATAAACTTTTCAGCTATTTGAGAAATAACATCATATATAATCCAATTAATATTAAGAGCTCAATAATTCGCTTTTAAATCTTGTAAATCTATTTCAATATTATTACTATCTAATAAATCAGTAAGATAATTAATATCTAAAAAACCACATTCTAATAAATCACACAATAAACTTGTCTTAGTTTCCATAATACGAAAATTAATAAATAAAGTATGTGAAATACAATTTTTGGCTTTTAGAAGTCAATGTGGAGACTTGTACTACATTTACTCTAAAAACAAAAATTAGAATTGATACATATTATTATTAACACCCGATGATAATGATTAGAATGAAAAAAAATGATGAGTTAAAATTATAATTTGCTGAAATAAAAAAGAATTCGTTATTTGAATTCTTTTTTTATATTTCTTTTATTAAGTCTGTCATATACCTTTTATCCGATAGAACATATATTTTTTCTTTTGCTCTAGTTAGAGCAACATAAAACAATCTTCTTTCATCCATTAGTAAAGACTTACTATCTATTTCAAAAATATGATCATAAACATAATCTTGATTTAATTTCTTTTCATCAGTAGGATATTTTTTTCAAGATATATCCATTAAAACAACAATATCAGCTTGTTTTCATTTTGATTTATGAGCTGTAATAAAATCTGTCTCATTTAAAAAGTTTACCATTTTCATATATTTATCCATTTTCTTTTCTCATAATTTTTCCTTATGCTCATCTATATTTTTAACATGTATATTTGTATTATGTACTAGTTGATTAGAGTAATAATAATATAATTTTTCTTTCCAATCTAATAAACTATATCAAAACACTCTATTATTTCTAGATAAAAACATAACACTTTTTCATTTATTTTCTTTTATAATTTTTATAATATTTTTAAATACAAATTTAGCCTTTTCTTTTGTTTGTAATTCGCTTTTATCATCAAATACTTTATCAACCCAATTATCTATTTTAAATCAAAAATTATTAGTATCTATAAATATGATTTTATCTCATCCATTATTTTCTGGAGATAACCATTTAGCTTTTTTATCACTTATAGAAGACATTAAATTATTTCACATTTCAACTATACTTTGTTTGCTACGATAGTTAGTTAATATACTTTTTATACTTGAATCTTCTTTATAAAATATATCTCTAAACTCAATATAGTATTGTAATTCAGATCAAGCAAATGCATTGATAGACTGCCAATCATCTCAAACAACAAACAATTTGCAATTTGGATTATATTTTAATATAGAATCTAATAATCAATAAAATAATGTAGAAAAATCTTGATATTCATCAATAATTATATATTTTAAGTTCTTTAAATTTAAACTAGAAAAAATTCAATTATTGTTAAGTTCAATATTAATATCTCATTTTTGTTTTATAATTTCATTATTTGCCTCATCTAATATTTGATTAAAATCTTTAGAATTTTGAACTTCTTTTTCATATAAATATTTTTTATATACTTCATTAGCAACTATAACAAAAGAATTTTCTGTTTTATCATTTATGTCTATTAATTTTTCTTCAATTATAGCAGGAGTCCATTTTTTTTGTTGAGCTTTATTTATAAAATTTTGTAATTTATGTGAAAAAGCAAAAACTTTCTTTTCATTTTCTCTTAATCTTGAAAAGATAATATTTTCACTTTCTTTTTTAAGCTCTAATCATTCCTTTTTAAAGATATCATTAATTCTATTATAGATTATTTTTTCAAATAATTTTACCCTATTTACTTTATCATTATAATCTATATCTTTAATTGATGTTTCTAAAAAATAACAATTTCATTTTTTTTCTTGTTCTTTCCAATAGTCTATTTTTTTATTTTTTATAACAATATATTCATTTGAAGAAATATCTTTTCATAAAGGAAATTTTTTAACTATATCTTCTTCTTCAAATCACCAATGTTCTATAATAATCTCTCTACTTAATCATATAAAACTACATTTAACATCAGGTTTTGATATCCATCTATCTCATTTAGAATTTATATTAATATATGGTTCGTATGTAACTTTAAATCAATATTCAAACAAAAAATCTATTAAATATTTTTCTCATATAGATCTTACATAGTTTCAGTTTAAACTTAAATATTGGTTATTTTTTCTATATTTATAATAATCATAATCATTTGATAAATATCATGTTTTATTAATTTTTGATAATTCAAATGACAAATCATTTTCCATTATATTTTTTATATTTCATGAGTAGATTTTATAAAAACATTTTTGAATAAATAATAATTGATCATTTATTGTTTTTTCTTTTTCAGCTCATGTTTTTAAATCTGTAAACTTTTCTTTATCAATTAATAATTTTGAAGTATTAAATGGTTTAATAATATTATATGCTAATGAATGAAATGTTACTGAATTTAAAAATGTTATTAAATCAGAATTTTTATAAATATTTTTATTTCATAATTCATTAATTCTTTCTTTAACTTCAATTGAAGCTTTTTTATTAAATGAAAGTAATAAAATATCTGATTTATCTAATTTTTCTCAATCTAATAAATATGCTACTTTTCATGCAATAACTTGTGTTTTTCATGAACCTGCTCTTGCAGTAACAAGTGTATTTTTTCTAGTACTAGCAATAGATTCTAATTGTTCATCATCATATCAAAATTCTAATTTATACCTATCTTTATAATATGATCTTAATTTTTTTACTTTAATTTTTTCATACTTTTCTACATCAAAACCCAAAGACACTCAATGTTTTTCAAACATTAAGTCAGCTTCTTTAAATCTATAATTCTTTAATAAATCAATTATATTATTAGAAATATCTACTTTTAATGATTTATTAATTCATGTAGTAGTTTTTGATTGCATATATATAATATTAATATATTATATATATTTTAACACATTTTATAGTAAATTGTCAAAATAGGGATTTTTAAAAAACTAGTTATTAATTTTTTAAATAAATTTCATTATAAGCTTTCATATAAATCTCATAACTTTTTTCATCCTTTTTTCTAAATTCTTCATCAGAATAAACTACAATCCTAACTTCTTCTATTCATGATTTATTATTTTCAAAATATTCTTTTATAGTTTTTAAAGCAACTATTGAAGTTTCTTCTACCTTACAACAAAATATTCCATTTCAAATCAAAGGAAAAGAAATAGATTTTAGATTTTCTTCATCAGTAATTTCTAAGCAATTAATATAACAATTTTCTAATACTAATTTCCAACTATCATCGGTATATTCTCTACATACTGGTCAATGTGTATGAATTATATGTTTAGCTTTTAATTTATATCATCAAGTTATTACTGCATTTCAAGGTTCTAATCATTGTTTTAATTCTTTAGTTACTCTTAATTTTAAACATTCCTGATATAATTCTTCTCATGCTCTTAAATGAATTAATCAATCAATTCATCATCATCACAACAAAGATGGATTAGCTGAATTTACAACTACATCTGAATTTTGATATGTAATATCTCAGTATATTATATTTAATTTCATAATTATATAGTATATATTAAATTAATTTTTGGTTTTATTAATTTATTAGACCATGAATGTCAAAAATAAATATTTCAAGAAATGTTTATTTTTGATTCAATAATTTTAAAAACTTGATCCATTTCTATCATGGTAAAATTTTCAGGAGATAATATATTAATATATATATCTTTAATGTTATCATTTATAAAAAAATCATAACAATCATAATCTAATATTTTATACTTACAAATTAATAATTTATTATTACTTGATGATAATAATTTCACAATATCAGTTATATCAACCGATACTAATCCTGGTAAATAAATTCAGTTACTTATTCAATTAATAAAATTACATATATCTTTTATTTCATTTAAATTAATATAAGTATCAAAATAATTACAATCTCAAATTATAACTTTTCATATAATTTTAACTTCTATTCAAACTATCATTCTTGCTGAATCTATTAAATCAGTTTGTTTAAAAAAATCTTCTAATAATGGTTTATCTTCTCTATTATATACAACAAATAATATATCAATATCAGATAAATATTGTTTTTCTTTATATTTTATAGCTTCAACATCTATATCATTAATAATATAACTTTTCATTTTTTCTAATGCATTTATATGAAATCACATTACCTTAACTTTTCAAGTTCCCATATTAATTTATATTAAAAAATAATTTCAATTAATATACAGTGAAATACTAAAAAGTCTATATAAATATTAAATTTTAAATTTTATTTACATACTATTTACATTAAATATGTAGTATTAATATTTGACAGATTTAATTTTATAAATAATATAACCCTGCAGTTTTAATAAAAGAGGCAATCTAAAATGTTCTTTAACATCTTCCTATTTTAAGAAATTAGTCTATTTATTTAATCTTTTTTTACTCTTAAAATGAGTATAAACCTATAAAGTTTATTCCTTATTTTTTTGTGCATGAAAAATTTAAATATTTGAAACAATAAAAACAGTCTATTTATTATCC
>Ga0233443_1000898_pt1 | contig 28943 bp, 33 predicted proteins | sample SI_123_September_2_FD_182784 | JGI IMG/M metagenome (GOLD analysis project Ga0233443, IMG submission 182784) | Seawater microbial communities from Saanich Inlet, British Columbia, Canada - SI_123_September2016_200_MG | ecosystem: Environmental > Aquatic > Marine > Inlet | place: Canada: British...
TTTGGAATACACTGTTAGATCTTTCTTCAGCTTTATGAAATTGTTTAAAAGTCATGTAAACTGCAAATATTAAACCGATGTGCGCAACATAAAGACCCGCCCAACCAAAAGCAAATGTGGTGTAAGAAAATATATAAAGACTAAAAACTGTAGTCCAAACAAAACTCAAAACTAATAGAATTTGTAATCTTACAGATCTTGGTAGTGATCTTAAATCATTTTTGCTATCATCAAATAAAATATTTGCTGCATCTACCATCCAATTTTTTAATGATTCCATTTAGATAGAATAGATATTTATACATTAAAGGCAAAGGTTAAAGTGTCCTTTTAAACCTGAGCTATTTTAATTGTTTTTTATGGAAATTTATAAATTTTTCCACATTTGATTTATTAAAAGTTTTATTTTCTTCAAATGAAACCTTTTTCATGGAGTAAGCATCACTTTTTGTTTGTCTAGATACGATAGTTATATTTCCTTTATATAATTTTAGTTTTATTTCCCCATTAACTTTATGTTTTTTTAGATCTACAATTTTTTGAAGCTTAAATCTTGCTTTTGAATACCAATAACCATTGTAAATAAGCTCAGCATACTTTGGCATTATCTCATCTTTTTTATGCATTGTTTCTTTATCAAGTGTTACCGACTCGATTGCTCTATGTGCGGTCATTAGTAAGGTTCCACCGGGTGTTTCATAAACACCTCTTGATTTAATTCCAATAAATCTATTTTCTACTAAATCAACTCTACCTATTCCATTTTTCCCAGCAATCTCATTAAGCTTTTGTAATAAATTTCCTGGTGATAACTTTTTACCGTTAACAGATATTGGATCACTACTTTTAAACCCTATCGTTATAAATGTAGATTTGTTTGGAGCTTTTTCAGGTGACACAGTTCTTTGAAAAAGAAATTCTGGTGCTGCATTTTTAGGATTTTCTAAAACTTTTCCTTCTGTTGAGGTATGGTATAAATTATCATCAATAGAAAAGGGTGGAGCTCCTTTTTTATCCGAAGGTATAGGAATATTATTTTTTTTTGCATATTTAATTAAATCAGTTCTTGAGTTTAATTTCCAAATTCTCCAAGGTGCTATAATTTTGATATTAGGGCCAAAATAATGATAACCCAACTCAAACCTTACTTGATCATTTCCTTTTCCAGTTGAACCATGTGAAACTGCATAAGCACCAAATTTTTTTGCAACAGCAATTTGTCTTTTAGCAATTAAAGGTCTCGCAATTGAAGTGCCCAACAAGTAAACTCCCTCATAAATAGCGTGACCTCTTAGCATTGGAAAAACATAATCTTTTACAAAAGTATCTTTTAAGTTTTCAATGATAACATTTTTGACACCTAGTCTTTTTGCATTTTTTATAATTTTTTTTCTATCAATTTCTTGACCTACATCAGCAGTGAAACAAATTATGTCAGCGTTATAGTTTTCTTGTAACCATTTTAATATAATAGATGTGTCCAACCCACCCGAATAAGCGAGTACAATTTTTTTTTTTAATTTCATTTATTTAGCTACAGTTTGCTTTTGTAGCCTTGTATGCTTTTGTAAAACCAAGCAAAGAATAGTGATCTATAGTTTGTGAACCTTTTTGGTTGTGTGCTTTTACCATTATACGAGAACCTTTTTTCATTGTTTTGATCATCTTGTTTTCAAACTTATTATCTGCCATCCAAGCAAAATTTTCTTGGATGATATCAAAGTTATATTTATTTTTTCCAGACACTGCTGTTACTGAATTTTTATTATTATAGTCATAACCACTAGTGATGCTAATCTCGTTATCTATATTTTCACCGGGTCTAAAACTAATGAATAGCCTTGCTTCTCTTGGATTGTTTTTTGGAGCTTGTAAAACTGGTTTAGATTGAGCAAAGCAAATCTTTCCAGAAGCACCATTTATCACATAGGTTTCCCAATCTTTGTGTTTGCCTAATTTTTTTACTTCTTCAGCATTAAGAAAATTTGAAAAAGTAACAAAGAAAATTATTATTATTAATTTTTTAATTATGGGCATGGATTAGGATATATTGTTTGTACATCATTAATTTCTTTTATAATTTCATTTTTAAGATCAACATTTACACTTTCTATATTAGTTTTCAACTGCTCCATTGTCGTAGCACCAATAATAACTGATGTTACAAATGGCTGTATCTCTAAAAATTTCAGAGACATTTGAGCTAAATTCAGTTCATATTTTTGTGCCACTTCATAATAAGCATCAATTGCTTTGCCGGCATTAGGCTTATTATATCTAGACCAAAAATCACCATCGCGCTCTATTCTTGTGCCTTTTGGCATTTGATTGTTTCTATATTTTCCTGATAAGTATCCACAGGCCAATGGAGAATAAGCTAATAATCCAGCTTTTTCTCTAACTGACATCTCTGCAAGACCAACTTCATAAGTTCTGTTTAGTAAATTATATGGATTTTGAACAGAAAGCATTCTTGGCAAGTTTTTACTTTTAGACAGTTCTAAAAATTTGGATAATCCCCAAGGAGTTTCATTCGATAGTCCTATATGTCTTATTTTTCCCTCTTTTTGAAATTTTTTTAAATCTTCCAAAATATTCTCAAATTGAGTCCACTCGTTACTATCATCATGTTCATAACCTAATTTCCCAAAAAAGTTTGTTTTTCTTTCTGGCCAATGTAACTGATACAAATCAATATAATCAGTTTTTAATCTTTTAAGGCTCCCTTCAAGAGCTTCAGTTATATTTTTTGTTCCAAATTGATTGCCACCGCCTCTAACATACTCTCGCATGGGCCCACAAACTTTTGATGCTAAAATTACTTTGTCCCTTTTACCTGTTTTTTCAAACCAATTTCCGATGATTACTTCTGTGTCTCCAAATGTTTCTTGTTTTGGTGGTATAGAGTAGATTTCTGCAGTATCCCAAAAATTCACTCCTTGTTCCAAAGCATAATCCATTTGCTCAAACCCTTCCCCTTGACTATTTTGCTCTCCCCAAGTCATAGTTCCAAGACAAATTGTACTTACATCAATATCGGTATTTCCTAGTTTTTTATAATTCATAAGTATTTATTTTAAGGGTTCTAAGACATCTTGAATTATTAGTAAAAGGATATTATATATACGCTATGGAATTCAATAAACAAAATATATTAAATAAAGCAAAAGAAGCTCAACAGTCAACTGTAGTAATGGATGAAGGCTTAAGAGCCTACATGCTTAAAGTTTATAATTACATGGCAACTGGAATTTTACTAACAGGAATAGTTGCGCTTTTGACTTTTAAAATGTCAGTAGTAACTAATGATGCAGGATCGATTGTGGCACTGACTTCAATGGGTAATGCAATTTATATGTCAGGATTAAAATGGCTTGTTATGTTGGCTCCTTTAGGAATCGTTTTCTATATGAGTTTTGGAATTAACAAAATGAGTGCATCAAAGGCTCAAACAACTTTTTGGGTTTTTGCTGGATTAATGGGTTTATCATTATCTTCAATTTTATTAGTTTACACAGGTATGAGTGTAACTAGAGTTTTCTTTATCTGCTCTGCAACATTTGGTGCAATGAGCATATATGGTTATACAACTAAAAGAGATTTAACAAAGTTGGGCTCATTTTTAATCATGGGATTAATTGGAATTATCATAGCTTCAATTGTTAATATTTTCATGAAATCATCAATGATGTATTTTGTAATCTCAATCTTAGGTGTTTTAATTTTTGTGGGCTTAACAGCTTATGATACTCAGAAAATTAAAAACATGTATGCAGTAAGTGATACAGGTGAAATCATGGGCAAAAAAGCTGTCATGGGCGCACTTACTCTTTACTTAGACTTTATTAATTTATTTATAATGTTGCTAAGATTATTTGGTCAAAGAAGATAATTTTATTTTTTAAGTTTTTTCCAATTAGTATTTTTAAGTAACACATCAAGATCAAACGAATTTTTTAATATTTTTCCATTAGTATCTGTAATTAAATACTTAAGATTTTTATTATTAGGCTTAAAATTTTTACAGATTTTATATAAAGCATTTTCTGCTGCATTTTTAAAGACACTGAAGCTGACTTGTTTAGCAGAAATGTTTAAACCATAATCCTTCCAAGATCCTTGAGAAACCATTTTGGCATACAGGTCTAAAATAATCTTGAGTTCATTTTTTTCAAAAAAAATTTGTTTTTCTTCAATTTTGCTCTGTGAATTATTAATCACAAGTTTAAGGTTTTTATTCATTAATCTTATGTTTGCTTATTAAAGAAACTTGAAAGATAGTAAAAATGAGAGTGATCGGTAACATGCCCCAAACTTTAAAATTTACCCAAAATTCCTCACTTTGTGTTCGCCAAATACATTCATTTAAAACAGCAAGCCCGATAAAAAAAATTGCCCACCTTTTATTTAGTAACTCCCACCCAATATCTGTAAGTGAGATTGATTTACCCATTATTTTTTTTAAAACAGGTTCTTTAGTAAAGTATTTTCCAAAAATTAACCCAATAGCAAACAAAAGATTTATAATTGTAGGTTTTACATAAATAAAAGTTGGGTCGTTAAAGTATATTGTAAGGCCACCAAAAAAAGTAATTAATATTCCACTAATCAATGGCATCATCGGTATTTTCTTTTCAAAAAACCAAACAATAAATAATGAAGCTATAGTTGCAACTATAAGTGGAGGTATAGCGACAGATAAATTTTTATCGCTATTATAATAATAAAAAAAAAATATCGCTAAAGGCCCGAAGTCAGTTGCAAATTTAAGAAATGATTTATTCATTTGAGACATATTAACATATCCACAAAACTTTTATATTTTTTTTATTGATTTTTACTTTTAAAACCCCATATTAAAGGTAATGGCAATTCAAAAAGCTAAATTTTCGATAGGTGACATAGTTAAACATAAACACTTCGAGTTTAGGGGTGTGATTTATGATGTGGACTTTGAGTTTAATAATTCTGAAGAGTGGTATCAGTCTATCCCAAAAAATGTGAGACCAAGAAAAGATCAACCTTTTTATCATTTATTAGCTGAAAATGATGAAATCACATATGAGGCATATGTTTCTGAGCAAAATCTACTTATGGATGACTCAGAGGAGCCTATAAAACACCCTTTAATAGAGGAAATTTTCTCAGGACGAAAAGGGTCTAGCTATTTTAAGCCCTCAAATTAATTCATTTTTCAAACACAATTAGTTCAAAACTTAGACACAGATCCCAGTTAATGTATTTTTTATTCTGATCAAGAGTGCATTTAATTTACCCTCAAATTATTATCTCCCTTTACACTCTTGGTCAGTAGAAAAATCCAAAATAAATTAATTAAACTATTTTTTTTTGATATATAATTTTTATATGTTTAATTCTTTTGAACCTAATAAAATTTTTTCCCTTACTTCTAAGGCACCAAAATACGTTTTATTTTTATTTATTATTGTTTTAACTATTGGTTTAACTGAAGCACTTTTTCTTTCACCTGAGGATTATAAACAAAGTGATGCGGTAAGAATTATGTATGTTCATGTACCAGCTGCTTGGATAGCACTAGGTATATTTTCAAGTTTAGCTCTGTTGTCAGTTGGAAGTTTTGTCTTTAAAAATAAAAATTTTGCATTAATTTCAAAAAGTTTAGCTCCCTCAGGATTTATTTTTAATATTATTGCATTAGTAACAGGATCAATTTGGGGTAAACCAACATGGGGTACTTGGTGGGCTTGGGATGCTAGAATTACTTCTATGTTAATCTTAGCTTTATTTTATGGAATGTATTTATTGGCCTGGAGAGTTTATGAGGACCAAGATAAAGTAATCAAGATCACTTCTATGATTATAATTTTAGGAGCTATAAATGTTCCAATAATTAAATTTTCAGTTGATTGGTGGAACACACTTCATCAGCCTGCATCAATTAATATTTTGTCTAATACGTCAATTGATGTTGCTATGCTGATCCCATTAAGCATTATGACTGCGGCATTTACTCTTTTTTCATTGCTTATTTTTTTGATGAAATATAATACGGAACTGGTAAAAGTTAAAAATAAAGGATTAGATAGATTATGATTTATGAAATAATTTCAATGAATGGATACGGAGCATACGTTTGGTCTGCTTTTGCATTTACATTAATAAGTTTTGCATCTTTATATCTTGTAACCAAGTTACAACTTTTAAAAGAACAGAAGAAATTTAGAGCTAAGTTTGGTTCTTTAAGTTCAAAGAAAGCAGAAATTGCAAAATCACATAGAATCAATAAAGAAATATTGTCAAATACTTCGAATATTTAACTTATAAACCATGTATGGTAAAAAAGTTAAACTTCGTTTTTTATTTTTAGTTTTAATTCTTTTGACAGTAATTTTGTCAGTCTTCTTAATTTTACAATCTTTGAAAGAAAATGTTGTTTACTTTCAGTCGCCATCAGAAATAAAATCATTAGTAGAGTTAGATAAAAATAAAATAAGAGTTGGTGGAATGGTAAAAATGCAGTCTGTTTCAGTAAATTCTAAAGAAATTAATTTTATCATAACTGATTTTAAAAATGAAATTAACGTTCGTTATTCTGGTGCTGTTCCAAATTTATTTGAAGAGGGTAAAGGAGTTGTTGCAGAAGGTTTTTTAAAAGATAGAAATTATTTTATGGCAACAAAAATTTTGGCAAAACATGATGAAAACTACATGCCCCCTGAAGTTAAAAAAGCCATAGGAGAGAAGTAAATTGCTAGCTAGTCAAATAGGATATTATTCATTAATCTTAGGTCTAATTTTTTCTTTCACATTAAGTTTTTTTGCAACCAAAGATCTGACAAGTCCCAGCAAAAAAATTGACCAAAACATAATTGTATTATCTTTTTTACAATTTTTCTTTGTTGTAGTTAGTTTTTTGTGTTTGATATTTTCATTTGTGAATTCAGATTTTAGTAATGAAACAGTATTTAATAATTCACATACGACCAAACCTTTGTTCTATAAAATTTCTGGCACATGGGGAAATCATGAGGGAAGTTTATTATTATGGTTATTGGTATTAACTTTATTTATTTTCTTATTTATAATCAAATCAATCAACCAACCAAAAAAATATAGAATTTCCACTTTATTATTTCAACAAATAATAATAATTGGATTTTTTTTATTTGTACTAGTTACATCTAATCCTTTTATTTATGTATTCCCAGTTCCAAATGAAGGGCTTGGTCTTAATCCAATTTTACAAGATCCAGCATTAGCTATACATCCTCCAATTTTATATCTTGGTTATGTAGGATCCTCGATTATTTTTTCTGCCGCTTTGGCAGCAGTTATTCAAAACTACATAAATAGTGAATGGGCCAAACATATTAAAAAATGGGTCTTAATATCTTGGATCTTTTTAAGCATAGGAATAATGCTTGGATCTATCTGGGCTTATTATGAATTAGGATGGGGAGGTTTTTGGTTCTGGGACCCTGTTGAGAATGTTTCTTTAATGCCATGGCTAACCTTAACAGCTTTGTTACATTGTATTTTAGTTTTAGAGAGAAGGTTACTTTTAACGTCGTGGGTAGTTATATTAAGTATTGCATCTTTTACACTTAGCATGTGTGGAACTTTTTTAGTGAGATCTGGAATATTAAATTCGGTACATACTTTTGCAAATGATCCAGCAAGAGGTATTTTTATTTTGATTTTTTTATTTATTTTGATTTTTTTATCTTTAGGAATATTTTTTATATTTCACAAAGAACAATATAAAGACAACAAAAATTTTTTTTGGCTAAGTAAAGAAACTTCAATTTTATTAAATAATTGGTTTATGATGTATTTTTTATCCGTGGTATTAATTGGCACAGTATACCCAATATTTTTAGATGTGATTTCATCTGATAAAATCTCAGTTGGACCTCCATTCTATCATAAACTTATAATTCCTTTTCTTGTTCCTTTTTTAATATTTATGGTTTTTGGATCTAGACTTAAATGGATCAAATCAGAAATTAGTAATAAAAATTTATTAATTATATTTTTTACAATTTCAATAACAATATCCTTTCTTGTAACTAAAAATTTTCAAGTTGATTTATTTTTATATACAATTTTAATCGGGACTTCTTTATTCTTATTTTTTACAACAACCGTAGAATTTTTTAATAGAAAAAAAATTTTATCACAAACAGTTGCCCATTTTGGTTTTAGTTTGTTTATACTTAGTATTTTGTTAAATAGCATTACCTCATCAGAAGTTGCCACCAATATGAAAGTAGGAGAAAGATATAACTATGAAGGAGGAGAAATTTTCTTTAAAAAAATAGAAGAAAAAAAAGAAAAAAATTTTAATTCAATCGTTGGACATTTTAAAATAACTGATAATCGAGGAGATATATTCGATTTAAAGCCAGAACTTAGAGTTTATAATCAACCAATAATTATAACAAGTGAAGCAGACATTAAAACAACATTGTTAAAAGATAATTTTTTAGTAATGAATACTGTTAAGGGTAATGAATATTTTAATATTAGATACCAAGTAAAACCATTTATGCTTTGGATATGGATTTCTGTATTATTAATAAGTCTTGGTGGAATGATTAGTTTTTTAAGAGCAAAAAATGAAAAATAAGATTTATTTATCAGTTATAATAATATTCTTAATTTTCTGTTTTGTTATTTTTTATAATGGGTTAAATAGTTCAACTATTTATACACCTAAAATAAATCAAAAACAAAACCTCCCCATATTTGAAGCTAAAGATTTTTATACCGGTAAAAATATTAGTTCAGAAGAACTTTTTAGAGAAGATATTTTTTATATAGTAAATATTTGGGCGTCATGGTGTGTGCCCTGCAGAAAAGAACATAAGTTTTTAATGGAATTAAGTAAAAGTAAAAATGTTAAAATAATTGGATTAAATTATAAAGATAATTTGAATAATGCAAAAAAATTTATTAATGAACTTGGAAATCCTTATTCAAAAAACTTAACTGACAAAAATGGATTTTTAAGTATTGAATTTGGCGCATATGGAGTACCAGAGACTTTTATTATTAATAAAAATAAGACTATTGTTAAAAAATTTATTGGTCCAATTAATAAGAAAACATTAATTCAAATTATGCAAATTATAAAATGAGAATATTAAAAACATTTTTATTAGTGGTTTTATTTATAAATATCGCTAATGCGAATACTGATATAAAAGATAAAAATCTTAATAATAAAATTTTAAAAAATATCCGTTGTTTAGTTTGTCAAGGTCAGTCTGTTTACGACTCTGAGTCTGAATTTTCTTCTACTATTAAACTTTTTGTTAAAAAGAAAATTAATGAAGGTAAATCAGAGAAACAAATTTATGAATTTTTAAGAAAAAGATATGGAGATTGGGTGATTTTTGAGCCCAAATTAAATAAAAATACTTATATTCTATGGATATTACCATTATTGTTATTTTTACTAGGTGGTGCCATAATAAGAAAAAAATTTAAATAAAAAATGAAAATTAATAATTTATTCAAAAAAGTAATCTTAACTGTTATTTTAGGTGCTTTTATTTTACCTGTTTACTCAGAAGAAAAAAACACTGAGTATAGTTTTTATACTGGTAAATTTGATTTTAGTGATGAAGGCAAAGTTACATCATTAATTGGAATTCAACATCAAAATGAAGAATTAAATAGAGATACTTTTCTAGGAAATATTTCACCAGTTACAGGTGTAATGTTTATGCAAAATAGCGCTTCATACGTTTATACGGGAATACAAGCTCAGTACAAGTTGGGAAAATTAAATTTTAATCCAAGCTTTACGCCTGGTCTTTATGGCGAGGGCAATGGTAAAAATCTCGGACATATAGTTGAATTCAAATCTGAATTGCAGCTTACGGTAGACTTTTTTGAAAATAGTGAGTTTGGGCTAAAGTATAATCATATTTCTAATGCTAATCTAGGAGACAAGAATCCAGGTGCTAATAGTTATATGCTCAATTTTTTAAAAAGATTTTAAATTTTTTTAATGAATTTAAAAAATTGTTATAATTTTGATGATTTTAGAAAATTAGCAAAAAAAAGATTACCTTCTCCGATTTTTCATTACATTGATGGTGGTGCTGACGACGAAGTTACCTTAAGAAGAAATACAGATTCATTTAATGATTGTGATCTAGTTCCTAATATTTTGGCTAGTGTTGGTAAACCAGATTTATCAACTACAGTTTTTGGAAAAAAAATTGATATGCCAGTTTTTTTATCACCGACAGCAATGCAAAGACTTTATCATCATGATGGAGATAAAGCGTCTGCAAGAGCAGCAGAAAAATTTGGAACATTTTATAGCATGTCAACAATGGCAAATAATACGATCGAAGAAATAGCAGAAATATCTAGAGGTCCAAAACTATTTCAGCTTTATGTCCATAAAGATCAATCTATCACAGATGATTTAATAGACAGATGTAAAACCTCTGGTTTTGATGGAATGTGTTTAACAGTTGACACTTTAGTTGCAGGTAACAGAGAAAAAGATCACAGAACAGGTTTTACAACTCCACCCAAACTTACATTACAAAGTTTAATGAGTTTTGCAATGCATCCAGAGTGGGTATTTAATTATTTTACACACGGTAAATTTGAATTATCTAATGTAAAAAATAAAACTGATAAAGGAACGAATATTTCAAAATCAGTAATTGAATACATTAACGAACAGTATGATCCAGCAATGAATTGGAAAGATGCCTCGTATTGTGTAAAAAAATGGAATGGTCCTTTTGCTTTAAAAGGTGTGATGTCAGTTGAAGATGCAAAAAAAGCAATTGATATTGGATGTACTGCAATAATGATTTCAAACCATGGAGGCAGGCAATTAGATGGTTCAAGATCACCATTTGATCAAGTTAAAGCAATATCAGATGCCGTAGGTGATAAATTAGAAATTATTTTAGATGGTGGAATTAGACGTGGAACACATGTTTTAAAAGCTTTAGCCGCGGGTGCAACTGCTTGTAGTTTTGGTAAAATGTTTTTGTTTGCACTAGGTGCTGCTGGTCAAACAGGTGTAGAGCGGCTGCTTCAAAATATGCATGATGAAATTAATAGAAATATGGTCTTAATGGGATGTAAGAATATTAAAGAACTCAATGAGACAAAATTGATCTATAGAAAATAACTTCAATAACTTATAAAAAGTAGATATAAAAAAAATAAATTAATAAAAAAAATAAAAATAATAGAATTAAATATGAAATTAGCAAAAAATTTAAATAATCTAGGAACAGAGTCAGCATTTAGCGTTTTAGCAGAAGCTAAAGCATTAGAAGCCAAAGGAAACCCAATGATACATTTAGGTCTAGGGCAGCCTGATTTTAAAACACCTAAGCACATTGTTGAAGCTGCAAAAAAAGCATTAGATGATGGACACCATGGTTATGTAATGTCCAATGGTATTCCGGAATGTAGACAGGCTGTAACGAGATGGATTAAAAAACGTTATAGTGTCGATATAGATTTTGAAAGAATTTTAATCATGCCAGGTGGAAAACCAACAATGAGTTATGCGATACAATGTTTTGGTGAGCCGGGTGCTGAAATAATCCACCCTACACCAGCTTTTCCTATCTATGAGTCTATGATTAATTATACAGGCTCAACATCAGTTCCGTATGATTTAACTGAAGATAAGGACCTTAAGTTTAATCCTGAAAAAATTTTATCATTAATTACTGATAAAACTAGATTGTTAATATTAATAAACCCTAACAATCCAACGGGAAGCTTTGTAGATAAATCAGATATTGATGTGTTAGCAGAGGGACTTAAAAAACACCCCCATGTAACAATATTAAGTGATGAAATTTACAGCAGACAAATATTTGATGGAAAAGAAATGCCAACATTCTTTAACTATCCAGAACTTAGAGAAAGATTGATTGTATTAGAAGGTTGGAGTAAAGCTTATTCAATGACAGGATGGAGATTAGGTTGGAGTTTTTGGCCTAAAGAATTAGTTCCTCATGTAAATAAACTTTTAATTAATAGTGTATCATGTGTAAATGCAGCGGCACAGTTTGCAGGAATAGCAGCATTAGATGGCCCAGATGACTCGATTGATGAAATGATGGTGAAATTTACACAAAGAAGAAATTTAATTCATAAAGGGTTAAATGACCTTCCAGGAGTTGAGTGTAGTCTTCCAGGTGGTGCTTTTTATGCATTTCCGAAGGTAATAGGAACAGGGATGAATGGTGCAGAATTCTCTAAAAAAGCCATGCATGAAGCTGGAGTTGCTATTGTGCCTGGAACTGCTTTTGGCAAAACATGCAATGATTACGTGAGATTTAGCTTTGCAGCCTCTCAAGATAACATATCTAACGCATTGGAAAATATAAAAAAAATGCTAGGCTAAGACCTATGAGTGAATTGGTCTTACCAAAAATTGATGAAGCTACGATCAGCAAAAAAGAATATATTTTTAAAAATCTTTCGAAAATTATAAATCCGGAGAATGTTTTAACTCATAAAGATGAGATTAAACCATATGAAACTGATGCTTTGGCTGCTTATACGCAAACACCATTAGCTGTTGTGATGCCAGAAAACACGGCTGAAGTAAGTAATATTTTAAAATTTTGTCACAAGGAAAATGTAAAGGTTGTTCCAAGAGGAGCAGGGACAGGTCTTTCAGGTGGAGCACTACCTTTAAATGATGCTGTATTATTAAGTCTTGGAAAATTTAATAAAATTTTAGAAATTGATTTTGAAAACAAATGTGTTGTAACCCAACCTGGTGTAACAAATCTTGGAATTACTGATGCGGTAAAACATAAAGGGTTTTATTATGCACCAGATCCATCAAGCCAACTTGCATGTTCGATTGGAGGAAATGTTGCTGAAAATTCTGGAGGTGTTCATTCTTTAAAATATGGAACTACCACTAATAATATTCTTGGAGTTGAAATTGTTATGATGGATGGAACAATTTGTAGAGTTGGTGGAAAAACTCTTGATCAAGAAGGATATGATCTTATGGGTTTGATTTGTGGATCTGAAGGGTTATTGGGTGTGATTACAGAAGCAACAGTAAAAATCCTTAAAAATCCTCAAGTTGTTAAAGCAGCATTGATTGGTTTTCCTACTATAGAAGAAGGTGGAAATGCAGCATCTGAAATTATTTCAAGTGGAATTGTTCCTGCGGGTATGGAAATAATGGATAAAGCATTAATAGAGGCCACAGATAACTTTAGTAAAGCAGGATATCCAAGAGATGCTGAGCTTTTATTAATAGTAGAATTAGATGGAACAGTCTCTGAAGTTGATGAGCTTTTAAATCAGGTTAGTAATATTTGTAAGAAAAATAATTGCTCAAGTTTAAAGCTTAGCAAAAATGAAAAAGAAAGATTATCATTTTGGGCAGGAAGAAAAGCAGCGTTCCCCGCATGTGGAGCTATGGCACCAGATTATTATTGCATGGATGGTTCAATACCAAGAGGAAAATTAGCTGAAGCTTTGTTAGAAATAAAAACTTTATCTAAAAAATATAATTTACCTGTAGCAAATTGTTTTCACGCGGGTGATGGAAATTTACATCCATTGATAATGTTTGATGGAAGCAATAAGGAAGAACTTAAAAGAACAGAGGAATTTGGAGCTGAAATTTTAAAGACTTGTGTAAGATTGGGAGGAGTAATAACAGGTGAGCACGGTGTTGGAGTCGAAAAAAGAGAACTAATGTGTGAAATGTTTAATGATAAAGATATTCAACAACAATTAGATATTAAAAAATCTTTAGATGAAAAAAATTTGTTAAATCCAGGAAAAGTATATCCAATATTAAGAAAATGTGCAGAGGAAGGAAGGGTTCATGTTCACAGAGGTGAAGAAAAATTCCCAGATCTTCCAAGATTCTGATAAAACTTATTATCCAGAGGATGAGGTACAAGTCTCTAATATAGTAAAAGAACTATATGATAAAAATTCTCCAATAGAACTGGTTGGAACAAACACCAAAAATTTTATTGGAAATAAAACTCAGTGTGCAGAACGATTATCTTTATCAAAAATTTCAGGTATAGTGGAATACCTTCCAGAGGAACTTTATATAAAAGTTAAAGGCAACACACCTCTAGAAATAGTTGAAAAAGAATTAGAAAAAAACAATCAAGAACTCGCATTTGAAATTGTTGACTTTGGCTTTATAAAAGATGGAAAATCAAATAAGGGTACAGTTGCTGGTTACTTGTCTTGTAATTTTGCTGGAACTAGAAGATTTAAAGTTGGAAGTGTAAGGGACCATATTTTAGGTTTTAGAGGTGTAAATGGAAAAGGTGATATCATTAAATCTGGGGGAACAGTTGTAAAAAATGTTACTGGATATGATTTATCTAAATTGATTACTGGTGCTTTTGGAACACTAGTAGCGATAACAGAAGTAACTCTAAAAGTTTTACCTAAACAAAAATCATGCACAACAGTTGTTGTTTATACAGAGGAAAAAAAATTAGTTAATGAATTATTTGAAAAAATTTCAAGCTCTAGTAGTGATGTTTCTGGTGCAGTATTTATTCCAGAGGAACCAAAAGATGAAGAATATCAATATAACAAAGAAAGAGTTTTCAAATTTAATGATCTAGTATCTAATAAGTCATTTCTGGCATTTAGAGTTGAAGGAGACAAAGTATCCATCAATGAAAAGATTAAAAAATTAAATCAAGAACTGGAATTAGATAAGTTAAGCACCACAATACTAGATGTGCATCAATCAATTCCGTTTTGGAAAAAGATAAATAGTCTTGAACTTTTTAATCAAACAAACAATAATTTATTAAGAATTGTAGTACCTCCATCATCAAGTATTAAATTAATTCAAAATATTGAAAATAAATTCAAGTATTATATTGATTGGTGTGGCTCCTTATGTTGGCTAGAAATTCCATGTACAAAAAATGAAAAAATAAAGGAAATTAAAAAAATTACCCAAGAAATTGGTGGATATTTAACAATTATTAAAAAATCTGAGAAATTTGATTTTGAAGAAACTGTATTTACAGTAAATGAAACAAGATTATTAATATCAGAAAAAATAAAAAAGAGCTTCGATCCAAAAAGAATATTTAATCCAGGAAAGATGTATAGAGGAGTTTAATGCAATCAAATTTTTCAAAAAATCAATTAAGTGATGCTGACAATGCTTCTTCAGATAAAATTTTTAAAAAATGTGTTCATTGTGGAATGTGCAATGCTACCTGTCCTACACATCAAATATTAGGAGATGAATTAGATGGACCTAGGGGAAGAATATATTTGATTAAAGATATGTTGGAGAACGAAAAAAAACCAACTTCAAAAGTAGTAAAACATATTGATAGATGTCTTTCTTGTTATAGCTGCATGACAACATGTCCAGCTGGAGTTAATTATATGCACATTATTGACCATGGGAAAAAATATATTGAAAAAAATTATGAAAGACCTTTTTTTGATAGAGCAATTAGAAAATTTTTATCTGTTGTCCTTCCTAATACTGGATATTTTAGATTAGCAAGCTTGTTAGTTAAATTATCAAAACCAGTGCAGTTTTTATTTCCTTCAAAAATAAAAGATATGATGAGTTTGATGCCCACAAGTTTTCCAAAAAAAACGATTAAACAAAAAGAAATTTATAAAGTAAGTGGAAAAAAAATTGTTTCTAGAGTTGCACTTTTAACTGGCTGTGTACAAAAAGAAATTTCACCACAAATTAATGAGGCAACTATAAGACTTTTAAATCGGCACGGAGTAGAAGTAGTGGTGCCTAAAAAAATTAGATGCTGTGGTTCTCTAAATCATCACCTTGGAAAAGAAGATGACGCACATCAAGATTTTAGAAATAATATAAATACATGGTACGATGAACATCTAAAAGGAAATTTAGATGCAATTTTATCTAATACATCAGGTTGTGGAACTACAATGAAAGATTACGGTTTCATTTTTAAAGATGACAAAATAATGAAGAAAAAAGCCAAAATAATTTCTCAACTAACAAAAGATGTAACAGAATATTTAAATGAAAATCTTAAGTTAAACTTTAAATCAAAAGATAAAAAATATAAAATTGCATATCATTCAGCTTGCTCAATGCAACATGGACAAAAAGTGCATAATCAACCTATGGAATTACTTTCAAGAACGAGCAATGAAGTGATGGAAATTCCAGAAGGACATATATGTTGTGGGTCAGCAGGCACATATAATATTTTACAATCAAAAATAGCAAAAGAACTATTGAGAAAAAAAGTAAAAAATATTGAAAGTTTAGAACCAGACTTTATTTCAACTGGAAATATTGGCTGTATCACTCAAATTGCCAATGGAACCAAAACTCCAATTTTACATACTATTGAGATTTTAGATTGGTATACTGGGGGACCAAAACCAAAAATATTACAAAAGAATTAATTATGAAAAAAATAATTATTACTAGAAGATTATTAAAAGAGTCAGAGGACAAAGCTTCAAAATTATTTGAAGCAAAATTTAATAGTAATGATGAATTATATTCTCAATCTAAACTTATAGAATTGAGCAGTGGAAATGATGCAATCTTAACTTCTCTTACGGATAAGATGAACGAAGAAACTATCAACAAATTACCAAGTAGTATTAAAATTATTTCAAATTTCGCTGTAGGTTTTGGAAATATAGATTTAGAAGCAGCTAAAAAAAAGGGGATTGCAGTCACCAATACACCTGAAGTTTTATCTGATGCTACTGCAGAGATTGGAATTTTATTAATATTGGGTGCTTGCAGAAGAGTTTCAGAAGGAATTCAAAGTGCCAAAGAAAGTAACTGGAAATGGTCAGCTGATTATTTAATTGGAAAGCAGCTAACTGGAACAAGACTTGGAATTTTAGGAATGGGTAGGATTGGGCAAAAAATTGCTAAAATTGCTAGATCATTAGGAATGATTATACACTATCATAACAGATCTAAGTTGAGTGATGAAAAAGAACAAGGTGCTATTTATCATGACAATCTAAAAAGCCTCTTTTCTGTTTCTGATGTATTGTCAATTTGTTGTCCAGCAACTAAAGAAACAGAAAATTTAATTAACAAAGAAACATTGGAATATTTTCCAACTGGAGCTGTAATTACTAATGTAGCTCGTGGTGATATTGTTGATGATGAAGCTTTAATTGATGCATTAAATAGAAGAAAAATTTATGCAGCAGGTTTAGATGTTTACAAAGGTGAGCCTAATTTAAATCCTGGATATTTAAAAATAAAAAGTGTTTTTATTTTACCTCATCTAGGAAGTGCAACTAAACACACAAGAATAGCAATGGCCAACTTAGCAATAGACAATATTGATGAGTTTTTTAAAACTGGAAACTGTGTAAATAAGGTAAATTAGTTTTTTTCTATCTCAGATTGTAAAATATATAATAAAGCGTCACTTTCTCTATAGACTCTGATCTGCAATTATAATTTACTGCTTTTGTTAATTAACAAATAGAGGAGGAATAATGATTAAAGAAAAAAAATCATTGAAGGCAACTAAATCACCTTCAAGACGTAAGTTCTTCAAAGCAGCAGCAGTAACAGGAGCAGCAGCAGCAACAGCTGTAGCAATGCCTAGTATAGCTAATGCAGCGCCAGTAACACTAAAGATGCAAGCAGCTTGGCCTTCAGGCGCTAACATCTTTTTTGAAATGGCAGGAGATTATGCAAAAATGGTTAGCGACATGTCTGGTGGATCACTTAAAATTGATCTTCAGCCAGTAAACGCAATCGTAAAAACTTCTGAAATTGGACAAGCAGTAAGTTCTGGCGTAGTAGATATGGGTCACTGGGTGACTGCATACTGGTACGGTAAAAATGCTGCAGCTTCACTTTTTGGAACTGGTCCTTCATACGGAATGTCATCTCAAGAAGTTATGGGATGGATGGAGTATGGTGGAGGTAGAGCATTATATGAAGAAGCAGTAAAAAGTGTAGGATTTGATTACACTGGTTTCTTCCATATGCCTATGCCAGCACAGCCTTTCGGTTGGTTTAAAAAGAATGTAACAAAAGTATCTGATGTTAAAGGTATGAAGTATAGAACAGTTGGTCTAGCGACTAACGTTTTAACTGCTATGGGAATGGTCGTAAGACAATTACCAGGTGGTGAAATCCAACCAGCAATGAAAACTGGTTTGATTGATGCTGCAGAGTTTAACAACCCTACATCAGACTCACAGTTTGGAATGCAAGATGTTTCTAAGCATTATCACCTAGGAAGTTTCCATCAATCTCAAGAGATGTTTGAAATTCCTATGAATACTAAGAAACTGAAAAGCCTTTCACCTGCTCACCAAGCTATCTTGAAGAACGCTGCATATGCTGCGAACTCAGATAACTACTTCAAGGCACTAGTTAGATATTCAACTGACTTAGCTAAATTGATGAATGAGCATAAGGTTAATGTTTACCAAACATCTGACGCTATTTTAGCTGAACAGCTAAAAGGGTGGGATAAAATCGTTGCTGAGTTTTCTGGCAAAGATGCTTTCTTTAAGAAAGTAATAGACTCACAAAAAGCATACGCTAAGAGAACAATGAAGTATCTGTTGATGAATCAACCGAACTACAAATTGGCTTATGAAAACGAGTTTGGTCCAATTGGAAAAGTTAAAATCTAATTAACTTTTGATAATTTTAAAAGAGGGGGTGTAAAAACCCCCTTTTTTTTTAGTTAATTTTAATATAATTTAACAATGATGAGATCTTTCATTAAATTTGCTGACACGCTAAGCACCTCAATGGGTAAAGCTTTTTCTTGGTGTATTGTAATTTTAATGGGAGGAACAGTTTACGAAGTAACAATGGCTTATGGTTTCAATAAACCAACGCTTTGGAATTTTGATTTCAGCATGCAGATGTATGGCGCGATACTTATGATGTCAGGAGCATACTGTTTAGCAACAGAATCACATGTTAGAGGAGATGTAATTTACAGATTATTTAGCCCTAGAAAGCAAGCATGGGTAGATTTAATACTTTATTTTATTTTCTTTTTTCCAGGCGTGGTTGCTTTGGCATTTTATGGATTTGAATATGCGGCTTTAGCTTGGAAAATAAAAGAAACTAGCTGGAGTAGCCCAGCTCAAATACAAATTTATATGGTAAAATCCATGATACCTGCGGCGGGTATTTTGTTGATTATACAGGGGATTAGTGAAGTTTTTAGATCAATAATTTGTATTCAAACAGGACATTGGCCTGCAAGAATGGTTGTTGCAGAGGAAACAGAAAAAATTTTAATGAGAACAGCGCAAGACGAGGATCAAAAAGATGTTATTTAGTTTAACAAATCCAGAAGTCGCTATCTTAATGATGGGAATATTTTTATTTGCCGTATTATTAGGATTTCCAATTGCATTCACTTTAATGGCAATGGGAATAGGTTTTGGATATTATGCTTTTTATGATCCAGCATTAATGGATCATATATTTGACAATAGAATATTTCAATTATTTGTACAAAACACCTATTCAGTTATGGATAATAACGTATTGACCGCAGTTCCCTTGTTTTTATTTATGGGTTATTTAGTTGAGCGGGCAGGAATAGTAGCGAAATTATTTTTTGCAATTAGATTAGCAGCACACAGACTACCTGCTTCAATGGCAGTAGCAGCATTAATAACTTGTACTTTATTTTCTACAGCAACAGGAATTATTGGAGCTGTTGTAACATTAATGGGCTTGCTTGCTTGGCCGGCAATGGTGAAAGCAGGATATGATAAAAAATTTGCGTCTGGAGTTATTTGTGCTGGTGGATGTTTGGGAATTTTAATCCCTCCAAGTATAATGTTAATTGTTTATTCTGTAATTGCACAATTATCACCATTAAGACTATTTGCAGCAGCAATTTTTCCAGGATTATTGTTAGCAGGTTTGTACATAGCATATGCTGTAACTAGAGCTTGGATAAATCCCTCTATAGCCCCAAAACCAGCAGCAGAAGACATTCCGCCAAGAGCAGAAATTCTAAAAGAAGTGTTAGTTTCTTTTGTACCACTTTTCGGTTTAATAATGCTCGTACTTGGAACAATTTTAGCAGGAATAGCAACTCCAGCAGAAGCTGCAGCAGCAGGAGCATTTGGTGCAATACTTCTTTCTTGGTTTTATAAAACTCTTAAATGGCAAAGCTTTAAAGAATCTGTGTTTTTAACAGCAAAGACTACAGCAATGATCATGTGGTTGTTTATAGGATCATGGACTTTTTCATCGGTATTTTCTTATTTAGGAGGCCATGAAGTTTTTGAGCATTTTTTTAAATCAATAGAAATAACTACTTGGCAATTTTTAATAATTACACAAGTAATAATTTTTCTTTTAGGTTGGCCATTGGAATGGACAGAAATTTTGATTATATTTGTACCAATATTTTTACCATTACTAGAAGTGTTTGGTGTTAACCCTTATTTTTTTGCAATGCTGATTGCTTTAAATTTACAGACATCTTTTTTAACACCACCAATGGCCATGTCAGCTTATTATCTTAAAGGTGTTCAAACTAAAAATGTTGAGTTGATGGAAATATTTGCTGGAATTATGCCTTTCTTAGGAATTGTAATATTTGCGATGTTTTTAATGTATATGTTCCCTGGCATTGCTTTATGGTTACCAGAAACATTATTTGCGAATTAAATAATATAAAATGATAGATATATTTTCTCTCTCAGCTAATAAATTAGTTGAAAAATTAAAAGCGGGTGAAGTTTCATCTGTTGAGGTCTGCACACAATATATCGATAGAATTAAAAATTTTGAAAAAGACGTTAAGGCATGGGCTCATTTTGATAAAAAAGAACTCTTAGAAAAAGCTGCTGAAGCAGATGAGTACAGAAAGTCTGGTAAGCCACTGGGTGCTTTACATGGACTGCCAGTTGCAGTTAAAGACATAATTGGAACTTTAGATATGCCTACTGAATGTGGAACAGTAATTAGAAAAAAAATGACGGGATCTCAAGAAGCCGAAGTAGTAAATTTACTTAAAATTGCAGGAGCTATTATTATGGGAAAAACAGAAACTACAGAGCTAGCATATTTTCATCCAGGAAAAACGACAAATCCTCATGATCATTCAAGAACGCCAGGGGGATCATCAAGTGGATCCGCAGCAGCCGTTGCAGCGCATATGGCTCCATTATCATTGGGCTCTCAAACTAATGGTTCAATTTTGAGACCCGCTTCTTATTGTGGGGTTGTAGGATTTAAGCCATCATTTGGATTAATTTCTCGTAGTGGTGTTTTAAGGCAATCTGAAAAACTAGACCATATTGGAGTATTTGGAAAATCAGTGGAAGATATTGCTTTATTAACAAAAACGTTAATAAAAAAAGACATGCATGATTCATCTACAATTCATTATTCAGCAGATGAAATGTTAAATGTTTGTAAGAAAGGCCCACTTTTTGAACCAAAGTTTATATTTTATAAAACAAAAAGTTGGAAAAAAATAGATAAAGAGTCTCAAAAATCCTTTGAATTTTTTATAAAAACTTTTGAAAAAAATATTGAGGTATTTGATACCCCTTCTTATTTTGATGATATCCCAAAATATCATAAAATAATTCATGAAACAGATATGGCTAATAATTTTCAAGTTTATTATAAAAAGTCAAAAAAAAAACTATCAAAAGAAATGATAAGTGCAATTGAAAGAGGGTTAAAATATTCTGCAAAAGAATATGCAGAAGCTGTTGATTTTATGAAGCGAAGCTACGATTCTTATAAAGAAGTATTCGAAGATTATCATGGAGTTTTAAGTCCAGCAACTACAGGTGTCGCTGACAAAGGCTTAAAAAGCACAGGTAGTCCAGAATTCTGCACTGTTTGGACTTATATGGGCGTACCTACTATTTCATTACCTTTACTTACTGGTTCAAATAATTTACCATTGGGCATTCAGTTAGTAGGTGACAAACATGATGACCTAAGATTTTTGGGTGTAGCTAATTGGTTAGAAAAAAGTTGTAAAAAATATGCTAAATAAAATAACGACATTATTAGGATCTATTCTAGCTGCAGCATTTTTGATAGGTCTTGCAACAACACTAACAAGATCTTCTATGATTGGTTTTTGGGATGTGCTTCCAGTATTCATTTTAATGGCTATAGCAATTTTTATGATGGTTTACGAAGCCTTCTTTGATAAAAAATAAACATTTCTAAAAATAAATTGATCACTAAAAAAAATAATTTATTTGCTTTCTCTCTGTTGTTTATTCAGCCAATTTTCATGGCCTCTAACTTAGTAGTTGCTAGAGGTGGAGTTGAGTTTGTACCTCCTATTTCTTTGGCATTTTGGAGGTGGACGTTAGTTTTTATAATTCTATTGCCATTTACATATTTATCATTAAGAAAAAATTTTAAAATTATTAAAAATGAATATAAAAAATTATTTTTTTTAGGTGCGATGGGCTGCGGGGTGTGTGGAGCATTTCCATTTTTAGCAGGAGAAACTACTACTGTTACTAATATGGGTATCATTTATACATCGTCACCAATATTCATAATTTTAATTTCAAGTATTTTTTTTAGGGAAAAAATTAACTTTATCAAAATAATTGGTTTAATTTCATGCTTAATGGGAGTGTTTGTAATTATAATAAAAGGTGACTTAAACTTGTTAATTAATCTTAAATTAACAATTGGTGACTTATGGATGTTAGCAGCAGCAGTAGGCTGGGCTTTGTATTCTATTTATCTATTTTATTGGAAATCTAAACTTCCAATTTTTCAAAGATTTGCTTTGGTTGCTTTTTTTGGATCAGCAAGTTTATTCCCATTTTATATCTTAGAGGAATTTTTGTTTCAAAGAACCACATTTAGTACCGAGTTTTTTTCTTGGGTAACTTTTGCAGCTATATCCCCAGGTATTATCGCTTTTACTCTTTATACTATAGCTCAAAAAAAACTTGGAGCATCCTTAACTGGCTTTACACTTTATATTTTTACTGTTTATGCCGCAATTTATGGACTTTTTTTGTTTGATGAAAAATTGGAATTTTATCATTACGTTGGAACAATATTGGTATTTTTTGGCGTATATTTAGCAAAAAAACAAAATGAAAAAAAAAACTAAAAATTTATTATTGAGTATAATAATAGCCTCATCATTTATCTATTTAATTGTTCTAGTTTTTTTATTCTTTTTTCAGAGAAGTTTATTATATCACCCAAATGTAAATAATTATTTTAATGATAAACTAAAAGTAGATATTGAAGAAGTTCAAATTAAAACATCTGATGATATTAACTTACTAGGATGGTTTCATAAAAAAGATCTTAATAGATTTAAAACTGTAGTTTACTTTCATGGAAATGCTGGAAAGCTTGAAAATAGAATTCATAAATTAAATCATTTTAAAGATATTGATGTAAATTTTTTGATTATATCTTGGCGAGGTTTTAGTGGAAATTCTGGTAAGCCGACAGAAACGGGGCTTTATGAGGACGGCAAAAGCACAATAGATTGGTTAAAAAATATTGGCTTATCAGATAAAGACATTGTGCTTTATGGAGAGTCTCTTGGAACTGGTATTGCTACACACATTGCACAAAATAGAAAATTTGCAGGTTTAGTTTTAGAAACACCTTTTACTTCAATGGTTGATGCAGCAAAAAAAGTTTACCCTTACATTCCAGTAGGCCTTTTATTAAAGGATAGATTTGAAAATGAAAAAAAAATTAAAAACATTAATATTCCCGTTTTAGTAATGCATGGGGAAGCTGATCAAATTGTTCCTTTTAAAATGGGTAAAAAAATTTATGAAATAGCAAACAAACCTAAATATTCGTATTTTACAAAACATGATAATCATATGATGGAATATGATGAAAAGCTTGTATTTGCATTAAGCTCATTCATAAAAAGTCTAAATTAAATTACAATCAAATTAACCAATCTGTACAAAAGCTTCAGCAAATTTTTTTGAATTAAAAATTTGTAAGTCGTCCTCTTTTTCTCCAAGGCCAAGAGCAATTATTGGGAGTTTATATTTTTTAGCTAACGCAAGTAAAATACCACCTTTTGCAGTACCATCTAATTTTGTCATTATTAAAGCTGTGATAGGAATAACTTTATTAAACTCTTCGACTTGATTAATAACATTTTGACCTGATGTTGCGTCAAGTACCAGGATTACATCATGAGGTGCATCACGGTCTATTTTTTTTGTGACATTTGCAATTTTTTTATATTCTTCCATTAAGTTTTTTTTATTTTGAAGTCTCCCAGCTGTATCAATTAAAACGTGGTTAAAATTACTTTTCATTGCATCCTCTACAGCTTTATAGGCAACAGAAGCCGGATCAGATCCTTGAGTAGATTTAGTAATTTGAACATCAATTTTTTTTGCCCAATTCTCTAACTGTTCTATTGCCGCAGCCCTGAAGGTATCACAAGCAGAAAACATAACTTTGTTTCCGTTAGATTTTAAAATTTTTCCTATTTTTCCTATGGTAGTAGTTTTGCCAACTCCATTAACACCCGACACAAGAACTGCATTTAATTTATCTTTTTTATCAAAAAAACTTTCATTTTCTAAAGGTTTCATTAGACTAATTATATAATCTTTTAATATCAAATTTACTTCTTCAATTGTATTTTTTTTGGGATCTATTTTTTCCTGACTGATAATTGTTTTTATTTCTTCAGCTGCTTCCAAACCAACGTCTGACTGTATTAAGTATTCTTCAATTTGATCTAGCGTTTTATCATCAATTTCTGTTTTTATAATAATATTTTTTAAACCAGAGGTGAACGTTGAAGCACTTTTTTTAAAACCAGTTTTAAATTTATCGAAAATACTCATTACAGTTTAATTTTTAAATCTCTAATATTAGAAACAGGACCTTTCATATGAACACTATTTTTTTTATCTATAAAAATTGATAGTTTTCCCAATGTAAATTCTATGTCTACATTTTTATCTGTTAATCCATTCAAATTACCTGCAACAGCTGTAGCACAAGCAGCAGTTCCACAAGCCTTTGTAAGTCCTGCACCTCTCTCCCAAACTTTAACTTTTATTAAATTTGAATTTTTAATTTTTGCAAGTGTAACATTACATTTTTCAGGGAATAAATTATTATTTTCAATTTCTGGTCCAATTTTTTCTAAATTGTAATCCTCAAGGTTATCTACAAAAAAAATTACATGCGGATTTCCTACATTAACTGCAGTCCCCCCAATATACTCTTTATTATTGTTACTAATGATTTTAATATTGATACTTTTGGTATCTAAATTTTTACTTAACGGAATTTCGTTCCATTTAGTTTTTGGAACACCAATTTCTGTTTCTACTAAGTTATTTCCTAAAATCTTTGATTTTAATATTCCTCCAGATGTACAAAGGATTATTTCTTTTTTGTTATTTTCTTTAGCCAACAAATCAGCGACACATCTTGTTCCATTTCCACAAGCTCCAGAAACACTACCATCTGAATTATAGAATTCTAAATCAGCATCTACTTCTTTATTTTTTTTTATTACAATTAACTGATCGCACCCAATATAGTTTCGATCACACATCTTTATTATTTGGTCTTTTGCCAAATCAAGCTCATGACTTCTTTGGTCAATGATTATAAAATCATTGCCCAATCCATCCATTTTAAAAGCTTTAATATCCATATATAGATATTTAACTTATTTATTGACTTTTTGAACCTCTATTATAGGTTGTTGGAGTTTCCGCAAAAACGTTAAATTTGCGGTGTCTTTGGAAACAAAGAGATCGACACTAGTCAGCGAGGCTTCGCCCACTAGTGCGATTACTGCTGGGTGTAATTATTATGTTTGAAAACTTAACAAATAAATTTGAAGAAATTTTTTCTTCTTTAAAAAAAGCTCCATCTCTAGATGAAAATCAAGTGGATGAAGGGCTAAGAAATATTAGACAAGCTCTACTGGAGGCAGATGTATCTCTTGATGTCGCTAAAGACTTTATAACAAAAGTTAAACCAAAAATTTTAGGCCAAGAAATAATCAGATCAACGTCGCCAGGCGATATGGTTGTTAAAATTGTATATGATGAGCTAGTTGTTCTTCTAGGGGAAAGCAACACAGATATAAATTTAAATGCTGTCCCACCTGTTCCGATGATGTTGGTGGGTCTCCAAGGTTCTGGTAAAACTACAACAACGGCAAAATTAGCGAAATATTTAGAGAAAAATAAAAAAAAGAAAATAATGATGGTTAGTCTTGACGTTTATAGACCAGCAGCACAAGAACAACTAAGATCTCTTGGAGAACAAAATAATATTTTGACTTTGCCTATTATTGAAGGACAGTTACCTGCTGATATTTGTAGAAGAGCAGTGAGTGCAGCAAACTTAAATGGAGCTGAAATTATTTTATTTGATACTGCAGGAAGAACACAAATTGATCTTCAAATGATGAGTGAAATCAAACAAATTGAAAATATAATAAATCCTACAGAGACATTTTTAGTTGCAGACTCTTTAACTGGTCAAGTTGCTGCGGAAGTCGCAAAAGAATTTAAAAATACAGTAAATCTAACAGGTATTGTTTTGACAAGAGCTGATGGTGATGCAAGAGGTGGGGCGGCAGTTAGTATGAAATATGTATCTCAAGTTCCAATTAAATTTTTAGGGGTAGGAGAAAAAATAGAAAATCTAGAGGTTTTTCACCCAGATAGAATTGCAAACAGAATACTTGGAATGGGAGACATAGTAACTCTTGTTGAAAAAGCAGCAGAAGATCTTGGGGAAGAAAACATCAAAAAAGCAGAAGAGAATTTGAAAAAAGGCCAATTTTCAATGGAAGATTACTTAACACAACTAAGACAAATGAAAAAAATGGGCGGCATAGAAGGTGTTATGTCATTTATGCCTGGTGTTTCTAAAATGAAATCACAAATGGATGCAGCAGGAATTGATGAAAAAATTATTACTTTAAATGAAGCAATAATTTTATCTATGACAAAGAAAGAGAGAGAGAACCCTAAAGTTATCGATGGTTCTAGGAAAAAAAGAATTGCTAATGGTTCTGGAACAGATACGGCCACTATCAATAAATTGCTTAAGCAATTTAAAATGATGTCTGAAATGATGAAGAAGATGTCAAAAGGAAACCTGAAGGGTATGTCTGATAAAGGAATACCTCCAGAGCTACTAAATCAACTTAAATAAATGATAAAGGAGAGAAGATGTTAAAACTAAGATTATCAAGAGGTGGAACAAAAAAAAGACCAGTGTACAAAGTTGTCGTTGCGGATAGCCGTTTTGCACGAGATGGAAGATTTATAGAAAAAGTAGGATTTTTTAATCCTCTTTTACCTAAAGATAAAAAAGAAAGAGTAGGACTTGAGGCAGAAAGAATTAAATATTGGTTAGGTCAAGGTGCACAACCTACAACAAGAGTAGCAAGAATTTTAGGTGAAAATGAATTAATGCCTATGCCTGCTAATGGAAATAATCCAAATAAAGCGATTCCTAAAAAGGATAGAAAAAAAGAAGGATCTGAAGAAGCTCCTAAAGCAGACGCAGCACCAGCAGCAGAAGCTAAAAAAGAAGAAGCTCCTAAAGCAGACGCAGCACCAGCAGCAGAAGCTAAAAAAGAAGAAGCTCCTAAAGCAGACGCAGCACCAGCAGCAGAAGCTAAAAAAGAAGAAGCTCCTAAAGCAGACGCAGCACCAAAGGAAGAGACTAAATAGTTGGATACATGTGGCAAGCTCAAATTTTTACACTTTATCCAGAAATCTATCCTGGTCTACTAGGCAAAGGTCTCTACGGTAAGGCGTTACAAAATAAACTTTGGGACCTTAAGGTTACAAATATTAGAGACGCTACAGAAGATAAACATAAAACTGTAGACGACACACCTTTTGGGGGTGGTTCTGGCATGCTATTAAAGGCTGATGTTTTAGCTAAATCAATTGACCAAAATAAAAAAAAAGATGAACGAATTTTTTATTTATCCCCTAAAGGAAAAAAGCTTGATCAAAAATTGGCCATAGAACTTTCAAAAGAAAAATCTATAAGTTTAATATGTGGTCATTTTGAAGGTGTTGATGAAAGAATATTAAAAACTCGTAACATAGAAGAGCTAAGTGTAGGTGATTTTATTTTATCTGGAGGTGAAACAGCTTCTTTTGTTGTTTTAGATAGTATACTAAGATTATTACCTGGAGTTTTAGGAAACGAACATTCTAAAAAAGAAGAGAGTTTTGAAAATGGTTTATTAGAATACCCTCAATACACAAAACCACAGATTTGGGAGGAAAAAAGCGTTCCAGATGTACTTTTATCAGGAGATCACAACAAAATTAAAGACTGGCGTTTATCTCAATCAGAGGCTATAACACGCGACCGAAGACCAGATTTGTGGAAAAAATATAAGAAAAATTAACTTGATAAATATTAATATGAAAACAATTGAAGAAATTAACGCTCATAATGTAAAAAAAATATTAACAGAGAAAAAGATACCAGATTTTTTTCCAGGAGACGTTATTAAGGTGGGTGTTAGAATTACCGAGGGTAAGAAAGAAAGAGTTCAATATTTTGAAGGTGTATGCATTGCAAAAAAAAATAGAGATTTAAACTCATCTTTTACTGTCAGAAAGATATCTTTCGGAGAGGGGGTTGAAAGAACCTTTCCTTTATACGGAACAGTGATTGATTCAATTGTAGTAATAAGACATGGTAAAGTAAGAAGAGCAAAACTTTACTACTTAAGGGACAGAACAGGTAAATCAGCTAGAATTGCAGAGAAGATAAGAAAAAAAATTGGTATAGAGGTAGACGTAAAACCTGAAATGGTGACTGAAGAAACCTTAGCGCCTGTTTCTGTAGAACCTGAAAACCAGCCTGAAAGTCAACCAGAACCAAAAAAAGAAAGTTCTGAAGAAAAAAAATAATTTTTTTTCAATGGCCCTAACTCTTTACGATAAAATCT
>Ga0233443_1000919_pt1 | contig 28399 bp, 26 predicted proteins | sample SI_123_September_2_FD_182784 | JGI IMG/M metagenome (GOLD analysis project Ga0233443, IMG submission 182784) | Seawater microbial communities from Saanich Inlet, British Columbia, Canada - SI_123_September2016_200_MG | ecosystem: Environmental > Aquatic > Marine > Inlet | place: Canada: British...
AGTATATAATTATATTATGCAATACAGGGTATTGTCATAAATATTTTTTATTAAAAATTAATAAAATTAGGTTAAATTGCTTTGCAATTTAACAGAGTATCTAAACAGCTTCATTCAATGATTGACCAAGCGTCAATGGCAAATTTTCTGACGATGTTGCTTTAGGCGCTTCTGGTATTGAGTTAATTAACTGTGATGCAGACTGTTGCTGCATATCCATTGATTTTTTTAACATCGCAATTCCCACACCATCTTTTGAACCACCGACATTATTGACCATGGCATTGGTTGATATTCCTGATACATCCATACTTTTCTCCTGTATTAATAAGTAACATAAACTTATCGCCTGAAATTCTAAAAACTTTAGTAATAATTTCAAATTTTAATGCATTTTTATACAGACTTGATATAAGGTAACACGCAATATGGGTAGTTTATTTATTGCGAGTTGCCTAAGTAGATGACCATAATTATATTAACATTTTCACTCAATATTTTCCGTCCTTTGGCACTACTACTCTGACCGAATAGACCTCTATGCAATCAGAGCAGTAACACCAAAGGTCAAAAAACCTTGAGCGAAAATTTTGTTAAGATAATTATGGTCACCTACTTAACTGGGTTCTACACAATGATTTATTTAACCTAAACAAATCAATTGAATCTACTGTGAACACCCAATGCACTGAATATTAAAAATTTTTCAGAACATTTTAACTCACCTGTAGAATGCGACAGGAGTCGTTAAAATAACCTGAAAAATCTTTAATATTCACCCCTTGAATGCTCTCGCTATGATTCAACTGATTAATTTAGGATAAAACACATGAACATTAAAACATACATGCAAACAATTGGTGAAAATGCCAAAAAATCAGCCAGTATTCTTTCATGCGCTGGAACAGGCCAAAAAAATAAGGCTTTAATTGCTATTGCTGAGGAACTTGAGGTCTCAACATCTGAATTAACAAAAGAAAATAACAAAGATCTTGAACAAGGCAAAAAAAATGGGCTAGATTCTGCTTTATTAGACCGACTGGCATTAACCAAAGCTAGAATCAATACAATGATTGAAGGTCTTCATCAAATATCAACACTGGCTGATCCTGTTGGATCAATTACAGACATGACCATGCAACCATCAGGCATACAGGTTGGCAAAATGAGAGTACCATTGGGTGTGGTAGGAATCATCTATGAATCACGCCCCAATGTAACCATTGATGCCGCAGCATTGTGCCTAAAAAGTGGCAATGCGACCATATTGAGAGGTGGCTCAGAGGCCATTCATTCCAATCAGGCAATTGCGCAATGTATTAGAAAAGGACTTGCCACCGCAGGACTTATCGAAGACGCAGTACAAGTCATTAACACCACTGACCGAGCAGCTGTTGGTGAACTGATTACCATGAAACAGTATGTTGATATCATCATTCCACGTGGTGGCAAAGGACTGATTGAGCGCATTAGCCATGAAGCGAAAGTACCCGTTATTAAACATCTTGACGGCATTTGTCATGTCTACATTGATGATCTGGCTGACCCTGAAAAAGCAATCAATGTCACCATCAATTCAAAAACACAGCGCTATGGTACTTGCAACACACTGGAAACACTACTCGTAGCCAAAACCATTGCACCCGCTATTTTACCCAAATTACAAAGTTTATTTAACGAAAAATCAGTCGAATTGAGGGGTTGCAAACAAACCAGAGAAATTTTAACGGACATTAATCAAGCCACTGAAGCTGATTGGGACACTGAATATCTTGCGCCCATTTTATCCATTAAAATAGTTGATAATATGAACGAAGCCATTGAACATATTAATCAACACAGTTCAGATCATACAGAATCCATTATCACTCAAGACATCAGTCGTGCACAGTATTTCGTAAGAGCGGTTGATTCAAGTTCAGTCATGATCAATACCTCCACACGCTTTGCCGATGGCTTTGAATATGGTTTAGGGGCTGAAATTGGCATCAGTACCGACAAACTACATGTTAGAGGTCCTGTTGGCCTAGAAGGATTAACATCACAGAAATTTGTGGTGTATGGAAATGGTCATATTAGAGAGTAAAAATTGTTGATCTTAGTATACAAGGAATGGGAATCATTGGGTATCCATTCCTTAGGTAACGCGCAATAAATAAACTACCCATATTACGCAGAAATTTTGTTTGTCTTTTTTGTTACAAAAATAGGCGTGTAGTCGCTCTACATAACTGTTTTTGTGGCAAAGAAGACGGACAAAAGAGCAAGTAAGGGGAAGCGAAATAAATAAATGTCCAAATTGCGCAGGATTTTTGTTCGCCTTTGAGGCGTAAAAGTAGGCGTATAGTCGAACTACACAACTATTTTTACAACAAAAAAGGCGGACAAAAATATTGCTATGCCCTTTGGGCACAAGCAAGTTGGATGTTTATTTATTGCGCATCCCCTAAGATGGGTAGTTTATTTATTGCGCGTTACCTTACAAATACCCATTTAATTTAGCTTCAATATTTCTCGGGTTTTCACCCTCTGCAATGGCAACCAGTCCTTCCAATAACATGTCACGATATTGACTGCTTCGGTAGGCCTGGGCTTTTAATTTATTGGCAAATGGCAAAAAGATCATGTTAGCCAGCCCAACACCATAAATTGTAGCAACAAATGCGGTGGCGATACCACTACCTAATTTTGAAGGGTCACCTAAATTTTCCATCACATGAATTAAGCCCATTACAGCACCGATTATTCCAATAGTCGGACTATACCCCCCCATGCCTTCAAAAACCTTGGCTACTTGCAAATCACGATCTTCTTTATTCAATAATTCAACTTCTAAAACAGCCCTAATGACTTCTGGTTCACTGCCATCAACCAATAACTGGACACCTTTTGCCAAAAAAGGATCACTTTCTGTTTCAACGACAGCTTCTAATCCCAGCAAGCCTTCTCTTCTTGCCATATTACTCCAATCAATGATTTTATTGATTGCCAAATTCAAGTCATAGCGTGGAGGAAAAATAATCCAGGTTACGTGATGTATTGCTTGAAAAAACACAGCCAAACGAGTCTGCAATAGAACAGCACCCAAGGTGCCACCTAACACAATCACCATAGCGGGACCATTAACCAATGAGCCAATATGCCCACCCCCTAAAACATTACCCCCAAGAATAGCACCGACACCTAAAATCAAGCCAAGTACGCTAAGAATATCCATAATCAGCCATCATACTTTTTGCAAATCACGGCTAACAGATTCTAAGGCAATAACTCTATCAGCATAACCAGCATTCACAACAGAAGCAGGCATTCCATAAACAACACAAGAAGCTTCATCTTGCGCCCAAACTGCTGAACCAGCCTCCTTAACAATTCGTGAACCATCGCGACCATCAGCACCCATTCCCGTTAACACAACGGCCAGCATTGATCCTGGATACAGCTTTGACGCAGACGCAAAAGTAATATCGACACATGGTTTATACGTTTGATCTGCTTTACCGCTGATAATTTTAACCACTGTTTTAGTGCCCAGTTTTTGTAACATCATTTGCTTACCACCAGGTGCTAACAGCGCAAGTCCTGGTTTAAGTTCATCATTATTGGCAGCTTCCTTGACTGAAATTTTACAAAGCTTATCTAATCTTTCTGAAAATGCCGGTGTAAATGTTCCAGGCATATGCTGTATCATAATGATGGGGAAAGGGAAATTAGCGGGTAATGCTGTCAGTATTTTTTGTAAAGCAACAGGCCCCCCAGTTGAAGTACCTATCGCTACTAATTTACAGCTATTTTTTTTCGGAAAACCAGTCGTTGACCCCATTCGATCTGTTACAACAGGTTTGACTGGCGACTTATTGATACTTTGTGGCGTTTTAATGCCAGAAATACTGGGTTTTGCCTGTAATAATGTTGGCTTAGTTTTTGTAACGGCACTTCTTTTTAAAGATTTTACACGAAGACATAACAATTTTGTAACGGCATCTCGGTCATTTGATATGTCATCAAATTTCTTAGGTATAAAATCAACTGCACCTGCTTCCATCGCATCAAGTGTGGCTGTTGCACCTTCTTTTGTCAGTGTGGAAAACATCAAAATAGGTACAGGATTCTTTTCCATTATTTTGCGTACAGCAGTAATACCATCCATGACTGGCATTTCGATATCCATTGTAACAACATCTGGCTTAGTTCTGGGCACTTGCTGTATTGCCTCGAAACCATTATTTGCTGTACCAACAACTTCAATCATTGGATCTGAGTTAAATATTTCAACCAATCTGCGTCGATAAAAACCTGAATCATCAACAATGAGTACACGAACTGTCATGTTAGACCTAAGAAGTTAAGGAAAGAAGAAATGTTAATAACGTCGAGCATATTTTTTCATTAACCCAGGAACATCAAGTATTAATGAAATTTTTCCATCACCCGTTATGGTTGCACCGGCCATACCTTGAAGCCCATGTAAAATAGCTCCAAGAGGTTTAATAACCACTTCTTCCTGACCAATTAACTGATCAACCACAAAGCCAATTTTATTGCGTCCTGCATTAACCACCACGACATGACCTGTTGTTTTTTCATCGTCATCAATACCCGCGTGAGTCAGCCATTCTCTTAAATAAAACAGTGGCATTGCTCTTTCACGAACTAGAATGGTTAATTGTCCATCAACCATATTGGTTTTTTCTAAATCTAAATTAAAAATTTCTACCACACTCGCTAAAGGCAAGGCAAATATTTGGAAGCCTAATTGAACCATTAAGGTCGGCATAATAGCCAAGGTCAAAGGAACTTTAATGATAATTCGAGAACCTTGACCCAGCACTGAGTCTATCTCAACGGTACCATTCATTTGGATGATTCGAGTTTTCACCACATCCATACCGACACCTCGACCAGAGACATCAGAAATTTCTTCTTTAGTTGAAAAACCAGGCATAAAAATTAGATTATAACATTCATGATCATCCATTCTTTCTGCTGATTCTTCATCCATCATTCCTTTATTGATGGCGCTTTGCCTTAATGCATTAGCATCCATCCCTTTACCGTCATCTTCAATGGACAATAAAATATGGTCACCTTCTTGAGCGGCAGATAATATAACGGTACCTTTTCTTACTTTACCCGCCTCGGATCTTTCTTGAGGTGTTTCAATACCATGATCAACCGCATTTCGTACCAAATGAACCAATGGATCAGCCAGTGCTTCAACTAAATTTTTGTCTAAGTCAGTATCTTCACCACGCATTTCCAACTGCACTTCTTTTTTCAAATTTCTGGCTAAATCTCTCACTACTCGTGGAAATCGACCAAAAACTTTTTTAATGGGTTGCATACGTGTTTTCATCACAGCTATTTGTAAATCTGCTGTCACTACATCTAAATTAGCAATGGCTTTTGCCACTCTTTCATCCTGCATACTGGCTTTCAATGTATCCAGTCGGTTTCTTACCAAGACCAATTCACCCACCATATTCATGATGTCATCCAAGCGTTTGGTATCAACACGGACCGTTGTTTCGGCAGGAGCAGACGAAGACTTATCCTGTTTGGCAGCTTTTTTTGTAGCCGATTTTTCTGGTTTTTCCTCAACATCTGGAGATGGTGGAGCTTTTACAGCTGGAGGAGGAGGTGGTGGTGGCGGCGGTGCTGATACAGCTGGAGCTGGAGCTGGAGCTGATACCGCAGCAGGGGCATCGGTAGGACTACCGCCAGGACCATGCATTTCATCCAATAACTGATCAAATTCTGCCTCAGTAATATCATCACCATTTGATGATGCAGGTGCTACTTCAGCAACAACTTTTTCTTCAGACTGCCCTGGAGCACCATCACCATGTAATTGGTCTAATAATGCGTCAAACTCAGCTTCAGATATTTCATCTGAATCACTGGCAGTAGAAGCAACATCATTAGTTGCTTCTTGTGCTGCTGTTGGTGAACCACCTTGTCCATGAAGCTCATCAAGCAAGGCATCAAATTCAGACTCAGATATATCATCAGAATCACTACTTGATGGTGGTGTTACGGGAATACTTTCAGGCTCACCATGCAGTTCATCAAGCAAGGCATCAAACTCATCTTCTAATGCATCATCTACTACAGCTACTGGAGGAGGAGATGGTGTTGGTGGCGTGGCTGGAGTTGATGCCACTGAAGGAGGAGAGAAGCTGGGGGCTTCAGTAATGTCTTCCTTAACTAAAGCGACTAATGCATGCATTAACTCTGGGGTTGCAGGTGTTGGGTCATCTCCTGCACGAACTTCATCAAACATGGTATTAACCACATCTAATACTTGCAAAAAAGTATCCATCAAATATGGATTTACTTTACGTTCGCCTTGTCTTAAAACATTGAAAACATCTTCTGCATGATGACAAACTTCAACCAAAGGATTAATATTTAAAAAACCCGCACCACCTTTTACCGTATGAAAACCTCTAAAAACGGCATTAAGTAATTCCAGGTCATCTGGATTTTGTTCCAAATCAACCAGTTGTTCACCTAACTGCTCAAGGATTTCTCCCGCTTCAGTTAAAAAATCCTGTAATATTTCGTCATCTAAATCAAAGCCCATCGATGATACCTCAAAATCCTAAACTTGAGAGCAAATCATCCACTTCATCCTGACCAGAAACTATTGTTGCTTCTTCCATGCCAGGAATGGCAGGACCACTCAGCTCAGACTTTTCAATTTTTTGTTGTTCTTGTGTTGTTGAATCATCTGAAGGGGTCATTCCTTTACCCGCAATCCTGATAATTTCAACCATATTATCTTCAACATCTTGAACCAACTTAATAACTTTTCGTATTATTTGTCCCGACAAATCCTGAAATCCTTGCGCCATTAAGACTTCATTTAATTTACTGTTCATTAGTGCCGTACTTTTAGATGTAGACGCCAGAAAATTCTCCAGATCAGCACTCATGGCACGAAACTCTTCGACATTCATGTCTCGTTTTCGAAACTTTTCCCACTTGCCTCCTAACTCTTTTGCATGATTTTCAATATCGTCTGCAACAGGAAAACAAGCTTCTATAGCTGATAATGTTTTATGCGCCGCATCATCAGTCATGGTGATTACGTAATTAAGCCGTTCTTTTGCATCAGGTATTTCTTTTTCTGCCAAATTAGAAAAACCTGAGTCTATCTGAAAACCACTCAATGCATCATGAAGATCTCTGGTCAATTTACCTAATTCACCAAACAACTCAGTTTCATGAAGTTTCATCAAATCATCTAGTACGAGCTTAATTTGCTCGTCATCGTCAACTTCAATTATTTCAATCAGCTCATGAGCCAATTGCAAACATTTTTGTTTATCTATCATAATTTCACTTTAAATTTTATAATCGTATCGACTAACAACATCTAAGAATATTGATTAATTAATACGCTCAAATATTTTTTCAATCTTTACTTTGAGTGTTTGAGCAGTAAATGGCTTAACAATATAACCATTAACACCTGCTTGAGCCGCTTCAATAATTTGCTCTCGTTTCTGTTCGGCGGTCACCATCAAAACAGGCATTGATGACAACTTAGGATCAGCTCTCACTGCCTTCAACAACTCAATACCTGTCATACCAGGCATATTCCAGTCAGTAACCAAAAAATCAAAACTACTGGCTTGCAACATCGGCAATGCCGTCTGACCATCATCAGCTTCACTGGTGTTATTAAAACCAAGATCACGGAGTAAATTTTTAATAATTCGTCGCATTGTAGAAAAATCATCTACAACGAGGATTTTCATATTCTTATCCAACTCAATCTCCCTGCATTTTTAAGCAGATAAAGTTATAATTGTTTGTGTTAATTCCTAAAGATAACAATAGCTCAAGACTCAGTGTTGCACTAGGTAAAATATTATTATTTTGAGCAGACGAACAATAGAGCCTATTTAGATTGTCAAAAATCAATCATTAAAATAATAATAAGGATACTTAATACATTGATTATATGAGACTTTTTTAATTATTATTTGGAATACACAAGGTGAATTTTACTGATTTAAATAGTGAAACAATTATCAATCAGGCTTTACCCAATCACCCATTCTAGATCTCAGCCTGACCGTTGCCTGACTCAAAATCTGACTCACTCTGGACTCACTAACATCCAAAACAGCACCAATTTCTTTTAAGTTTAATTCTTCGTCATAATAGAGCGAAATAATCAACTGCTCTCGTTCTGGCAGTGATTTAATGGCTTCAACCAAACCTCTTTTAAAAGCTGACTTTTGCACACCCTCAAAGGGCCCTTGTGCAGCTTTACTTGAGACGCTATCGGTTGGCGTATGACCACCTTCTTCAGATAATTCATCAACACTGAATATTTGGGAGCTGGATGAATCCTGCAAGATAGCAAAATATTCATCTAATGTGATATCAAGATGTTTGGCAATTTCATCGGGTTTAGCATCTCGACCCGTTCGCCCTTCTATTTCTCGTATTGCTTCGGACACCATGCGAGATTTTTTATGCACTGAACGTGGTGTCCAGTCTGATTTTCTAACTTCGTCCAGCATTGATCCTCTGATACGAATACCTGCATAGGTTTCAAAGGCAGCACCCTGAGTTGGATCAAACTGACGAGATGCCTCAAGCAACCCAATCATACCAGATTGAATTAAGTCATCCACTTGTACACTTGATGGTAAACGACTGATCAGATGATAAGCAATTTTCTTAACCAGTGACGCATGCTTCATCACCAGAGCGTCTTGCGCCTGTTGAGCATTGGCATTTGCTGCGTAACCACGAACCCCCGTTCGTCGCCTCATAACATAGAATCTCCTGCACCTGAGTTATACTGAATAAAACGTTCTATAAAAAATGACATTTGACCACTGGCATCCCTTGGCATAGGCCAGTTATCTACTTTCTTTCCAATACTTTTAAATGCCTGTGCAGCACGACTTCTTGGGAAAGCTTGCACTACGGCACGTTGACGTTGCACTGCTTTTCTTAAATATTGATCATATGGAATAGCCCCTGTAAAATCGAGCAACACATCCAGATATCGATCAGTCACTTTAGTCAACTTGGCAAACAAATTTCTTGCTTCCTGAGCACTGTGTACCATATTTACCAAAATATGAAAACGAAAAACCTGATATTCTTTATTCAGTAATTTTATTAATGCGTAGGCATCTGTAATTGATGCAGGTTCATCGCACACCACAATGACGACATCTTGACTGGCACGACAAAAACTCACCACCATATCAGAAATACCTGCGGCGGTATCTACAATTAAAGTATCCAATGGTAATTGAATATCACTGAAAGCTCGAATCAAGCCAACATGTTCAGCGGGGGTTAATTCTGACATACGTTGAGTGCCTGATGCGGCAGGAATTATTTTAATATTGGCAGGTCCTGGAACCAATATTTCATCCAACGTACACTCCCCTGTAATAACGTGTTCAAGATTGTGTGAAGGTTGCAAACCTAACATAATATCAACATTTGCCAAACCAAGATCTGCATCCATTAAAACAACTTGCCTACCTAATTCAGCAAATGTAACCGCTAAATTGACTGAGACATTGGTTTTACCCACGCCACCTTTGCCACTCGCAACAGCGATAACTCGAACGGGTTTATTTGCAGTCATTCTTCTTAATCCTGATGCTTGATCTTGTTGTTCAAATGCTTGCATGTAATGCCATTCCTCCAAACTTCATAGCCATTGCGTTTTCACTGTCTTCATCTGCAAAGTCATCCATTAAGGAAACACTTCGTTTAACTAAGCTTGTTGCCTTAGCTAGGTGAATATCTTCTGGAACTCTTTGTCCATCTGTTACATAGGCAACAGGCATTCTGTGACGAATAACTTCTGACAATGCACCGCCCAAATTAGCTGTTTCATCCACTTTGGTCAATACACAAGCTTCTGGTTCAATACGACTAAAAGCTCGAATGGTTTCACCCAACGCTTTTGGATGGGTCGCCGCAGACATTACCAAATAGTTTCTAACAGGCATATTGCTTACTTTAAGAATAGACAATTGTTCTGACAATTTCATGTCTCTTTGACTCATTCCTGCCGTATCAATTAAAACCAATCTTTTATCTGAAAAACTATATAGAACTTCTTCTAACTCTTCTGCATTCGAAGCAACACGAACAGGTACATCTAAAATTCGACCATAATTAATTAATTGTTCATGAGCACCAATTCTGTAACAGTCAGTTGTCACTAAAGCAACACTGTGACTACCATACGCCAATGCAAATTTTGCAGCTAACTTAGCAATTGTAGTTGTTTTACCAACACCTGTTGGACCAACAAATGCAATCACACCACCTTTTTCTAATAATTCATTATCATGAACTGGAAGCATTTTTGATAAATGTTGCAATGCTCTTTTCCAAACATTTTCACCATGACTGTCAGCCAATGTTTTTTCAACAATAATATGGGCTAATCTTGATGTGATTCCCATTTTTGTTAATTTTTTTAATAAATCGACTCTTTCAGGTTGAGATTGCTCCAAATTATTCCATGCCATGCCTGATAATTGGTTTTCTAACAATTTTCTCATGCTTTCCATTTCACGCTTCATTTCAATAATAGCTGGATCTTGGCTCCATTCAATGCTTGATGCAGGTTTCTTTTCAGTTTTTACTGGTTTTCTGACATTATTTTCATAATTATTGCTTAATGACATCAATTTATCAGAAACTTGTGTTTTTCTTGCCTGTTTTGAAATTGTAACAGAATCTTCATCACGCGGGGAAGTATTGTGATCTTGCTGCTGATTTAATTTCTTTTGTAACGCTTTTTGCAAATCATTTGCAAAACCTTTGTTAGAACCTGAAAAACCTGGTTGTTGAGGTGCAGACATCGGCGCTGAATTAATGCTATCAAAACCAGTATCAGAGTGATACATGTCTGTTTCTAACTGTTTAGCATACAATCCTTTAGAAAAGGCATGGTTATTTTGAGATGGATTAATGGCTGCCTGTTGAGGAGCAACATTGGCTGTCGTTTGCAATGCATTCTCGTCGTAATCAAGTGCGGCCATGATTTCAACACCGCCATCTACTTTTTTATTTGACAAAATCACCGCATCAGCACCTAATTCTTTTCTAACTAACTGAATGGCTTGGCGAATATCTGCAGCAAAAAAGCGTTTAATTTTCATCTTGAAACCTCGTATTAACAATTGACCGACTAACCATTTTGACCAACACTTGCAACAACCTTAACTTGCTTGTCATCTGGTATCTCATTGTATGCCAAAACTTGCATACCTGGGATACTGTGTCGCACAAAACGTGCCAACCACTCCCTAATTGCTGAAGAAACTAATAAAATCACTGGCTCACCCGCCATCTCTTGCTGTTCTGAGGTTTGTTGCAATGAATTTAACATGCGCTCAGCCAACCCTGGTTCAAAACCTCCTGCTTCTCCACCCGCCGCTAAAGATTGCTGCAATATCTGCTCAAGCTGTGGATCTAGGGTGATGACAGGGAGTTCGCCTTCATTACCAGCAACATTTTGAACAATTAAACGCCCCAACACAATTCTGACACTTGACGTTAAAATGACGGGATCTTGACTCATTGCAGATTGTTCCGCCATGGTTTCAGCAATTCGCCTCATATCTCGAATAGGAATACCTTCGGATAACAAATTTTGCAATACTTTAACAACAGTTCCCAAAGGCAATAATTTTGGCACCAAATCTTCCACCAGTTTTGGCGCTGTTTTGGCCAATTGATCCAGTAGCTGTTGAGCCTCTTCATAACCAAACAAATCACTCGCATGATCTTGCAATAACTGACTCATGTGTGTTGCCACCACCGTTCCTGGATCAACAACGGTATAACCCAAAGTTTGAGCACTTTCTCTTTGGTTCGGTTCAATCCAGACGGCATCCAGACCAAAAGCAGGATCATGACCCGCTATGCCTTCTAAATTACCAAAAACTTGACCAGGATTAATCGCCATTTCACGGTCAGGATAAATTTCTGACTCACCTGCCGTCACCCCCATCAATACCACTCGATAAGCATTGGGTGACAAATCCAGATTATCTCGCAAATGAATGGGGGGCAATAAAAAACCCAGCTCTTGCGATATTTTTTTCCTGACACCTTTTATCCTAGACATCAAAATACCGCCCTGACTCTTATCCACCAATGGGATCAATCGATAACCCACCTCCAAGCCAATTGGATCTACAGGAGGCACATCGTCCCATGACAACTCTTTAACATCCGCATGTTCATTCTCTAACTCCAACGGTTCTTGACCCGATGTTAACGCAGGCAACCCACCGCCACCACCGCCAACCATTGAACCACCACCTACTGAACTGCCACCACCCGATAGAACTCGTGTTGTCTCGCTTTCCTTTTTCTTTTTTGCCGCAAAATAAGTAGCAACCCCTAAACCACCCGCAAAACTAAGAAACATAAAATTAGGCATTCCTGGAATCAATCCCAAAACACCAATCATCGATGCTGTTACACCGAGTACACGAGGATCACTGAACATTTGTTCCGAAATTTGACTGCCCAGTTCTTCAGAGCTTTTAACACGTGTTACGATGATGGCAGAAGCAGTTGATAATAAAAGTGATGGGATTTGAGCCACCAATCCATCACCAATACTTAATAAAACATAAGTCTCTAACGCATCACCAAAAACCATGTCATGAGAGATCATTCCAATAAACATGCCGCCCACTATATTAATAGCCAGTATTAAAAGGCCTGCAACAGCATCACCCCGAACAAATTTACTGGCACCATCCATCGCACCATAAAATTCCGCTTCTCGGGAAATGTCAGCACGTTTTTGTTGTGCTTCTTCTTGAGTCATCATTCCTGCATTCAAATCAGCATCAATCGCCATTTGCTTGCCTGGCATCGCATCCAGAGTAAAACGTGCACTGACCTCCGACACACGACCCGCACCCTTGGTAACAACCATAAAGTTAATAATGATTAAAATACCAAAAACCACCAATCCAATAGCAAAATTACCGCCGATAACAAATTCACCAAATGCCTCAATGACTTTTCCTGCTGCCGCACCACCATTATGACCATCCAATAAGACCACACGGGTTGATGCAATATTCATTGCCAATCGCAACAAAGTGGTAACCAATAAGATACTAGGGAAAACAGCAAAATCTAATGGGCGCAAGGTATAAATAGAGACCATTAAAATGATGATTGATAATGCAATATTGAAAGTGAAAAAAACATCCAGTAAAAAAGGAGGCAAAGGAACCATGACCATCGCCATGACCATCATTAAAATGATTGGAGCACCTAAGCCGTTCATCGGTATTTTTTTAAAATTAAAACCTGCCATTTAAAGTCCAGAGTATAAAAAATATTCAGTGTCTAAATGTTTCAATTATAGACGATTGATCATCACAATAAGCATAAAATAAGCCAGCTTTATTTTTAATTTATCAGATTCATCATTAAATTAAATTGACTCTTAAGTATTTATTAATTTCTTTCTCATGCTGTTTCAGACAAGTTGCTTTTTTTGCGTACAACTTCCATTTTAAAAATACCTGGCCAATCTCATTGATGATTGTTTTTGCCTTAGATTGTTTTATGTCAGCTTTTTTTGCCAATTGAAGCAAATCATCCAAAACAAAATGATTTCTTTTGTCATTGATACTCATTTGATGTCGATTAGTCCATTCACCATCGGGATTATAACCATAGGTCATATCAAAAGCTGGAGACAACATCCACCGACCTTTTTTATCCATCAAAAAAGCAATATTTTTAGTGTGATCATCTTGGTTTCGTCCGATCACATTGAATACGGCTCGTTTAAATTGCTCTACCAATACATTCGCAACGTTATCCGTTACAATTGCTCGAATCACATCAAAAACCTGCTCATAACTATACCCCCCTGCCATATTGAAGTCATAATGAGCCATCGCACACAGAGATTGCATGTGAAGTTTTTCGCCACCAGCCAATCGATCAAATCTTTTGGTCATAAAATGAGCGCGCCCATTTTCTTCTAGCAGACGAGATTCGCTCATTTCTATTCCACAATCTTTTGCCATTAAATAATAGGCATATTCAATTCGTCCATAACCTGCAGGGTCGCTTAATTCCTTGTCTTTGTTATTTGCAATACCATCTAATTTTAATAACCAGTAGGTAAAATTTTCGGTTGCTTTAATTTGCCCAGACCTGACCTCGCCCGTTGTTTCGTCATAAGCAATAATACATTTCGCTCTCGCACCACCAGCAGATGTTCCGACCACCAATAAATTGGTCATTGCCTGGCGCATTTGACGATCATTATTTTCATTGATATTTTCTATAAATTTTTCACGGTTTGATAATATTTTAGAAGCAAGCACGACCATTTCTTTTAAATCGATTATCGCATTAGACTTTCTCCCCTGATATTGACTGGGTTTATATTCTAAAGCCCCCATACCTCTTGATCCAATATAACAAAGCCTCTCAATAGGATTAAATGAATTTGCTTTACGCCCCTGTTTTGCTAGCCAGACATCAATTAAAGCATTACCGAATTTGTCAGGTAGTGAATCTGATAGCATTCCAGGAAGCCCTTTAAAAGTATCTCTATTTAATTCTTTAAAGACATAGACTCTATTTATTCTGAGCATTTTAAGTGGTGATAGCTGGACAGGAGCTTGCAAAAACTTTTGGTCATATTCAAATGAAGCAAACTCGGTGATTTCATCCCATGAAACATGTCCAACCAAAGTCCCCCATAAATGAACTTCCGCAACAATCATGCTATCGCTCATACTTTATCCTCACCCCACTGCCAGTTTTCAGATACTTTCTCAGGAATATTTCTGGATCGCTTAACCCTTTCCTGTGTTTTTTTTGACAGTGCTTTGGCCAGTAATGCAGGAGAAGATTCAGGCTTTTTAAAGATAATTTTTAATTCGTCGACCATTTCTAGTGTTTTTAGAATAGACAGTAGATTTGATAAAGAGATATTTCCTTTTCCCGTTTCAAATCGAGTGATTGATGTTTTTGAAACGCCACTTAATGTCGACAAAGCACCTTGGGAGATATTTAGCTGTAGCCTGCGCCCTCTAACTGATTCACCTATCATCTCAAGCAATTTAGCATTGCTTTTCTCAGCCCAATTACTCACTTAACCACCATATATGATTACTTATAGTTATTTTTAATTATATTTTATCTTATATGGTAACTTAATAAGACTACAAATAAATAACCATATATGATTAATAATAGCAGATAATCAAACTAATTTATCATATTTGGATATCTATATCGTATTGATAAATTTTTCTTGTTTTGGAGGTTATAATTTTTTTGTCAAACTATGCTATATTTGGCGTTTTAACTTTTTGGATAAAATGTAATGAAACATTCAATCACACAATTAGCACTATTTTTTATCTTTATTTTTTCTCATTCCACACAGGCATCAAACTTATTTTGCACCAATGCCAGCCAACACCACAAAGACAGTTATCGCTATCAATGCCCTAATGGTACTGTAGTCACCAGCGCTCTTTGCTCCTACTACTTGAAAAAAGGTCAACGGTCTTTAAGACCACCATTAGACATTAAAAACACTTGGGCACTGTGTCCAATACAAAAATCGGGTGAAAAATTTCTAGGGGCTAATATGCGTTGTTGTGGAATCAGATAACAATGCATCACATCTCACAACTTGAAGCACCACACACAGATCGTAATGACCTACAAAATATCAAAACCCTACTGCCCTTATTATGGGAATATCGTGGGCGTGTTTTATTGGCACTATCTTGTCTTATTGTTGCAAAACTAGCCAATGTTGGCATTCCATTAGTTTTGAAAGATATTGTTGATCATCTTGATCATCAAACGGAACAATTAATACTCCCCATCACCCTACTACTCGCTTACGGGCTATTAAAACTATCCAGCTCACTCTTCAATGAACTAAGGGATGCTATTTTTGCTCGAATTCGATACCGTGCAATGCGTCGCCTGTCTGTCAAAGTTATTAAACACCTCTTTTCTTTATCCTTAAATTTTCATCTGGAACGCCAAACAGGGGCAATCACTCGAGATCTTGAGCGTGGCACCAGTAGCCTCAGCTCTATCATGAATTACATGATTTTCAGTATCTTACCCACACTGGCTGAATTTTTGCTGGTTGCCACCATCCTGCTGCTTCAATACGACATTTGGTTTGCTGTCGTCACATTTGCAACAGTTACTATATATACAGTATTTACTTTAATGGTAACTGAGTGGCGAATGCATTTCCGTTTAGAGATGAATGAAAAAGATTCTAAAGCCAATAGCCAGGCAGTTGATGGCTTGATCAACTACGAAACGGTTAAATACTTTAATAATGATGACTTTGAAATTTCTCGTTATGATAAAACATTGGCATCTTGGGAAAAATCTGCAGTCAATAGCCAAGTATCAATGTCAGCTTTAAATTTTGGTCAAGGAGCCATTATTGCGGTCGGCATTACAATCATCATGATGATGGCAACCCAAGGAGTGGTTAATGGCAATATGAGTATTGGTGATTTGGTTCTGGTCAACGCCTTTTTGTTACAACTTTTTATTCCACTAAATTTCTTAGGCATTGTTTACCGACAAATGAAATATTCCTTTGCCGATATGGATTTAATGATTAAATTACTTAAACAAAAGCAAGACATCACTGACATTCCTAACGCCAAAGATTTAAATGTCTCTCACGGAGAAATTACTTTTAATCAGGTCAATTTTAGCTACCAAACCGAACGATCAATATTAAATGATGTATCTTTTACCGTAAAAGCTGGGCAAAAAATAGCCATTGTAGGATCCAGTGGTGCAGGAAAATCAACCATTGTCAGATTACTGTATCGTTTTTACGATTTAAACCAGGGAAGCATTCAAATTGACCAACAAGATATCAGCCAAATCACTCAGGACAGTTTAAGACAATCCATTGGTGTCGTTCCCCAGGACACTGTTTTATTTAATAACAGCATTTATTATAACCTGCTGTATGCTAAAACCGACGCCACAGAACAAGACATTAAAAATGCCGCCAAAATGGCACATATTCACCAATTCATACTTTCTTTACCTAAAGGTTACGACACCATTGTTGGCGAAAGAGGATTAAAACTGTCTGGTGGCGAAAAACAACGCATGGCGATTGCCCGTGCCATTTTAAAAAAACCCAAAATTCTACTATTTGATGAAGCCACTTCTTCTTTAGACAGTAAAACCGAACAAGCCATCCAACAAACCCTGAAAGAAGTTGCCGTTAATCACACCACCATTGTTGTTGCGCACCGCTTATCAACCATTACTGATGCTGACCAAATTTTAGTCATGAGTCAAGGCAGCATTGTTGAGCAAGGCACACACCATGAACTGTTATCACTGAATGGCAGTTACGCTAATTTGTGGCAAATTCAACAAGAATCTTAAGAGTTAAACACCATGAAAGTCGAAAAAATCAATAAAATCATTGTCGAAAACAGTTGGTACAAAGACCTCTACGAATACCGTATTCTCAAACAGACTATTTTTTTCATTGTTATCTGGGCAATACTTTGCTTTTATTTAATTATAAATGCGTACACCAATGAAGCTTTCATTATTTCCATCATTCTCAGCATCTTTGCCTTTTCAACATTTATTTTAATGCTCCACAGTTTACGCAAATATGTCATCAACCCCGCTCATGAACTCTATGAAATGGTAGTTGATGTTCGCCAGGGCAAGCGTGCTGAAATATACCAATCTCCCGAAGACAATCTATTTTCAAAACTCATTCAGGAATTTAATCAGTTAGGCAATGAGTACGCACAAATCACAATAGATATTGACAGCCACGTACAAAAACAAACCGCCAGGCTTGCTCAAAAGAATGCCTCATTGAAAATACTATATGACGTTGCGGCAAGTATCAATCAGGCCGATGATCTTGACGAATTATTAAAGCGATTTTTGAGAATTTTAAAAGAAATGACTGATGCTCAAGCAGCAACCGTTAGATTACTATTTGATGACAACACCATGCATCTAGTGAGTTGTATTGGAATAGACAATGAAATCATCACATCCCTTCCCTCACAGCCACTTGACTCACAACAGTTAAAAACTATGATTTCTGCAGGTTATTTGTGCCAAAACAATCCTGATAATTCATTTGAAAATATCGGCAAACACATTCACAACATTGAATCACTGGAATTAATTTCTGTTCCACTACAATATCATGGAAAAATTCTCGGCATTTACAACTTATTTGTTAGCAAAGATGGCTTATCGAAAAGAGAAGACATCATTGAATTACTCATCAGTATTGGTCGACATTTAGGCATGGCAATTGAAGACTTTCATTTGGACAACGAAAGTCAACGACTGTCATTACATGAAGAACGCACCCACTTAGCCAATGAAATTCATGACTCATTAGCGCAAACCATTGCCAGCCTCAGATTTCAAATTAGAATACTCAGCGAAATGTTGCAACAAGAACAATACCAAGATTCAGCCAATGCCGTTGAAAAAATAAAAAACAGCATTGATGAAGCCAATAGTGAACTGAGAGAACTTATTTCACATTTTCGTGCCCCTGTTGATAAACGAGGACTGATTCCCACACTCAAAGAATTGGTCGAAAAATTCAAACAAGACACAAACATTTCAACCTACTTCCAACTAAATTGCCAGCACTCAGGTTTATCAGCCATCATGGAAGTTCAAGTATTAAGAATTATTCAAGAGTGTTTTTCTAACATAAAAAAACACAGTCAAGCACACATTGTCAGACTACTACTGACCAGTACACAAGATGGTCATTATAAAGTATTGCTAGAAGACGATGGTGTTGGGTTTGGTATGCCCATCAAAAAAAATCAACCAGGTCAACAAATTGGCTTGACTATTATGCAAGAACGAGCCAAAAAACTAGGCGGGGAATTTAGAATAGAAAGTGAAGCAGGAGAAGGTACTCGTATTGAACTGGAATTTATTGTGTAGCTGGCTTTAATAATTTTTTCCTACGCCCATACAAAACCTTATTCTTATCCGCCCATGCTTCATAAAACTCAGCAAGCTCCTGTTGCTTATTAATTTTTTTACAGGCAAATTCCAGCGAGTTCAAAAACTTAACTTGAAACTGATGCACCTCAAAATCTTTTAAAAACAACTGATAGGCAATATCATACAAATGAAAATGATAACTGTCCCAGGCTATTTGATACATTGTAGCACTGTCCCATTGCTCAATATGCTGTTGCACCCATTCTCTGGCTTGTTGAATCTCTCCTTGCTTAATTAACCCTTGATAATGCTCCACCATTAGATGAGGAGGAATTTCTTCATCCATTTCTGCCAAACTTTCAATTTCTTGCTGAATTTCATCAGATGATAATTGTTTGGTTTTAAGACGTTGCAACTGCTCAATGGCTCGTTGATCATTAGGTTTATGTTGTAAATAATTAGAAATAAATTCAATCGCACGTTGATATTGTTGCTGTAATTCATATAACCAAGCTAAATCTGCTAAAATTAAATCAGTGTGCGGTAAAGCAGTTTGTAAAATAGCCTCAGCAGTTTCAAACTGCCCCAGCTGAGTGAGTGTTTTACCAATGTAGCGCTGAGTATAACTAGATGAATAGATATTTTGACTTTCTTCAAAATAAGGCAAGGCTTTTTTATATTGTTTTTGGATGTAATATAATAATCCCGTGAGGAATTGAAATCGGCTGGAATCGGCATACCAGTCTAATAATTGTTTAGAGACAGCTTGAGCTTCTACAAAATGATGTGACTTGATTAAGTATTCATATTCAAGCCCATGGGTTTCTTTTGAAAAACCATCTTGCTCTTTCAGTTGCTGCAAAAGAGCTTGAGCTTGAACCCAGTCTTGCTGAATAATTAACTCTCGTAGATTACGTTTTAAGACAGACGCTAACGCATGATGCCCTTTATTATCAAATTCTGATGAATCAGAGTATTTCAATGACAACACCTCAGTTAATTAAAGACTTAGTGACGGTTAGAAATCACCCCACGGTGATCCGACTGGAACACCTTCAACAAGGCGACGCATCCTGGATTTCTCACAGTTATTATATAACGCCTGAGATAAAAAACCATTTACAAAGCCTGAAAACAACGTTACAAAACAATCATGGCTGTGGTTTATTTCTCATTGGTCATTATGGTTCAGGAAAATCTCATTTTTTAGCGTATATTGCACAACAAATTCAATCCAATCAATGGTTATCAGAACAACCTGAATTTTGTGCTATTTCTCTGATTAATTATCGGGCTGAAAATTCTTTGGAAGACATTGTTTGTGAAAATCTTAAATTACAACAACATCCTGATCGACGAGATATTTTTAGTCAATTAAACCAGCGCTGTCCCTCAGGTTTATTTTTAATATTGGATGAATTATCAGAATTTTTACGTTCCAAAAAAAACGCCAGTAATTTTAATGAAGATGTCCGCTTTTTACAATTTTTAGGCGAATGGTCACAACACAACAAATTCTGGATTCTAGCTGCAATGCAAGAACAAATTGAACACACGGGTGAACTGGAATATGCCTTATACCGAAAAATTAAAGACCGTTACCCCCTAAGATTGCTCTTAACCACTGTTCATGTACGCAACCTAATCAGTGACAGCGTATTGATTAAAGCGCCTGATTATCAAATACAGGTTGCACAATTGACCCAACAATTACAGCAAGCATTCCCTCAAGCACCACTCGATGCCGAATTATTAAACCAAATTTACCCCTTACACCCCATGACCATTGAACTACTGGAAGAAGTGCGTGATCGTTTTTCTCAGTCTCGTGGCATCATTGAGTTTACCGTTAATCAACTAAATGGCAACACACAAAAACAGTTGTCGGGTTTTATTGAGCAACCTTGGGGAAGCTTGTTAACACCCGACTATATTGTGGATCATTTTGCAGATTTGTTTGAAATTCAACCTGAGTTTTTACCCATTGCTCAACAATTATTTCCCTATTATCGCAAACAAATTAGCCAATTACTTAAAACGGAAAAACTACAACAACTGGCATGGAAACTATTAAAACTACTGATACTGGTTTATATCACCCCTGGACGACAACAATTAAGTGCATCGCAAGCAGCTTATTGGTTACTATTTAAAGTCACTCGAATTGATCCTGACAAAAACTTACACATTGTAAAAAAAGTGCTCAACACACTGGCAGATGATGGTCGATTTGTCATTCAACAAAACAATGAGTTTAAATTGGACTTTAAAGATGATGGTTTTGATGATTTAGAGCAACATTTAAAACGTGAAATCAAAGACATCCAAAACCGAGGCGAAGTGGTTTTTGAAATTCTGGCTCCATTGTTAAAAAATGTCAAATTTTCGCCCTGGTTTACATCTCGTGAAAACTGGCAATTTAGACAATTTATATGGCATTTCCACGAACGTAAAATGGCACTCTATTTGGGTGACAATGAACCTGTTGATATAAAACAAAGTGATGTTGTCTTCTGTATTCGACTGCCTTGGGGTGAACAAGCAATCATTCCACATTGCGCCATGATCATTCCTGAAAAAATTCAATTAACCACTGAAATTATTGAATTGGCTGCCATGCAACTGATTTCAGAAAGACCATTACGTCAACCCGCCAAACAACGTTTATTACAGCAAATCAATAGTCGTCAGCATTTTTTTGAAGTCGCCATCAGAACCAGCTATGCCAATGCACAATTGCTGACGATGCAAGGCGAGGCTATTTCAAACATCAAATTTGATGTCTCCAAATCATTTGAATATTATATAGAACTGACTGGGCGCTGGCTGTTACAACACAATTTTCCTGCTTTTGAGCGGTTTGCTCCCAGTTATGGACCATTACCCAAAGAAGCCTATCGCAGCTTTATGAAACAGGCGATTCATCACGATGTTTTAGGTGAAACCAGTGACAATTATGTCAAACTGATTCGTGAAGCTTATTTGATTCCTCTGGGTTTATTAAGAAGACAAGGTCGCGATTATTTAGCAACCAAAAGTTTAGGTCGACACGATTTGGTCAGCTTGGTATTAAATTTACTCGACCAACAACCTGCACCCAAAGTCATTTATCAACATTTAACCGCTCCCATTTATGGATTAGTGCCAGATCAAATTCATTGTTTGCTGTATTTTTTATTCATCATGGGTGACATCGACATCATCAAAGGCACACAATCCCTGCGCGATCATTTTGAAACATTAACGCATCCTTGGTCATACGACAAAATTATTGCAGGTCATGCATTAACCACGGAACAAGTGAATTCATTAACTCAACTGGCTGATTTTTTAAAAATAAGAATACCCAAACAATGGACAGTCGTTGCTCAAAAACAAACCATCAATCAGGTCAAGTCCAAATCTGTTCAGAGCAAACAAAAATTACAAACACTGCTATTAAAACTCAATGAGATTGAGCAAGCCGATGGATTAACGGAAAAAGTTCAACAGGTCATTGCTAACTGGAATGCATTACATCAATCCAGTAATGAAATTTATGCTTTTCAACAATTTTTATACGAAATAAGCTCAACCCGACAGTTTATTCATTTGTTGGATGAAGTTTCTGCATTGCCCGATAAAATTGAAAATATTTTACGTGAGCATCAACGTTTTCAGCATTTATTGACACAATTTCAGTCACTGGAAAACATTGAAATAGTCGATGAGTTTTTAAGTGAGCTTACTGATGCTCCACCATTGAACCAACCTGATGAATTGGCAAATTGGTTATCCCTGGTTAAAAGTGGCTATTTAAGATATCAAATCAGCTATAAAAGAAGCCATGATCTATGGTGGCAACAACAAAAAGATCATGCCATTTTAAACTGGCAACCCGCATCCGTTTCATTGAGCGAGCATATTGGGTTAAAAACAAGCGTCATGCAATTTAACCAATTACAGCAGCAGGCACGACAAAAACTTTGTCAGCAAATTTCACCACTGGAATATCAGGTCATCTGTCGCTGTGCTTACAATGGGAAAAATAGTCCCATTGAAGCATTATTTGAAAAATTAAACCAACTCAAAAATGACATAGAGAAAAACCTAAATCACTTTTTTTCTCAACAAAAAGTCAAAGAACAAGTCAAACAATATGTCAATGAACAGATTGAATCTAATCCTCAAACTCAATTATATCTACAAGGTGAAAAACAACTGCCCAAACTAACCAATATCGAACAATTTGATCAACGTTTAATCGGCATTGAAATGACAAAAACATTGGATTGTAGTGAATTGTTTGAACTGATTACAGAACAAATCTGGCAGCCTGAACGATTGATCGATACATTCAGTCAATGGATCACCCAACAACTGGGACAATGCAAACAAATTAAATTTAATAAGGTACAAATAACTGACAGCAAAGATACTTTGTTAGCCTGGACAGCTCAACAATGTCTAAATTTTGCTCAACCATTACCCTCCTCAATGAGTCAACAGCAACATCAAGCAATGGCAAAAATCATCTTACCAGAATGGCTAAGCCAAACAACGATTGAAAATATTGAACAATTAAAACTGGGGCATTCCAGTTTATTGAAAATACTAAAATGGTTAGATCAAGGACACCTAAAACTTCCTAAAAACGGGTCAAATAAAGGATATATTCGGCAAATTCAACAGATGAAGTGTCCTCCAGAAATTGTAACTGCCGAACAACTCGCCAATGAAATCAACGATGCCTATCATTGCCACATCATCATGATGCAAGTTAATCAATCGGATTGGCTGGCTTATCTTGACCAATTAAATAATCTTAAAATATCTGTTTCAACCGCTAATGATATTTTAAAACAATATAAAACAGCACAATGGTTAATCATTGACGCAATGGGAATTTCAGTCTATCCATTAATGATATCCTCCATGACAGATTTTTTTCCTGACTGGCAGGTTGATCAAATGGGGTTTATGCAAATTAGTTCACCCTCAACAACTGCAAATTTTTACCAGCAATTAACCGATGAAAGACACCAACATTCATTCGAAAAAATTAATTGCCTTGACGATAAAATTCATCATAGCTTTTTACCTTATGAAGATTTAATGAATGTGGTCAAAGCTGAATTAAAGTTTTCCATCAAACAATGTTTGACTAAAATGGAAGCAAACCAACCCTTGTTGATTTTTGCAGATCATGGTTTTCGCATAGACAAATCTGGAAAAAAATATAGTCATGGTGGAAGCACCACTATTGAACAAGTCACCCCTTATTTCTACCTAAGAAATGACAATTAAATAATTCAGGCATTTTATTAACATGACAAATCCCAACGAACACAGAGAACACCCTAGATATAATCAAGCAACACTAGGCTATATGCTCATTATTAATGATGACAATTTCACTGGTGAAATTGACAACATCAGTATCGGTGGCGTTTTATTAAGATCAATCAACAAATCGGTTGAAAAAAATCATTTTCATCAACCCGCCAAATTAACACTAACCTCTGCCAAGAATAGAAAATTCAAAGTAAACTGTAAACTCATCCATCGGAGTAGCATTGGTATCGGCATTCAGTTTTCCCGCTTGACTCAAGCTCAAAAGAAAAATATTCTTGAACTGATTGATTGCAACCTTGAAAATATTGAATTTTAGAGACAACCATAACCATGATAACCATAAATCCTATTCGTGCTTTTGCCGACAACTATATTTGGGCTATTGGCTCACAAAACTCCAATCAAATAGTTGTGGTTGATCCAGGCGATGCCACACCTGTACTTAAATATATTAATGAACAAGCATTATCATTGACTGCAATTCTCATCACACATCATCATTATGATCATGTGGGGGGAATTAAAAAATTGACACAACATTTCCCTGGCATCCCTGTTTATGGTCCAGAAAACGAAGATATTACGGGTATTACTCAATTTGTTTCTGACCAAAAGAAGATTCAGCTAAATGAACTTATCCCGCAAGAGGATAAGTTTTGTTCGAGCAAACAAACTACTCAACTCAACTTTAACTGTTCCATAGAAGTTATTGATGTTCCTGGGCACACCAAAGGACATATTGCTTATTTGGCTAAATCAAACAATGCATTATTTTGCGGTGACACTATTTTTGCAGGGGGTTGTGGCAGAGTTTTTGATGGAACCATTGAACAACTTTATCATTCAATTCATCAGCTAAAACAATTACCCAAAGAAACTAAAATTTATTGTGCACACGAATATACGGTTGATAATTTAGGTTTTGCAAAATGGGTAGAACCAGAAAACACAGACTTATTAAAACGTGATGATGAAGCCATGACATTAGCAGAAAAGGGGATTCCTACTGTACCATCGACACTTGAGATGGAGTGTAAAACCAATCCTTTTTTACGCACTCATATCACAGAAGTTGTTCAGGCTGCACAAAAATATGCAGGGCATACGTTAAAAACTGAATTAGAAGTGTTTTCTGCTATCCGTGAATGGAAGGATAGTCAATACGACTAATCAACTTTGCTCAAACTCAATATCCTGAACTTTAGGCTTCTTGGTTTTTTTCCATAAAACCCACAATGTCCACAATGCCAATAATTCCCAAATGATGATCCATACCATTTCTGGCAACAACGTAATTTGTGCCAACGTTGAACCATCCCCTTTACTTTGACCATCTAATAAATGTAATGGACTGCGGGCAGCATTGATTAAGATATAAATTCCCACAAATTGTAAAAACCAGTGTATTAATCCTTGTTCTGCATGTTTAATGGCTAGAAATAATACAACAGCCATAATCGCCATAATAATGAGAGTGGTTAAATCTCGCCCCCACAAAACAGCACTTGATGCAACCATTGTTAGAATAATGACGGCAACGATATAGGTATGTTTTTTACTCGCACTGGCGGCAATATAAATCAAAGCTCCCCATAAAACAGCCCCCGCATAACCTGAAAAACTAACAAATGCTCGAACACCACCCATGGTGTAACAAACACCAGAACCATCATAATTTAATTCTATTTTAACAATTTTACCGCCAGAAAAAATAGCCATTAAACCATGACTAATTTCATGAAAATAAGTCTCCAACCATGAAAATGGCCAGTGAACAACAGGAATGGCAGAGATTGCAAATGCAATGGCAATTAAGGCTAAATATTGAAGTGAGCGCATAGGTTATTTCTCAAATAGAAAATCCCAAAACTAAGGAATGAAAATTAAATAACTTGAACATATTGCTTCCATCTTCACATCATTTTTGATTGATATTTAATCACAAAACCCAGCATTAGAATAACTCGGAGACTGTCCGAGAATGCAAATTTTCTTCTGAACAAGGCAAAATTTTGAGAAAAAGCGCAGTTTACCAGCGTAAGGTAACTCGCAATAAATAAACTACCCATCTTACTGGCTCTTTTGTCCGTCTTGTATCTTCTTTGCCACAAAAATAGTTATGTAGAGCGACTACACGCCTATTTTTGTAACAAAAAAGACAAACAAAACTTCTGCGCAATATGGGTAGTTTATTTATTGCGAGTTGCCTAAATAAAAATTTTGATACCATTTTTAACTCAGAGTTAGCGGAAAGATGCGTTTTTTGGACAACCTCCTAGCTTTTTTTCTAATTCTGGCCGTCATATTTTCACACCAGATATTTTCAGAACTCTTAAGTGCATCTATTTGTAAACTTAAATTTTGATCAAACATTGAAACTCTAGCGTAAATAATTTTCTTGGCATTTTTTATTTGTGACCATTAATAAAGTCCCATTTAATCTATTTTTAAAAATTTAATGACATTATAGTTTATGGGACGAGTAAGTGGTACTTTTTAAGCCTGATTCTACCGTAAAATTTTCTGAAATAGAAAAGTATCAAAAAAGGAAAATTTATTGATACTTTATGTAAGGCTAATTGAAATTATTGGCATGGACTATCTTTTAGATACACCTCTCTCTTAACTCATCTCTCTTAGACTACTACTCTTAACCTCCTCTCTTAGACAGCTTCTTACATAGCGATCACCTCGCTGACAATCAAATAAAACGTTGCGTATATTTCAAGACAGAATTATAATTTGTTCATTAAATAATTGATATAAACATATTCATAAGATATTTCACTTTACTTGCCACTTTATTAAAAAATAATCAAATAGGACTTAACATGGAAACAAAATTATCTTTTAAACTAATCAAACCTAATGCTGATCTATTAGATAAACGTCTTAAAAGTTTATTTTTAAGAAAAGAAAAATTTTTAGCTCATTTATTGGACACAGAAATAAATAATCTGAAAATTGATATTGGAGAAAAGCAGCAATCTGAAAAAGCTAGGCGATACATATATAAGGCTCTTCACAATATAAAAATCAATAATGAAAAAGTTGATTTGGTACCTATTAGTATTTTTGTTAACAAGGAAACAGCTCAAAAACTTAAAAAAATTGAAGATAAAAATAGAGTTCTTAGAAATAGTTTCTTCAATAGACTAATTTTATTTTTGTTATCTACACACAGGACGTTGAAGCGTTTTGATATAGCAGAAACTATGACCAATAAAAATATACATGATGATTGGCATGAAGATTTTTTACAATTTACTGGAGGACTTGACGGTCTTGAAAATATTATCAGAGACCCATTGGAAAATATTCGAGTAGCCTTTAAAGGAGAATCTCAACAAGATAACGGACTATATAATACTCGATTACCCCCAGCCTACATTGGCTTTGAGTGTTATCTTGATGATGAATATGTCCCTAATACAAAAGAATATCAAAAAAGAATAAAAGAAGAAAACGAATTTGCAGACAGCCTATAGGAGAATAACATGAAAAAATGCAATAAAACAAAACACGCCAAAATACAGATGGATAAACGTGCAATCACAGAAACATGCATTAATTTGCTATTATTTTTTGGCGATGAGATTTTTCAAAAAAGTGGCACATCAACCATCAGACTAAGCCATAAAATAAAAAAAGAACTCATACATGCTATTAATAAAGAACGCGATATTATTGCAGTAATGAGCAATAACAACACACTTATCACAGCAATGCATCATTATAAAAAGTGAGAAATAAAATGGAAATATTTACCAATCAAGATAAAACACTTGTTAATAATGCAATTCAATCAGTGATTAAAAGTCTTGCCATTGTTAGCGACAATATTAAAACATTAAATATGGAAGCAGTTGTTAATGGTAATTATCAAAAAATAGAACAATTGGTCTCATCATCAAAAGCACTAGGAGGCTGTCCGAGAATGCAAACTTTTAAAAATTAACCACAATATACAGTGTATTATCAAGTAATAAAACGCAATATGTTGCGGTGTAAATTTCACAAACTCTATTTTCGGACAGCCTCC
>Ga0233443_1000920_pt1 | contig 28388 bp, 28 predicted proteins | sample SI_123_September_2_FD_182784 | JGI IMG/M metagenome (GOLD analysis project Ga0233443, IMG submission 182784) | Seawater microbial communities from Saanich Inlet, British Columbia, Canada - SI_123_September2016_200_MG | ecosystem: Environmental > Aquatic > Marine > Inlet | place: Canada: British...
TCCTCGGTATTCGTCTTTTCGGAAGAAGCTATTTTTAAAGCACGGAAAAACTTTTCCTAATGGATAAGTCGGAACTAAAGTCAGTACATCAACATCATAACCCTTGTTTTTCCACGATAAAGCAACATCATTAATCTTAAACTCTTCAGGATAAAAACACTCCGTAACGATGAGTATTTTTTTTGACATTAATATTTCTTCCAGACCACTCTATTCACATAGTCAGTATAACTATGAATGATACGTACAATCTTGTCAGATACATTAGGCATAGAGTAATCAGAAACTTGCCGCATAAGCCTTTGCTCGCCTCTTGGTTGATTATCAATAATAGCCAGTGACTGCATGATTCTTTCTTTCTCTAACCCTGTCATCATAACTACAGCCTCTTCCATACCTTCTGGTCGTTCATGTGCTTCACGTAAATTAAGTGCAGGGAAATTCATAATAGAGGCCTCTTCATTGATGGTGCCACTATCTGATAATACCGCCTTAGCAGATATTTGAAGCTTGTTGTAGTCCTTAAACCCTAATGGCTTTAATAATTGAATCATCGGATTTAATTCAACTTTCATTTTATCGATACGCTTTCGCGTTCTTGGATGTGTAGAAACAATAATCGGCATTTGATAAGCTTCTGCAATTGAGTTTAATGACTCTATTAAATTCAAAAAATTCTTATCAGAATCGATATTCTCTTCACGATGTGCACTGACAACAAAAAACTCATATTCTTTAACCCCTAAACGCGTCAACACATCGGAACTTTCAATGCCATCACGATAAGTATTCAGCACTTCAAACATCGGGCTACCTGTTTTGATAATCATATCTGCTGGTAAGCCTTCACTTAAAAGATAGTCTCTAGCAATACTACTATAAGTTAAATTAATATCAGCCATATGATCCACTAAACGACGATTGATCTCCTCTGGAACACGCTGATCAAAACATCGGTTACCTGCTTCCATGTGAAAGGTTGGTATTTTTCTACGCTTAGCAGGAAGAACTGCCATACAGCTATTTGTATCACCCAACACGAGCATGGCTTCCGGTTTAATATCTTCCAATACTTTATCAACTTCAATAATTACATTGCCAATTGTTTCTGCGCCAGTTGCGCCAGCAGCCCCTAAAAAATAATCTGGCTTTCTAATTCCCAGATCGTCAAAAAATATTTCATTTAATTCATAGTCATAATTTTGACCTGTATGGATCAAGATATGGTCGCAATATTCATCGAGCTTCTTAATAACGCATGCAAGGCGTATAATCTCTGGACGCGTCCCAACCACTGTTGCTATTTTTATTTTTTTCATATTCTATTCGATTTTAAACTTTATGAATTATAGTATCAGAATTATCAGGATCAAAAATTTCATTAGCCCAAAGTATAACAATCATATCTTCTGTACCGATATTGGTAATATCATGAGACCATCCTGGCACAGTCTCAATAATCCTCAACTCTTTGCCAGAAGTGGTAACTTCATAACACTCATCAGTAATAATATTTCTAAAGCCAAACCTTGCTTCACCCTGAACAACCAAAAATTTCTCTGTCTTGGAATGATGATAATGCCCGCCTCTTGTCACTCCTGGCATTGCCGTAAAAAATGAAAACTGACCACTGTCTTTAGTTTTTAACATTTCTGCAAACATTCCCCGTTCATCACCATGAGAAGGTATCGAATAAGAAAACTGCTCAGGAGAAAAATAACTAACATACGTTGAATATAGCTTACGAACAAGACCATTACCAACCCTTTCAGAAATAAGCGAGTCTCGACCTTCTCTAAAAATCTTAATTTGAGTGGCTAAATCGCCCAATTTGATTTTATATTCTGGCTGAACAGATAATTCTTTGTTATTATCCTGTCGCCCTTGTATTATTCTAACAAATTCTTCAACCACATCATCTATATATACTAAGTTCAATTCAAAAGATGGGTCGTTAACCTGAATGGGTAGATTATGACTGATGTTATGACAGAAAGTAGCTACAACAGAATTGTAATTGGGCTTACACCACTTTCCAAATACTCCTGGCAATCGATATATGTAAATAAGATTCCCTGTATCACCCCCAAACTTCTTCACAACCATCTCTGCATTTAACTTACTTTTGCCATAAGCATTGTCGAATGTAGCCTGTATGGATGACGCTAAAAGAATAGGGATTTTCCTACCTACAGAGCGCACTGATTCACAAATTGATGCCGTCAATCCAGTATTAACAGTGTCAAAATCTTTTTCGTCTACGGGTCTATTTTCTCCTGCCAAATGAACAATGAAGTCTGATTTTTTTATCAAATCAGGCAAATCTTGGGTAGAGTTTTCACGAGTGTAGGCTATGGTATGTATGCTTAACTCATTCAAATGGGCAATTAGATTTTTTCCAATAAAACCATTTGCTCCTGTGACTAATACATTCATATCATTCTTCAGGATCAATAATTTCACCCCTGGAGGCAGCTTGAATAAATCTTAGCTTATTTAGCAGTAACTTCATACCTTGAACATCCAATCGTACAGTGTTATCTGAATTATACTCATCTGCATTAGTAATACCTTCCTCTCCCAGATCTATATATTTGGCGTAATTTAAATCTCTTAAGTCTGGAGGAATTCTATAATAACCGTCCATATCTATAGCGCACGCCATCTCTTCTCTAGACAGTAAGGATTCATATCGTTTTTCACCATGCCTTGTACCAATAATACGAGTTGGGTAATTAGGTTTTCCCATTAATTCACACAATGCTTGGGTCATAATACCAACTGTTGCTGCTGGAGCTTTTTGCACAAAAATATCTCCAGGCCCCCCATTTCCGAAAGCAAATAAAACTAGCTCAACTGCATCATCTAGAGTCATCATAAAGCGCGTCATGTTTGGATCAGTAAGTGTTAATTCTTTATTTTCATGGATAAGCTCCACAAATAAAGGAATAACAGAACCTCTGGATGCCATAACATTGCCATATCTTGTGCCACAAATCACTGTCGATTCTCCACCCTGGCGCGATTTGGCAACAATGACTTTTTCCATCATTGCCTTAGATATTCCCATAGCATTAATTGGGTACACCGCTTTATCTGTACTAAGACAAATAACCCTTTTAACATTTGCATTAATCGCAGCAGTCAATACATTTTCAGTACCTATGATATTAGTCTTTACGGCTTCAATCGGGTGAAACTCACATGATGGAACTTGCTTAAGCGCCGCAGAATGGAATATATAATCAACGCCTCTAACTGCATTCATTATTGATTCATAATCCCTAACATCGCCAATGTAAAATTTAAGTCGATCATCGGCATATTTACGCCTCATATCATCTTGTTTTTTCTCATCTCGACTAAAGATTCTTATTTCCTTAATATCAAGATTCAGAAATTTACGTAGAACAGCATTTCCAAAAGATCCCGTGCCACCTGTAATTAACAAAACCTTATCTTTAAAAAAAATATTAGTCATATATAAACTCCTTTTCCTGTTTTTATGCAGGGTGATTTAATTAAAATCTTACAATACTTACTATTAAAAAACAAACAAACTTGCTACAGAATCAATCCACGCCTACTAGTTGTATTCCCTATATCCTTCAAGGATTTAGCACCGCCCAATAGGTAAAGGCACTACAGTAAACTTTTTAAATACTCAGCAATTTTAATAGAACAACCTATCGTTATACCGCCCAAATAATTATTACTTTTTCAGTATAGAAATATATTTACCTATAAATTAACTTAACTTCTTAAATTTAACCGCATTATTTTCAGAGAAAACACAACAATAGACAGCAAGCACTCCTAACACATTTAGATTGTGCAGTCCAATTTGAGCAAACGAAATAATGGCAAAAATTAAAAGGAAGGGGATATTTTTTACAAATCTCAACCTTTTAAAATATGCTAAATATATTAGCATAAGCCAAAAAATCAAGGCCAATCCGCCATATTTGTAGGTCATCTGTAAATAGCTATTATGAGCATGTCCAAAATATTCTAATTTCTCTGAGCCCACCCCTAAAATTGGATTTTCATAAACCTTAGATAAGGCTAGGGTATATAAATCTAGGCGGTCATTAACCATGGCCAATCTCGATGTAATTCCACCTAGTTCGTTATCTGGAACCAAGGTGGAATAGAGTATTGGTGCAAAAAATGATAAAGAAAGTAGCCCGACAATCGCAATCGCCTTAATATTTTTGACACTTCTGATAATATAAAATATTGAAATGATTACCATCGCCAATAACGCTACTCTTGACGTGGTTAACAATCCCCCAATGAAGAATAATAAAACTAATTTTAATCTCCCCTCTTTGAATGCAAACAACATCACCAGAGAAAATAACATTGCAAGGCCATTTCCAAAATAAGGCATTGCCTCTAGTGCCCAAGTTCTTGCTGTTAACAAAAAATATAATGACCCTATATTTTGTTGGATAATAAACAGGTATATTAAAAAAAATGTATTGGCCGCAGCTGAAATATACAGACCATTCTTTATCATTCTAGATTGATTTTTATCTTTAATATTAATAATTAAAGCGAGGCCAATTGCTATTGGATTTAGCAGAGATGTTAGTCTGATATCATCACCAATCATCGTTGAAATTAAAACTAATGAACAGTATCCAAGATAAACTATTATTTTTATTTTTGAAATTTTTTTTGAAAAAATAAATAATAGTATTATCTGAAAATATGCCAAAAAAAGACCGTTAACACCTAATTCAATTGGCATAAAAAGTAATATACCAAATAATACCCAAAACAAATTAGCAATTCTCTGGAATGGAATCTGAGCTGACGTCTTTATCTGCTCTGGATTAATTTTACGGTCAACTATTAATTTATTAATCATATATTAACATTCTATTCAGTTAATTATTATGTGGGATGACTCGACCGACAACATCCTATGCCTTGTCATTTTACTTGAACACCCACCGTGCACTGGTTACAACTTTTTATGAAGATAAGTAGTAAGGCCTAAAGCACAAGCAAAGCCAATGCTTTTTTTGAAATTCAGGGCGGTCATTTACAATACTGGGCTTAGTTGCAACTGGCTATTATCCTTTTCTCCATCTGCTCGATCTATCACCCCTGTGCGATAAAATCTCCCAACTGTAGCCATTTTATCCACCTTTAACTATTGGAAAATATCGTCGCAGAGCAGTCGTAGATTTTTTCTTTAGATAATTCATTATCAGTATTGGCAGTCTTGGCACTTGCATCAAAATATATACATATACTCTCTTTTTGTCATTTGACAAGTTATAGACATCTCTTAAAGCTTTCCAATTATGTGATGATGGATATCTGAGCATATAAAGGATTGACCACCATACATAATGAGGCATTCTATCTTTATGTTTGATTTCACGCTTCATTTCGATGTGACAATATATTTCAAGCTTTTTCAGAAAGTTAATTCGATCCATAATATTATTACTTTTTGCAATAGATGAAGAGTAGTTTGTTCCTCCTTTTATCTGAAAGCTTCTATAGCTCGACATAATATCATCCGATACATAGATTTTTCCAAGACATGTAAGGATTAAACCAAGTGTTATATCACTTATAAATCTGTCAGCTTTAGTTATAATTGAATAATCATACTGGGGCTCTAAAAATATATTTTTGAAAACAAGTGTACCAGGATGACCATAGTAAATGTATTTCAAGAAATCATTTATTGTATAGTCGCCACTTTCAGGCCTCCCCGGACCATTATAGCTTTCTTGTGTAATATTATTGTTTTCATCAACGACGTTATAACGTTGAGTACAGGCAATATAGTTTTTATTATTTTCGAGAAAATTTGTTTGGGTTTTTAGTTTTTCTTTATCCGTCCAAAAATCATCGCCATCTAAAATAGCAATATACTTTCCTGTACACTTTAAAAAACAATCGTATTGGTTTTTTGTTGCCCCAACATTAACGGACCTTAAGGTTGGTTTAATTATATGAGGATTTCTTTGTTGATACTCTTTTATTATTTCTGCTGTTTGATCTGTTGAACAATCATCCCCCATGATTATTTCAAAAGAAAAATCTACATTTTGCATTAAAATACTATCTAAACATTGTCTAATATATTTTTCATGGTTGTAAGTTATAACAACAACACTTATAAAACAACTTACCAGGTTGGAATTATTATTAGTTTTTATAGTCAACTTACTATTTCAACAAAGGGCAATGGAAAGATGAATTTAGTCCCATTGGCGATCGTTTCTTTTTCCCGCAACAGAATGTCTCCCCTAAACCCCCAGGGTAAAACCAAAAAGTAATCTGGCTTCATTGCTTTAGCTTTTTCCATTGAAATCACAGGAATTTTTGAACCTGGAGTGAATACTCCATCTTTAGATGGCGTAATATCGCCTATCAAGGGCAAAAGGTCGGGGCCAATACCGCAATACTGTAATATCACATTACCCTTAGTTGACGCCCCGTAGCCAATCACTGTCTTCCCTGCAGTTTTAAGCTCAGTCAAAAGGTTTACTAAATCTAACTTTTGACGAGCTACATTATTCTGAAAATCTATCCAAGGCTGGTTAGAAAAAATATCATGATTTTTTTCTTGCTTTATGAGCCAGGATGCCTCTGGTGAAATTTTACTAGCAAGTGCACTACTTTCATGAACAGCAGCTAATCTTATGCTTCCCCCATTAACTTCATTTTGAGACGCGTCTACAATAGTCATTCCAGCCTGCTGAAGGATATACTGAATCGCAGCTAGAGAGTAATACTCAACATGCTCTTGGCAGATTGTATCGTAGGAGTTAGTTCTTAACATTGCCGGAAGGTAGCTCTGCTCGAAGACCCAGACTCCATCTTCAGATAAAACGCTTGATATAGATTTAGCAAATGTGACAGGGTCTTCCAAATCATAAAACATAGAGATAGACGTAACTATCTTGGCTTTATTCGACGCCACTGAGAAATAACTCTCCTTTGTAAAGAACTCAGTTACAACTTTGGCATCTTTTGGATATCGATCAAGGTATTTTTTGGCAACGGGGTCGATGCCGATCAAACTATATAAGTTTTTTGGATAATGGCTTAAAAGGGTGCCATCATTACAGCCTATATCTAATACATGGTCGCCCTTCTTTAAAGTTATTTGATCACTCGCAAAACTAAGAACGCCCTTCAGATGTTGACTCATAAACAATGTAAGACCTGATTGGTACCCATAACCATCATTGTACATCTCGTCTAATGGATATGAGTATTGCATTTGCACCAATCGACACTCATTACACGCTACAAGCGCTACAGGTCCAGAACTGATATCGTCGAGAGCCTCTTTTTGAAAAACGCCAGTGAGCACCTGCTCACCAAGATCGAAAACAACTTCAATGTTTGTAGAATTACAAGATCGACATTTTTGAATACAGGTTGTCATAATTAGAATTTTCCTTATATTAATAGTACTAAGTTAGTTTTTTTGATTATTTATTATAGAGTAAATAGAGCCTATTTTAAAGAGTGTTTATCGGATTTTTAAGGATTAATTAGAGTTTAACAAATTAATTTTTGAAACTTTTCTTAATTCATTTAGAGCAATTTCAAAAGAGGTTGTCGTGATACCAAGAGAGGAAATTTTTGAAATATCTAGACTTGAATCATGAGGCGGTTGCAATATCCACTTTGAATTGTCAACAATAATTACTTTATCCTCTGCATTTATTAACGAAGCTAGTTTTTTTAAAAAATCTAACCATTTTATTTTTTTTGTACTAGCAATATGAAAAATTCCATTTTTATCTTTTTCTATTAAGCCGAGGATTATTCTTGGAATATCATCCACGAAAACTGGACTTCTTAATAGATCTGGATATCCAACTTTAGCATCACCTTCAAAAGTATTTGTTCCAACTGTTATTTGACTTTTCTCTTCATCGTATCCATATAATGGTTCTGTTCTAATCACAATTGCATCTTTTAATTCCAAAACTTTTTTTTCTGCTCGAATTTTTGATCTTGCATATTCATTTGTTGAATTTGGAATATCTGCTTCAGAATAATTTCCTTGTTTCCCGTTAAACACATATGATGAAGAAATAAAAATCATTTTTGCATTGATTGTTTTGCATGTTTTAGCTATATTTTCTGCAGTATCGTAATTCAATTTATTACAGAGTTTTGGATTTTTTTCACAAGAAAAATAACTTGAGAGTGCTATTGTATCAATTACAATATCTGGTTTTTCGGTCATTAGAAACTCTTCAAGCTCTTTTTTATTTGTTGCATCAAGCATTTTCACTAAACTATTTCTAGGATTTATATCTGCGCCAACCACCTCGAACTTATCGAAAAAAAACTGAAGTAACTTACCCCCAAGAAAACCAACTCCAAATATTACTATCTTCATGTTTACTCCAAAGTATTAACAAATGTATTGTCGAGAATTTTCACTTTATGCAGCCTTTCTTACCTTTATATCAAGTTTCTATTTTTTATCAGAGAAAAAATGACAATAGATAATAAACAACACCAACACATTAGTATTAAGAAGCCCGATTTGAAAGAAAGAAACTAGGCCAAAAATTAAAATCAAATCAATATACTTAAATAATTTTAAATTCCTAAAATAGGCTATATATAATAGTATTAGCCAACTAAACAGACCTAAAAATCCATACCTATAACCAATCTGTAAATAACTATTATGGGCATGAAAATTAATACACCAAATAATTCATGATGAGTGGTATTGAGACTAGGGTCGCCTTCCTTTTCTCAGGTAGGATCGTTATATCGTTTTCGCTTGACTCATTTATCATAGATTAATATCTTAGCCATTTGATTAGTTAATTGAAGTAGTCAACAGATAACTTGATTCAATATGATTCCGATTCACAGTAATATATGTACAAATAGTCTTATTTTGATTTTTCTAATATTAAATTGATCATGGCCCCAACGTCTGACAATTCTGCTATTTCTCCCAGCGAGAATCTAACTTTAAATTCTTTTTCTATTGCTTCAATTAAAATAACATGATTCAAACTATCCCAACCCTCAAGATTAGCTGCCGTTGTATTATCCGTAGTAATTATATCTTCTCGATCGAATATATCTCTAAATACATCCTGAACAATAGTTGAAACGTCTTCTCTAGTCATTTAAAACCCCTATAAATTTATTTTTGTTTTCGTAATTTGTAATATCAAGCTTCCAAATAGAGTCTTCATTATTTTTATCGACTAGATTGAAGCCAAATTTTTCGTATAAATCAGAAACCATGCTATTTTTAGTACTTTTATGATAATAACCAATTATTTCAGATATATTTTTATCTTCACATTTGCGAACGAACTCATCAAGTATTGCAAATTCCATATCTCTTTTTAGAACCCTGCAGCTCATCAACCATAAATCAATATGGCACATTTTATTTTCAATTCTCCCAATAGATATGGCTATTAGGCCATTATAACCATATTTGTCAGTTAGTTTTCCATAGGTCGTAATATGGTCATCACTTAAAGCAATACTTTCTATTTCTCCAGCGGTATATCTTTTGGTGGTTAAATTAAATTGATTGGTTTTATTTATTAATTGAGTAATTCTATCTAAATAGATTTTTGAAAACGATTTGATTTCAGCCGTCATCTCAAGCGAAGCAAGAAATTCACCATAAGACCGAAATGTAGCCTGTTCGCTTACTCTTTTTTTATTATCTTTATAATACTGATTTCTATTCACATCATCTTGAGAAAGTGAAATAGGTTCAAAATAACCATTTCTATCAATATGCTCTATAAATTCAACAACATCAGTACCTACATCTGGAACTGATACACTTGGAATTTGCGAAAAAACAATATCTCTTTCAACGGGATTGTCATCAATAAAGACTAAGCTATCAATTCCAATATTAATCTCGTTAGCTATATCTTGAATATTTTTATTTTTTGGATCCCAGTTTGCTCTAAATGAAGTGAAATCAGCAAACCTTAATATACTTTCAGGATGAGAAAAGCCTTCCTAGCAGCTATAAATCTATCCATCAAGACAGCAGAAAAGTAATTAAATAAGATTGAACCAACCAACAGAGGAAACAAAGACACATCCCAATATGCATAAAAAAAGGCACTAACTAGGATCAAGATTAAAAGCTGGAAGGACTCTCCTATAAATCGTGAAAAACGATTGTATATTAGAAAAAAAACTACTGGAAGAAATACTAAAAGATATCCGTAAGTACTAAAAATCATGTAAAGCTCTCTTTGTTCAAGTAGCCTTTGTACCCACAACAAATAATAAAGTCATCAACTCCGTAATGCGAATATAACTTCATAATATGCCACAGAATAGATCTTCCGCTAACTTCAACCATAGGTTTTGGTTTAATATTTGTCTCTTCACTTAGGCGCGTACCTAGCCCACCTGCTAATATTACTGCTTTTATAATAACCTCTTTATTTTTTGAACTAAATTATATCTAAACCAAAAATACCAATTAAAGCCAAAATAGCTATAGATTGAGGTGGATAAAAAATCATATATTTGAACTAAAACAGGGCGCCTTGGTGTGTCGAACAAATCCACAGGACTAAAGAGTTCGTTCCAATATTTAAGATAAAGAGTGGCTTGATTTGATAAATTATTTTTAAACCAAGGTCTCTCGTACCAGGTGCCAATAAAATGGATAATAACCGGATCATGCCTAGCCTGATCGAATTCATTCATAGTGCAGAATATAGTCTCATTATTTAACTGCTCGTATTCCAAATAATCCATTTCATAATGAAAATAAGTATAAAAATTATACATTACCGGAAGCTCTCCGATGAATTCACCTAGGTATCTATTTACAATAGACTGGTCCGCTATTTTTAGCTTATGCTCCGCCTCAAATCTTCCCTTTAACACCTTAGTTATTCCGGCTGACCGCCACGCTTTAAGATTAATATATAACACGCCCATATTAAAATAAGGCTTTTCACTCAACTCAAAATCTTCGTGACAACTATACCTATTAGATATTACATAGTCTCTCGCTGCATAAAGTATTTTATCTGTATCTACATAGTCGTAAATACCTTGAATTTCATCTACTACCAATGTATCACTATCTATAAGCAATATACTATCAACACTAACTAGAATTTCTGCGAGCAGGATTCTAGCATATGTACTATAGTTTCCACGCATTAAAGGTAGATTCAATCTGGAGGCAAATTTTTCTAACTCACTCTCTATTTCAATTATGGATAATTTTGCGTTAAATTTTTTAACTAAATTTTCTAGAATCTTTTTATTATTTTCCGAGACCCCGGACGATAAAAAATAAAGATGAACATCGGAATTTGTGTTTTTTAACAACGAGTAAATTGAAACAAGTGATGGTTTAAAATAATACTCACTACTGGAATAGGCTATATTAATCACTAGAGAAATCCTTATATGGAAAAGCACGAACAAAAGAGGTTGCACTCATATTGTATATCTTAACGTTACTAATATCTGACGCCCTTTTTAAAGCATAGGTTTCATGCAGGCAGTTTGTATACTGCCAAAATAGGCTACAGTAATCATATTCACTCACTTTTTCTTTTTGAATAGATACGCCTTTAATTTCAACCTTGGAATCCTTATAAAAATGAGGCATATGTCCAGGTGGTAAATCAAATCCCACCAGATTAACTTCTTGATAGCCCAGATAAACTGCCATTTGAATAGCATTAAGTGTCACAGTAGAAAAATTAGAGGTTATTTTATCCATTCGAAACTCAATATTATCACCAGCAACTCTATACAAAGGGTAAATTAGCTTAATATTTTCTATATTTTGATTATTTTTAAAGTATCGCCCATTTAAAAAAAAAATCGTATTTTTAAACCCTAATCGTATTAAATCATCCAAATTACTTGAATCTTTATAAAAATTAACGTCAGTAATTAGGTGATACTTAGGCTTTACCAAAATATTTTCTTTAGTTCTAAAAAAATGATTTACAGTGATTACATCTTCATTTTCCAATAATTTTAAATTGACAGCTTTTGCAGACAATCCACCTAGCAGTATGTAACATTTTTTACTGGCTTCTTTATTTTTAAATGACACATTTCGATTAATATTTTTTCGAACTCTCATATAATCGGGAAGACTGTAAAATAAAAACAGTATATTAATTACCCTTATTACTCCCCACTCTATTTTTTTTAAAAATCGGTACATTAAAAATCACCAAAATTTACTGGTGTGCCGGACTTGATGTCTCTAGAAACTCGCTTTCCAAGCACCGCATTGAGGTACTTTGGCTTCAGTCCATAGCCAGGCCGAATACTTTTGACATGCTCTGAAGCAATCACTTCACCTTCTTTAATGTCTTTAACAAAATACAATGAACGGCGGAATTTTACGTTAGCCTGTTCACTCGGTTTTCTACCATAATCAACCTGCCCAAGTGCTTCCCATGCTGTTTTAGCTCCTACGCATAATTCTGTCAACTCTTTCGATTCGAGCGAAAAAGAATCATCCGCTCCACCACCATTACGGTCTAAGGTTACATGCTTTTCAATAATCGATGCACCCAATGCAATACTGGTGATTGCCGTTGTATTGTCAATTGTATGATCAGACAAGCCTGTTACTAATCCAAATTTTTGTCGCATATCAGCCAATGTTCTTAAATTATAATCACTTGCAAGAGCGGGATAAGCGCTTACACAATGTAGTATTGCCAACTCTTTACATCCGCCCTCTCGAGCAGCTTCAATAGCTTCTTGAATCTCCTCGGAATCTGCCATACCTGTTGAGATAATCATAGGCTTTCCAGTTTGAGCTACATATTTTATCAAAGGAAGATCCACCGCCTCAAAAGAAGCAATCTTGTATGCTGGTGTGTTTAAGTCTTCTAATAGATCAACAGCAGTATTATCAAATGGAGAGCTAAATATTGTAATACCAACTTTTTTTGCATAATCGAATAATGGTTTATGCCACTCCCATGGCATAAATGCACCTTTATACAATTCATACAAACTTTGGCCGTCCCACAACCCACCTTTAATCATGAATTCTGGCGTATTCATATCCATAGTGATTGTATCTGGGTGATAAGTTTGTAATTTCACCGCATCTGCTCCAGATGCTTTAGCCATATCAATAATTTTATAAGCATTATTAATGTCACCATTATGATTCGCTGACATTTCTGCAATAACATATGGCGAATGGTCTAAACCTATCTTTCTATCATTAATCTTGATAAATTTACTCATTATATTTTCATTTTTTCCATGTACATAATGTTTTTATGATTCACTTTCTTTGTATCGATGAGTTCAAAACCGCATTTATTATAAAAATGAATTGCTCTTTCGTTATCTGAGAACACCTCTAATTTAATTATCTTGACATTCAGCTCAATAAATGCATATTGGCTTGCGGCTGACTCTAGCAGTCTGCCAGCGCCTTTTAACTGCAAAAAAGGGTTGGTGTAAATACCAAACTCTACAGAATTATACAAATTTATTTCTGAAAAATTAATTGACCCAATGATGATGCTGTTCTGCTTAACCAGATAATAACGTCGATCTATTTTATTTTCTAGGCTTTTAACAAATTCACAATGAGTTACATTTGGAATACTATCTTGATTATGCATCCATTTTTTTATTTCTGGATGATTGCGCATACTAAGTGCTAGAATCTTATCATTTTCATTTAAATTAATATAATTGCATAGATTAACTTCGCCGAACTCTTCAAGAATTATTCTGTAGTCGGTCATCTTGTTAAAAACTTTATAGCTACCCATACCATCACATATTTCTAAAGCCGCACTACCAACACTTTTCATCCATTCGAATGAACTTTCTAATAGATAAATAGTTTCTTTAATTTCCTTCGCTAACTTTACAATATTATGGTGAGCCAATGTTTCCGCTGAAAACAATTGATTCTTAGCGATGACAAATTGAATGGTAGGCAAACCCAAGCAACACCGCTCCCAAGTGGTAGAGCCAGCTGCGCCAATTGCAATATCAGCATTTGCCATAATTTCAGCCATATTACCTACATCGACTTTCACTTCTGTCTTACAAGACAGTGTGCTTGCCTTAAGCTTAACGCTCTCAAGATGAGGGGCCGAACCTCCCATTACGATGGTAATTTTCAATTCGTTTGACAAGTTGCTTATTTTTAACTCATCTAGAACCTTCTCAGTAACATTATCTACATCAACACCACCCATGTTAAGAAGCAGTTGTTTAAACTCTGGCTTACTGCGGCGCTCTAAACTATACGACCTCCATTTAGAAAATTCAGGCCTAAGTAGCGCATATTTCGAGCTTAATAATAACTGACAATCTTTGGGAGTAAGCTCTGAATAATCCTCTTGTTGGCGACCAAATGTTTGATCAAGCAAAATATCACACTGATGCTTTCGATCTGCCAAATCATCAATCACCATTAATTTTTCATAATAAGGTTTAAGTCTCTTTTGCCACTGCTCATCCAGGGCGTAATGATCAACAATCAGCCAATCGAGCTTTTCCGCTTTGAGTATATCAATGCAATCATCAGTATCCTGTTGTTGGGTTGCACCTAGCCAGTGAGAATGTGCCAACCTAGTATCAACTTCAGTCTCTTCAAACGCCTCTAACTCATGAACAATAAACTCGCTTGAGCGAATCTTACCTATTAAGCTTCCCTCATGTTTTCGACAAATAAATTCAACATTTGCTCCATTTTCTTTTAGTATTTGAGCTAGGGTCAGGCAACGTACCACATGCCCTGTACCCATTTTCAAAGAAGCGTCAACACGAAATGTAACTTTCAATCAAGCTCTCCGCTTTTCTTTAGCACCTGATACATTAATTCTGCACGCTTCCAATCCTCAGGAGTATCAATATCCTGGACACGCCAACTCGGAATTTTAATCGGAAAAGAATACTCACCAAACACGGGAAGACCTGCAGACCACGCGTCTAAAGTACCCATATAAAACATTCCAGCATCATGGAAAACATTAGGAAAATCCTGAGAGCGTGTTTCAAAGCATTCTGGAAATAGCATTTTTATACCACCATTGGAATTTTTCTCAAATGAGCGGAAAACAGGTGATGAATACTCACAAACAGAAAAACTATACTGACAACCTTCAGAAATAATAATACGGTGTGCTTCTACTAAATCAGATGACTGAACAAAGGGTGCAGTAGGATATAAGCAACAAATAACATCAGGCGTTAGACCTGCTTGTCTCATCCATTGAGATGCATGAGACATAACACTTCCAGTCGTCGAATAATCATCAGATAGCTCTTTAGGCCTGAGGAAAGGCACCTCAGCTCCCATCGATTTTGCTATATGTGCTATCTCATCATCATCAGTTGATACTAGTATCTTACTAAAGATGTTAGCTTTCTGAGCTGCTTCAATTGACCAGGCTATCATTGGCTTACCGTGAAAATCTTTTATATTTTTCCTTGGTATACGTTTACTACCGCCCCGAGCAGGTATTACGCAAATGGTCATAACTCGAGCGACTTTATTAAACAATTAACTACAAAATCTTGCTCATCAAACGAAAGAGAAGGATGTAAAGGTATACTGATAGCCTCAGTATAATATTTTTCTGCCTCAGGATACGCACCCTTTGAAAACCCCATATCCTGATAAAAAGGCTGAAGGTGAATAGGTATATAGTGAAGATTCACCATAATATTATAAGCCCGTAACGACTCAAAAACCTTTCGATGAGTAGGTCCGATTCTTTCTAAATTTAATCGAATTACATACAAATGAAATGAGCTGTAACAATCACTACGCTGAAAGGGGAGCTTCAACGGAAGATCTTTCAATAAATTATTATACCTCTCAGCTAACTCATGTCGCCGATTTATATATTTGGTAAGCCTAGTGATTTGGCTTACCCCTAAAGCCGCCTGAATATCTGTCATTCTGTAATTGTATCCCAAAGCCACTTGCTGATAATACCAAGGCCCCTCTGTCTCTTTTGTCATTAAATCCGAATTTCTTGTTATTCCGTGACTACGAAATAACTCTAGCTTTTTAGCTATTTTCTCTGAGCTGGTTAATGCCATGCCACCTTCGCCTGTGGTTATAATTTTAACAGGATGAAAACTAAAAACAGTAATGTCGCTATATTTACACTCACCTATTACTCCATCCTTATACTTTCCACCAATAGCATGAGAGGCGTCCTCAATAATACTAAAACCGTAAAATCGACTTAGTTCATAAATCGCCTTCATGTCACAAGACTGCCCAGAAAAATGTACAGGAACTACAACTTTAGGCAGCTTACCTTGATATTTTGCTTTAATAAGCTTTTTTTCAAGAGATATCGGGCACATATTATAAGTATCAGGATCAATGTCCACAAAGCTTACACTGGCTCCACAATATAACGCACAATTTGCTGATGCAACAAAACTGTTAGGAGAGGTCCACAACCAATCATCAGGCCCAAGTTCCAGCGCAAGACACGAAATGTGAAGTGCAGATGTTGCGCTATTCACTGCAAATGCTTTTTTTGCACCAGTAAAGTCCTCTACACTTTTCTCAAACTCCTCTATTTTTGGACCTTGAGTTAGATTGACTGACATTAAGACTTCAACAACGGCATTGATATCGTCTTTAGTAATTTCTTGCTGGCCGTAACGAATTATCTTTTTATTCATAAGGTTGTTGTTGTTGTTAATTAAATGAGAGTTTATTATTAATACTAAATAACATCCATAGACGTTGAATTATTTTAGTTTAACACTTGTGTTTCTTTTAAATATGTTAATCAAGTCGCTTACAACTCTAAGACGAAATACAACAACTATTACAATATACATCAATAAAAAGGCGAATATCTCAAAGAAAAAATTAGTAACTGTATCGGAAAAATAAAAATTTATTTCGGAAAAAATAACATATAAAAAGATATTAACAATCAATATAGGAAAAAAATCAACTGCTTGCTCCTTGAAAGAATACTTTATATATTTTCTATTCGGAATAGCATAAAAAAGAATTGACAGTATGACAACAAAAAGCTGCCCATAAACAATTGCTTCAACTCCTTCATTCAAAGTTAGCGCCAATACAACAAAGCCAATAAATTTATTAAAAATTCCATATTTTAATGTTACAGAGCTATATCCTAATGCATTAATGTAAGTCGAGCTAGTATTGTATACGTGGTGCAAGCCGAGAATAATTGCAAATAACTTTAAATAAATAACACTGGGCAACCATTTATCAGTCAAAAAGATGGATACAATTTCATCAGCCAATAATATAACCAGACACAATAATGGAAATATTAAAAAATTCAAAGTTCTATTTGATTTTCTCAACATTTCCTTCCCTTTGGCCAGGTCATTTTGCAATCCTGAAAATACAGGAAAAAAAACTGATGTTACGGTTGCATTAATGATTGCCGAAACAAAGCCAGGGATTTGTCTGCCTAAATTATAATGCCCAAGTATAGTGTTATTATAAAATTTACCTATCAAGAGAAGGATTGATGATTTATACGCCTCATCCAATAAATTAACAAAAAACAAATTACTCGAATAGAGTGTTGATTTTTTTACTATCGTAAAATTAATTTTTAGTCGAGGAAATGGCGAATAATAATATGAATAAAATAATATACTTAATAGGCGAGAAAGGGCGACGTTAACAATTAATGCATATATACCAAAGCCAGAATACGCCAAATAAACACTAACAACCCCTGAAACAATAGATGGGAGCGTAGAACAATAAAAAATCTTTTCAAACTCAAAATTTCTTGATAATTCACTTATTTGCATGGTGTTTATCACAGTAAAAAATATTGTAAGTCCATATATCCGCAACAAACTAACAAGCTCAGCATCATTAGCCAACCAGACAGACAAATAAGGGGCTGTTACGTAAATAATCGAATAAAATAAAATACTTAGAGCTAAACCCAGATAAAAGATAGTGGAATAACGATTCTTACCTAGATTCTGAATTTGCATATTTGCATTTCCAAGGCCGGCAGTTACAAAGATATTGCATATGTTAATAAATACCGCCAGCAAAGCCATAATGCCAAAGTCCGCAGGCTCCAAGTATTTTGCCAGGACAAAAAATACAATTAACTGTGCCAGGTTTCCAATCGATCTGGATGCAAAACTCCAAGACAAGCCCTTGAATACAAGAGTAGAAACTTTTCCATTAATCATATCTGTATTTCAATCAATTCTACTAAGAAAAAAATGATTTAACTTGCTTTTTTATCTGAAAAGAAAGTTTACCTATATTTGATGCCAAATACCAAAAAAGTCTAGCTTTGCTATTGTTATACTTATAGGTAAAAATTAACACTCTAAAATTATGCATACTTGGATATCTCATAAAAAACAATATTGACCAGGCAAAATAGTATTCACGTCTATTTACATAGGTTAACTTATACTTGTGGTGCTTTTTTGCATACTCCTCAAGCCTTTCAAGATATAGTATACGGGACATTATTTGATTTGATTTTTGTATAATAGATTTGTAATTGGTTCCATTGGCATTTACTATCATCCTATGTGCAGCCATATTTATATCTAGCACTTCTACCTTCCCCTGAAAACATAAAAAAAGATTTAGTGTGATATCGGCTATAAAATTATCGCCATTTTTTATAATTGAATAATCTACTTCTTCATTGATTAATATATTCCTAAAAACTAATGAACTTAAAAGTCCAAAATACTTATAATTTTGAAAATCCTCTAATGTATACACTCCTAATTTAGGTCTGCCCACTCCATGATACTCATCAAGAAGCACACCTCCTGACTCGTCGACAACCTTGTACCGATGAGTACAAGCAACATGCGACTCATTGATTTCCAAAAAGTCCGTTTGCTCCTTCAATTTTCTTGGGTTAGTCCAAAAATCATCTCCTTCCAATAATGCGACAAACTCACCTGTGCAATGTGAAAATAATTCATATAGATTGCTAGATGGTCCCAAGTTATTTTTTCTAGAAATTATAGTAAATACATTTGGATGTTTCTTTTTGTACTCTTCAAGGATTTTTTTTGTATTGTCAGTTGACGCGTCATCACCAACGATTATCTCAATTTCTCTACAATCAGTTTGCTCTAATACACTATCAATAGCCTGATGTATGTACTGATCTTGGTTATACGTGATAATCACCACACTTACATAAGGCCTGATCATAATTAAATTTCTTTATTTGACATTGGTAAATTGATTATAGAAAGTCCTATATCAGCTCATTATTTTTTATTTTTTGCAAAAAAGTGGACTGTGGCAATATATTGCTTTCCTCCATTAAATAACCACCTCTATCAATTATGGCAAAAAATTTATCAAGCATATTTATAAAATGATTATCTTTTCCTGATGAAATTTCTTCAATAGTTTCAGTATTATGGCTAATCTTAATACTAGATTTGTAAGTTTCAGGCTTTGAAAAAGCCCTGTCAACAACTATATGGCCCTTTTCACACCAGATAGTTATTTCATTTTTGTAACTGCCGCCCATTGCCCATTTGCATACCGCCTTAATATTGTCTTTCATAAAAACAGCCATTCCTGAAGTGTCTACATCATAACCATCTTCAGTGTTTAAATCTGAAAATATTAGCTCACTATCAGAACCTAATAAATCCAAAATTGCGCAAATAGTATATGCCCCTGCATCGTTCAATGCGCCGCCGGCTAATTCTTTTGAATATCTAATATCATCTTTACTTAAGTGCGGAAAACCAAAACTTGCTTCCACAAAAAGCATCTTTCCATATTTTTCTGATTTTATCAACTCTTTTAAATCGGAAAATTGGCGATGATATAAAAACATGAAGGCTTCCATAATAACAAGATCTTTGCTTTTTGCTAGATCAATAATCTCTTGAGTCTCCTCTAAAGAAGAAAGAGCAGATTTCTCTACAATAACATGTTTATTGCTTAGCAAACATTGCTTGACTTGCTCATAATGCATTGCATTGGGGCTGCTAATATAAACAACTTCAACATTAGAGTCTGAAAGCAACTCGCCTGAATCATTATAAGCGTGGCAGTCATACTGTTTACTTTGACTGGTCAACACATCGATATTTCTAGTAAATATTCCAACCAAGTTAACACTTTTGCTCTTATTAATGGCTGGAAGTATATTGCGTCTGGCATGGTCTCCCACTGTCCATACAGCAATGTTTAAAGTATTCATAAATGTGAAATAATACTTCTAATGTGTGGACTAACCCAGCTATTTTCTTTAATTAAAGCCTTTATCTGATAAAGTGTCATCCATTTGTATGATGATAACATTTCAGGAAGTTTAACCCTATCATCAATCTCCACAATCATGCCTTTATTTCTTTTAAGATGCAACCTTCCGCCATCCTCAGACATCCACTGATCAAACAAGACCTTTCCATTTACCAATTCAGGAGTTTCAAAAAACTCGGCAAACTTCGGTTTTTTACCTCCATGAGCTTGCTTAAGATTACTAAAGGTAGCTTGCAATGTTGGACTTATCTGCACCTTATCAGGATTACCTGGCTCTGCTTTTGCGTCAACTAGATAATATGGAATGGTGTTAATTTTCTTTCTAAGTAACCCTAACAGTCCACCGTTATATCCAACTTGCGTCAAAATTGGCTGGTCCCAGCCCCCTACCACCTCCCGAGCAATTGTATTTTTTACACGTACTCCTTGTATATAAAAGAATTCACCACTATCGTGCCCAAATACACCCTTTTCCTCATTAAAAGACCAACCTGTACAATCCATTAAAGGAATGTTTTTAATACTCATTGAGCAATTTTTCTGCTCCTCTTTAAACCATAACTTAATGCTATCAATAGTCTCATATTCTGACCAATCCCTTAGGCTTTCTACCACTGCCTCATTACGTAAACTATCGCTACTGGAATCAGAAAATTTATTTGAAAAATCAGTGAATCTAGATAGAGCTTCTATAAAAATCATTTTCTACACTCTTTAATATATTTGATGTTTGATCCCCCAATATATACTCCGATAGTCTTACTCAATCGCATCAACATCAGGTATATGATTAATACCATTATGATACATCAACGCATATGCCTCATTATTCAATGCATTCTGAATTGTCATTACATACGGGGCGATTATTTTATCTATTAATCTCATTTAATTAATCTCTCTCGCAGGGTTTCCAGCCATTCTGATACTTTTTGGTACATCTTTAGTTACAACAGAACCTGCACCTATCACAGCATAGTCTCCTATAGTTACATTTGGAAGAATAACAGACCCTGAACCAACCAAGCATCGTTTGCCTATGATTACCCCTCCTCCTAGCGTAGCATTTGGAGCTATATGTGTATATTCGCCCACCCTACAATCATGATCAATAATTGCCGCATGATTTATAATACAACCCGATTTAATAATAGCATTAGCAGCGATAATGGCATTTGCAGCGATAAATACACCCTCATGAACTATTGCATTACTAGAAACCAAAGAAAACTGATGTATTAAACTTAAAGGTTTTTTTCCATGCTTTATAGCCTCAAAACTTATTCTCTCTCTTACATCATTTTCACCTATCGCCACATGAAAATATTTTTCCAGATCATTTATGTTATTAAGAATTTTAATTGGAAATTTATTTAACAATTTACCCGGTTCTTTTGTAATTTCATCAAAGATAGAAATCTGATAATCATCCTTAACACTATTTAATGAGTCGACCACAACCCTGGAGTGTCCACCAGCCCCAATAATAGATAATTTAGTACGCATTTACTACAAAAACGAATTTCATGAATTCACACTTTTATTAATAATATCTACAATTCTATTCAAATCTTTATAAGTTAAATTTAAATAAAGAGGTAAACAAAGAATCCGTTTCGAAATATCTTCTGAAACTGGCATTTTTATATATTCAACAACTTTTCCATAGGTATTAAGAGATGGATAAAAGTATCTTCTTGGGTATATTTGTTGTGCATTTAACGCTTTTTCCACCTTTAAAAGGCAATTTTCACTTCTAAATATTACTGGAAAATAAGAATAGTTTGATGATCCATGCTTTGTAGTTTGAAATTTGATATCATCATTTCCTGAGAGTTTGTTTTTGTAATAAAGATATTTTTTCTTTCTATCTTGTAAAACTTTATCATAATATTTTAAGTTTGACAAGCCTAAAGCTGCGTGCACTTCGGTCATTTTTCCATTAAAACCATCTTCTACGATAACTTTATTGTCATCATGACCAAAAAATCTTATTCTTTTTAATTTTTCATTCAAGTCTTTGTCACTTGAAATACAAGCTCCTCCCTCTGCAGTATTAATAAGCTTTGTAGCGTGTAAACTTGTAGCTGAAATATCGCCGTATGATAACAGTGATTTTCCGTTATAAGTTGATCCAATAGCGTGTGCAGCATCGTAAATAACTTTAAGATTGTGCTTTTTTGCTATTTTCTCTATTGCCTTTATATCGCACGGATTGCCAAACACATGGACGGGAATTATTGCAACAGTTTCTTTTGTGATTAGTGGCTCTATTTTTGCAGGGTCGATATTCAAAGTATCAGGATCAATATCACAAAATACTGGGGTACATCCTTCCGATTTAATTGCACTAATCGTTGCTATCCAGCTAAAAGGGGTAGTGATAACATCTCCTTTTAATTCAAGAGCTTTAAGTGACATTTGAATAGCGACCGTTCCATTTGTAGTACTTAAAAAATTTTCAACATTTAATTTTGTGCAAAAATTTTTTTCTAACTCTTGAACAAGTGGGCCATTATGAGTTAATATTCCACTATCCCACACGCCTTTGAGTAACTCTACATACTCGTTCAATGGCGGTAATGACGGCTGGGTTACATGTATAGGTTTATTCATAATTGACTCTCTAAGCTATTTAATCAATTTTGTTTGATTTGTTAATAATAATTAAATTCTTTTGTGTATTCTTCAGTCGTGACTTTCATTATCTATTCCCTTTCTGAAACGTAACTCAATATAAAATATTTAATGCTTTTTTTCTATAAGAGAATATATATATTTCCCATAACTATTTTTAGACATTTTTTCAGATGCTTTCAACATCTGATCATCACTCAACCAGCCATTTCCCCATGAGATTTCTTCTAAGCACGCTATCTTATAACCTTGGCGCTTTTCAATTGTTTCTACAAACATGGCTGCTTCTAACAAGCTTTCGTGCGTTCCTGTATCTAGCCAGGCAAATCCTCTGCCCAAGAGCTCCACATTAAGATTGCCTTTATCAAGATACATTTGATTGAGCGTTGTAATTTCTAGCTCACCTCTATCTGATGGCTTGACTTTCTTTGCCATCTCTACCACATCGTTATCGTAAAAATAAAGGCCTGTGACAGCAAAATTTGATTTTGGATTATCTGGCTTTTCTTCTAAACTGATAGCTTTTTGCTCATCGTTAAACTCTACAACGCCAAACCTTTCCGGATCATTAACTTGATAACCAAACACAGTTGCACCTTCAACCCTAGAGACTGCTTTTTTTAATATTGGCGTAAATCCATGGCCCCAGAAAATATTATCTCCAAGCACAAGACAGACACTATCATTACCAATAAACTCTTCACCGATAATAAAAGCTTGTGCTAAACCATCAGGACTTGGCTGAACCTTGTAAGTTAATTTAATTCCAAAATTACTACCATCGCCTAGCATTCGTATAAAGCCAGATTGATCTTCAGGTGTGGTAATAATTAATATATCATTGATCCCTGCCAACATCAGAACCGATATAGGATAGTAAATCATTGGCTTATCATAAATAGGCAGTAACTGTTTAGAAACGCCTTTTGTTACAGGATAAAGTCTTGTTCCTGATCCACCTGCTAATACTATTCCCTTCATAAATCAACCACTCCTAATCTCTCACCTTGATAACTACCATCCTTAACTCGATCGCACCAAACATTATTTTCTAAATACCACTGTACAGTCTTTTTAATACCTGTTGCAAAAGTTTCATCTGGCATCCAGTTCAATTCTTTATCGATCTTAGTAGCATCAATTGCATATCTAACGTCATGCCCTGCTCTATCACCCACATAAGTAATAAGTTGCTCATATTGGTCAATACCATCAAGTTTGCTTGGTACTAACTCATCCAGGATGTTACAAACAGTTTTAACAACCTCAATATTTTGCAATTCATTATGCCCACCAATATTATATGTTTCGCTAATCTTTCCGGTAAGTGCAACATGAAGTAGCGCTCTTGCATGATCATCAACATAAAGCCAATCGCGTATTTGTTTGCCATTGCCATAGATTGGCAAATCTTTACCCTCTAATGCATTAAGGATAATGAGTGGAATAAGTTTCTCAGGGAACTGGTAAGGACCATAATTGTTAGAACAATTTGTAATTAGTGTCGGGAATTTAAAAGTACGTTGCCATGCACGTACCAAATGGTCGGAGCTTGCCTTTGATGCTGAGTAAGGTGAGCTGGGTGCATATGATGTTTCTTCAGTAAAAAGATCATCAGTTCCTTCAAGATCACCATAAACTTCATCAGTAGATACGTGATGGAATCTAAAGTTTTGTTTTCTATCTCCTTCTAAGCTAGACCAATAGTCTCTGGCCTCTTCAAGTAGTACATAAGTGCCAACAATATTAGTTTGAATAAACTCACCAGGTCCATCAATAGAACGATCTACGTGTGACTCTGCTGCTAGGTGCATAATAATATCGGGCTGATGTTTATTAAAAACGCGTTGAATCTCATTTGCACTACAAATATCGACTTGCTCAAAAGCATACCTTGTGTTACTTTCAATTGAAACTAAAGATTCCAAGTTTCCAGCATAAGTGAGTTTATCCACATTAACAACGCTATGATTAGTATTGTTAATAATATGGCGAATAACAGCGGAACCAATAAATCCTGCGCCGCCGGTGACTAATAATTTTTTACTCATAACTGCATTCACCACGACAAACCACAAAACACCCTCTTACCCTTCTTAACACTTGCACTTAGATTATTACTAACTCCCAAAATAACTATTTTCATATGCCCTTCTTCAATGTATAAATATATCGCCGCAAAGCATCATCCCAATCACCCATGCAATTAAGATCAAGTAATTCTAATTTGAAATTTAACGCTGATTCATTATTGGATACCGGGGCTCTCCGTTTAAACGCCCCCTCTAGGGCTATTTCCACTCTACAGTCTAATCCAAATAATTCAACTATTTTTTTTACGTAATCATATCTTGAAACGTGGTCAGCATGATTTACACAATTGTATGTACCAAATTGATCAGCGTTAATTAAAATTTTAATTTGTTTAACTAAATCCAACACATAAGTTGGGTTACCAATTTGCGAGTCATCAGAATGAATTAAATCGTTATTTTTAGCCTCCATATATCTTTGATATACAAAATTATTTTTATGAAGAGCGCTGCCGCCAAAAATCCAACCAGTTCGTAAGATTAAATATTTATTGAGATGACATTGAACAACTTTCTCAGCTTCATATTTAGAACTATGATGAATTGTGGATGGTTCTACCTTATCAAACTCGGTATATCGCACTGTTTTGTGTGAACCGTAAATACCTGTACTTGATATAAATACAAATAAAATATCCCTATCTATACAACAATTAACTAAATTTTGAGTTCCAATAGTGTTTACTTCAAACGCTTTATCAATCTCAGTCTCGCAAGCCTCTACATTCGTAAATGCAGCAGCATGTATGATAATATCAGGCTTTTCCTTTTCTACTATTTGATTAACATATTGTGTTTTAGTTATATCCAATTCTTGACTTGAATAGCCAATACAATTTGGAATTTCATTGACTAGATAACTACCTAAAAGGCCCCTAGAGCCAGTAACCAGTACTTTCTTACCACTCATAGTCAATAGTATCTAAATCAACATTAATTGATTCATTTGGGCTATGCTCTATACTTGCAATATTTAACAAAATATTAGTATCTCCAAGCCCTCTAAATGAAACCCACAGACCTGGTTTTATCGTAAGTCTTTGATAATTTTTCTGAGAAAGCTGTACGCTATAAAATTCTTCTAAATCTTTACTATAAATGACAAACTTTACCTCCCCCATGGGGACAATAAGGTTTAATACCATCTCAGTATGCTTTTTCCAGCCTTTAGTGCACCCTTGATTAACAGTTGAGAAATATGCCTCACCAAAACCACTGAAATCTTTATCACTTTTCTTCATAGCGTGATAAAGGTCACCAAGAGGATGTTTAATCTGTTTAAGCGGTGTCAGTACTACTCCGTCCATTGAAGTTTTTTGTCTTGGGCCAAGATCTCATATTCAGCTATCTGCTGTATTGTTTTATCATACATATTTATTTTTTTTCTATAAAAATCATAATACCATTCACTTGTAAATTTTATGTTATCAGAATATGCTAAATTTGACTGCCAGGTCAAATAGAAGAGTGCTTTGTCACAATTCAGTTTTAATAATCCAGCTTCATGGAATGGTATATGATCCGTTACTTTGTATGCATCATTAATATTTTCAAAATTCCAATACTGAGACAAATCAATTAACAGATCTTCAACGGTATGATTCTGCTCTGCTCTTGGGCCAAAGTTAAAACCCTCTCCATTCAATTTATCCTTATTGTAAAGCTCTTGTCCAAGATTCAAATAACCACTCAAAGGTTCTAACACATGTTGCCATGGTCTTGTTGCATTTGGACTTCTGATTTCCACCGTCTTCTTTTCACTCCAGGCCTGCATACAATCAACTACTATCCTGTCTTTTGCCCAATCTCCGCCTCCTATTACATTTCCGGCCCTACCAATACCAATCTTTACATTGCACTCATGCTTATTAAAGAATGAGTGAAAATAAGACTTAATGATCAATTCAGCCGCTCCTTTTGAGCCACTATAAACATCCCTTCCTCCCATTTGGTCATCTTCTTTATATCCCCAGACTTGCTCTACATTATCGTACGCCTTGTCGCTTGTTATAAAAATAGCCACACACTTATGATTTGATTCTTTCAATGCTTCTAGTAAATTAGCGGTCCCCATAACGTTTGAAGAAATAGTTTCTATTGGATCATCATAAGATGTGGATACAATAGGTTGTGCCGCTAAATGAAATAAAAAATCTGGTTTTTCGGCTGCGATAATTTCAGTTATCTTGGGTAAGTCTCTTATATCTTGTTGATAGTGCCCAATCTTTTCCTTCAACTTCAACTCTTTAAACATTGATGGGTTTGTTGGTATATCCTTCGAAATTCCAACCACATTAGCGCCAAGCTTTAAAAGCCACGACACAAGCCAGCTACCCTTAAAGCCCGTATGCCCAGTAATTAAAACTTTCTTATTTTTATAAACATTATTAAACATAACTAATCCCAGACCTTCCATGGTGCCTGGTCATCAATCCATAGCTTTTCCAGCTTATATTTGTCTCTTAACGTATCCATAGGCATCCAGAAATCATCATGTTTATATGTATAAACCTCACCATCTTTTGCCAAGTCTTGTAATGGCGCTTGTTCAAATACAGTGCTATCGCCTTGAGTAATATAGTCAAACACCTTTGGCTCGCAAACAAAATAACCAGCATTTATCCAACTACCATCGCCTTTTGGTTTTTCTTTGAACTCCTTTACTTGATTATCTTTATCTATATCTAGCGCACCAAATCTTCCGTCAGGTTGGGCTGATGTCATTGTCATGGATTTTCCGTGAGTTTTATGGAATTCTACTAATTTTTTTATGTCGATATTTGCAACTCCATCGCCATAAGTAAGCATAAAAGGCTCATCTCCAATAAACTCTTGAGCTCTCTTAATCCTGCCACCTGTCATACTATGAAGCCCTGTATCCAAAAGTGTAACCTTCCAAGGTTCAGAAGAATTATTATGCACCTCTAGTTTGTTACTCACTAAATCAATAGTTACATCACTCTGGTGTAGAAAATAATTCGAAAAATACTCCTTAATAAAATATCCTTTGTATCCAAGTAGAATTACAAATTCATTAAAGCCGTATTCAGAGTAAGTTTTCATAATATGCCATAAGATTGGCTTTCCTCCAATCTCGACCATTGGCTTTGGCCTTACATCGGTCTCTTCAGAGAGTCGCGTACCAAAACCTCCTGCCAGTAACACTACTTTCATAATTTCTCCATTTTATTCATAAAAAAAAGGGGGGATGGTAAAGATTCATCAATGTTGCCATGATTTAATTAACAATGATAATGGCTACTATCGATAATTAAAGATGCGCAGGCTTAATCTCGCACTTAATTGTCATACATATGAAACACCGATCTTATCCGCTACCACCATTAACTTTTTATCCATGGTTAATAATTGCG
>Ga0233443_1000926_pt1 | contig 28328 bp, 20 predicted proteins | sample SI_123_September_2_FD_182784 | JGI IMG/M metagenome (GOLD analysis project Ga0233443, IMG submission 182784) | Seawater microbial communities from Saanich Inlet, British Columbia, Canada - SI_123_September2016_200_MG | ecosystem: Environmental > Aquatic > Marine > Inlet | place: Canada: British...
TATAAAGGTCGCATTACCATCAATAAGGAATTCGGTAATCTTCCACCGGTAATCTGTTTCCCGGGACAGATCAATCAGGTGTTCATGAATATCCTGTCCAATGCTATTCAGGCCATCAACTCTACCGGCACCATCACCATTAAAACATGGACTGAATCGGACATGGTAAAAATCTCCATAAAGGATACCGGAACCGGTATAAAAGAAGAAACCTTAAAACGCATCTTCGATCCATTCTTTACCACCAAGAATGTAGGAAAAGGAACAGGATTGGGCCTTTCCATCTCCTATGGAATTATAGAAAAGCACAAGGGGAAAATTGAAGTATTCTCCGAGCTTTCAAAAGGAACTGAATTTGTAATCACCATTCCTGTTACGCAGGAGTAAAAAGTATAAACCATGAATCAAATTGCTGAAAAATTTAATGTCCTCTACGTTGACGACGAAGCCAACAACCTGACCGCATTCAAAGCAGGATTCCGAAGGGATTATAATGTATATACAGCATTGAGTGGAATGGAGGGGCTGGAGATCTTCAAAAATGAAAACATACATGTTGTGGTTACCGATCAACGCATGCCCAATATGACAGGTGTTGAGTTTTTACAACAACTCCCTGAAATTCCTGATAACATCAGGATTATTTTAACTGGTTTTAGTGATATAGAGTCAATTATTGAAGCCATAAATACAGGTCAGGTCTATCGCTATATTACGAAACCCTGGAATAAGGAAGAGCTGAAAATGAATATCGACAATGCCATAGAAACAGTACTGCTAAGGCGTGACAACAAAGAGTTAATCGATCAGCTTAGAGAACATAATGATCAGCTGGAAGAAAAAATCAAGGATCGTACAAAAGATATAGAAAAGGAGAAAGAAAAATCAGATTCGCTTCTCAGAAATATCCTTCCCGACGAAATAGCCGATGAACTAAAGAAATTTGGTAAATCCTATGCAAGAAGACATGATGAAGTAACCGTTGTATTTGCAGATATTGTTGGATTTACCCAACATGCTGAAAAGCTTGAACCGGAACTGTTGATTAACGAATTGGACGGTCTGTTTCGTGCATTTGACAACATTGTGGAAAAGCATGGACTGGAAAAAATCAAAACCATTGGTGATGCCTATATGTTTGCCGGAGGTGTTCCATCCTCAGCGGATGATAATGCTAAAAAAGCTGTGCAGGCAGCCATCGATATAGCACATTTGGTGGATGGCATGAAGCAAACGAAAAAACTGCAGGGTTTACCTGAATTTGATGTGCGGATTGGAATACATACAGGTCCGGTTGTTTCCGGAGTTGTTGGAAGTAAGAAATTTTCTTACGACATCTGGGGAGATACTGTTAACACCGCTGCCAGGTTGGAATCATGTGGTGAGAAAGGAAGAGTAAACATTTCACAGGATACACATGCGAAGGTGAAAGATCATTTTAAATGCACCTCACGCGGAGTGATTGAGGCCAAGCACAAGGGAGAGATTGAAATGTACTTTGTGGAAGAATGATTAAACAACTGCTATTGTTTTAATCCAAGGTATTAAGCTCCTCAAGAATTTTTTGAGCCATCTCCTTAAACTCGTTCTTCTCACCGCTTAGATATAGCAGATGTTTTGTAGCTTCCGATTCTCGTTCCAATTCCAGAAGTATTAAAGCCAGATACCATTGAACATGATATTTGGTATTCCCCTTGTCATCTGCCAATTGGAAGAATACCTGATATGCTGCTTCAACATCCTTGTTGTTCAAATAGCTGATACCTTCACTAAACAAGTCTTTGCCGGAATCTTCCAATTTATTGGTCCTTAGCGAAGTTGGAATCGGCTCATAAAAACGTTCAACATAAGATAATTGTTGATCAGGTATTATCTCCTCATTTTCCACAACTGGAAAGAAAATTTGGGTAAGGACTAACAAAAGAATAACAGAAGCCGCTGCAAAAACGGCAATCCAGACTTGCTTAGCAGGTTTTTTCCAAGTATTAGTCTTCTCAGCTTCAGCTTTTCGAAACTGATTTCTTATTTTATCTGATTCTAGGTCAATCAAAGCCTTATAGATACTCTTCTCCTGCTCCATTTCTTTTGCAAATAAGGTATCTTCCTCCATCCTGGCTTCAATCTTCTTACAATCCTGAAGATTTAATTCTCCAAGCAAATATTTTTTGATTTCTTCTCTTTGTTCCATGCTAGTCAATTAAAGTGGTTCATTAAGGTTGATTACCCGATTTCTGAATTTACCTCTACATCTCAACTCCTGAGCTCTTACAGAATTGGCATTGGTAAAATCCAATTCCTCGGCTATTGCATCGTAGGTCCAGTATTCAAAATACCTCAGCTTTAAAAGTTGATAACACTTTTGGCTAAGGGTTTTTAATAGATCTTCTATTTTTCGATCCCGCTCTCCTATCATCAAATCTGTTAATTTATCCGTTGAATAATCTATCAAATCTATTTCATTCCTTTCCATAACCTCCTCTCTTCGCTTGCGTAATTTTTTAAAGAGAATATTTTTCCCTACGCTTATGAGATAAGTTTTTAAAGAACTGGATAACTCAACCAGTCTGCCTGAAATAACATTCTGACGTAAAACAATTAGTGCATCTGAATGAATATCTATTGCCATTTTTTCATCAATTCCATATTTCAATTGATAGTACTCAGTAATCTCCTCTTTATAATCCAAATAGATAGTCGTAAGAGCTTCCGAAGAATTTGATTTAATATTTTGAATAGGATCTGTTGTACTCATTTGATAGACCTGTTTCGAATCTTGTAACCTAGATTTCACTTATTGCTGCTTATTAATACCATTTTAACTTAATCTGTTACGAAAAAATGAGATTATTTTCAGACCATTAAAATTATAAATTTGTAGAATAGACCAATTCAAAACATGAACAATAAAAACTCAATAATAAAACTTATTCCATCCTGCCTAATTGCTGGTATTTTATTTCTCTCATCCTGTAACAATATCAAACAACAGAAGCTGGACAGTTTATATTCAAATGGGCTGGAGCAAATTAAACTTCAAAATCATATCGAAGCCATTAATCTGCTCGAAGATTATAGAAAAATAATAGATAATAGATCCATAAATGATTCAGTTCTTGCGGTCTTTTCAAATCTGGCCTGGTTGTACTTTCAAATTGACAGTATTGAGCAATGTATTCAATATCAGAAGTTAATTAGCAAAATTCATGATGAAAATAACGAGTTGCATGAAGCAAGGAATAGCCGTTTAATGCTGGCCAACTATCTAGTTGAAGATTTCCAGGCAGAGGCTTGTCAGGCTGAGCTTGATCTAATCGCACCTGTGATGGACGAAGAGCAGCAAATCAGATTAGCGATCATAAAGGATAAGCTGCATTATGTAAGAAGAGGATATTACATTGATAAATTTCTGGATGAAATTGATCAGACTCCTTCAATTGTGGAAAATCCTCAACTTAGTACTGAATATGATATTCAAAAAATAAGACATCAGATTCTTGATTGGGATTTTATAGCAGCGGAGGATGGAATAATGATTCTGACTAGGCGGGCAGAGGATTTTGGGTCACCTGTTCTTCGTGTGAAGATTGAATTGTTATCTGTATATTATTTCAATGAACAGAATCAATATGCACGTTCCATCAATATGCTCGATCAACTTATGCAATCCTTTGATTCTCTTAATTATCAAAGACACTTTTTTGAGTTGAAGTATACCTTAGCCCGCTGTCTGCTTTTTCATAAGCAGTATGCACGATCAAAGGTTCTGATGCATGATTTTTCTGAATACGCTCATCGTAAGTCGAAAGAATACTATTCTGACAGAAGCGAATATTACAAATCATACTCCGATTACTCAACAGGAAATTATACGCTGGCAAAAATTAAAGTGGATTCAATCCTGACAAACACAGCTTCCCATAATCATGCACTGAATGACGACGCACAAATGCTAAGGGGATTATTAATAAGGAAAACGTTTGATCGTACTGATGCTATTAAGTATTATGACTCTCTTATGAACGCGGCTTCTTCCGGGACCGACAATTTTTACATGCGCTGTTTGTTAAGGAAAGTTGAGACTATGATTGATGAGCATCTATCTCAGGAAGCCTATGAATTAATTAACGATCAGTTGGAGCTCTATGGCGATACTTTTCCAACCATGGTAACTTACTACCTCCTGGCAAATAAGGCTCGATGTCAGGCACATCTTAAGAACACTGAAAAGTCAATGCATTATTATAATCTGGCTTATAATAAGGCCAGGTCTATCAATTTTCTACATGGTTTACATATGATGAGTTGCAATCTGGCCATTGCCTATTTAAGTACAGATCAGACAGAAGCATTTGAGCATCATATGGCCAATGCCCTCAAACATCTTGAAAGAGATGAAAAGTTTCATTTGATTGATCAGCTTTATTGGAACATAGGACTTCAATACTATAGAAAAGACGATCTGGATGCAGCAAATGAGTGTTGGCTTAAGGCAATAAGCTATAAGGAACTCGCCAGAGAGAATGCACTCTATGATGATTTCAAGCGATCGTTAATCAGCAAAGCAATCGGACTCTACTATTTAATTCAACAAAACTATTTAGAACAGAAGAACCACTACGGTTGTTATTGGATAGCTGAAAGAACCAGGGCAATGTTACTCGAAGAAAAACTTCAAACCCGTGAAATGGACTTTCAAATTACCGGTGAATCAGAATTGAATCAAACCATCCCTGACTCAACGATGGTTCTTATGTACTCCAATCACTATGCGATAAATACGGTTATGACCATTGTTAGTGATGACACGATTACCACCAGAAGATCGAAAAACAACATCCTGTATCAGGAACTTTTCAGGATTGAACATTTTCAGGAATATCTCAAGACAAAAACCGATTCAGCCAAATTTGAAAAAATAAAATCAAAACTTGCAAATGAGGTTAATCTTAGGGGCTACCTGGCAGAACATTTCCTGGCCTCTGCTGTAAATTTCTATCGTAGTCAGCTGCAAAACTCCTTTCCGGATGAAAATTGTCTCAAAACGATTACAGAGATGTCACAAAGTTTCTACAAGAACTACATAAAACCAATAGAGCAACATTTGAATAATAATAGCGACCTCGTTATCATTCCGGATGGAATTCTTAGTTATCTTCCCTTTGAAACGCTTATCTCTTCCGACAATAAATATTTGATTGAAGATCATCCCGTTTCCTATGCGCCATCGTTAACAGTATGGCAATTCCTGCAGAAATCCAATATGCAGGACGGTAGAAATGAAATGCTGGCCATTGGAATAGAAGACTATAATGCGGTTAATGAAGAGAGTCAATCAGGGCCAGACGGAACATTCGACAGTTTGGAGGGTGCCGCTGAAGAAATTGAAGCCATTGAAAGAATCTATCCCAAGAGCGATGTTTACTTAAATCATAAAAATAGTTATGAATTGATCATGGACTTATCTGATAAGGGTACTTTACAAAAGTACAGGAACATTCACTTTTCAGTTCATGGTGTGTTTACTCCACAGCATCCGGAGCAAACTTGTCTGCTACTGCCAAATAACGATGGACAGTATAACAAATTAAATATACAGAAGATAAGTCAGTTAAGCTTGAATGCCGATTTTGTGAATCTGTCAGCATGCGAAACAGGTCTGGGCGACTATTACGATGGAGAAGGAGTTTATGGATTAGCGTATGCTTTCACCATTGCCGGTGCCCGTGGGACTTGCGTTACTTTATGGTGTATCAACGACAAAAGCTCTGCCCGGTTCATGGAACGATTCTATCAATTACGGGTTGAAGAACAACTGAATGTGGATGAAGCTCTTGCCCTTGTTAAACGAGAATACATTCAGGGAGATCATGGATTATTGAAACAGAGTCCATTTTACTGGGCTCCTTACATCTATTACGGCCAGTAATGATCAATCCTCAAGGAATTGTAAAGAAAGTTAAGGTGCCAAATAGTTAGCTGATTAGTAATTTCGCCTGCATCAAAAGATGCACTATTATTTTCTTTAGTTGTATGCCCTGTAATGCCGGTCTTTTAAACCACATTCTATCGTTTCAATATATTCCTATTTCAAGTGACGCACATTAAAACGATTAGACAAAAGTAAACACAAAACTCTGTTGCTTCAAATAAATCAGACTGTTACATATCATTCAAAAAAACGTAACAGACTTATTTGAGATGGTATTAATACTTAATCAGGGGTCTAATAAATGAACTTCCTTTAGTTGTTGAACTATCACTGATCGGTTCATGTTCGCACCTCTCACAATGCAACCTTCAACCTTCAACCTTCTCACATTCAACTTCTTCTACAACTGCGAATACTGCAAAAAGGATGAATCATGGATCACTACCTTGATTTGTAATTGAGGCAGGTCGTCGAAAGTGCCCGAATGAATAGCCATAGGTGATACCCGACGAGCAATAGTCGGTTTTTTTTATTCACCTCTACTTTTGTTCCTGATCCTATTGCACATCACAATAGGTCATAGCATCCTTAATTGTAATCAGTTCCCTTTTTATTCTCCTTAGCTATTCTTTGTCTGACTTTAGCAGCTTCATTATATTGCTTTAGAGACTTCAAATACAAACGCTCAACTTTTTCCCTGGCCCAGGGAGTTTTTCTTAGAAACTTCAGACTTGAGTTAATGGACGGGTCATGCGTAAAACATCGGATTTTTATTCTTCTTCCCAGCTCCTTCCATCCATATTCGTCTTCCAGAAACGCCAGAATATCAGCCAGTTTAACACCATGCAATGGATTATTCTCTTGTTTCTCGGTAAAATTCCGCTCTGGTTCTTCTTTTATCATCCCTTTAAATGATCTCCAATGGTTAATTCCATGAACTTTGTAAAGATAGGCCTAATCCTGCAGTCAATGGATAATTTTATCATTGAAGCCTATTTTATAAGATTAAATCCGGTTGAGAAAAACTGGCTTTTCATAGATTAAACGCTCTCAACCGTTGATTGCTTTTTCACAGATCCCGGCATCTGTTTATATTTAGCTCCTTAAATGAATTAAACTTTTTTGGCATTCTTATGTCTATGAAGGTGTATCAATAGTTTCTTATTTTTAACGCATGAAAAAATCAATTACATTTCTAGTGGCATGTCTAATGCTTGCCAATCTTAGCGCTCAGAACTTCTACGATATCAATACCATACAAACTATCGAAATAACATTTGCCCAAAGTAACTGGGATCAATTGCTTGATGCGGCTTATTCAGGTTCCGGCGATTACATAATGGCAGAAAGTGTTTCGATTAACGGAACGCTCTTCGATAGCGTAGGTGTTAAATATAAAGGTAACAGCACCTATCAGTCCAACCAAACGAAAAACCCCTTTCACATTGAGTTGGACACTTTTAAAGATCATATCTATGAGAATTACACAGATATAAAATTGAGCAATGTGGCCAAAGATCCTTCTTTCCTGAGGGAAGTTTTATCTTATCAAATACTACGTCAATACATGGATGCGCCACTTTCCAACTATGCCAATGTTTATGTCAACGGAAGCTTGATTGGTTTATATAGTAACTCAGAGGCTGTTTCTAAAAAATTTGTCAACAATCGTTTTGGTTCCAAGAGCAATACTTTTATTAAATGTAATCCACCTGATGGTGCCGGACCCGGAACCAATGCTTTGCCTAACCTTGTCTATCTGGGACAGGATAGCAGTAATTACGATAATGCTTATGAACTAAAATCTGATGATGGCTGGCAGGATCTGATTAATCTGTGTGATACGCTAAGCAATGCTACATCTGAAATTGAGAAGATACTGGATGTTGATCGGGTATTGTGGATGCTGGCCTTTGATAATATACTGGTGAACCTGGATAGCTACATTGGTGGATTTGCACAAAACTACTATTTATACAAAGATGATTACCAGCGTTTTCTGCCTGTGGTTTGGGATTTGAATGAGTCATTCGGACGATTCGCAATGACAGGATCCGGCCAGTTAAACAGCACCACGGCAAAGCAGCAGATGAGTCATCTGCTCAATGCAAATGATGCAGATTTCCCACTTGTTCAAAAATTATTCAGTGTGCCAATGTATAAAAGAATGTATCTGGCACATTGCAAAACCATGCTATTGGAGAATTTCGACAATAGCTCTTATTACAGTACCGGACAATCGCTACAGGCATTAATTGATGCAGCGGTTCAGGCAGATGGGAACAAATTCTTCAGCTATAATAATTTCCTCAGCAATCTAACTACAGACATTAGCGGTGGAGGTGGCCCGGGAGGAGGTACCACACCGGGCATCACGAACTTAATGGATGCAAGAAACACTTACCTGCTTGATCTTTCTGATTTCACACAATCCGAACCTGCTATCACGAATATTAACCTGTCTGATACAATGCCGATACTGGGAGAAACGATCGTTTTTACAGCAAGCATAACAAATGCTGATAATGTTTATCTTGGTTATAGAAGTGCCGAAGGTGCTCCATTCCAAAGAGTTCCTATGTTTGATGATGGAACACACGATGATGGAGCAGCCAACGATGGAATTTACGGCATCAACCTGGTTATTAACAGTTTCTTTACTCAATACTACATTTATGCAGAGAACAGTGGAATTGGTTTGTTTTCACCCCGAAGAGCAGAATATGAATACCATACGGTTCAAGCCATATTTTCCGATGCAGGAGATTTGGTAATCAACGAATTAATGGCTTCCAACGTTCAGGTTATCTCGGACCAGGATGGTGAGTATGACGACTGGATTGAACTATTCAATAACAGCAACAGTACTCTTGATATTGGTGGATATTTTCTATCAGATGATGCAACGGAATTGATGAAATGGGCTTTACCTGCCGGTACACAAATCAACAGCCTGGACTATCTGATTGTATGGGCGGATAAAGACGATAATCAGGCTGGTTTGCATGCCAGCTTCAAATTGTCATCCGGAGGTGAAACTCTGTTTCTCAGTGATGCTACAGGAATCATTGTAGATCAGATTAGTTTTCCGGCTTTTGCAAGCGATCTCTCATATGCCCGGATTCCCAATGGAACAGGAAGTTTTCAAATTGCCGATCCTACTTATAATTCCCAGAATGATCAATCAAACAATATTAGTGTAGTAAACAGGGGTGATTCGAAAATGATTGTTATTCCTAATCCGGCTGCATATTCATTCCAATTGAATTTTGGTGATGAGGTAGTGAAAGAAAGAGAAGTAATTGTTTACGACCTTAGCGGCAAGGTGGTATTTCAGGATATCATTGATAGCTCGGAATCGATTAACTGTACAACCTGGCCAGCCGGTATGTATGTTGCACGATCCGGATCTTTACGTTCAAAAATAATTGTAAGGAGATAAGCCATGAGAGTTGTTCTTATATCACTAAGTATATTACTGCTGGCATTTTCAATGCAGGCGCAACAAACAGTCGGGCTTTTCCTCAACACAGTCGAAGCATCTGATGGTTATACTTTATTTGCTCCGTCAAGAAGTAAAACAACTTATTTAATTAATAATTGTGGTGAGCAGGTACACAGTTGGACTTCATCTTACAGGCCGGGTCAGGCCGTATACCTTCTTGAAAATGGATTACTGCTGCGAACCGGCAACACTAATAATTCCAACTTCAATGCGGGCGGAGTAGGTGGTATTGTGGAGATAATTGATTGGAGTGGTACCGTAGTTTGGGATTACACCATTTCAACTGGTTTTGAATGCCAGCATCATGATGTTGAATACCTGCCGAATGGAAACATACTTGCTGTTGTTTGGGATTCAAGAACTCAGGCTGAAGCTATCCAGGCTGGAAGAACAAATTCAGGAAATACACTTTGGTCTGAAAAAATTATTGAAATAGAACCAGACTTTATTAACGGTGGAGGGACTATTGTTTGGGAATGGAAGGTCTGGGACCATCTTGTGCAGGATAATGATCCGGGCAAAGACAACTTTGGAGTTGTTTCAAATTCTCCGGAACTGATCGATATTAATTTCATAATGGGAAATCCTACTATGTCCGACTGGCTGCACATCAATTCGGTAGACTACAATGCAGTTCTTGATCAAATTGTTTTAAGCAGTCACAACCTAAATGAAATATGGATCATAGATCATTCCACCACAACTGCAGAGGCGAGTACTCATACAGGTGGTAACTCAGGAATGGGTGGTGATCTTTTATACCGCTGGGGGAATCCGATAACTTATGATCAGGGAAACAGCAGTGACCAAAAATTCTTCTTACAACATAACGCCTATTGGATCGACGAAACTTATCAGGATGGCGGAATGATAATGGTTTTTAATAATCAGGCCGGAAATCAACAAGATTATTCCAGCGTAAATGTAATTGATACTCCGGTTGATTCTCTTGGCAATTACTCCTACACAGGATCTTCATACGGGCCAGGCAATTTTCATTGGAACTACGAAGCTTCAAATCCAACAGATTTCTATGCCCAGAATATCTCCGGTGCACAACGCCTTCCAAATGGTAATACAATAATTTGTGAGGGGCCATCCGGCAAATTTTTCGAGGTTGATTATTCCGGAAATATTGTTTGGGAATATGTTAGTCCTGTTGCCATAGGAGGAATCACCAATCAGGGCTCTACACCAAACGGCAATCATGTGTTTAGAGCGGAAAGATACTCGCCTGATTTCTCTGGATTTGATGGTATGACGCTTGTATCTGTCGGATATATTGAATCGGGTTCAACCTTTCCATGTGAAACGTTTAACAACATCGGGCAGACTGAATCAAAGCAAATGGGTCCATCCATCTATCCTAATCCGGCTAAGAACGAGCTAACCATCACTTCCGATCAAATGTTGCTGTCAGTTTCCATTTATTCTATCACAGGGAACAAATTAATTGAATTATCCCCGGAACAACTCACATATACTATCAATGTTAGTCACCTTGCCTCTGGTATGTATCTACTTAATACCGTGGGCAAAAACGGACAAATCACAACTAAAAAGATTATTCTCGAAAACTAAACTTAGGAGTAAACATTGTAATTCAGTTGAACACCTTGTATGTAAGGAACTGCCATAGTAGTCCATCTCCTTTGTTTAGTACTAACATTTATACGCAAGAATTGTGTGAAGTATCAACCCAATTTAATATTGGACAGCCATTTTTTTCCAATGAAGTTTTGTGGTGATATTTCACGGTTTTGAGATACAATTCTTCGAGCATTTCTCTTGCCTATTTTTTTTGTGAATATTGAGAGCTGATCTAAAGGATAAAAGAACACCTAATATGTTCAGACTTCCTATTTGTCACTCTTAAGGCAAGCAATTGGCCTCAGAAAACTATCGATTGAAGATCCAACCTTCCATACAATGAATGGATCGATGACAAAGCATGACCCGGAAGTGAAGCCAAATATCATATCCGAACAATGCCCAACCCTGTCACTGGTTCTTTTAATCCGGAGATTTAAAATACTTATCGAACTGCATATCTGGTTTTTATGTAATTCATGTGCTACTGTTTCATACCATGAAGAAGATTATCAGAACAAATAAATTGACTGTTCAGGATGGGAATAAGGTATGTTTGCCGAGCGTTTCGAATAGCGATATCCAGGCTGAATGTTAAAAATTAGCTAACGCGAAAACAGGCATGAATTAGGCCATATAAGCTGCCTATCTTTGCTTAGCTATTACCCGTCAATTGGAGAATAGCAGGTTAATCACATTAATTATTTATAACAATGAAGAAACTTCTATTATTAGCCCCGATAATAGTTTTATCTGGACTTATTCAATTATCAGCACAACAAACTGTTGGCCTCTTCATCAATTCATTTGACGCATACGATGGATACACTTTATTTGCTCCCATTGGCGCCAAAAGAACCTACCTCATCAATAATTGCGGTGAGGAGGTACATCGTTGGAATTCTGCGTATACCCCGGGACTCGCTGTATACTTTCTTGAGAACGGCAATTTATTACGCACCGGCCTCGATCCAAATGTTTCATTTAATGGTGGCGGAACCGGTGGAATCATAGAAATCATCGATTGGAATGATAATGTATTATGGACTTATATTATTTCATCTGGAGTGGAATGCCAGCATCACGATATTGAATACCTTCCTAATGGCAATATCCTGGCTGTGGTTTGGGATTTAAAAACGCAAGCGGAAGCCAGCCTTGCCGGGAGAGTAACTTTTGGAACGTCCCTTTGGTCAGAAAAAATCGTTGAAATAGAACCTGATTTGATCAATGGAACAGGAACTGTTGTTTGGGAATGGAAAGCCTGGGACCATTTAGTTCAGGATGTTGATTCAACAAGAGAAAATTATGGAATTGTTGCTGATTCTCCAGGCCTCATAAATATCAACTTCTACCTGAATGATCCTACAAAGAAGGATTGGCTCCATTTTAATTCTGTTGACTACAATGCCAAACTAGATCAAATTGTAATCAGCAACCACAATTTCAATGAAATCTGGATTATCGACCATTCAACCACAATCACTGAAGCTGCCAGTAGTGAAGGTGGAAGTTGCGGTGTAGGTGGCGATCTTCTCTACAGATGGGGAAACCCTCAGTCTTATAACAAGGGTACCGCTGCAGACAGAAAGCTGTTTTTACAACACAATGCCTATTGGATAGACAGCGCGTATGTTGATGGAGGTATGATCATGATTTTTAACAACAGGGCAGGTACTCCTGTTAATTACTCAACTGTAAATATTATTGATCCTCCCCTTGATTCTCTTGGCAACTATACCTATACAGGATCAGCCTATGCCCCTTCTGTTTTTCATTGGACTTATACAGCTCCGATACCGACTGACTTTTACGGTGCTAATATTTCAGGAGCCCAACGCCTGCCCAATGGCAATACATTAATTTGTGCAGGCCCTTCAGGTAGATTCTTCGAAGTAGATTATACCGGAGAAGAGTTATGGAGATATGTTAACCCGGTAACTCCAACAGGTGCTCTGGTTCAGGGTAGCCCCGCAAGTGCGAACCGTTCATTCAGAGCCGAAAGATATGCCAAGGATTATCCCGGATTTGACGATAATACACCTGTTTCGGTCGGGTATATTGAAACGGGTTCAACATTCCCTTGTGAAACTTACAATTCTGTTGAAGACAAAGCACCCAATGCATGGAGTTTGGTCTACCCAAATCCTGCAAACAGTGAAATCACCGTTTCAACAGACTATATTATCACATCTGTATCCATCTACAACCTAACAGGAGTAAAGATGTTAGAGTACAGACCAAATTCTCAAATTAGGACAGTCAATATTGAACATCTTGCTGCGGGGTTGTATTTTGTAAAAGTGCTTAGCGCTAAAGGTCAGCTTGAATCTCATAAAATTGTAATTAAGAAATAAATCCCTTTTTGTTATTATTCATTCACAGGATGAGGTATGCTATTCATGCTTCATTCTGTGAAATTGTACCATCAAACAACAGAAAAAGTCAGATGTAAAGCTAATTCTGATCTTCCATCTGTTGAGAATTTTCACCATTCTGTTGATTGATAATCCCTCTTCATTGAATAGTTTTTGTGTGCTTGCAATTATAAGCTAGGTTTGCTTGTACAAACCAAATACACAATCCAATGAGAAAGAGCCTAAGCAGTACGACACTTATTTTCATCCTCATTTTGGCGATGGCACCTATGATCACACAGGCGCAGCCTGAAGGATCCCAGGGACCGCCACCAATTCCGACTTCTGGTCAAATTGAAAAAATGGTAACTGAACTGAGCTCTGAACTTGCCTTGAACGATTATCAATCAGAAATCATCTCTAAACTATATTTTGCCCATTTCAAAGAGGTGAAAGAGGAAATGCAAAATAATATTCAGAATAGAAAGGCTCATCGTGAAAAGATGGAAAAGCTTCGTTTTTCATTTGAAAAGGATGTCAAAAAAGAACTAAATCATGAACAACTAAAGAAATTTAATGAATTCATGAAGAAGAGAGGAGAGAATAGACAAAGCCACTTAGGGCATGCTAACACCAAACATTTCAAAAAATAAGATATCTTAACTCAATAAAACAGGAATGATATGAAAAAGAGAAAATTCATTACAGATTTATTTAAGAACAGTGCCATCTTGATTTGCACTTTAATCCTGATTTCAACAGGAACAGATTTTTATGCTCAGGGTAATTTAAGCTTTCCGGTTGTAGATACCGGACAAGATACCTACTACAATAATACAACTACTATTACAGCACCTCTCCCGGGTAGTTCGTTTTATGGTCAGGATGCAACTTATTCTGGATTTCAACCATCGTATACCGACAATAGCGATGGAACTGTGAGCGATAATATTTCCGGTCTGATGTGGGCTCAAACTCCGGATCTGGACAATGACGGTGATATTGACTACAACGATAAAATGTCTTATGCTGAGGCGATGCTTGCAGCAGATACCTTTAGTCTGGCAGGTTATACCGACTGGCGTTTACCATCCATTAAGGAAATGTACTCCCTCATTCAATTTGACGGGGTTGATCCGAGCGGATACCAGGGAACTTCAACTGCTGGATTAACACCTTTCATTGATACCAATTATTTTGCATTCGGATATGGCGATCAGAGCGTTGGTGAACGAATCATAGATGCTCAGCTGGCATCATCCACTCTATATGTTTCAACAACCATGGTAGGAAATCAAACAATGTTTGGTGTCAACTTCGCTGACGGCAGGATAAAGGGTTACCCAACGGGACCCATGCCTGGACAAACCGTTGATAAGCAGTTCTATGTTATGTTTGTTCGTGGTAATACAAGCTACGGCATAAATTCCTATCAGAATAATAATGATAGCACTATCACCGACAATGCAACAGATCTTATGTGGACAAAATATGACGATGGACAGGGGATGCTATGGGAAGCCTCAATGAGTTATGCAGAAAATGCAACCGTTGCAGGTTATAGCGACTGGCGATTGCCTAATGCAAAGGAATTACAGAGTATCATTGATTACACACGTTCACCGGCCACAAGTAACTCGGCTGCCATTGACAGTGTTTTCAATTGTACTGTGATTATAGATGAAGGTGGTGGAAATGATTATCCTTTCTACTGGTCAGGTACAACGCATGCGAATATGTCCACCAATAATTCCGGAGCCTGGGGAGCATATGTTTGCTTCGGAGAGGCACTGGGTTTTATGGAAATGCCACCTAACTCAGGAAATTATACTTTACTGGATGTTCATGGTGCAGGTTCTCAGCGAAGTGATCCCAAAATAGGCAATCCAGCTGACTACCCTAATGGTCATGGTCCTCAGGGAGATGTAGTAAGGATATATAATTATGTAAGATTGGTGCGCGATGCTTCGATTATTACGAACAATGATGAGATAAAAGAGATTGGTGAGAGCCTAAAACTATTTCCAAATCCAGTTAAGGACGAGATAAATATTCAGATTCCTTCAGAGATTAACGGTAATATCTACATCCGAATCTTTAGCATGAACGGACAGTTGATCAGGAGCCAACAAAGCCAGGCTAATTCAGAGATAACCATAAATGTGGATCAATTAGTTGACGGTATGTATCTCCTGAACATTATTGGCGATAAGGACGTGCTCACCGGCAGATTTGTGAAGAGGTAGTAAAACTCCCATATCATTCCTGAGACATTCGTGCATACGTGGCATTAAGATTTAAACCACGAATGCACGAATCTTTCATTATTCCAGATACCAATTATTATTTTTCCCTAACTTGCAAACAACTATTTACTAACTAATAAAACACGATGAAAGCCGGATCGTTTACACAATTGTATGTGCAAATTGTTTTTGCCGTTAAATACAGAAAAGCACTTCTAAGCCCAACGATACGTCCAACCATATTTAGTTATATGGGAGGTATCCTGTCTGAACTTGGCCATAAACCAATAATAATTAATGGATTCGTTGATCACGTTCACGTATTTATCGGATTGAATCCCTCAATGTCACTTTCGGACACTGTACATCGAATTAAGAGAAGTTCATCATTATTTATAAACAAGAATAGATTATGCAAAGTGAGATTTCAGTGGCAAGTGGGTTATGGAGCCTTCTCTTACAGCCATTCTCAAATTTCGTTTGTGCATAAATATATTGAGAATCAGGAAAGGCATCACAGCAAGCTTACATTTAAGGATGAGTATAAGGAGTTCCTGGAAAAATATGAAATTAATTATGATGAACGATTTCTGTTTAATCCACCAGAATGACAAAATATTTATAACACCTACAGCGTAAGAATGTCACAACAATTTGCAGACAATAGGTGTAAATGCCCTACGGGCAATGGACAATATGCAACCATCTGAAAGCATTGGTTCAGATGTCCCGTGAGCAAGGAGTCTGGAATAAATAAACATGAGATTCTAACATTAAAACAAAACATCAGTACTTCACTCGTTACCGCGTAGCGGTTGAACATCTATTAAACTATCATAACGCGAACCAACCGCCCTGCCGCGTTGCTGTTTAACACCTATAAACTATCACAGTGTATAACATCTACAGCGTAAGAATGTCACAACAATTTGCAGACAATAGGTATAAATGCCCTACGGGCAATGGACAATATGCAACCATCTGAAAGCATGTTTCTGATACCCATAGCGATGGACCTGGAATGGATAAACATGAGATTCTAACATTAAAACAAAACATCAGTACTTCACTCGCTACAGCGTAGCGGTTTGACATCCATAAAACTCCAAGATCTAACACAACACAATCCATCCTCGCTACCGCGTAGCGGTTCAACATCTATCGAACCAATTTCATTGGTTCGTCAATTCCCCGTAGGGGATACACATATCTGAATCATTGAGCAAAACATCCTATCCATTGATTCATCTTTCGCATTCGTTGATCTCTTTTTTATATAAACCTTTCTTATAGTAAGTTTGATAGTATAAATACCCTACATCATGAAACAGCACCTCAAATACAGCATATTAATCCCCTTCTTCCTTCTTCTAATCAGCAATCCTTTTGTCCATGGTCAGGAAGTTGAAAATGAATTCCAATCCAGAACATCCATCCAAATAAAATACTCCCCCACCAAAAAAATAAAGCTTCATCTCTCTCCGGAACTACGATTCGCCGATTCCTGGATCTTGCTAAAGTACCACATGGAAACAGGTGCATCTTACAAACTCTATAAGATCATTGAAATAGAAGCAGCCTACCGATTTGTTATAAATCCAAGGATGGAAAAGGAGACAGATTATTATTCCCGGTTTTTCTATGGCATTTCAGCCCGAAAGAAAATTAATCGCTTTGCTGCATCGTTCAGGCTTAGCTACAGTAATTATGCTGATGACGATGCTGAGAAAAGTAATTATTTACGTTATAAAACCTTGCTTCGCTATAATATTCCGAAAAGCAAGATTACACCTGTTGTTGCTGCAGAGGCATTTCATAAACTATCGGATAATGAGTTCTATAAGATGAGATATACTGTAGGTGCTGAATACAAACTTTTCAAAAAGAACTACATCGGAATCCGCTACAAACTAGATTTCTTCCGTGCAGAATACAGAAACAGACATATCATCAGTCTTGATTACAAATTTAAATTCTAACAGGCAAAACCATTAAAAATGAAATCAATCAGTCTAATAATTCCCGTGCTTCTGATTATGCTCAATAGTTGTCGCAAAAATGATATTGTAACTTTTGACACTATTTCGGAATTCCCTGACTGGAGTGAAACAAGCCATGGTGAAACAGCAGAACCAGATTATTCGGTCGTATTTAAGCAAAGCGAAATTCTCCGATTCGATATTGAAATCAGCAGTTCGAACTGGTCAGCCATGGAATCCGATCTTGAAGATAACATTGGTTCAGGAGGCTTTGGCGGGCCGGGAGGTAATTTCACCGATTTTGATCCGATTTGGGTTCCCTGTTCATTCAATTTCGAAGGAAAGGAATGGTACAATGTGGGCATCCGATTTAAAGGTAATTCAAGTTTGCAATCCGCTTATCTATCCGGAATTAAAAAACTTTCGATGAAACTCGATTTTGACCAGTTTGATGAATATAATATAAATCTATCTAATCAACGATTTTACGGCTTCCGGCAGTTAAATCTCAATAATAACTTTGAGGATGCATCGCTAATACGCGAAAAAGTAGGTGCCGACCTGTTCCGTAACTTTGGTTTGGTATCTTCTCATACAGCTTTCTGTGTAATCTATATTGATCATGGAGAAGGTCCACAATATTTCGGTGTCTATACCCTGGTTGAAGAAGTGGATGACACTGTACTGGAAGATCAATTTGCCGATGGTAGCGGTAATCTTTATAAACCGGATGGAGATGCAGCCAGTTTTGCAGCCGGAACATTCGACGAAAGTGAGATGGAAAAGAAAAGCAATTATGATCTGGCTGACTACTCCGACGTACAATCTTTGTATGATGTCATCAACAGTAGTGATAGAAATACCAATGAGGATCAGTGGAAAAACTCGCTTGAATCCGTATTCAACGTTGACACCTATATGAAATGGTTGGCGGCAAATATTGTAATTCAAAACTGGGATACCTACGGAATTATGACACACAATTATTATTTGTACAACAATCCGTCTGATCAAAAATTAACCTGGATTCCATGGGATAATAATGAAGCGTTCCAGGAGGGGAAACAAGGTGGTGCATTGAGCATCTACTTGTATGAACTTAACGAAAACTGGCCATTGATCAGATACTTAATAGATGTGGATGAATACCGTGAAATGTACGATCAATACCTTAATCAATTTATCGAAGAAGTTTTTATTCCAGCTGAGATGATCCAAACTTATAATACCTACTTTGATATGTTACAATACTATGCTTACGAAGAGGAAGAGGATTACACATTCTTACAAAACGCATCGGCCTTTGATCAGGCATTACAAACACTTCAGACACATGTACAAAGCAGGAAGGATGTTGTCAGAAATTATTTGAATGAATAATGATCAGGATCGGAATAATCTTCCATTGGTTGCGGTCCGAAAATTTAAGTATAACTTAGCATCATTGCGACGAAATTAATCTGTTTAATGAACCAAATAGAAAATAAAAAGAACCTGTTCGCACTTTTTGAACCGTTCATTATAATCGTATTCTGGATCCTGTTGTTTGCCTCCCCACTATTTCTGGGAGACGAACTGGACTGGATGCATGTGTTCAAAATATGGAAATCGTTTATTCCTTATTTAATATTGTTTATTATCAATCATTTCGTTCTCTTACCGTTTGTTTTCTTTAGAAACCACGTATGGATTTTTATTCTACTAAACATTCTGACGATTCTGATAATAGCTTTTGGTGTATCCAATTTCCCGGGCAACAATCAGCAGATAAACGAACGTGAGATGCGACATGAACAGGAATTCAGGCCAGGGCGTGATTTTCCACCACCCCATGCCATGAACCGGAATATGCGCCGGCCAGGACCACCACCGAAACAACTTCCACCCTATTTGAGTTTTATGATTATTTCCGTGCTAATAATAGGATTCGACACCGGACTTAAACTATCTGTTAAGTGGGTACATTCTGAGCGTCAGCGGATCCATGCCGAAAAAAAGAATGTGGAATCACAGCTTGCCTTTCTGAGAAACCAGGTTAGTCCGCACTTTTTCATGAATACTCTTAATAATATTCATTCACTCATTAACTTCGATGCGGAAGAGGCAAGAGAGTCAATCATACGATTATCAAAACTGATGCGGCATCTTCTCTATGATTCTGAAGTGGAGATGATACCCATTCAGAAGGAATTTGAGTTCATCAGGAACTATGTTGATCTTATGAAGCTTCGCTACCCTGAGAAAGTTAAGATAGAATTACATTTTGATAAGAATTTTACTGACTGTTCTATACCTCCTCTACTCTTTACTTCCTTTGTGGAAAACGCATTTAAATATGGAGTAAGCTATGATCAATCCTCATTTATTAATATCAACTTTAGCAATAAAAAGGGTGTTTTGAGTTTTACAATTAGTAATAGCATCGCTAAAAACATGGAGAACTCCGAGCAAGGTGGTATCGGTATAGAAAATTCAAGGAGAAGACTGGATCTACTTTATGGAGATCGGTTTTCATTGAACATTAGTGAAGAAAAGGAACTTTTTACAGTAAATCTAAATATTCCTCTATGATATCGTGTATTGCTATAGATGATGAACCTCTTGCTCTCAGGCAAATGGTTGACTACATTCAAAAAACTCCTTTTCTCGAGCTGGTGAATCAGTTTGAGAGCGCTCTTCCTGCATTAAGGTTTTTGCAGGATAACAAGGTTGATTTAATGTTTGTAGATATCAATATGCCGGATCTGAATGGGATGGATTTCGTAAAATCATTGAGCAATCCTCCGAAGGTGATTTTCACAACCGCGTATAGCGAATATGCCATTGAAGGATTTAAAGTTGACGCTGTTGATTACATACTGAAGCCTATTTCCTACCCTGATTTCCTAAAGGCCTCGGAGCGGGCACACCAAAGATTCAAAACGACTATAAGCGATACCGACGAGATCACTCACAATAATGAGTTTCTGTTCATCAAATCAGAGCATAAGATTCTTCGCATAAACCTATCGGAAATCAAATACATTGAAAGTATGCGGGAGTATGTACGGATTCATTCTGAAACTGATAAACCGGTTATGGCGCTTATGAGTATGAAGAAAATGGAGGAATATCTGCCGGAAAGTGACTTTATGCGCGTGCACCGTTCCTACATTGTAAATCTCAAAAAAATCACAACCATCGAACGGAACCGGATTGTATTCGATAACAAGGTTTATATTCCTGTGAGTGATCAGTACAAAGAACAATTTCAGGAATATTTAAAAAAGAACTTTCTAATCTGAGAGTCTGTCGGAAATGTCGATTAATTCAAAAGATACCGGACAGGAAATGTTTTTTCGCGGCCCCGAATTAAAGATCCAATATAAGTCAGAGATCTAAATAATTTATAATTGATTGCTTATAAGCAGATCATAAGTATCAGGCCCCAACTTTTGTTTAGATTTGTTTTTATCCGATACTATTACTTATCAACACCCTTGTTGTCAGGATATTGTTGAACCCGGTATCCGTAAAATGAAATGACAACAAAACTAATTAAGGGCAATACAAATGATATATTAACAGCCGGCATGGAGAAGATGGTTTCTTTATCAATGATTGCCCCCTGAAGTGGTGGCATTAAAGCACCTCCAACAATAGCCATAACCAAACCGGCTGCCCCAAGTTTGGATTCCTGCCCCATATTTTTCAGCGCTATTCCATAGATTGTTGGAAACATGAGTGACATAAAAGCTGAAGTGGCCACCAGACAAATAAGTCCGGTATGTCCAACAATGAAGATAGCTCCAAGTGTGGTCAGGACAGCTCCAATACCAAAGAGCATCAATAACTTTCCGGGGATTATGTATTTCATCAGAAATGTGCTGATGAAACGACTTATGATGAACAATCCCATGGCAATTATATTATACAGCTGTGCCTGTTCAAAAGGGATTCCCAGGTTAGATGCGTAATGAATAATGAAAGTCCAGCACATAATCTGTGCAGCCACATAAAATACCTGAGTGATAACACCGCCTTTATATCTCGAACTTTTCATTAACAATCTGAAGGAATCTTTGAAATTTACAGAGTTACCTTTCCCTTCTCCATTAGGCATTTTGAAAAACACGAGTAGCACCAGTATGGCAATAACCACTAATCCTAATGCTACATACGGATCTCTGATCACCATTAAATCATGTACCTTCCAGCTGGCTTTTTCAGTTGCTTCCAGGGTAGAATAGACAAAATCTCCGTTGGGAGTTTTATTGTCTGACCACAATGCAGATAATATAAAATGCTGTGCCACAAACATACCCATTAACGAACCCAATGGATTGAATGACTGGGCAAGATTTAATCGCCGGGTGGCGGTTTCTGCACTTCCCATCGACAGAATAAATGGATTGGCAGTGGTTTCAAGAAAGGCAAGCCCGAATGTCAATATGTACAGAGCGAACAGGAAAAAGCCAAAGGCTCCATAACTTGCTGCCGGATAAAACAGTAAGGATCCTGCTGCGAACAAACCGAGACCTATAATGATCCCTGTCTTGTAGGAATATCGCATAACAAATAATGCGGCCGGTATTGCCATGGTGAAGTAACCACCATAAAATGCCAGCTGCACCAGCGCCGCCTTACTGTTTGAAATCTCCATCACCCTTCCGAAGGCTGCAACCAAAGGATTGGTAATATCATTGGCGAAGCCCCACAGTGAAAATAAACTGGTTATCAGAATAAAGGGAAGTAAATATCTCCTTGAAACAACTGCAACTTTACTTTTGCTCATGACGTTTTGCTTTACACTTACTGCTTCATTCATTAACGGACAGGCAGTACAACTTTCAGGTTATATCTGAATTTCAAAAATAGATATTAAGTGTCAGCCCCAAGGCCTCAAAATCAGGAATTAAATTTAGCCACTAATTCTCTTAGTTCATCCAGTTGAGCTTCAGTTAATCCTTCAGGGACAAAGCCGGCAGATTTACACATAAACCATATTCCAGCCGATTTACAGGCAATATCAATATTGTCGTATGTATCAAGAATACATTCGCCAATGGCAAAAACTCCATGTTTTTCCCAAAGAACTATGTCGTGTTTCTGAAACATCTTAATGGTTGCCTGAGCAATCTCTTCAGATCCGGGAAGCAGGTAAGGTACAAATCCAAGCCCTTTAGGGATAAAGACAATACTTTCGGGATGCATATTCCAGAGAACCTTGTTGATGGCAGCAGAGCTTTTAAATTCAGCAGATTGTGTTAATGCAATCAGCTCCGTTGCATGTGAATGTAGCACCACCTTTTGCTTCGAACCTCGTTCATTGATCATTTTATGGATTCCAAGATGAGACGGTAGTTCCGATGTCGGATTACAATTTTCACCACGATGAATCACATGATAGGCTTTACCCTGATAGTTGAGTAGGATAATTAATCCATTGTTCAGAGGATCTTTGGCGATATCCCTCATTCTCTTGCCTGTCGCAGAAATGTAAAAGCAACATCCGGCAATTGGAAGATAGTCCATCTCTAAGGCTATTAATTCATCAGCATCCGGCAATTCATCAAAGCCATCGCTTAGCTTAACTGAAATGTTCCCCGCATTCTTTTCGGCCCACCCTTTACTCTGGATCAAAGCTGCGACTTCTGCAATATCGTCTAGTATCTTACTTATTTTTTCAACTTGTCTAATATTTTTTTGCATCAGTAAGTTTTAGCATTATTGTTCTATTTCCCTGGTATTTCAATTTGGTAATCCACCTGTTTACGAGCTTCATCGGGAGATCTATATATCCCGGCGCCAGCCAGCGCAAATAATGCTGCGCCTAAAACAGTGGTCTCTTTTTTCCCAATTACTTTAAGTGGTATATTCAGTTCCCTTGCACGTATTTCATTCCAGAGTTTGTTTTTAGATCCTCCTCCGACCAGCAACACAGATTCAGCCCTGAATCCACAGCTTGATTCAAGTAACTTAAGGCTTTCACCAGCCTTTTTCGCCAATTGATCAAGGGCCGCCCTGAAAATCTCTTCTCTTTTACAATTTAAATTCAAATTGGAGACGCTTCCCTTTGAGTGGAGGAAATCCAGATTCAGTTGCAGCCAGGAATTACTTATTGCTCTTGCTTCAGCGATTATCAGATCATATAGTTGCTCAGCTTTTAATGTGGCTTTTTCGTTTTTGTATAGTAAGGCAATGAGCCACTCCAGAATTCCGGAACCCAACCATTGAATTCCGGGATTGTAGAATCCTCTCACCGCATCAAATTCGTGTGTAATTTGCTGATTGGAAAGTTGAGTATTTGTACCTACTGATTTGGTTCGTGCCATTAGTATTTCCCAGGTACCTGAACTTAACACCACCTCATTCTCTTTGGCGCCGGCGCCATACACAGCAAACTGCGTGTCGTGGCCTGCCGCAAAAACAGGAACTTTGTGAGGAATACCCAACTCGCTATTAATCGAAGGAGTGGTATAACCAACAAGCTCCCCAGATTCGACCATTCTCGGGAATTTATTCTCAACACCAATGGCATTAAAAATGGTATCGGAAAAGCTCCTGGATTTCCAATCCGTTAACATGCTGGTTCCTGCCATGGTGGTTTCTGTTACCAGCTCCTTACTCAGTCGATGAAGGAATATGGATGAAATGAAAAGAAACTGATCCATCTTATCCATGATTTCCGGATGATGCTCCTTCAACCAAATGAGTTTGTGGATGGTATTGAAACTGAAATTCTGTACACCACTGATTTGGTATAATTTTTCCCTTGGAATGTATTTTTCAATTGCTTCCATCACCGGAATGGTACGGTCGCAAGCCCATGATATAACAGGAAACAGTAAAGTTCCATCCTTTTTTACCGGAGCCCCGTCAACACCAAAACTTGTTACAGTAATTCCTGCTATGGAAGATTTATCAATCTTTCCAATAACTATTTTTGTACAATCCAGAAGCTTATTCCAGATTTCGTCAATATCCCAGATCAATCCTCCCGCTAAGTGAGGATCCGGCCGGGTTGTATTGCTTACAGAATGAGATACAAGCAATTCCCCAAAAGTATTAACAGCAATACATCGTACATTGCTGGCACCACAATCGAGAACAAGAATCAATTTATCTGTCATTGCTTAGATCTTAATACCAGAGCTATTATTATTTGTAAAGTGGCCCATATAGTTCACAGGCTCTGTAATCAGAACCTTCCGGATCCATTCCAAGGGCACTCCAGCTGCTTGGCCTGAATATTTTATTCTGCTCAATATTATGCATACAAACAGGGATTCGTAAGGTTGATGCCAGGGTGATTAAATCTGCTCCTATATGCCCATAGGACGATGCACAATGATTGGCTCCCCAATTGGCCATAACTGAATGCACATCCTTAAAAGCACCTTTTCCTGTTAGTCGTGGTGCAAACCAGGTTGTTGGCCAGCTGGGATTTGTTCTTTGTGTTAATGCATGGTTAATATCCTCGGGAAGGTCGACAGAGAATCCTTCTGCAATTTGTATAACCGGGCCAATCCCTTTGATCAGATTAATGCGTGAGACGGTCATCGGCATTCCCCCTTTTGTGAGGAATTCTGATGAGAAACCACCACCACGGAAGTACTCGCTTATCGCGGGGCACCATGAAGTAGCGTTCAGAGAAGCTTGTATCTCTTCGTCACTGATTTCCCAGTAAGGCTTTACCAGCGGCTGGCCTTTGCGCGTCTGCTCTCCTGTAAAATCCAGCGCCGATGCACCTGAATTGATTAAATGGATCAGACCATTTTCAGCCAATCCTGTTGCTTTTTGCCCACTTACCCTTTCAATTGAATCCGGACTCCAATAGGTTCTGATATCTGAAAACAATTGAGCAGTATTGCTTAATAAATATCCAAAAAGCATGGCAACACCGTTCAGTGCATCATTCTCTGTTGCTAAGAGATAAGGTGATCTTTTACCGTTCCAATCGAATGACGAACAGAGAATTGCTTCCATGAAATCTCCATTGGGCTGGAAATCGGTCCATTGTCTCTGACCCTGAAAACCGGCCAACAGCGCATTGCGACCGAGGGCCTCTTCTCCGAAACCAAGCTCTTTCAGTTTTGGGTTGCCCACCATTAGATCACGTGCGATGATTGTCATTTTCACCACTTTTTCCCATTCAGCATCTTTCTGGCTGCTGGTTTTCTGCTTTCGGTTATAATCTATCCCTTCTTTGCAGTTCTTCCTGGTCCAGGCCAGCGCTTTTTCATATTCCTTTTTATCGTAGATCTCCTGGTCCATCCTGCGCAGAAATTCTGACATGTCAATGTGTTCAGTTCTCATACCCAGATATTCCTGAAAGAATCCTGCATCTATAATTGATCCGCCAATACCCATGGAAACCGATCCCATAGACAGATATGACCGGCCTTTCATGATGGCTACGGCAAGGCCCGCGTTCACAAATCGTAAGAGTTTCTCCTTAACATCATCAGGAATATTGCTGTCACCCGCATCCTGAACATCTTTCCCATAAATTCCAAAAGCAGGAATCCCTTTTTGATTGTGGACAGCAAGAGCAGCTGCCAGATAAACTGCACCCGGCCGTTCGGTACCATTAAAGCCCCAAATGGCTTTAGGTAAATCCGGATTCATATCGATGGTTTCACTTCCATAACACCAACAGGGAGTAACGGTAAGGCTAACTCCCACGTCCTCACCGGCAAATTTTTTTGCACAGGCTGCTGCTTCAGCAACACCTCCTATGCAGGTATCGGCGATAATACATTGTACAGCTTCACCATTTGGATACTTCAAATTAGCCGAGATAAATTCAGCAGCCAATAGAGCCATATTCATGACCTGTTCTTCAAGCGATTCTCTAACACCACCTTCTCTACCATCGATGGTTGGCCGGATACCAATTTTAGGATAAGTTCTATTCATGATATTTATATGATAATTCGTTCATTTGTAAACACCTGACCTGCGCTGATACAAAAGTGCCACTAATTTATTTAAACTACAATTGGAAGAGACTGATTAAGATGGCCTCATCGGGGAGCAAAGACTTTTGCCAATAAATTCTGATTAAAGATATTGAATGGAGAATCTGCTTCGATCATCATTCAAACTGAGATCGGATTCAATCTTCTGATATTCAATGGTAGTAAACCTTATGGTGAACATCAATACTATATAATTACTACATTTGCCTTAGATGAGAAACAGGATGGTGTTCATATTTTGCCTGCTTGTTATATTCGCACAGGTATCAACAACTGCGCAAGTTTTTATTAATGAGTTTATGGCTGCTAATTCAACGGCCATTTACGATCCTGATAATAATGAAAGTGCCGACTGGATTGAGCTTTACAATGACTCGACAGCTGACATCGATTTATCAGGATGTTATCTGACGGATAATCTAAGTAATAGTGATAAGTGGATTCTTCCCCAGGGATCAATAATTCAGGGGAAATCTTTTTTATTAATCTGGGCAGATGCTACCAACCAGGGAATGCATACATCGTTTAAGCTGAGTAGCGATGGAGAAGAACTTGGGCTTTACGATACCAGCCTTAACCTGGTGGATGGATTTATCTATCAATATCAGGAAACAGATATCAGTTATGGCCGCCAAAGCGATGGAGATACCATCTGGTCATGGTTTCTCCAGTCAAGCCCGGGTTATTCCAACGATAATTCCTATCCCTATTCAGGTATAACATATTATGAGGCAAAGTTCTCGCTTGAAGGCGGATTTTATGAAAATCCGCTAAGTGTTGCTCTTACCAGCCTGGGCGGAGTAATCCATTACACCCTGGACGGATCCGCTCCACTCGAATCAGATTCCGTATATACTAGTGCCATAGCAATCGATCAATCCATGGCACTAAGAGCCCGTATTTTTCAGAATAATTTCATTCCAGGACCTGTTATTACTCATTCCTATTTCTATGAAGACAGTCTTGATTTACGAGCACTACCGGTTGTTTCGCTGATCACCAATCCCGAATATTTCTGGGATCCGGATTCCGGAATCTATGTACAAAACTTCAAGCCGGAATGGGAGTATCCCCTGAATATTGAGTTTTTTGAAAATGATGGGAATAATCGTGCAGTCTTTAACGAAACAGCCGGAGTAAAAGTTAATGGCCTTTATAGCTGGCAACTACCTCAAAAGATGCTGGGGATATATTTTAGAAATGAATATGGGAACAACAATCTTGACTACCCCCTTTTTCATGACAGGAAAAGAAATAGCTATAACGAAATTATATTGAGAGCTGGTGGAAGTGATTGGTCTTATACTTTATTCAGAGATGGACTTGGGCAATCCCTTGCTCAGGAAAATGCAGCGATCAATCATCAAGGTTTCAGGCCATCTATGGTTTACATCAATGGAGAATACATGGGTATTCACAACCTGAGGTCGAGAACTGATGAAGCTTTTATTGAAGATAATTATCAACTGGAAGCCGGCACCTTTGATTTAATAGAAAACGATGGAATAATAGAAGCAGGATCCGACGATCAGTATATAGTATTGAAAGATTTATTTGACCTGGATTTGAGTATTCAGGCAAATTTCGATACCCTGAATAGCATGGTGGATATAGTGAATTTCACAGATTACTGGATTACTGAAATATGGTGTGGTAATATAAGCTGGGGACATAACGTGAAGCTTTGGAAACCGCATAATGGAGATAAATGGCAATTCATTCTTGTGGATATGGACAGAGGTTTCGCAGATAATAATCT
>Ga0233443_1000928_pt1 | contig 28221 bp, 21 predicted proteins | sample SI_123_September_2_FD_182784 | JGI IMG/M metagenome (GOLD analysis project Ga0233443, IMG submission 182784) | Seawater microbial communities from Saanich Inlet, British Columbia, Canada - SI_123_September2016_200_MG | ecosystem: Environmental > Aquatic > Marine > Inlet | place: Canada: British...
CGGCAACTTTTTCTGCACTGCCGGAACGCCCGGCTGTCCTGGGCGCGGCACTGCTGACGGCATGCGCTGAGCCGGCGCTTGCGGAATGCCGAGCCGGCTGGGCACACCGAGCCGGTTGAGGATGCCAGCCGGACCTTGCATCGCCGGTGCACTTGGCACAGCCGCCGGCCGTTGCAATCCACCCGGCATGCCGGGCTGCCGCGCGATGGCCGGTGGGTTCGCCACACCCGGCTGATTCGGCAGAGGCGGTCGCGAACCGATCTGACCGGGAGCACCGGGTGTGCGCTGGAATCCGCCAGGCTGCGGCGTGCCGGGCGTTCTTTGAAGACCGGGCTGATTTGGCACCCCGGGCTGTCGCTGCAAATCGGGCTGCAAATTGCCGCGCTGTCCCGGCGGATTTTGCAGGCCCGGTCGTGCCGGCTGGCCGGGTTGATTCAGGCCGGGGCGATTGGGTTGTCCCGGTTGGTTGGGTTGACCCGGACGATTCAATCCCGGTTGCTGCCGCTGACCGGGCTGGTTCAATCCCGGTTGTTGCCGTTGTCCGGGCTGGTTCAGTCCAGGCTGCCGTTGTTGTCCGGGTTGGTTCACTCCGGGCCGCTGCTGGCCGCCTTGATTGAAGCCTGGCCGTCCGAAGGCCGGCGGACGATTCGGATTCTGCATGCGGAAATCGCGCTGCTGCATCACGACGCGCCGTCCAATGTCCTGCATGTTGTGAACGCGCTGTATGAATCCGCGATCGCGCGCGATCATTTGCGCAGACATCACCATCGGCATCGCGGACATCCGCATGCCGAAGCCGGGCACCATCGTGCCGCGCACGGTGAATCCGCTTGCAGCCTGCGTCAGCATACCGAGCGGCGCGCCGTCGCGCGCCTTGAGTTCGATGCGGCCGACCCTGCCGTCGGCATCGGGGTAGAGCTTGACGCCGACATTGGTTGCATTGGCGGCTGCCGCGCCTTCAGGCACTTCAACGACGCCGGTGGTGCCGCGAATGCCGAGCGTCGCGGTCGGTGTTTCGATTTTCATGTCGCCGGTCTTGGCAACGGCAGCAGCGACGAACGCCATGGTGCCGCACGTGACGTTGATCAGCGCGGCGTTGTCCTTAGTGCCTTCCTGATAGATGAAATTATCCACGACGATACGCGAACTTGCGGAGAGATTGAGCGTGGTGTCGTCGCTGAATGTCACGCCGAGCGTCGAGCTCTTGCCGGTCTGAAGAATGTCACCCTTAAAGATATCGTCTTGCAGCTTCAGTGGACCGGTCATGCCGTTGCGCGTGACCGTTGCGGTGCCTTTCAGGATGGCGACGTTGCCGGCGGGCTCATCGGTCGCCTGCTGCGATGTATCGGCTGCCGGTTGATCGGCCGGTGCGGGCGGACTGGTTTGCGGTGCAGGTGCAGGTGTCACAGATTGGGCGGGCGCCGCCTGAGCGAGCCGGACGGTTTGTGCGGCATGCGCGGGCGCTGAGGCGAGGCCGCCGTATAAGATCGACGCAACGAGCAGGGCAGAACGCATCAAAATATTCACCTGCTCAAGGACCAATCGGGAAAGCCGGGCAATATGATTACTTTTTGACAGTCCTCGCAGGGCGATGCAACGCCGGGCACCCCGTTGGAGCAGGCTTTCCGTTGCAATTATGGGGCGGAATAGGTTGGCGCTTCCCCGCATGCGTGCGTCTTGTGTGTACGCAGGAGTGCGAAAGGTTCAAAAGCTGGTGTGGTCAGCCATCGCGCGCGATACGGCCGCCGGCGACGCGCCAGGCTTCGATCCCGCCCTGGATATGGCGGGCGCCGGCGAGTCCGGCCTCCTGCGCAGCCTGCACCGCCATCGCAGAACGTTCGCCGAACGCGCAATAGAACAGCAGCTGATTGCTGGTTGTCGTGCCGAGCTGGTGAAGGACACCGCCGGGCTTCACGTTATCTTCGAGTGCGGGATAGGGCGCGTGCAGCGAGCCCGGAATGACGCCGTGCTTTTCGCGTTCACGGCGCTCGCGCAAATCGATCAACACAACGTCCGGCCGTCCGACGATGTCCTTGGCTTGCACTGCAGTTACCGCCCAGCCGCGCCGCGCAACTTCGTCCTGCGCCAGACCCATATGAAGGTTCGCCGGAACGGCCACGTCCATCATCTTCGGATTCGGCAAGTGAAGACTGTTCATGAGATCGACGTATTGATCGACCGACTTGACCTGTAGGCGCGGATTGCAGGCTTTCTCTTCGCCGATGGTGGAGACGGTGTCTCCCTTGTAGTCGTGCGCCGGAAAAATCAGCGTCTGGTCGGGCAGCTTCAACAGGCGGCCAAAAATCGACTCGTACTGCGCGCGCGGATCGCCGTTCTGGAAATCGGTCCGGCCGGTACCGCGAATGAGCAGCGTGTCGCCGGTGAACACCCGGTCGGGCAGGATGAAGCTGTAGGAATCGTCGGTGTGGCCGGGCGTGTAGAGCACATCGAGGCTGAGGCCTTCGATGTCGATCTTGTCGCCGTCGGATACACGCATCGACACGACGTCCACGCCGCTCTGCTCGCCCATCACGGTGATGCAATGGGTCTTGTCGCGCAGTGCGCCGAGCCCCGTGATATGATCCGCATGGATATGCGTATCGACCGCCTTGATCAGCTTGAGATCAAGGTCCTGCAAAAGCTGGATATAGCGATCGACCTTCTCCAGTACGGGATCAATGATCAACGCCTCGCCGCCGCGCCGGCTTGCAAGGAGATAGGTGTAAGTGCTGGAAACGCTGTCGAAGAGCTGACGGAAAATCATGAAACATGATTGCAGATTTCCGCGCGCGCGATCAAGGGCTGACCGCCTCACTCAATCCGGTGATCCTGTCAGTTCGACGCATGATGCGTAAGATCAGGACGGTTATCTGCCTAGAACATGCCCAGCACGATCGCGCCGACGAGGATGAGCGACGCATAAGCGGCAACGACGCTCAAAGGTCCGACGATGGTCATGGGTGTCCTCCCTTGGCTCAACGCTGGGTCATGTAACGCGGACGCTACCAAGACGTTCCCCGCCCCAAAAAGGCAGGCCAGCTGTCGCATTACCGGTCGCGGCGGGAGATCATGGTTAAAAAACTTTGAATAACAATGCGTTGAAGAGTCCTTAATTATCTTCGGTGAACTTGCGCGGATGACGCGTGGAGTTAGTTGGTTCGTAGTCGGCTCCCTTGTCCTCGTTGCGCTGGCTGGTTGCGGCCGCGGTTTCATGACCGCGGAACGAGAACCCTGGCGGGCCGAGGCAGAGAAGGCGTGCCTGAAATCCGGTGCGGTCAAGGAGACCGCGGATCTCGTCCGCATCGATCCGATTTCCGGACCGGGCGCCTGCGGCGCCGAATTTCCGTTGAAAGTGGTCGCGCTCGGTGACCCGATGAGCAGCCTCGGTTATGCGGACGATCTGCGTCCGCCCGGAAGCATCGGCAATCAGCCGCGCTGGCCGGTGTCGCAGCAGCCTTCGTCCTATCAACAGCCGTCATACGCGTCGCAGCCGCCGTCGTATCCATCGCAGCAGCCGTATCAGGCGCAGCGTCCCTATCCATCGCAGTCCGGCGCGCCCATGCAGCTGAACGCGCCGGGTGTCGCGCCGCCTAACGAGGAAGATATCGAGGCCGCATCCGACGCACCGTCGCCTGCACCCAGCCGCGCGCCGCGCGCACCTTACGCCGCGCAGCCGTATCCTCCCGCGAGCCAGCCCTACACGCCGCCGCGTCTCGGCCCGTCGCAGGGATCTGCGGTGAACAGGTTCGGTTCGGTCACGCTCAAACCCGCCGCGACGCTGGCCTGTCCGATTGTGTCCGCGCTCGACCGCTGGCTGGCGGACTCTGTTCAGCCCGCCGCGCAACGCTGGTTCGGTTCTCCGGTCGCGGAAATCAGACAGATCTCGGCTTACTCATGCCGCGGCATGAACGGCAACTCGCGCTCGCGTATTTCAGAACACGCCTTCGGCAACGCGCTCGACATCGCGTCGTTCACGCTTGCGGACGGAAGGCGCATTTCGGTCAAGGACGGCTGGAAAGGCTTGCCGGAAGAACAGGGATTCCTGCGCGATATTCAGGGCGCAGCGTGCCAGCAGTTCAACACCGTGCTGGCGCCGGGTTCGAACGTCTACCACTACGATCACATTCACGTCGACCTGATGCGTCGCGCAAGCGGCCGCGTTATCTGCCAGCCCGCCGCCGTGTCGGGCGAGGAGATTGCGTCGCGCGCGGCGCCGCGCGGCGGATATGCGGGACGCGATAACGGCATCACCGGCTCGATCGGGAACAGGGTCAAGAGCGTCTTCGCACGCGGCCCGCTATCGAAGGAAGACCGGGAGTCGATCGAAGACGAGTCCCGCGTCAGGGAGCGCTGATTTCAGCCGCTTTTGTTTCAGCTTTTTTTGGGGGCACGATAGCCGGCGAGGAAGAGCCGCGTTGCGCTGTCGACCACCGTTGCGATCTGTTCCTTCGTCGGCGCAGGCTTGGCCTGAAAGACGTAGGGCTGGAACAAGGTCGCCTGACACATCATCATGAACTGCATCGCGGCCAGTTCGCAGTCGTCAATCGCAAGTTCCTTCACCTTCACCCGTGCCCTGAGGTACTCGGCCATGAGGTGATTGGTGTGGGCGATCACGCGGTCATAAAACCGGCGGCCGACATCTGGCATCCGTTCCGCGATGGCCATCACGGTTCTGACCGCCGAACCGCCATCCGGCCGGCACACGATTTCGATATAGGCGCGGCCGAAAGCGCGCAGGCTGGTTTCGGCGTCTAGCGAGGGATCGAAATTGAACGCCGTCTTGCCATGGTCAAGGCTTTCCCGCTCGACAATGGCCTCGAACAGCGAGTGCTTGTCGGTGAAATAGACGTAAAGGGTGCCCTTGGAGACACCCGCCGCCCGCGCGATTTCGTTCATGCTGGCGCCGTCGAAACCCAGATCCATAAAGACCCGCCGCGCGCCATCCATGATCTGGTGGCGCTTCGCGCTGTCCTCGTCGCCAGAGGCGACTGTAAGATGGGTCTGAGCAACCATTCGTTTAGTCTGTTCTTTCGTTTCGCTGTGGATCGCACCGCCGGAAAGGGTGCGGGAGTACGGTCTACGATATCGAAGGATCGGTTCAAAATTACCATTGACCGAACCGTTCGGTCAATGGTAATTTTGCCGCATGCTGGGTCCCGAAGGCGAAAACGCTTTCGGAAAAACAACCAAAAGGCCCGCGCAGACGCTGAGGAATTGCCGGCGCGCGAGCGCCTCCCGGATTGCGCTGTTTTGATACTTTATGGAGGCCGCGATGGCCGTGCCTGCCCGAGACCAGGTCGCAAGGGTTGTTCACCCGGAGCCTGACGCATCCGAGACTGATGTATCGCGTACTGCGGGCATCGAGCAGCGTGCACGTCCGGTCGAGCAACCTGCGACGGATGCACCCGAGGCAGCGCCGCCCGCGGACGCGAAGGTCGAATCCGCGAAGCCGAAGTCTCCGACACGCAGGCGCGTTCTGGTCGGCGTCGGCGCGGTTGCGATCCTCGCAGGCATTTACTTCGGCTATCACTACATGGTCGTCGGCCGTTACATGGTCACGACGGATGACGCCTATGTCCGCGCCAACAACACGACGATGGGCGCGAAGATTCCCGGGCACATTGCAAAAGTCATGGTGGGCGACAACGCGCGCGTCGGCGCGGGCAATGTCGTCTTCATGATTGACGACGGTGATTACCGTCTGGCCGTCGAGAGCGCACGCGCCAAGGTCGACACCCAGCAGGCAACCATCGAGCGCATCGGACGCCAGGCCAAGGCGCAGGAAAGCGCGGTCGAGCAGGCGCAGGCGCAACTGGTTTCGGCAGAGGCCGCCATCAAGCGCGCGGAGGCTGACTTCGCGCGTCAGGAAAGCCTGAGCACAAAGGGCTTCGCCTCGAAGGCGACCTTCGATGTTTCGCAGGCCGGCCGCGATCAGGCTCAGGCCGCGGTGCAGGGTGCCAAGGCCGCGCTCGACGCGGCACAGACGCAAGTCGATGTGATCAACGCACAGAAAGCTGAAGCCGAGGGCCAGTTGCAGGAATTGCGCTCGGCGCTCGCTAAAGCGGTGCGCGATCTTTCGTTCACCACGGTGCGTGCGCCGGTCGACGGCATCTTCTCCAACCGCATCGTCAACGTCGGCGATTATGTGCAGCCGGGGCAGCGGCTCGCCAATGTCGTGCCGATCGACGACGTGTACATCGACGCCAACTACAAGGAAACGCAGCTTGGCCGCCTGAAACCCGGCCAGCATGTGTCGATCACGGTCGATGCGGTCTCCGGCCGCACCATCAAGGGCATCGTCGACAGTCTCGCGCCGGCGTCCGGTTCGGTGTTCACGCTGCTGCCGCCCGACAACGCGACCGGCAACTTCACCAAGGTGGTTCAGCGCGTCCCGGTTCGCATTCGCGTGCCGTTCTCGGTGGCGCGGGAAAACCTGTTGCGGCCCGGCATGTCGGTGGTGACCACGGTCAACACCAAACCCTCGCCGGACGGGGTCGATCCGATCGCCGCCCGATAACCGCGTGCGGGATTGCGCATCGCTGATCGCAGGGACAGTGTGATGGCGTCAAACACCGCATCGCCGACCATGGATGGCGCCCCGGCTGTATCGGCGCCGGAGGAAACGATCAGCACGCGCCGGCTGATTGCATTCCTGATCATGGTGTTCGGGATGTTCATGTCGATCCTGGACATCCAGATCGTTTCGGCATCGCTGTCTGAAATCCAGGCCGGTCTGTCGGCCAGCACCAGCGAAGTCGCGTGGGTGCAGACCTCGTATCTGATCGCCGAGGTGATCGCGATCCCGCTGTCGGGCTTCCTGTCGCGCGCGCTCGGCACACGCCTGCTGTTTGCGATCTCAGCCGCTGGATTTACCGTGGCGAGTTTCATGTGTGGCATGACCTCGACCATCGAGCAGATGATCCTGTGGCGTGCGATTCAGGGGTTCGTTGGCGCAGGCATGATCCCGACCGTGTTCGCGTCGGCCTATTCGGTTTTCCCGCGCAGCAAATTTCATATCGTCGGCCCGATCATCGGCCTCGTAGCAACGCTGGCGCCGACCATCGGCCCGACGGTCGGCGGCTACATCACCGACCTGATGTCGTGGCACTGGCTGTTCTTCATCAATATCATCCCCGGGATCGCCATCACCATCGGCGTGCTGGCATTGGTCGACTTCGATGAGCCGAATTTCGAACTGCTTCAGCATTTCGACTGGTGGGGTCTCGCTGCGATGGCCGGCTTCCTCGGCTCGCTCGAATACGTGCTGGAGGAAGGTCCGCGTAACGACTGGCTGCAGGACGAGTCCATTTTCTTCTTCGCGATCGTTTGTGTTCTGTCCGCGGTAGCCTTCTTTTATCGCGCGCTGACGCAGAAGGAGCCGATTGTCGATATCCGCGCCTTTACCGACCGCAACTTCGCGCTCGGCTGCATGTTCTCGTTCTGCGTCGGCATCGGCCTCTATGGCCTGACTTACGTCTATCCGCGTTATCTGGCCGAGGTGCGCGGCTACAGCGCGCTGATGATCGGCGAGACAGTGTTCGTCTCGGGAGCGGCGATGTTCGTCAGCGCGCCGTTCATCGGACGGCTGATGACCAAGGTCGATTTGCGTCTGATGATCGCGGCGGGGTTGCTCATTTTCGCGCTCAGTTCATGGATGATGACCGGGATCACGCGCGATTACGATTTCTATGAATTGCTGGTGCCGCAGATCCTGCGCGGCGTCGGCATCATGATGGCGATGGTACCGGTGAACAACATCGCGCTCGGAACGCTGGCGCCCTCGCGCCTGAAGAATGCGGCAGGGCTGTTCAACCTGACGCGCAATCTCGGCGGCGCGGTGGGGCTCGCCCTCATCAACACCGTGCTCGACAGCCGGACCGACCTGCATATTTCGCGGCTCCATGACAAGGTCACCTGGGGCAATGCGACGGCGGTCGAGACGCTCAACATGCTGACCCAGAAATTCCAGGGCGCGGGCAACGCATCCCTGATGGCGCTGAAGCAACTGTCGCAGATTGTGCACCGGCAGGCGGTGGTGATGAGCTTCGGCGATGCCTTCTTTATTCTGGCGTGCTTCTATCTTGCACTGAGCTTGCTCGTGTTCTTCGTCAACAAGCCCAACATGATGGGCCCGCCGCCGGACGCGCATTGAAGTCCTGCCGCGCTCGTGGCACATCAGTCACGGACACAGCAACGGCAAGCGCGGGCACATGAGCTTCATCAGCGGCGTCGGACTGACGGCATTCGGAAGACATGAAGGCCGTTCGACGCTCGACCTGATGAGCAAGGCAGCCGAGAGCGCGCTGTCCGATGCAGGCCTCAGGCGCGGCGACATCGACGGTCTTCTGACCGGCTATTCCACCACCATGCCCCATCTGATGCTGGCGACTGTGTTTGCCGAGCACTTCGGCGTGCAGCCGTCTTATGCCCACGCCATTCAGGTCGGCGGCGCCACGGGCCTTGCGATGGCGATGCTGGCGCATGAACTGGTCGAGGCCGGGGTCGCGAAGACAATTCTGGTCGTCGCGGGCGAAAACCGCCTCACCGGACAGGCGCGCGACTCAGCGATGAGCACGCTGGCGCAGGTCGGCCATCCCGATTACGAAGTGCCGCTCGGTCCGACCATTCCGGCGTATTATGGCCTGCTCGCGTCACGCTACATGCACGACTACGGCCTGACGCAGGAGGACATGGCGGAATTCGCTGTGCTAATGCGCAGGCACGCGATGCTGCATCCGGGCGCGCAATTCCACGACCCGATCACGATCGCTGACGTGATGGCATCGCGCGAGATTTCCTCGCCGCTGAAGCTGCTGGATTGTTGCCCGGTGTCCGACGGCGGCGCGGCTTTCATTGTCAGTCGCGAGCCGACCAGCGATCATCACGTGCGCATCAAGGGCTGCGGGCAGGCGCATCTGCACCAGCATGTCACGGCAGCGCGCAGTCTGTCGGATGTTGGCGCTGCAGTGGCGCTGTCGCGCGCGCAGGCGAAGGTCGGCGTCGATGTGCGTCATATCAAGTATGCCGGCATCTATGACAGCTTCACCATCACGCTTGCTATCCTGATCGAGGAGCTTGGCCTCGCCCCGCGCGGCGAAGCGGCTGCCCGCGTGCGCAACGGCGACTTCGGCATCGGCGGCGCGTTGCCGCTCAACACCCACGGCGGGCTCCTGAGCTATGGCCATTGCGGCTGCGGCGGCGCGATGGCGCATCTGGTGGAGACGCAGTTGCAAATGACGGAAAGGGCAGGGCCGCGGCAGGTGCGCGACGCTTCATTGGCGTTGTTGCACGGCGATGGCGGTGTGATGTCGTCCCATGTCAGCATGTTTCTGGAGCGGGTGCGATGAGCGAAGTGACCGAGCTGAGGGGCTGGACCGATGGCGCAGGCGCGATCCTGTATCAGTCGTGCGGCGCGTGCCGCCATCTCTGGTATTTCCGACGCGCGTTCTGTCCTTCGTGTGGCGATGCTTCGCCGCAGACTCGCAAGGCGAACGGCAACGGCGTGGTTTATGCCGTCACCCTGGTGCGCCGCGCGGCGACGCTTGAGGCCAAGGTCCATGTGCCGTATGCGATTCTGCTGGTCGATATGGCGGAAGGCTTTCGCATGATGGCACATGGCGACAGCGATTTGCGCATTGATGACAACGTCATCGCGGAATTCAGGCCGTTCGCCGGCTTGCGCACGCCGTATTTCGTCAAGGCCTGAGTAAAATTGCCAGCGTGCGGCGTGTCGCCGCGCTTACATTGCCGGATTTTAAACAGCCGGTACAAAATTTGCCGCAATTATTGCCCAAAAGATCATCAGCGGCTCACGCAACGTGAGTCTGCATTGCTCGAACGCGGGAGGATCGCATGGATTTGAAGTTTGCGTTTATCGCGACCCCGCGAGTCATGCGCATTCGCGCCTGGGCATCCGGATACCCCCTCGGTTAACCTCGCGGTCCTCCGCGTAAGGTGATCGGCTGCCATCGGTTCTCCGATGGCCTGCTTGAGGTCGTCCGGTTCGAGTTGTCACGAACCCTGCTGACCAGCTTCCACAACCTGATTCTTTACACGTGACGATTGCGCGCGGCGTTGCCGCTGCGTCGTCCATATTTCTGGAGTCGGCTTGCGCCTGCGCAGCCGAAACATGTCATGACTCATTCTCGTAACAAAAGGCCATCCGCCCTCCGTGCGGTGCTTCCGTTCGTCTTCCGTCACTGGCGCAATCAGCCAGTGCGGCTGTTCGTGGTCTCCAGCGGCCTGATCGGCGTGGCGGCGGCGGATGTCTTCATGCCGCTATTCGCGGGGCGACTGGTGGACGCCGTAACACTTGCGGCGACCAATCCGGCCGCTGCTCAGCGCGGTGCCATGATCGCATTCGGTGCGATCTTTGCGCTCGGTCTTGTGGCGCTGGTGCTGCGTCTGATCGGGTTGAAAGCCATCCTGCCGTTCACGCTGCGCATCATGTCGGATGTGGCGCAGAACGCCTTCGTGCGGATCCAGCGGTTCTCCACGGACTGGCACGCCAACGGCTTCGCGGGCTCGACCGTGCGCAAGATTACGCGCGGCATGTGGGCGCTCGACCTGATGAACGACACCATCCTGATGGCGCTGGTGCCGTCGCTGGTGGTGCTGGTCGGCTCGACCATTCTGGTCGGATGGCACTGGCCGGTGCTCGGCGCGGTGATCGCGATCATCACGGTCATCTATGTGGGCATGACGGTCGCGCTGACGGCGAACTACATCGCGCCTGCCGCGCAACTGTCGAACGCGCTCGACACCAAGGTCGGCGGTACGCTGGCCGATGCGCTGACGTGCAACGCGGTGGTGAAGTCGTTCGGAGCGGAGAACCGTGAGGATGCGCGGCTTGCTGGCGTGGTCAGCAAGTGGCGCCGGCGCGCGGGCCGAACGTGGTTACGCTACACCTATGTCGGCATTGCGCAGAATGCGGTGCTGGTCGTGATGAGCGCCTGTGTGATCGGCGGCGTGCTTCTCTTGTGGATGGCGGGCCGTGCCACGCCGGGCGAGGTGACTTATGTGGTGACGACCTACTTCGTTATTCACGGCTATCTCGGCGACATCGGCCAGCACATCAGCCATCTCCAGCGTTCGGTCAACGACATGGAGGAACTGGTGGCGATCCACGACGAGGCCATCGGCATTGCCGATGCGCCGGACGCCGTGCCAATGAAGGTCGCCGGTGGCGGCATCGTGTTCGACGATGTGACGTTCCACTATCGCGGGCACGACACGCCGCTGTACGACCGGCTTGCGGTCAACATCAAGCCCGGCGAGCGCGTCGGTCTGGTCGGCCGCTCCGGCTCCGGCAAGACGACGTTCGTCAAGCTGGTGCAGCGGCTGTACGACGCAACCGGCGGACGCGTGCTGATCGACGGTCAGGATGTCGCAAAGGCGACGCAGCAATCCCTGCGCAGCCAGATCGCCATCGTGCAGCAGGAGCCGACCCTGTTTCACCGTTCGCTGGCCGAGAACATCGGCTATGCGCGGCCGGGCGCGACCATGGCGCAGATCGAGGAAGCGGCGCGGCTTGCCAACGCGCATGAGTTCATCATGCGGCTGCCAAAGCGTTACGAGACGCTAGTGGGCGAGCGCGGCGTGAAACTGTCGGGCGGCGAACGTCAGCGTGTGGCGCTGGCGCGTGCCTTCCTTGCGGACGCGCCGATCCTGATCCTGGACGAGGCCACGTCAAGCCTCGACTCGGAATCGGAGGCCTTGATTCAGGAGGCGATGGACCGCCTGATCCAGGGCCGCACCGCGATCGTGATCGCGCACCGGCTCTCCACGGTGCGCAGCCTCGACCGCATCCTGGTGTTCGACCGCGGCCGGATCGCAGAGGAAGGGACGCACGCGTCGCTCGCCAGGCGTCCCGGCGGCATCTACCGCTCGCTGTTCGAGCGGCAGGTGCTTGAACTCGACCGCATGTCGGCGGCGGAGTGAAGCGAACGTCATTGCGAGCGAAGCGAAGCAATCCAGGACTTTAAAGGAAGGAACTGGATTGCTTCGTCGCTTTGCTCCTCGCAATGACGGTGGGGTCTAACGCAGGTTCGCCGTCTTGCGGTTGACGTCGCGGCTGTCCCGAAAGTCGTCGCCGTCGATCAGTGAGGGAACGAGGTGCGGCGCGACCGTGTAAACGGCATAGCCGCTTCTCGTTCGCTTGGCCTGATAGAGCGCCTGATCGGCACGGATGAGCAAATCATCTGGCGTCAGCTGTTCGTCAGACAGCAGGGCGATGCCGACGCTGGTGCCGATCTCGATGGTGTAGCCGTTGATGTTGTAATAGCTGCTGAGGTCTTCCACGATGCGGGACGCCAGCCCGGTCGCCTGTTCGCGCTCCGCCACGCCGGTCTGCACCAGAATGAACTCGTCGCCGCCCAGCCGCACCAGCAGGTCGCTCGCTCTGGTGAGGCGCGTCAGCCGCCGGGCAACCTCTCTCAGGATCGCGTCGCCGGCGGGATGGCCGTAAAGATCGTTCGCTGCCTTGAAGTGATCGAGATCGAGGCTGTGGACGGCGAGGCCGTAACCGCTGCGTTGCGCGTCGGCGATGATGGATTCGAGATTTTCATTGAGCCCGAGCCGGTTCGACAGGCCCGTCAGCGCGTCGAGCTGCGCAAGGCCCGCGAATTTTCGCTTGAGCGTGAGCTGGCTGACGATGGTTTCGTAAGCGTGCTGGATCACGTCGACCGCACCGAACAGAAAGATGACCGTCGTCAGTGCGAGACAGATGTAAATCACTCCACCCTGGATGATGCAGGCGATCGCCGGTGGAACGGAAACAATCAGCACACTGGTAAACGCAAGGCGTGGCCGATAGGCGACGCGCGTGATGGTGCCGGCGGCATAGGTCGACAACACTCCGACGATCAGCATGTGGACCGTTGGGTCCGGCAGCATGAAGCATCGCACGCCCAGCGCGCTGACGACGACGGCTGTCGCGATGCTTCGTACTGCAAATCGCGTTTCCCACACCGTAGCCGTTGCACGGGTGAGAGGTTCTGCTTTCGCCTCGCGATGATAGCGGCGGATCATCAGGATGCGTTCGGCTGAAATCAACAGGCCGATGATGGTCAGTGAGAGTACATACGGATCACCGGTCTGCGCGAAGATCGCCCAGCCAACCACGCACTGGCTGATCGCAAAGACGACGATCAGCGGCGTGGCGCTGAACAGGTTGCCGATCAATTCGACATAGATGCTCTCCGGGAGGCGGCGCTCGCGGAACAACAGCAGCGGTGAAAAAGTCATGCGGTCCGCAATTCATCAAGCGCCCGGTCTCGATGGGCCATCATCGCTTCTAGCGGCGCCGGGTAAAATGAAGGGTCCGCGGAAGGTTCAAAGTTGAGGGAACTGGAACCTTGATTGGGCGTGATGGGAAGGGAATCCTGAGCAGGAGGCTTCCCGCGGGCCGAGCCATGCATCCGGCCTTCATGAGGTGCGCTTCGGGAACAACCCCGAATGTGACGCGCTTCACACGCGAGGTCGCGGTTCGCGGCCACCTTGGGATGCGGTTGCATTCAACACGATGCCCGACGGCGCAATTTCTGTCTCCGCAGCGAGAAATTCGTGCTTAGGTTCCGCAATAAGGCCGCTTGCTGCATTCTCGAAATTGGAATTGCCGTTCCCTGGTGTTCTCGGATCAGGCGCAAGGAGGCATTCGTCATGAACAAGGTGAGCGAGGCGCTTCGCTATCTGGCGGGCGCCATCTTCGTCAGTGCGGTGTGTGTTGGCAGCGTTGCGGCGCAGCCGGTGGGCGCAGGCTGCACGCTGGATCAGGCGGCATTTGCCGGGCGACAGGTTCTGCGCTGCGCGGGAGGTCTGACTATCACCGTGGAGAGCGGTGCTCAATACTCGCTCCTCGATCGTGACGGGAACGGAAAAGCCGACGCTGCGCGTCTGAGCAGCCGCGCGTTGCTGCTCGACGCGCCCAAGGGCAGTCTGGGCAAGGCGGGCTTCCAGGTCCTGACGCCGCAAGCCATCGCAGCAGTGCGCGGCACGAAATGGGCGGTGGATGCAGATGGAAGCAAGACATCCGTGTTCGTCGCGCGCGGTCGCGTCTCGGTGCGGCGGCCGGATTCCGGGCGTGGCGTCGTGCTCGGCGCCGGTGACGGTGTCGATGTGGAAGCAGGCACCGGTCCGCTGACCGTCAAGCGTTGGGCGCCCGCTCGGGTCCAGGCTCTGATGGCGCGCTTCGGACAGTAGACGCCGATGAAGCGACTGCGGCTCCCGACATTGGCGGCGCTCGCTCTCGCGGGTTTGTGGGGACTCGGGCTCGGTCTGGTTCATTTGCGCGGAGACGCATGGTTCCTCGATCGTTTCGAAGCGACGATGACGGATCTTCGTACGCTGGTTCGCGGAAAAACCAACCCGCCTGATCTGGTGAAGATCGTTGCCATCGACGATGACGTGGTGCGGAAGGAGGGTGGCTATCCGCTTTCCCGCGCGGCTCTGGCCAGAATCATCGAGGGGCTCGCGCAATTCGAACCCAAGGTGATCGTGATCGATCTGCTTCTTGTCGATCCGGGACCGGAGAGCGGCGATCAGGCGCTGGAGCAGGCGCTGGGTCAAAGCCCGAGTGTGATTGCCGCCGCCGCGGTCTTTGCACAAGGCAAGCAATGGATTGCATCCGGGGATGACGGTCCGCTCGCGGGCGTGCCGAGCGCCGACCGGTTTCTGCTACCGTTGCAACGGTTCGTTGATCGCGCGGCGGTCGGCGTGGTCAATGTCGCGACCGATCAGAGCGGAACGCCTCGCTTCTTCCCCATGCTCTTCAGGCAGGGCAATCGCATCGAAGCGTCGCTGCCGCTGCGCGTCGCGGCTGTCGCCGCTGCGGAGAATCCCGGTGTAGAGCCGGACCGCCTGACGCTCGCAGGCAAGTCGATTCCGACAGATATCAGTCACGTTCTTCCGCTGAGTTTCTATGGCCCTCGCGGCACAATCCCGACGTTCAGCGCCGGGGCGGTACTCAACGGACAGATAGACAGCAAGGCGATCCGCGACCGGATTGTGGTGATCGGTGCAACCGTCACCGGCGGAGGTGACGTTTTCCCGACCCCCTTCGATTCCGTGCTGCCGGGTGTCGAAGTCATTGCCACCGCGATTACGCATTTGATCGCCGGCGACGGTATCGTCCGTAACCGGAACGTGCGGCTTGCCGATGTCGGCATTGCCGTTTTGCTGCCCATGATTCTCGTCGGCCTCCTGGCATGGCGTCGCAGCGCTGTCGCACTGATCTTGATTGCAGTCGTGTTTCTGTCCTGGCTTGGATTGAACTTCGCCGTGTTTTCGCGGGGCGTCTGGTTGAGTGCAGCACTGCCGATGGCCGCTGCAATTCCGCCGGTCATGCTGTTCGGCGCCGTGCAACTCTTGCAGGGAAGGCGGCGTGCGCAATATTTTGCGATGAGGAACAGTCTCCTCCAGCAGTTTCAGGCACCCGTCGTGCGAGATTGGCTGACTCGTCATCCCGATTTTCTTTCGGAGCCGGTCCAGCAGCATGCAGCGATCGTTTTTATCGATCTGTCCGGTTTTACGGCGCTGAGCGAGACGATGGACGCGGACGAGATCCGTGAACTGCTGAAGTCCTTTCATGCCTTGATCGATAAGGAAGTTGTGGCAGCCGGCGGTGTGATCACGAGTTTCATGGGCGATGGCGCGATGATCCTGTTCGGTTTGCCCGAACCGGGGCGTGGCGATTCCGCCAATGCAGTTCGTTGCTGCGTCAGTCTCTGCACCGGGACTCAAAGATGGCTTGCTTCGCTGCCGCCGTCGATCGCGGCGCGGCTCGGCTTCAAGGTCGGCGCGCATTTCGGGATGATCGTTGCATCCCGATTGGGCGGCAGAAGCTATCAGCACATCACCGCAACCGGCGATACCGTCAATGTCGCGAGCCGCTTGATGGAAGTCGCGGCGCGGCAGGGCGCCGAGCTTGCGATGAGCGCGGAAATGCTCCGCGCGGCCGGTGCCGACAACGCGTTGTCGGCGTCGGGTTTTCTCAGCGGACCGCTGGATACCAAGATCAGAGGGCGGTCAGGCTCACTGACGATCTGGCTCTGGAAAAGTGCCGCGCATCCTTTGCTGGATCACGCGCAGATAAAGCAACCGGCCAGTCTCTAAGCCGGGTTTGCAGGGCGCGCGTTTCAACGCGCTGGCACCGGAAGGGCAAAGACCTGACCGGGATAAATAAGATCTTGATGTCGGATTTGGTCACGGTTCGCCTTTAGAACGAGCGGGTATCGCATGCCCGTGCCGTAGGTGGCGCGGCTGATGCGCCAGAGGCTGTCGCCGCGCGATACGACGACGGAGGAGCGTGAGCCTCTGTCTGACGAAACGGGCGCTTGAGAAGATCCAGCGGCTTGATCCCGCCCGGAACGGTTCGCCACTGCCGTCTCCGGAACATTGGCCGGTGCTCCGGCGCGCGATTGACCCGCGGCTCCGAAACTCGGCTCCGTCGCGTCTAGCGCGACCGCCACGCTCTGTTCGGATGTCGCTTGCGTGCCGTCCGGCTGTCTGGATCTCAACGTCAGCTCGTAGCTTCCGGCGGGAAGCCGGGAAGGGGCCATGATGAATTGTCCGGACTGATCTGCGACCGCTCGATCATGCGGCTCTCCGTTACGCAACAGTTCCACGATCGCGCCGGGTGCAGCCCTGCCGGCGATGACTGCGTCACCCGTGCGGTCAATGCGGGCAATGTCGAAGGCGGGCGCGGATTTATCTGTGTCCGGCGGGCGGGGCGGTTCGGCGAGCGCGCCCGTCACGGCGTTTGCTTCAGTTTGTGCCGTTGCGAGCGCGGCCGAGCCCTCATCTCGCGCGCCCGGTGTTGGCGGCGCAATCGCCGGCGCGGCGATTACCGTTCTGGCTTCAACTTTGGCTTCAACCGGCGGCTCGCGCTGTGTGTGTGTGATGCCGAAGACAAGCGCGGCACCACATACCGCAACAAGCGCCAGAGACAGAAAAATCACCCGGCCCATCGATGTGGCTGCCATGGTAACCGCCCCTTTGCCAGATCGTGACTCGTCAGCCCCTCGGCAAGCCTGCGCCGATTTATTCCGGTCATCAAGTCCGCAGCTATTCGGTCAGCCGCTCGAACAGTCACGAATTGGCGAGGGGTCCGGCGTGTTGCGCCGAACCCCTCATTCTTAATATCAGCCGGCCTGTAAGCCGGGTTCTGTAGGGCCTGAATGGTTTGCACCATGCAGACGTGACGGCCATTCCTCTGGGACGCAAGTTGCGTTGCGCCTCGAGCAACCTACCCGGACAGCGGGCCTGACATCGCCCCGCGGAGTTATCGCTCGAGAGCGAACTTTCCACTGTGCTGTCCCTATTCGGTTTTGCTCCCGGTGGGGTTTGCCATGCCATCTCCGTTGCCGGAGATGCGGTGCGCTCTTACCGCACCTTTTCACCCTTACCTTCACCCAAATCCTTTCGGTTGGTGAGAAGGCGGTTCGTTCTCTGTGGCACTTTCCCTGGGGTCGCCCCCGCCGGGTGTTATCCGGCACCGTATGTCGATGGAGCCCGGACTTTCCTCCCCGGCGACCTTTCGATCCTTGCCGGAGCGGCCGTCCGGCCGACTGACGTCTGAGGACATGAGCGTTCCGGGCTGTCGCGTCAAGCCAAATGCGGCGCAGCCGGCCTCCGAAAATAATTTATCCTGAAGATGTCGTTCGGCCCTCGGCCCGTTCGTCTAGGTTTACGGCGAATGGCGCCGGTCAAACGGAGTGACCCAGATGCAGTATCTGTTGCTGATCTATCAGAACGAAGTCAACGATGCCAAGCGGACGGAAGCAGAAGCCAATGCACGAAGTGCGGAATATGGCGTGTTCACGCAATCCATCATCCAGTCCGGAAATTTCAAGGCCGGCGACCGGTTGCAGCCGACGTCGATGGCGACCACGGTGCGGGTGCGCGACGGTAAGACGCTCACGACCGACGGGCCATTCGCGGAAACGCATGAGCAACTCGGCGGCTATTACCTGATCGAGGCAAAGGATCTCGACACAGCGTTGGCGATAGCCGCCCGCATGCCCGGTGCGAAATATGGTTCGATCGAGGTCCGGCCGATCTGGGTCTATAACAAGTAGCGCGGATTGGCGGCAGGATGACGCCTGTTGAGATCGAAAACATATTCCGGAGCGAGGCGGGTCGCGCGCTTGCGACGCTGATCCGTCTCGTCGGAGATTTCGATCTTGCCGAAGACGTGTTGCAGGACACGTTCGCCGCCGCACTGGAGCGCGGAGAGGTGCCGTCGAACCCGCGTGCGTGGCTGGTTACGACCGGGCGCAACAAGGCCATCGACCGTATCCGCCGCGAGACCGCGTTTCGCACGAGGCAAGACCAGATTGTTCACGAGACGAAATCGAGAAATACGGATGCGACCGGTGGCATCGGTCCGGCGGAAGACGCGATGGACGATGATGCGTTGCGGCTGATCTTCACCTGCTGTCATCCGGCTTTCGCGATCGAAACCCAGGTCGCGCTGACATTGCGGACGATCTGCGGTCTCACCACGGGGCAAGTCGCGCGCGCGTTTCTCGCCAGCGAGGATGCGATGGCGCAGCGTCTGACCCGCGCCAAGCAGAAAATTCGACTTGCTGGAATTCCCTATGAAGTGCCACAGCACGATGCGCTGAATGCGCGGCTGCACGGCGTGCTCGCGGTGGTCTATCTCGTTTTCAACGAAGGTTATGCGGCGACCGCCGGCGAGACGCTGATGCGGCCGGACCTTGCTGGGGAAGCCATCCGGTTGTGCCGTTTGCTTGACGTATTGATACCGGCACGGAGTGAGATTCGCGGGCTGCTTGCGCTGATGCTCCTGCACGACGCGCGGCGGACAAGCCGCGAAACCGCCGAAGGCGACATCGTGTTGCTTGAGCATCAGGACCGTGCGCTTTGGAACCGCGTCCAGATCGCCGAGGGGCTGGCGCTTGTCCAGCAGGCGTTGTCGGAGCCGGGCCGCCCCAATTCTTATGCGGTGCAGGCGGCCATTGCGGCGCTGCATGCGCGCGCGCCAAGTTTCTCGGAGACGGACTGGCCGCAGATCGCAGGACTCTATGAAGTGCTGGTGCGGATCGCGCCGTCGCCGGTTGTCGCCCTCAACCACGCGGCCGCCATCTCGATGGTCGACGGACCGGCCAAGGCGCTCGCGCTGGTCGACACGCTCGCTGCTTGTGGCGAACTCGACGGCTATGATCTGTTGCCCGCAGTTCGGGCCGATTTGTTGCGACGGCTGAAACGCGACGGCGAAGCGCGCGCCGCTTATAGGCAGGCGCTCGAGTCCACCAGTCTCGAACCGTTGCGGCGTTTCTATCTGCGCCGTCTTTCGGAACTGAGCTAGTACGCCCACTCAGCTCACGAGCGCTTCTTTCGGCATCAGCGCGAGCAGATCGTTCAACGTGGTCAATGTCGAGGTGTCGGCGATGCCGTCCACGCGCTCGGGCCGGAAGTGCCGCTGGAAGGCGGCGACCACATCCATGGTATTGGCGTCGTAAAGTCCGTTCAGCGGAACGCCGTAACCGAAGCTCGCGAGCAGCTTTTGCAGGGCGAGGACATCGTCGCCGGATGCGCCGAGCATGGTCTTCACGCCGCGGACAATCGGCGCGGGTTCGACCCAGAGGCCGACGCCGGAATCCGCCAGCAGCCGCCACGGGAATTTCTCGCCGGGGTCTTTCTTGCGGCCGGGCGCGACATCCGAATGTCCGAGAATCCGATGCTTTGGAATCTCGCGGCGGATCATGATGCCCTTGCACAGCGCGATCACCGCAGCGGTCTGGCGCAGCGGGAAATCGGTGTAGCCGAGATCATGGCCGGGGTTGACGATCTCGATGCCGATGGACGCCGAGTTGATGTCGGTTTCGGCGCCCCACGAGGAGGCGCCCGCATGCCAGGCGCGATCCGCTTCGCGCACGCACTGAACGATATTGCCGTCCTCGAGCACGACATAATGTGCGGAGACTTCGGTGCCCGTCGTGCACAGCCGCACGATCGCGCTCGCCGGATCGGCCATCCCGGTGTAGTGCAGAACGATCATGTTCGGCGACAGCACGCCCTTGCGGTCGCCGTAGTTCGGCGACGGCGTGACGTTCGAGACGACGGACGAATCCGGCACGAAGTTCGGCATTTCAGCAGTATCCCCCAGGTGAACAATCGGGACGCTGACGCTTCGAACCAAATCCAGCAGACTCAAACGATCCTCGCGGCATACAGGTACTCGAAACAGGGCGAGAGAAGGGCGGTAGAAAACTAGTGACGGCAATGCACATCCGGGGCAATCCGCGCGGGTTCCATGGCCGCGGCTTGCCCCCAGGAACATTTGCATGCCCAGGTTGCTCACCGGCGTCGCTGAAACACACCTTCTTTAAAGGCAATCTTCCGCGTCAACCATTCCTTAACGATAACTGCCGCTACTGAAGGGTGTAGAGTCGCGCCGGAACGGGGCGACTGCGGTTCATCGATGCGCAAGAAGCCCCGCGACAACCCCCATGGCTGGCCAGAAAATCCCATGCGGAACCTCGAATTTGCGGCGCGTCATCGCCAGCGCCTCCGCGTTCAGGTCAATCTGGGCGCCGGAACGGGCCAATCTCGGACTTTTCGGACGGGATCTCGCGGATCGGCCCGGGTATTCAGGCCGGCATGCGGCCGTCTTTCACCGGCAGGCGTTTGAAATGTCGCCCGACGATGCACCTGTACGCCATGTTCCGGTTCTCGGCCGTGAGGTCGTCGACGCGCTCGCACCGCGTGATGGCGGCGTTTACGTCGATGCCACCTTCGGCGCCGGCGGGTACAGCCGCGCGATCCTGAAAGTTCCCGGCACGCGCGTGATCGGCATCGACCGTGACCGCACCGCCATTGCCGGCGGCTTCGACCTTGTGGAGTCTTCCGAGGGGAGACTCACGCTGGTCGAGGATCGCTTCTCCAATTTAGCCGAGGTGTGTGCCGGACAAGGTCTCGACGCTGTCGACGGCATCGTGATGGATGTCGGCGTCTCGTCGATGCAACTCGATCAGTCGGAGCGTGGCTTCTCCTTCCGTCTCAACGGCCCGCTCGACATGCGGATGGGCCATGACGGCCCAACCGCGGCTGACTTGGTGGCGAAAGCATCCGAAACCGATCTTGCTAACATCATCTATATCTTCGGTGAGGAGCGCCATTCGCGCGCGGTGGCCCGCGCCATCGTCGCGGCAAGGAAAGAAGCACCGATCACGACGACGCGCGCGCTGGCCGACATCGTCTCGCGCGTTGTGCGGTCCAAGCCCAACGAAATCCATCCAGCCACCCGGACGTTTCAGGCGCTGCGCATCTTCGTCAACGAAGAGCTGGACGAACTGCACGCGGCGCTTGTGGCTGCCGAAAAGATGCTGAAACCCGGCGGACGTCTTGCGGTGGTGTCGTTCCATTCGCTTGAGGATCGCATCGTCAAGAATTTCCTCAACGAGCGCGGCAAGCGCGGAGGCGGTTCGCGCCATCTGCCCGACGTCAAGCAGGCGCTGCCGAGCTTCGAGATTCTCACCAAGCGGCCGGTTGTTGCGGGTGACGACGAGGTTGAAGCCAACCCGCGCGCCCGTTCCGCGAAACTGCGCGCCGCGGCTCGCACCGATGCGCCCGCGCGGTCCGAGACCGCATCGTTCGACTGGCCGCAACTGGCCGACGTGATGAGGGGAGGCTGACATGCGCATCGTCCACCTCTTCGTCATCTGCGCGCTGGTGTTCGCCGCGGCTTATGTCTACCGCATCAAGATGGAATCGACGGTGCGCACCGAGAGCGTGTTGCGGCTGCGCGCCGACATCCGCCAGCAGCGAGATGCGATTGCGAGTCTGAAGGCCGAATGGGCCAAGCTCGAATCGCCGAAGCGCATGCAGGAACTGGCCTTGCGCCATCTCTCACTGCGCTCGATCGAGGCCATCCAATATGACTCGCTGAAGAACCTGCCGCCGCGTCCGCCGAGCTTCGCCAAGCCGGGCGATCCCGATCCGATCGGCACCATGATTGAAAGTGTCGATCTGGAAGCGCTTGCTGCCGCCGCTTCGGAGGACGAAACCCTCACTGGCTCGATTCCCCAGCCGGAGGGCGCGCGGTGACCGATCAGATCACACGTCCTCCTGAACCTTGGCGGCAGAGGCTGATCCGCACGCTCCTCTACGGCCGCAATGTCGACCGTTCGGCCAAGGCGCGCGCGCGCGTTGGTCTCGCAATCATCGCTTTCTCGCTGATCTATGCCGTGATCGCGGGCCGCCTTGTCATGTTCGCGGTGAATGGAGACGGCCATGGCGCGCGGCGCACGGCGTCGCAGGATGCCATCGCCACCGCGCGGCCTGACATCCTGGATCGCAACGGGATGATCCTCGCCACCGACGTCAAGACGCCGTCGCTGTTTGGCGAGCCGCGCCGCATCATCGACAAGGACGAGGCCATTGAGCTTCTGACCGCGACGCTCCCCGACGTCGATGCGGGCGAGGTGCGGGACCGGCTGTCGTCGCGCAAGGGCTTCGTCTGGCTGAAGCGCGAAATCACGGCGCAGCAACAGAAGGATATCTACCGTCTCGGCATTCCCGGCATCGGCTTCCTGCGGGAGAATAAGCGCGTCTACCCGAGCGGTCCTGTGGTGTCGCATCTGATCGGCCATGTGAACATCGACAACCAGGGCATCGCCGGCATCGAGAAGTGGCTGGACTCCAACGGCCTTGCCGATCTGCATCGCGCCGGGTTCGCGACCGACCGGCAGCAGGAACCTGTCCAACTCGCGGTCGATCTGCGCGTCGAGCATGCGCTGCGCGATGAACTGATGAAGGCCAAGGACAAGTACAAGGCGAAAGCGGCGGCGGGTCTGGTCTCGAACGTCAACACCGGCGAGATCATCGCAATGGTCTCGGTGCCCGATTACGATCCCAACAATCCGCGCGAGGCCAACGACCCGACCCGCATCAATCGCCTGACCACCGGCGTATACGAAATGGGATCGACATTCAAATCGCTGACGCTCGCCATGGCGCTCGACTCCGGCCGCGCCACTGTCAACACGCTTTATGATGCCCGCGCGCCGCTGACCTACGGCAAGTTCAAGATTCACGACACCCACAATCTCGGGCGTTCCGTTCCGATGTGGGAAGTGTTCACCGAATCCTCCAACGTCGGTGCCGCGCGTGTCGCGTTGTCGATGGGTGTCGAGGCGCACAAGGCATTCCTGCGCAAACTCGGCCAGCTCACGCGGCTGCGTACCGAACTGCCCGAAAGCGCGGAACCGCTGGTGCCGAAGCGCTGGGGCGAATTGAACACCATCACCATCGCTTTCGGCCATGGCATGGCAGTGGCTCCGCTGCAGGCGGTCATGGGCATCAATGCGCTGGTCAACGGCGGCTACCTCGTTCCGCCGACATTCCTGAAGCGCTCGCGCGAGGACGCGATGCAGGTGGCCAAGCAGGTGGTCAAGCCCGAGACCAGTTACAGCATGCGCTACCTGATGCGGCTGAACGCGGAAAAGGGCACGGCGCGCAAGGCCGACATCAAGGGCTATTATGTCGGCGGCAAGACCGGCACCTCGGAAAAGGTCGTCAACGGACGTTATTCCAAAAAGCAGGTGCTGAATTCCTTCACGGCGATCATGCCTGCCGACAATCCGCAGTATCAGCTCCTGATCATGCTGGATGAGCCGCAGGGGCTCCCGGAAACCCATGGCTTCATTACATCGGGCTGGAACGCTGTGCCGACCGGCGGCAAAGTGATTGAGCGAATCGCCCCGCTGCTGGGGATGGTCCCGCGGTTCGATTTGCCGCCGTCCGAGCGCCTTATTCTTGCGGCATCGAAGGAAAGCCGGTAACCGCACGGCTGCGCGCATTCCGCAAAAGTGGGCACCGGTTTTGCGGCTGGAATACGCGCATGCTTAGATGTACCGGGGTGAGATGAAACTACGCGACCTTTTCAGCGGGGACGCCGTGATCGGCGCGCAACATGCCGATGTTGCGGTCACGGGCGTTGCTATGGACAGCCGTGTGGTGAAGCCGGGCGACGTATTCTTCGCGCTGGCGGGGGGCAAGACCGACGGCGCGCGCTTCATCGATCAGGCGATGGCCTCCGGCGCTGCTGCCGTCGTCAGCGACCGTATTCCCGAGAACGGCACCCACGTTCCGTTTATCGCGGTCTCCAATCCACGCCGCGCGCTGGCTCTGGCCGCTGCGCGTTTTTATCCACGTCAGCCCAGCACCATTGCCGCCGTCACCGGCACCAGCGGCAAGACATCGGTTGCGGTGTTCACGCGGCAGATATGGCAGCGCCTCGGTTATGCAGCTGCCAGCATCGGCACCATTGGACTCGTCTCGCCGAAGCGAACCGTCTACGGCTCGCTGACCACACCTGACCCGATCGCGTTGCATCGCTCACTCGACGAGATCGCGGGCGAGGGGGTGACACATCTGGCGTTCGAGGCGTCGTCGCATGGCCTCGATCAGCACCGGCTCGATGGCGTGCGCGTCAATGCCGGCGGATTCACCAATCTGTCGCGCGATCACATGGACTATCATCCAACCGTGGAACACTATCTCGCGGCCAAGCTGCGGCTGTTCACCGATCTGATCGGCGATGGCGGCGCCGCGGTGATCGCCGCCGATCACGACCATTCGCAGACCGTGATTGATGCCGCGCGCATCCGCAAGTTGCGGATCATGACGGTCGGACGCAAGGGCGAAGGCATCAAGCTCGTCGATGCTGCGGTGGACGGGTTCGCGCAGAAGCTGACGCTCGAGCATGACGGCAAGCGCTATCTGGTGCGGCTGCCGCTGGTGGGCGAATTCCAGATCGAGAATGCGCTGGTTGCTGCAGGACTTGTGGTCGCTACGGGCGGTGAGCCTGATCGCGTGTTCGCGGCGCTCGAACATCTTGAAGGCGCGCCGGGCCGGCTCGAACTGGTCGGCGAGCGAAATGGCGCGCCGGTGTTCGTTGATTACGCACACAAGCCTGATGCCCTGGCGAAGGCACTCGAAGCGCTGCGGCCCTACACCAAACGCAAGCTCGTCGTGGTGTTTGGTGCAGGCGGTGATCGCGACGCCGGCAAGCGGCCGCTGATGGGTGCGATCGCCGCGGAGAACGCGGATACGGTGATTGTGACCGACGATAATCCGCGTTCGGAAAATCCGGCATCGATCCGCGCGGCGATTATGGCTTCTGCGAAAGGTGCGACGGACATTGGCGATCGCGCCGAGGCGATCCGTGCGGCGATCGCTGGCTTGCAGCAGGGCGACGCGCTGCTGATCGCCGGAAAGGGCCACGAAACCGGACAGATTGTGGGAGATAAAGTGTTGCCGTTCAGCGATCACGAAGCCGCCGCAGCGGCCCTGGCGGAGCATGCGGCATGAGCACGGCCCTGTGGACGAGTGCTGCGATGGCGGAGGCGATGCGTGCCGTGATGCGTGGCGCGCTGCCGAACGATGTGACCGGTATTTCCATCGACAGCCGTACCCTGACGCCGGGCGAGGCTTATTTCGCGATCAAGGGTGACGTGCACGACGGTCACGATTTCGTCGAGGCTGCATTGAAGAACGGTGCGGCGCTCGCTGTCGTCGCGAAAACCCACGCGGAGAAATTTGCGGCCGACGCGCGGCTTCTGGTTGTCGATGATGTGCTCGCGGGTCTTGTCGATCTCGGGCGGGCGTCCCGCGCGCGGCTTGGCGCGAAGGTGATCGCAGTGACCGGGTCGGTTGGTAAAACCTCGACCAAGGAAGCGCTGCGCGCGGTGCTGGGTGCGCAGGGCGAGACCCACGCGTCGGTGGCGTCGTTCAACAATCACTGGGGCGTGCCGCTGTCGCTGGCGCGCTGTCCGGCGTCATCGAAGTTCGCGATCTTCGAGATCGGCATGAACCACGCCGGTGAGATCGAACCGCTGGTCAAGATGGTACGGCCTCATGTGGCGATCATCACCACGGTCGAGCCGGTGCATCTGGAGTTTTTCTCCGGCATCGAGGCGATAGCCGACGCCAAGGCCGAGATCTTTGCCGGCGTTGAGCCCGGCGGTGCGGTCGTCCTCAACCGCGACAATCCGCAGTTCGCGCGCCTGAGCAAGAATGCCAAGGCAGCGAAGATCAAACGCATCGTGTCGTTCGGCAGTGACGAAAAAGCCGATGCACGGCTGATCGACGTGTCGCTGCATGCAGCGTGTTCGGCTGTCCGTGCGACCGTCCTCGGTCAGGACATCACCTACAAGATCGGGATGCCCGGACGCCATATGGTGATGAATTCGCTTGCGGTGCTGGCTTCGGTCGCGCTGGCCGGCGCAGATCTCGCGTTGTCGGCGCTGGCGCTGGCGCAACTTGAGCCCGCTACGGGGCGTGGCGCGCGGCAGCAACTGGCTTTGGGCGAAGGTGCTGCAACGCTGATCGATGAAAGCTACAACGCCAATCCGGCGTCGATGGCGGCGGCGATCACGGTGCTCGGTCAGGCGACCGTTGGTCCGCGCGGACGGCGCATCGCGGTGCTGGGCGATATGTTGGAACTCGGCACAACCGGTCCCGATTTGCACCGTAGCCTTTCTGAAGCCATTAAGGCGAACGGGATCGACTCGGTTTTTTGCTGTGGTCCATTGATGCGCAATCTGTGGGAAGCCCTTCCTTCCACGAAGAAGGGCGGCTATGCCGATAACTCGGCCGCGCTCGTGCCGCAGGTGATTTCTGCTGTTGGCGCCGGCGATGCCATTATGGTCAAGGGGTCGCTCGGTTCGCGTATGAAATTGATTGTGACGGCACTGCAAAAGCGCTTTCCGGAAAAGGCCACGCTCGATGGCGTCGCACCATAAGGCAATTGGAAATGTTCTATTGGCTCACTGAATTCGCCGGCACGATCCCCGGCATCAATGTGTTTCGCTACATCACGTTTCGCACCGGCGGTGCGATGGTCACTGGGGCGCTGTTCGTCTTTCTGTTCGGTCCGTGGATCATTGACCAGCTTCGCCTCGCGCAGGGCAAGGGGCAACCGATCCGCGCTGACGGTCCGCCGACGCATCTGGTGACCAAGAAGGGCACGCCCACCATGGGTGGCTTGATGATCCTGTCGGGCCTGATCGTCGCGACGCTGCTGTGGGCCAACCTGCGCAACGCCTATGTCTGGATCGTGCTGCTGGTCACGCTCGGCTTCGGCTTCGTCGGCTTCTATGACGACTACCTGAAAGTCTCCAAGCAGACCGACAAGGGATTCTCCGGACGCTCGCGCCTTGCGGTCGAAGGGCTGATTGCCTTGATCGCGTGCGCCTGCATCGTCTGGTTCGGACGCGACGCGTCGGTCACAGCGCTGTCGATCCCCTTCGTCAAGGATTTCATGCTGAACATCGGCTGGTTCTACGTGATGTTCGGCATGTTCATCATCGTCGGCGCCGGCAATGCAGTGAACCTCACCGACGGCCTCGATGGTCTCGCCATTGTGCCAGTGATGATCGCGGCTGCGAGCTTCGGCATGATTGCCTATCTCGTCGGCAACGCGGTGTTCTCGGAATATCTGCAAATCCGCTACGTCCCCGGCACCGGCGAACTCGCGGTGCTGTGCGGCGCTGTGCTCGGCGCGGGGTTGGGATTTCTCTGGTTCAACGCGCCGCCGGCCTCGATTTTCATGGGCGACACCGGATCGCTCGCGCTCGGCGGCATGCTTGGCGCGATTGCTGTCGCGACCAAGCATGAGATCGTGCTGGCGGTGATCGGTGGCCTGTTCGTAGTTGAGGCGTTGTCGGTGATTGTGCAGGTCGCGTCGTTCAAGCTGACCGGCAAGCGTTTTTTCCGCATGGCGCCGATCCATCATCACTACGAGCAGAAGGGCTGGACCGAACCGCAGATCGTGATCCGCTTCTGGATCGTCTCGGTGATGCTGGCGCTGGCCGGCCTTTCGACGCTGAAGCTGCGGTGAGCGCGTGACGCCGGTCACTTCCTTTAAAGGCAAAACGGTTGCGGTGTTCGGCCTCGGCGGATCCGGGCTTGCAAGCTGTTACGCGCTGAAGGCGGGCGGCGCGGAAGTCATCGCCAGCGACGACACGCCCGCGAAGCTGGCCGAAGCCGCGAAAGCAGGCTTCATCACCGCCGATCTACGTGCGGTTTCCTGGGCGAACTTCGCGGCGCTGGTCCTGACGCCCGGCGTGCCGCTGACCCATCCGCGGCCGCACTGGACCGTCGTTGCCGCGCAAGCCGCAGGCGTCGAAGTGATAGGCGACATCGAACTGTTCTGTCGCGAACGCAAACGTCATGCACCGGACGCGCCGTTTATCG